>Ga0334722_10000047_pt1 | contig 177379 bp, 161 predicted proteins | sample C3_bottom_MG_FD_207210 | JGI IMG/M metagenome (GOLD analysis project Ga0334722, IMG submission 207210) | Sediment microbial communities from Yellowstone Lake, YNP, Wyoming, USA - C3_bottom | ecosystem: Environmental > Aquatic > Freshwater > Lake > Sediment | place: USA: Wyoming | collected... | reverse complement strand
AACGCAAATTGGAAATCGAGCGGGACATCGCCGAGCTCGACCAGTTGATCGACGAGATCCTGCTCGCGAGCCGCCTGGATGCCGTCGCCGAAATCGATAAGCGCGAGCAGGTCGATCTGCTTGCGCTCGCGGCTGAGGAATGCGCGCGCTACGAGGACTGCGTGCTCGATGGCGAACCGGTGTTGGTCCGGGGCGACGCGCGGCTGCTGCGTCGGATGATCCGCAACCTGCTGGAGAACGCGCGGCGCCACGGCAAACCGCCGGTTGAAGTGAGCCTGCGGCGCGTGCAGGACAAGGCCGAGCTCCGCGTATGCGACCATGGCGCCGGTGTTCCGGCGCCCGAGCGCGGGCGCCTGTTCGAGCCCTTTCACCGGCTCCCGGGGGCGACGAGCGGCGCTGGCCTCGGACTCTCGCTGGTGCGCCAGATCGCCGTGCACCATGGCGGCAGCGCCAGCGTGCGTGCGGGGGCTGCTGGCGGGGCCTGCATCAGCGTTGAGATTGCCGCGAACGTCGATGACCAATAGGGCTGCTCCGCAATAGCCCGGCTTCCGGCAGCGACCTTGAGTGCCTGGCCACATGCTAGATTGCGTTATGCGACGACTTGCGCTAGTTCTTGTTTGCTCAATGGCCATCGCATGGGCCAATGGCTGCGCTGTAATCACGGTGCCTTATCACGCAGCCAAAGGTGTGGTGGAAGGTAGCGTGTGGGTCGTAAAAAAGACCTATGTCGTTGTCGCCGGCACGACAAAAGTAATCTACAAAATCGGCGAATATACCTACGAAGTGGTCAAAGCTCCAATCGACTGGGCATTGACCCACGACGAGATCCAGAGCATCGATGGCCTTCCGGTCAAGGAAGCGATACGGCAGGACAGGGTAAAAACCGCGCCCTATGTGGTCGGAGGAACCCGGTACGTGCCCATGTCGCCCGAGAAGGCGAAGAATTACGCAGAAGAGGGTCTGGCATCGTGGTATGGCTACGAGAGCGGCAAAATGACCGCAAACGGCGAAGCGTTCATTCCCGACGGGCTGTCGGCGGCACATAAGTACCTGCCCCTCCCCATGTTTGTAAAAGTGACAAACCTTGAAAACCGGAAATCCGTCATCGTTCGGGTGAATGACCGCGGACCTTTTCCGAGCACGCACAATGCCAAGTCGGGGCAGAGGATCATCGACCTCAGCATGGGCGCCGCCAAGAAGCTCGAATTTTACGCCAAGGGCACGGCGCGGGTCCGGGTAGAGGCGATACAGGTGAAAGAAGCATTGGCCGAGTGAGGGCGGCATCGCATGTCGGCCCGCTAGCGCGCATTGCGTGACATTAATCAGTAGCGCGAATCCGCCGGCTTCTTGTCCTTGGGCCAATCCTTCACCTTGTCCGGGTAATCCGGGCGTGGCTGGTGCGAAAAATACTCCGCGACGTCGACGGCCTCCTGATCCGAAAGCCCCCCTTGTCCCAGCGGAAATTTCTCCCGGAACCCGATCGGCATATTGCGCTTGACGAAGGCTGCCGCAGTGTAGGTACGCGCCATGCCGGCGCCGATGTTGAATGAATTATCGCCCCAGAGCGGCGGGTAGATGACGCGGCCATCGGCCTGCGTCAAACCTTCTCCGTCCTTGCCATGGCACACCGCACACTGCGTCGAGTACACCTGTTTGCCATTTTCCTGGCTGGGCTTGATCGCCAGATCCACCTTGCCCACGCCGCGCCCTATGACTTTGTCCTGCGGCTTGGTTTCCTTCTTCATCCAGTCGAAATAGGCCACCATGGCTTTCATGTCGGCTGAATCCGCCGGCAGCGGCTTGCCCTGCATGGACCGCCGGAAGCAACCGTTGATGCGGTCTTCGAGCGTAATCACCCGGCCGGCGCGCGGGGCGTAGCCGGGGAAGAAGGCAGAGACGCCGACAAATGGCGATCCATCCGCGACCGTGCCGGCATTGAGATGGCAACTCGTGCAATTCAAGGAGTTGCCGACGTTCTGCGGCAACAGCGCCTTGGTTTCAAGATGCAGGCGCATGCCGCGGACCAGTTGCTGGGCGTTGGCGCTGGCGAGCATATCCGCCAGACGCGGTGTCTCGAATTTCGAGGAATCGGTGGTCTTGGGATCGAGCTGCGCGCGCATTTTTTTCACCTCAGACGCGGCGATCGGCTCGGCCTGGTTGTCCCAACTGGAGCGCACGAAACTCAGAATTTCAGCAAGTTCCTGATCCGACAGCCGGGCAAAGGCCGGCATGGTGTAGACGCGCGGATGCGCGGCGGTTTCTGCCGTTTTCCAGCCGGTCAGCGCGATATGCAGCAAGGTGGCCGGATCGGTGGCCGGAATAGTCGGATTCTGCTTCAGCGCTGGAAAGACCGACGTTACCCCGGCGCCATCCTCGCGATGGCAATCCACACAGAATTGCACATATGCCAGACCGCCGCGGGTCGTGAACAGATTGGCGGGAATCGTCGCGGCAACGGCGCGCGCCGGCACCGCCGGCATGGGCAGATCGTGCTCGCCCGGCGGCAGCGATTTCAGATAGGTGGCAATAGCCATCAGATCGGCATCCGTAAAGTGCTGGGTGCTGAGATGGATCACCTGCGCCATGTTGCCGGAAACCGTTGCAAAGCGATTCTGTCCGGTTTTCAGAAGCAAAGCGGTGTCCTCCGCTGTCCACAAATTGCGCAGACTGAGCGCGCGCCACGCTTCCACCGTTTCGCCCGCAAGATAGTACTTGCCATTGGAGCCTGAATCGCTCATGGCTTTCTCCTGGAACGCAATACCGCGCGGCGTGTGGCAGGAACCGCAATGTGCCAAGCCTTGCACCAGGTAGGCGCCCCGGTTCCAGACGGCATCCTTGCGCGCATCAGGCGTGAAAGGCGCTTCGTTCAGAAACACCCAGTTCCACAACGACAAGCCCCAACGCATGCTGAACGGCCAGCGCATTTGCGCCGGCTTGTTGGGCTGACTAACCGGCGCTACCCCTTGCATCAAATAAGCGTACAAGGCGCGCATATCGCCTTCGCTTATCCTGGCGTAGGAGGGATACGGCATGGCCGGGTACAGGTTGTGCCCGTCCGCGGCTACGCCCTTTCGCATGACCTGATCAAATTGCGCAAATGTATATTTGCCAATGCCGGTTTGCGCGTCCGGCGTGATGTTGGTCGAGTAAGCCGTGCCCAGGGGCGTCGTTAGCTCGCGCCCGCCCGCCATCGCCGGCCTCTGGTCTGCAGAATGGCAGGCGACGCAATCGCCTAGTTGCGCCACATATTTGCCGCGTTCGATTAGCGCTAATCCCATTGCGACGGGCGCGGATGCCGGCGCAGCAACATCCGCTTGGGTCGAAGCCCGGTCTGCGGCCCGAGCGTTGGGGCCGAACAACAGAAGCGCGCCAAGAATGGCGGGAAGCAATCGGGTGAGATCCATTGCAGGACTCCTTCAATCAAAAAGCACGCATCAGCTTTCCCATCCGCATGCGATTTGAATGTACCCAATGAATTTGTAGCGTCTATTGACCGTTATCACAATTTGTACGTTCGTGAGCTAACGAACACACAGAATGCGGGTGCGAGGCTCACGCTGCTGCGGCGGGGCGCGCGCCGCTGCTGCTGGAGCGCGCCGCTGCAGCGCGCTCTCAGTCTAGCCGGGGAAGACGCCGGAAACGCGGTGCAGGTCCGGCCGCACAATCAGGAATGCCGCTAGCGCGCAAGACGCGAAGCATGCCGCCACAATGAAAGCACTGGCTGGATGCAACAGCCACAACGCTCCCGCAATCAGCGAGGCTGGCAGGTAGATGATGCCCGTCACAAAATTGTACACGCCGATCGCGGACGCGCGCCGCTCCAGTTCCAAATCTGCGATGAACGCCTTGCTCTGCGCTTCGTCGATTGAATAGAACACGCCATAGATGACGAACAGTACGATGACCTGCCCTTCCGTGCTCGCGAAAGCAAAACCGAGGCTCATCAGGAGATAGATCAGGTAGCCCAGCATGATGATTCCCGCCCGGCCCATACGGTCGCCGAGTTTGCCAACCAGCGGGGCCGCCACCACGAACGAGATATTGAACAACGCGTAAAGCAACACGATGTCCTTGACGGCGAAACCGACGCTGTGCGCACGCAACAGCAGGAAGCCGAAACTGAAGTAGGCCAGCGAGAAGATGCTTGCCGTTATGAGGTAGCGTTTGAATTGAGGGCTCAAGGTTTTCCATGTGTCGACGATGTTCTCACGCCGGCGCTGCGTCCCAGGTTGATCCTTGATGAGGCCCAAGACTAGGATGCTGAGAACGGCGGGTACGACTGCGACCCAGAACAGGATCCGAAACGTCGAGGCCTCCTCCCCGAGCCACCAGAGCAAACCGTACGCGACCAGCGGGCCGAGAATGGCGCCAGTCTTATCCAGCGCCTTGTGCACGCCGAACGAGTACCCCCTGTCTGCTTGCTCGGCAACGGCCGCAAGCCAGGCATCGCGCGGCGGCCCCCGGAACCCCTTCCCTAGCCGCTCGATGATACGAAAGACGCTCAGTCCAAGCACTGAACTGGTGACCAGCAGAATTACCTTGGCCAGCGTGGAAAAACCATATCCGGCCAGAGCGAAGACCTTGCGTTTTCCGGTCCGATCCGATAACCAACCCGCGAGGTAGTTCAAGGACGATGCGGAAAAGTCGGCAAAGCCCTCAACCAGTCCCAGCAAAGCGGCCGAAGCCCCGGCAATCGTCGTGAAGAAGATCGCGAACACCGAAAAAATCATCTCGGAACTGAGATCCGTCAGCAAACTCACGAGCCCGAGCTTGAGCACGTCAGTGTGCACGCCGAACGTCGTCTGCGCAGGATCAGACGGGGTCTGGTCGCTGTTGTCGCGTTTGGCACTCATAATCTGGTCTTTCGCGAGCGGTGAAACCATTTTTGCGGCCTCACGCGACTGCAATTGGGATTTTTGCCCAGTGCTGTCATGAAACGGAGCACTGCGTCTACCTGCAGGTCCGGGGCTATTTGGGAGGAGACGGATATTCTTCGGGCTGCCGAAGGGCTGGCACAATGCGTCTATCGCCCGCCGAAGCTCTTCAGGGCCCGCCGCTCCGGCCAGTTTTCCAAGTCTTCTTGATTCACGGTTCGACCTTTTCGGTTGCACATCGCTCCGCCGCTGGGCGCGCGCCCGCCATTTGCCCGGCTACGGGACATCGACAGAACCAGCCATCGCGCAATGGCCATGACCGGCACATTCGTCCCGACATGCTTGCGCGGATTTCGGCCGCCATACGCAATCGCATCGCTTAGCGGCGACGCGCTTCTGGACTAGCTCTTCTTCAAATTCTCAACCGCCTGCTTCACGTTGCCCACACCCTTTTGCGCCTGTCCGGCAATCTGCTTTGAAAGCCCCTTGATCTGTTGTTCCTTGCTTCCAATCAGCTTGCCCGCTTCTTCCTGGACTTTGCCGACAACGTCCTTCGCCGCGCCCTTCACTTGGTCTTTGTTCATGTTCAAATGCTCCTGTGGTAAGCGCTACACCCAGCGCGGTGAAAAATACCGAATATTCCCGTCAGGAAACATTGGATACCTATTCAGCGGGGCGTTCTGTGCGACAGCGCACCTAGACAATAAAACGGCCGGAGTTGGTCCCGGGTTGGAATTGCGCCGACGAGCAATCCGGACACCCCGGTGGGCAGCGCCCACACCCCGATGATGCAGCAGCTAACGCGCTGACACTCACTATTTCCCCAATGCGTTTCATTTCCGCTATTTGCATAGCCGCTCCATTATTCGCCAAACCTGCGAATGAACCAGGTCTTCACCAGCTGCGTCAGAATCGCATAGCCCAGCATCATGATCGCCAGATACAGCCAGTACAGCGGCGGGAGCGCGACGAACCCGAGCGTATCGGCCAGGGGCGAAACCGTCAGCCAGGCGCCGACCGCGACGATGATTACTGAGGTGAGGATGAGCGGCCAACTGGCCCGGCTTTGGATGAACGGGATCTTGTTGGTGCGAATGACATGGATGATCAAGGTCTGTGTGAACAGCGACTCCACAAACCAGCCCGTATGGAACAAAGCCGGGTCGTTCCAGCAGTTGAATAGGTACAGCATCATGAAGAACGTCAGGTAATCGAAAATCGAGCTGATCGGACCGATAAACAGAATAAAACGCAGGATCTTGTCTATCGTCCACTGGCGCGGCTTGATCAGCCACTCCTCATCCACTGCATCGGTGGGGATGGTGGTCTGCGAGAAGTCGTACAGGAGGTTGTTGATCAGCACCTGGATCGGCAGCATGGGCAGGAACGGCAGGAACGCGCTGGCCCCGACGACGCTGAACATATTGCCGAAGTTCGAGCTGGCCGCCATCTTGATGTACTTGACGATGTTGCCGAACACCCGGCGGCCTTCCAGCACGCCCTGCTCCAGCACCAGCAGGCTGTTTTCCAGCAGGATGATATCGGACGACTCCTTGGCTATGTCCACCGCGCTGTCCACCGAGATGCCCACATCGGCGGCCTTCAGGGCCGGGGCGTCATTGATGCCGTCTCCCAGGAATCCCAACACGTGGCCTTTGCTCTGGAGCGCGCGGATGATGCGCTCCTTGTGCGCCGGGACCAGCCTGGCAAAGACGCTGGTGGCGCTGGCGGCCTCGGCCAGTTCCGCCTCGCTCATCGCCTCGATTTGCGAGCCGAGCAAGAGATGCTGCACCGGCATGCCCACTTCCTTGCAGATGTAGGCGGTGATGATCTCGTTATCACCGGTCAGAACCTTGACGCCCACGCTCAGGCTGTGAAGCCGTTTCAAGGCCTCGGTCGCCGTGTCCTTGGGCGGGTCGAGGAAGGCGAGGAACCCCAGCAGGATCAGGTCCGATTCGTCCTTGACCGAGTAGACCGGCTCATCCGAGGCGCCCGGCATTTGCTTAAAGGCCAGGGCGATCACCCGGAAGCCCTGGCCATTCAGCTCGTCCGCCAATTGCCGCCGCTTGGCGTCGTGCTCGGGCAGAACTTCGATGAGCTCCCCTTTGACTTCCACTCGGGTGCATACGCTCAGCACTTCATCCACCGCGCCCTTGCAAATCAGCGTGTTCAGCCCGGCTTCATCTTCCACCACCACAGACATCCGGCGCCGCACGAAGTCGAAAGGGATCTCGTCTATCTTGCGGTACTTTTCGTCCGCCTTCAGGTGCTCTCTCAACTCCTCATGGTCGAGGATCGCTTCGTCGAGCAGGTTCTTCAACCCGGTATGGTGGAAGCTGTTGAGGTAGCCGTAATGCAGCACCTTCTCGCTCGGATCGCCGTTCGCATCCAGATGCTTTTCGAGCACGATCTTGCCCTGAGTCAGGGTGCCGGTCTTGTCGGTGCACAGCACGTCCATGGCGCCGAAGTTCTGGATCGCGTTCAGGCGTTTGACGATCACTTTCCTGCGGGCCATTGCCAGGGCGCCCTTGGACAGGTTGACGGTCACGATCATCGGCAGCATCTCGGGGGTCAGTCCGACCGCCACGGCCATGGCAAACAGAAACGCTTCCATCCAGTCGTGCTTGGACAGGCCGTTGATGAGGAACACCGCCGGAACCATCACGGCGATGAAATAGATCATCAGCCAGGTGAATTTGTTGATGCCCTTGTCGAAGCTGGTCAGCTGGCGCTGCCCGACGATACTGGCGGCAAGCGATCCAAAGTAGGTTCGGTCACCGGTGTGGACGACCACGGCGGTCGCGGATCCGCTCTCGACGTTGGAGCCGAGAAAACAGATGTTGGGTAGTTCCAGCGGGTTCTGCACGTCTGCAGGTGCCGGCGCGGCTTTCTTCTCCAACGGCAGGGCTTCGCCGGTGAGGGCCATCTGATTCAGGAACAGGTCTTTGGCGGAAAGCACTCGTACATCCGCCGGCACCATGTCGCCGGCTGCCAGCCGGATGATATCGCCGGGCACCAAGGTCTTGAGCGGGACTTCCGCCTCCTTGCCGTCGCGCACCAGCGTCGCGGTGTTGCTGACCATCGCCTGCAGCTTCTCGGCCGCGTGATCGGCACGCATCTCCTGGAAGAAGCGCAACACCACGCCCAGAATCACCATCACGAAAATGACCACCGTTGCCCGGTGGTCGCCGGTGAGATAGGAAAGCACGCCCAGCGCCGTGAGCAGGAGGACCAATGGATTCTTGATGTTGCTCAGGAGGCGCATCAGCGCCGATTGACGCTTCTCCCGGGCAATCTCGTTCGTCCCGCGCTGCTTCAGACGAGCGTCGGCTTCCGCCTGGCTCAAGCCGCCGAGTTGCGATCCCAGTTCCTTCAAGACCGCATCGGTGTCGGCGCGCGCCTGTTTCAATAGTTGAACGGAATCATGCGCCCCGCTCCCGCCAGAAACCTTAGCCGGGTGCGCCGATGCGTTCAGCGTCTTCTCTGACATTTCCATTCGTGCCTTTCCTGTCTGCGGTATCGCGTGATGTCCGCCAACTCTGCCGGCTGTTATCGGCCCGCTGCGGATACGGCGCCGGGAAAGGCCTCAATAGCGAGCTCATTGCGCATGGTATTGCATTCCACCAGGACGACAAAGACTCCCACGCCTGGCACGACGTCGAGGGACCGCACGGAAGGCTGCTGATTTTCGAAAATGAAACCGAGGGCCGGGCCAGGCTGGAACAACCGTTCTCCATCCTGGTAAAGATGGCACACTACGCCGCCGGCTTAAAGCACGCGCGCGTGGTCAGCATGTACGCGCAGGACGAAGCTTAGGTTTACCGGACACGTCGAAGCAGTTTTTCCAGCCACTCTTGCTCGTCCGGCTTGCCCTTGGCGTGCTTTGTGTCAGGCAGCTCCTGTTCAGGACCAGCGCAGCGCCCGGTGATCTGTTCGATCTTGATGCGGTAGAAAACGGGAACCGTCGCCGGCGTGCCACCAGGCACTTTTTTCGCGCCCCCGTGTTCCCACCACATCGCTCTGTGTTGCAATAGATCGAATGCGTAGGTGCGTTCGCTCTGCAACTCAGGCGTATCACGAAGCTCTTCGTAGCGGCCGGAGACGACAACCGTAGCCCACAGTTCACGCCGCATCTGGTCCGCTTCGACGCATACCAATGGGTTGGCGCGCATCCAGTCGATCTTTTGTCCGAGCACGGAAAAGCTATAAAGCCAGTTATTCTGGTAGGCGAAATAGATGGGGACGATATAGGGCTGCATCCCGCGGGCACACGCTAGTCTGCCGAGGTGCGTACGGGCCAGCACCTCCAGACTCTCTTGTCGCGTCAGTTCCCGAATCAACATGACTGCTTTGCGGCGTCTCCGCGATCAGCTTTCATTAACACCGCCGCGCGAAGCTGGCCGCGGCAAGCAGGCAAGACGCCTTCGCCGCAACAAGCTCAAGCGCGCGGACTACCATTGTCTGCCCGCAACACAGGACCGCGCTTCGTTACCAGCGGCAGGTGTGATGATTACACCGCCGCTGTTTGCAGTCACCCGGACTTACGTTTTAAAAATACGCCATATCCGCGTGCGGTTCTGTTCGCTGGCGCACATAAACCGCATCCAAGCAATCCGGCACGGACCTTCAGAGACGATATAAGTCGGAATTGTTGCTGTCATTCGTGCAAAGTGACGGCCCTGATGCAATCGAAAGTTGCTACGGCCCATACCGAAAAATGTGCGAACCGCTTTTGGCCGACGCCCGTCGCGCCTTTTTGCAGGTACAGGGCCCAGGCCCAGTCGGGTTCGAACAGGCTGGAAGTAGACGACAGAAGCGCGTTACCGTTAGGCCACACAGGTTAGAATTGCGCCGATGAGCAAGCCGGACTCCCCGGTGGGCAGCGCCCACACCCCGATGATGCAGCAGTATCTGCGCCTGAAAGCGCAGCACCCGGACATCCTGCTGTTCTATCGCATGGGTGATTTCTACGAACTGTTCCACGCCGACGCGGAAAAAGCGGCGCGGCTGCTCGACATCACGCTCACTACGCGCGGCGCCTCGGCCGGGGTGCCGATCAAAATGGCCGGCGTGCCCTACCACGCGGCCGAACAGTACCTCGCCAAACTGCTCAAGCTCGGCGAGTCGGTGGCGATCTGCGAGCAGATCGGCGACCCCAATGCGTCCAAGGGCCCGGTGGAGCGCGCCGTCACCCGCATCGTCACCCCGGGCACGCTCACCGACTCTGCCCTGCTCGACGAAAAATCCGACAATCTGCTGCTCGCGCTCGCGGTGGAAAACAATAGCGTGGGCCTTGCATGGCTCAGCCTCGCGAGCGGCGAACTGCGCGTGGCCGAGATACCGCAACGGCTGCTCGCGGGCGAGCTCACGCGGCTGCGTCCGGCGGAAATCCTGGTCGCCGATCGCGGCCCGCTCGCCGGCCTGAATGCCGCGGCCGCGCTGACCCGCCTGCCCGAATGGCATTTCGACTACGCCGCCGCGCACGAGCAATTGCTCAAGCATTTCAAGGTGCACTCGCTCGCCGGCTACGGCTGCGAGGACCTGCGCCCCGCGATCGCCGCGGCCGGTGCGCTGCTCGAATACGCGCGCAAGACCCAGGGCCAGGCGCTGTCGCATGTGAACGCGCTGCGGCCGGAGCGGGTAGACGACTACGTGCGCATGGACGCGGCCACGCGGCGCAACCTGGAACTCACCGAAACCCTGCGCGGCACGCCTGCGCCCACCCTGTGCAGCCTGCTCGACGGCTGCGCCACCGGCATGGGCAGCCGCCTGTTGCGCCACTGGCTGCATCACCCCTTGCGCGACCGCGCCGTCCTCGCCAACCGCCACGAGGCGGTGGAAGAACTCGCGCAAGCTGCAGGCTCGGCCCTGCGCGACGCGCTGCGCCGCATCGCTGACGTCGAACGCATCGGCGCGCGCATCGCCTTGAAGAGCGCGCGGCCGCGCGACCTCTCCGGCCTGCGCGACAGCCTGGCCGCCCTGCCCGCGCTCGCCGCGCTGCTCGAGGGCGCATCGGCGCCGCGCCTGGCCGAATTGCGCGAGAGCCTGGCTGCGCCGCCAGCATGCGCTTCACTGCTGATGCGCGCGATCCTGTTCGAACCGGCGGCGCTGCTGCGCGAGGGCGGCGTCATTGCGAACGGCTACGACGCTGGCCTCGACGAGCTGCGCGGGCTGCAGACCAACTCGAGCGAATTCCTGGTCGCGCTCGAAGCGCGCGAGCGCGAACGCAGCGGCATTCCCAATCTCAAGGTCGAATACAACCGCGTGCACGGCTTCTACATCGAAGTCACCCATGCGCACGTGGAAAAGATTCCCGCCGATTACCGCCGGCGCCAAACGCTGAAAAACGCCGAGCGCTACATCACGCCGGAACTGAAAACCTTCGAGGACAAGGCGCTGTCTGCGCAGGAGCGCGCGCTGGCCCTCGAAAAAGCCCTCTACGAGCAGCTGCTGGAAGCGTTGCAGCCGCATATCCCGGCGCTGCAGCGCATTGCGCGCAGCCTGGCCGAACTCGACTTGCTCGTCTCCTTCGCCGCCGACAGCCTGCGCCTCAACTGGTGCCGGCCGCAGTTCGTAGCCGAGCCGCTGCTCGAAATCGAGGCCGGACGCCATCCGGTGGTCGAGGCGCAAGTGGACCAGTTCATCGCCAACGACTGCCGCCTGAACGCGACGCGCCAGTTGCTCCTGATCACCGGGCCGAACATGGGCGGCAAATCCACTTACATGCGCCAGGTGGCCCTGATCGTGCTGCTCGCCCACATCGGCGCCTTCGTGCCGGCGCGCGCGGCGCGCCTGGGGCCCATCGACCAGATCTTCACCCGCATCGGCGCCGCCGACGACCTGGCCGGCGGCCGTTCCACCTTCATGGTCGAAATGACCGAAAGCGCCAATATCCTGCACAACGCCACCGCGTCCAGCCTGGTGCTGATGGACGAAGTCGGGCGAGGCACTTCAACCTTCGACGGCCTGGCGCTGGCCTGGGCCATCGCGCGCGCTCTAATCGAAAAGAACCGCAGCTATACGCTGTTTGCGACGCATTACTTCGAACTGACGCGGCTGGCGCTGGAGTACCGCGAAGCCGCGAACATCCATCTGGATGCGGTGGAGCACAAGGATTCCATCGTGTTCCTGCACGCGGTCGAGGAAGGGCCCGCCTCGCAAAGCTATGGCTTGCAGGTGGCCGCGCTCGCCGGCGTGCCCGGCAGCGTGACGCGCGCGGCGAAGCGCTATCTGCTGCAACTGGAAGAGCAGAGCCTGACCCGCGGCGGCCAGACCGATCTTTTCGCCGGCGCGGCGCCCGCGCCCGAACCCGAGCCGCATCCGGCGCTGGATCTGCTCGCAGCGATCAAGCCCGATGAGCTCAGCCCGAAAGAAGCGCTGGAGCTGCTCTACAAGCTGAAAGCATTGTGATCCGCCTGATCCTTGCAATGGCGTTGGCCCTCGCCGCCGCGCTGGCGCAGGCTCAGGCCGGCGCACGCTTCAGCTTCGCCGTCATCGGCGATACGCCCTATTATTCCGGCGAAGAGTGGATGTTCGTCGATATGCTGAAGGAGATCGACCGCGAAGATCTCGCTTTCGTCGTGCATATCGGCGATTTCAAGAGCGGCAGCAGTCCCTGCAGCGACGCATTGTTCGCCAAGCGCCTGCAACAGTTCCAGTCGGTGCGCCACCCGTTCATTTACGTTCCGGGCGACAACGAATGGACCGATTGCCACCGCAGCGGCGCGGACCCTCTGGAACGGCTGGCGAAGTTGCGCGAAATGTTCTACCCCGACGACGACAGCCTCGGCGAGCCGAAGCTCAAGCTCGAGCGCCAGAGCGCCGATCCGCGCTTTGCGGAATACCGCGAGAACGTGCGCTGGACCATCGGCCCGGCATTGTTCATCGGCCTGAACGTCCCCGGCACCAACAACAATCTGGGCCGCACGCCGCAAATGGACGACGAATACGCGCGGCGCAGCGCGGCCAATGCCGCCTGGCTGGCGGAGGGTTTCGATCTGGCGAAAAAGCACGACTATGCGGCAGTGTTCATCGCGATTCAGGCCGATCCCTATTTCGAGCGCGCGGCCCAGCGCCCGCCTGCAACCGACGGCTACGCTGCATTCCGTCAGGCGTTGCTCGCGCATACCCTAACCTTTGGCAAGTCGGTGATCCTGATCCACGGCGACACCCACCGCTTCCGTGTCGATCAGCCGCTCGTCGATCCGGCCACGCAGAAGCCGCTCGAACGTTTCACCCGCATCGAGAGCTTCGGCTCGCCATGGGTGGACTGGATCAGGGTAAGCGTGGATCCGGCCGACCCGAAACTGCTTGCGATCAAAACCGGCAAAGAGATCAATCCGGCGCGCTAGCGGACCGGTCGCGCAAGGTATTCACGGTCACTAGCGGAAAACCACGAGATTTCGGCTTGCGGCCGAATCCGGCCCCAATGCCGGCGACAGGGTCAAGAAACGGCAGGAAACACGGTATCCGGCTAATCATTGCGGCAGATTGTGCCGATATAGCGTAAGTGCGGTCCTGTCGAGATGAATGACCGGCGCGATTTCCTATGAGATAGCGCCTGAAAATCGAGCTTGCGATGCCGGAAGTTGACCAACTGAAGTATCTGTCCATCCGCCTGAATGAGGACGGGAAGAGAGTCATTGGCTCTTTTGCTCCGGCCGGAGCTACGGAAATCATCACCCTTGATGATCTCAACCGTGCTATCGCTGCAGCCGGGTTCGGCGAATACCGACTCGACGAATCGGCGTTACAGGATGCGAAAGCGAAATATGCCGCCGGTACGGCCTTCGAGTCCGTCATAGGCGAAGCCGTTGACGGTGTGCTTGACATCCGCATCGCGGCCGATCAACTCCGCGCCTATCTCGGCTGCCGGCCTCCACGCGGCGGTACGCCGGTCACAGCGGAGCGCATCCTCGAAGAAGCCAAACGCCAGGGCATCACCGTAGAACTTGACCTTGCAGCCGTCGCAGACGCGCTCAAGACAGGTGGCGACAATATCCTGATTGCCAGCGGCAGAGCGGCAGTAGACGGTACGAACGGAAAATTCGAGAGCCTCATTCCCAGCGCCAAAGCAAGGAGACCGCACCTGGATGAACATGGCTTGGCGGACTTTCGTGACCTCGGCGAAATTCCTGCGGTCGAGGCCGGGGACGCGCTCATGCGGCGCATTCCGCCGACTGGCGGCGAGCCCGGTTCAACCCTGCTCGGACAGATCATTCCGCCCAAGCCAGGGAAAGATGTCGCGTTCGCCAAGCGGCTGGACGGATCGGAATTTGGCCCGGACGATCAGAATCTATTGATTGCCGCGATCGGTGGTCTTCCGGTTCTGCTGGAAAACGCAGTGACCGTGGAGCCCATCTATACCGTCAGGGACGTCGACCTTCACACCGGCAACATCGACTTCCCGGGAACGGTAAATGTAACCGGAGACATCCATGCCGGCATGACCGTCAAAGCCGCGGGTGACATCCATGTCAACGCCACGGTCGAAGGCGTCACTTTGGTTGCCGGTGGCGACATCGTCGTAAAGGGCGGCATAGTCGGATTGACGACGCGCGGCAAGACCGTTCACGCGAGCATCAGTTGCAAAGGGTCGTGCAGCGCACATTTTGTGCAGAATGCCCATATATCGGCTGGAAACGGCATTTTCATCCGCGACTTTGCCATGCAGAGCGAACTGACCGCAGCGCACCAGATCATCGTCGGCGACAAGAGCAACCGCAAGGGTCATATCATTGGCGGCGTTACCCGCGCCGTGATGCTCATCAAGGCGCAAATCATCGGCTCTCCTGCTCGCGCGAAGACAATTGTCATCGCGGGCGCAGATAAAGCCCTGCATGACCGCTTGGCCGCCATAGCCGAGGCGCTGGACACCGCCATGACCAAGCTGATCCAGGTGGTCAAACTGCTCGAATTGGCAAGCACCAACCCGAGCCGTGTGCCAGCGGGAATCGGCAAGGCGGCGGAAGCGACGCGCGACACGATCAACGCTGAAATGGCAGCGCTTAGGCTGAATGAAGACCAATTGAAGCGGGAGCTGGCCGTCAGCGAACAGGCGCAGGTGATAGCGGAGAAGCAGCTTCTGGAAGGCGTCGAAATAGGTTTCGGCTCAATACGCCACCGCGTGGTTGCGGATCGCGAAGGCGCTATTCTTCAAGTGAAGGAAGGCGAACTGGTTTTTGCTTAGGCGGTTTCCGGGCAAGGGAAACAAGGGACGGAGGAGATGTGATTTTGATAGCAGCATCACCTCTCAGCATTGATCAACATACTAAACGCGTCGGCCGCCGGCCCTACATTTAGCCCATCGATACCAGAAAAGCAATTACGACGGCAGACATAGATAGCCCGGAACGTCAGCACTGGCGCCGCTTTCCGGGCAGTTCATGACGTTCGGCCTAGGCCAATAACGATTCGGTTGGATCAGTTAAGGGCGGGCCAGGATAGCCTGGGACCACCGGCTTAAAGCCCGGTATGACGCTCAATATAAGCTTTGACTGCGCCCGCGTCGGCATCCATCACTTCGAAGCGCTGCGGCAGCGACTCCAGATTCTCGCTGCCCGGCGGATAGTCAGGATCGCGCCCCAGCGCTTCGCGTATGGTCTCAGCGAACTTCACCGGCAGCGCCGTCTCCAGGCAAACGAGCGGAATGCCCGCCTGCCGATGTTCCAGCCCGACCTTGAGCCCGTCCGCGGTATGGGTGTCGATCATCACGCCGTAATCCTGGTACACGCGGCGGATGGTCGCGAGCCGGTCCGCGTGGGTGCTGGAGCCGGACACGAAGCCGTATTTCTTCACGTTGGCGAAGTACGGCGTGCCGGCGAGATTGAACTCGCCGCCCGCGTCGACCTTGGTCCATAGCTCTTTCACCATGCCAGCGTCGCGCCCGACGAGGTCATAAACAAAGCGCTCGAAATTGGACGCCTTGGAAATGTCCATCGACGGGCTGGAAGTCTGCGCGACCTGGCTCGAGGGACGCACGCGGTAGCGGCCGGCGCGGAAGAATTCGTCCAGCACGTTGTTCTCGTTGGTGGCGAGGATCAGCCGCGCGATCGGCAAGCCCATCATGCGAGCGATGTGGCCGGCGCAGATGTTGCCGAAGTTCCCCGAGGGCACGGCGAAGGCGACCTCTTCGTCGTTCGATTTCGTCACTGCGAAATAGCCGCGGAAGTAATACACGATTTGCGCCGCGACCCGCGCCCAGTTGATCGAGTTCACCGCGCCGATCCTCTGGCGTGCCTTGAACGCGGCATCGTTGTTCACCGCCTTGACCATGTCCTGGCAGTCGTCGAACACGCCGCGCACGGCGAGGTTGTATATGTTCGCATCCTGCAAGGAAAACATCTGCGCCGTCTGGAACGGGCTCATCTTGCCGTGCGGCGAGAGCATGAACACGTTGACGCCGCGCTTACCGCGCAGCGCGTATTCGGCCGAGGAGCCGGTGTCGCCGGAGGTCGCGCCGAGGATGTTGATGCGCTCGCCCGACTTGGCGAGCACGTACTCGAACAGGTTGCCGAGCAGCTGCATCGCCATGTCCTTGAACGCCAGCGTCGGCCCGTTGGACAATTCGAGGATGTGCAGGCCGGGTTCCAGAGTCTTGAGCGGCGTGATCGCCTCAGTGCGAAACACCGCCTTGGTATAGGTCTTCGCGCACAAGGCCTTCAGGTCCGCTGCGGGAATATCGTCGCAGAACTTGTGCAATATCTCGTACGCGAGCTCGGCATAAGACAGCTTGCGCCAGGCCGCGAGTTCAGCGGCGCCGATGCGCGGAGTGCTCTCGGCAATGGCGAGGCCGCCGTCCGGGCACAGCCCGCCGAGCAGGATCTGGGTGAAAGTCTGCGGCGCCATGCCGCCGCGGGTCGAAACGTAACGCATCCGGCTAGTGTTTTCCGAGTTCCTCGAGGCGGATGCGGATCACCTTGCCGGTCACCACGGCTAGGTTCTCGATCGCGCTGATGGCGACGTTGATATGCTTTTCGCGCGTCTCGTGCGTGAGCATGATGATGTCGACCTGTTCCTCGCCCTCGGAGGGTTCTTTCTGCACCATCGCGTCGATGGAAATGCCGTGATCGGCAAGGATGCGGGTAATGTCGGCGAGCACCCCGGGCCGGTCCACCACGCGCATGCGCAGGTAGTAGGACGTGACGACCTCCTCCATCGGCAGGATGGGGATGTTGGACAACTGATCGGGCTGGAACGCGAGATGCGGCACGCGGTGCTCCGGGTCGGCGGTGTGCATGCGTGTCACGTCCACCAGGTCCGCGACCACGGCACTCGCGGTCGGTTCCGCGCCGGCGCCGGCGCCGTAATACATGGTGGCGCCCACCGCGTCGCCTTTCACCAGGATCGCGTTCATGACGCCCTCGACGTTGGCGATCAGGCGCCGCGCCGGAATCAGGGTCGGGTGCACGCGCAGCTCTATGCCCTCGGGCGTCCTGCGGGTGATGCCGAGCAGCTTGATGCGGTAGCCGAGCTGCTCGGCGTAGCGGATGTCTTCCTGGGTGAGGCTGGAAATGCCCTCCGTATAGGCTTTGTCGAATTGCATCGGGATGCCGAAGGCGATCGCCGACATGATGGTGAGCTTGTGCGCGGCATCCACGCCTTCGATGTCGAAGGTCGGATCCGCTTCGGCATATCCCCGGCGCTGCGCTTCCTTCAGCACCGTATCGAACGGCAGACCCTTGTCGCGCATTTCGGACAGGATGAAGTTCGAGGTTCCGTTGATAATGCCGGCGATCCATTCGATGCGGTTGGCGGTGAGGCCTTCGCGCAAAGCCTTGATGATGGGAATCCCGCCGGCCACCGCGCCCTCGAACGCGACCATCACGCCTTTGTCCTGCGCCGCGGCGAAGATTTCGTTGCCGTGGGTCGCCAGGAGCGCCTTGTTGGCGGTGACCACGTGCTTGCCGTTGGCGATCGCCTGCAGCACCAGTTTGCGCGCGATGCCGGTGCCGCCGATCAGTTCGACCACGATGTCGATGTCCGGATCGTTCACCACCTCCCACGCATCGGCGGTAACCGCCGCCTTGTCGCCGACCAATTGCTGCGCGCGCGCGAGGTCCTGGTCGGCCACCTTGGTGATGCAGATGCCGCGTCCGGCGCGGCGCGTGATCTCTTCCTGGTTGCGCAACAGGACATTCCAGGTGCCGCCGCCGACGGTGCCGATGCCGAGCAGTCCAACGCTGATGGGATTCATGTCTGGCAGTTCTCTTTACGAAATGGGTAGGGTGGATGCAGCGCCGCCATCAGTCAGCACGGCCGGCAACCGGATCACGTGTGCCGCCTGCGGTAGCCGTCCAGGAAGCGCGCAATGCGCGCGATCGCCTCGGTGAGATCGTCGCTGTTGGGCAGGAACACCAGACGAAAATGATCCGGGCGCGGCCAGTTGAAGCCGCTGCCCTGAACGACCAACACCTTTTCCGCTTCGAGCAGCTTGAGCACGAATTCCTGGTCGTTCTTGATCGGATACATTTTCGGATCCAGGCGCGGGAACAGGTACAGCGCCGCTTTCGGCTTGACGCAGGAAACGCCGGGAATCCGGGTAAGCAGCTCCCAGGCGAGGTCGCGCTGGCGGCACAGCCGTCCGGCCGGCGCGACCAGGTCGTTGATGCTCTGGTAGCCGCCCAGCGCCGTTTGCACCGCATACTGGCCGGGCACGTTCGCGCACAGGCGCATCGAGGCGAGGATGTTCAGCCCTTCGATATAGTCCTCGGCGTGGCGCTTCTCGCCGGACACGACCATCCAGCCGGTGCGGTAACCGCAGGCGCGGTAGTTCTTGGACAGTCCGTTGAAGGTCACGAACAGCAGGTCGTCGGCGAGCGAGGCGATCGAGGTGTGCGTCGCGCCGTCGTAGAGCGTCTTGTCGTAGACCTCGTCGGCGTAGACGATGAGCTGATGCTTGCGCGCGATTTCCACCAGCTCGCGCAGCAGGTCGTCCGGATACAGGGCTCCGGTCGGATTGTTCGGATTGATGATCACGATCGCGCGCGTGCGCCGGGTGATTTTGGCGCGGATGTCCGCAAGATCGGGTAGCCAGCCGTTGCTCTCGTCGCACAGGTAGTGCACCGGCATTCCACCGGCCAGGCGCACCGCCGCCGTCCACAGTGGATAGTCGGGCGCGGGCACCAGCACATCGTCGCCGTCGTCGAGCAGCCCCTGCGTCGCCATGACGATCAGCTCCGAGACGCCGTTGCCGATGATGATATCGTCCAGTTCGACACCGGCGATACGCTTCTGCTGCGCGTAGTGCATGATCGCCTTGCGTGCCGCGAACAGCCCCTTGGAGTCGGTGTATCCGGAGGCATTCGAGAGGTTCACGATCACGTCGTGGCGCATCTCGTCGGGCGCATCGAAGCCGAACGACGCCAGATTGCCGATGTTCAGCTTGAGGATGCGGTGGCCTTCCTCCTCCATCTGCCTCGCGCGCGCGAGCACCGGTCCGCGGATGTCGTAGCAGACATCGGCGAGTTTGGACGATTTTCTGATCGGTTTGAGCATGGCCTTCCGGTCTATGGTAAGCCTATGCCGCCGCAGGAACAGGCACGAATCCGTCCTTCTTGAACATGTCCTTGATGCCGCGCAGCGCCTGGCGGCTTCTCGATTCGTTCTCGATCAGCGCGATGCGCACGTGGTCGTCGCCGTAGTCGCCGAAGCCTATGCCCGGCGACACGGCCACCTTGGCTTCGTTGAGTATCTTCTTAGAGAATTCGAGCGAGCCCATGCCGCTGTAGTGCTGCGGAATCTTGGCCCAGATGTACATCGAGGCCTTGGGGTTGGTGACCATCCAGCCCATTTCGTGCAGCCCTTTGACCATGACGTCGCGCCGCTTCTGGTACTTGAGGCGGATTTCCTCCACGCATTCCTGCGGCCCCTCGAGCGCGACGATGGAGGCGACCTGGATCGGCGCGAAGGTGCCGTAGTCGTGATAGCTCTTGATGCGCGCGAGCGCGTGCACCAGGTCCTTGTTGCCGACCATGAAGCCGACGCGCCAGCCGGCCATGTTGTAACTTTTCGACATGGTGAAGAATTCCACCGCGACGTCGCGCGCGCCCGGCACCTGCATGATCGAGGGCGCTCTCCAGCCGTCGAAGGTGATGTCGGCATAGGCCAGGTCGTGCACCACCATGATGTCGTGCGCCTTGGCCAGGGCAATGACGCGCTCGAAGAATTCCAGCTCGACGCACATCGCCGTGGGGTTCGACGGGAAACCGATCACCAGCATTTTCGGCTTCGGGATCAGTTCGCGGATCGCGCGCTCGGCCTCGGCGAAGAAATCGACCCCCGGGGTCATGCGCACCGAGCGGATATCGGCCCCGGCGATGATCGCGCCGTAGATGTGGATCGGGTAGCTCGGATTGGGCACCAGCACCGTGTCGCCGCGATCGAGCGTCGCGAGCATCAGGTGCGCCAGGCCTTCCTTCGACCCGATGGTGACGATGGCTTCGGTGTCCGGGTCGAATTCGACGCCATAGCGCCGCTGGTACCAGCCGGTGATGGCGCGGCGCAGCCGCGGTATGCCCTTGGACACGGAATAGCCGTGGGTGTCGTTGCGCTGTGCCGCCTCGACCAGTTTGTCGACAATATGCTTGGGCGTGGGGCCGTCAGGGTTGCCCATGCTCATGTCGATGATGTCCTCGCCGGCGTGGCGGGCCGCCATCTTCAACTCGTTGGTGATGTTGAAGACGTACAGCGGCAGACGATTTATTCGAGCGAATTCTCTCATACGGGGCGGCGTGGGGTCGCGGTAAGTGCTGAAAAAGTTTATAATTTTAGCTCATTTAGGCCCTCCCTTGAAGCTTCATCTATCCAACATCTCCGGCATTAACGTGTTCACCGGCTACGGCGAGGGCTATGTCATGGTCAACGGGCAACGCCACGAGCACAACCTGGTGGTGTTGCGCGAGCGCATCGTGACCGACTGGCAGCCGGCCGGGTTCGACCAGTTGTGCGCCGAGGATTTCGCCCGACTGGCCGAACTCGAGCCTGAAATCGTGCTGCTGGGCACCGGCTCGCGCCTGCGCTTTCCGCGACCGGAACTGACCCGCGCGCTGACCGAGGCGCGCATCGGCCTGGAGGTGATGGATATCCACGCCGCCTGCCGCACCTACAACATCCTGGCGGCCGAAGAACGCAAGGTCGCCGCAGCACTCCTGTTCAGTTGAAGACCTATATATTCAGTACCAACGCAAATAGGGCATCTCCGGCTGGGGAATACCCCCTGCCAAACGAACAAGGGGGGCGCGCCCCCCTTGTTTATCCCCCGCGCATGCGTGTTCACTTTGATTTGAAATATTTACCGATGCTGTCATCTCATGAGTTATAGGGCGACGGTATGACAAGGCGCCTGGCGATCCTATTGCTCCTCGCCTTCACGGCGGTTTGGTTCTCCAACCTCGAATATCGCAAGCTGGTCAATCCGGACGAGGGGCGCTATGCGGAAATCCCGCGCGAAATGGTGGCCAGCGGCGACTGGACCACGCCGCGCCTGAACGACATCAAGTATTTCGAGAAACCTGCGCTGCAGTACTGGGCGACGGCGGCGGCCTACACCCTGTTCGGCGAGCATCAGTGGACCGCCAGGCTGTGGAGCGCCCTCACCGGTTTTCTCGGCGTATTCATGGTGTTCTTCACCGGCCGCCGGCTGTTCGGCCCCGCGGCCGGATGGTATGCAGCCATGGTATTGAGTTCCAGCCTGCTCTGGGTGCTGATCGGGCACGTCAACACCCTAGACATGGGGGTGAGCTTTTTCCTCGCCGCCGCGGTGTGCGCCTTCGTGCTCGCCCAGCACGACAGCACGGATGCGCGCGCACGCGGACGCTGGATGCTGGCCGCCTGGTGCGCGGTCGCGCTGGCGGTGCTGTCCAAAGGCCTGATCGGCCTGGTGCTCCCCGGCGCCGCGCTGGTGCTGTACGTGCTCGCCGAGCGCGACTGGCGGCTCGCCGGCCGCCTGCGCCTCGCCGCGGGAGGCGCGCTATTGCTGGCGCTGACCCTGCCCTGGTTCATCGCGGTGTCGCGCGCCAACCCCGAGTTCTTTCATTTCTTTTTCATCCACGAACATTTCGAGCGCTTCCTGACCAAGCAGCACGGCCGCTACCAGCCGCCCTACTATTTCATTCCGGTGCTGCTCGCCGGCATGCTGCCCTGGACCATCGCGCTGATCGATGCCCTGGCGCGCGCCTGGAAGCGCGACCCGCAGCAGCGCTTTCAGACGCAGCGCTTTCTGCTCCTGTGGGCGGCCGTCGTGTTCGTATTCTTTTCTGTTTCCGACTCCAAGCTGGTGTCCTACATCCTGCCCATCTTCCCGGCGCTGGCGCTGCTCATGGGCGTGCGCCTGACTCAGACCAGCGCGCGTGCGCTCGCCTGGCAGACGCTGCCCGCCGCGCTGGCGGGCTTCGCCTTGCTCGCGCTGCTGCCGAACATCGGACGCTACGCCAGCCGCGAGGTGCCGGTCGAGATGTTCCGGGATTACGCCGACTGGCTGATCGCAGCCGGCCTGCTGCAGCTGGCCGGCGCCGCCGCCTGCGCCTGGCTCGCATGGCGCGGTAAAATCCATGCGGCGCTTGCGGTGCTGGCCGGCACGGGCCTGGTGTTCGCGCAACTCGCATTGAGCGGCCACGAAAGCCTGTCCAAGGCCAATTCCGCGTATTATATTGCCCAGAAAATCAAGCCTGAGTTGAAGCCCGGCATGCCCTTTTACAGCGTCGATACCTACGACCAGTCGCTGCAGTTCTATCTGCGGCGGCCGACGACCATGGTGTCGTACAAGGACGAACTCGGTTTCGGCATCGCGCAGGAACCGGAAAAATTCATCCCCAGCGTCGCACTGTTCGAACAGGCCTGGACCGCGGGCGGCGATGCGCTGGCACTGATGTCGCCCCGCACCTATGAAACCTTGCGCGCCCAGGGCCTGAGCATGCGCCTCGTCGCCCGCGACACGCGCCGCATCATCGTCGCCCGGCGCCCCGCCGCGAGTCCATGAACGCCGTCAGTTTCTCGTTTCTCATGCTGGGCGTGTTGCTCAACGCCACGGCGCAACTGCTGCTCAAGGCGGGCACCAACGCGATCGGGCATTTCGAATTCAGCGCCGGCAACATCGTTCCGGTGGGGATGAAGCTCGCACTCGAGCCGCACATCATGGGCGGCATGGCCTGCTACGTGGTGAGCCTGGTGGTGTGGATCATGGGCCTCTCAAGGGTCGAAGTCTCCATCGCCTATCCGATGCTGTCGATAGGCTATGTGCTCAACGCGGTTGCGGCCTGGTATCTGTTCGGCGAGGCGGTCAGCATGACGCGCCTCACCGGCATCGGCGTGATCATCGTCGGCGTCTACATCGTCGCGCGCTCCTGATGAACCGCATATTTACTAATTTTCCCAGTGTCGGCAATGCCGCGATCATCGCGGCTGCAAGCGCCTGGCGCGCGGTCGTCGCGCACTCCTGATGGACTACCTGCCTTTCACCCGGCCTTCGATCGACGAGGAAACCATCGCGGGCGTGGTCGAGGTGCTGCGCTCGGGCTGGATCACCAGCGGCCCCTGCGTCAAGCAACTGGAGCAGGCGTTGTCGCAGTATTTCGGCGGCCGGCCGGTGCGCGCGATGAGTTCGGCCACCGGCGCGCTGGAAGTCGCGCTAACCGTCGCCGGCGTGCAGCCCGGCGACGAAGTCATCACCACGCCGCTGTCCTGGGTGGCCACGGCCAACGTGATCCTGCGCGCCGGCGCCCGCCCGGTGTTCGTCGATGTGGACGCCGTCACGCGCAACATCGACCTGGAACGCGTCGAAGCTGCGATCACGGGGAAGACCCGCGCCCTGCTGCCGGTGGACATGGCAGGCCTGCCGGTGGACCGTGACCGGCTGTATGACATCGCGCAGCGCCACGGCTTGCGCGTGATCGAGGATGCCGCGCAAAGCATGGGCGCCAGCTGGCGCGGCCGGCCTATCGGCAGCTTCGGCGATCTGGTGGCGGTCAGCTTCCACGCCAACAAGAACATCACCACTGCCGAAGGCGGATGCCTGGTCTTGAGCGACGCGGCCGAAACCGATTTGTGCACCCGGCTGCGCCTGCAAGGCGTGGTGCGCCTCCCCGATGGCGGCCAGGAAGTCGAGGTCGCGGGCGGCAAACACAATCTGACCGACGTCGCGGCACGCATCGGCCTGGGGCAGATGAAATACCTGGAGGCGTTCACCGAACGGCGCCGCGCGCTCGCGCGGCGCTATTTCGAGCGTTTCGACCGGGACTCGGGCTGCGTGCTGCCGCTGGAAGACTACGCCAATTGCAACTGGCATATGTTCCAGGTCTTGCTGCCGCTCGCGCGCCTGCGCATAGCCCGCGACGGCTTCATCCAGGCGATGCATGAGCGCGGCATCGGCACCGGGGTGCATTACCCGGCGATGCACCTGTTCGGGCTGTACCGCAGGCTCGGCTACAATCCGGGCGACTATCCCCACGCCGAGCGCATAGGCGATACCACGCTGACGCTGCCACTGTTCCCCGCGATGGCCGACGCCGATGTCGACCGGGTATGCACCGCGGTGGCCGAAATCATCCGGGACAATAAGCAATGAAGCTCCGAGAGATGAGCGGCACATGAACAGCGTCGAGCTCTCGGTCGTGATTCCGGTCTACAACGAGGCCGAGGGGCTTGCGACTCTGTTCGCGCGCCTGTACCCGGCGCTGGACGCGCTCGGCATCCCCTACGAGATCATGTTCGTCAACGATGGCAGCCGCGACAGTTCCGCGGCGATCCTGCGCGAGCAATTCCAGAAACGCCCGGACGTGACCCGCGTCATTCTGTTCAACGGCAATTTCGGCCAGCACATGGCGATCATGGCGGGCTTCGAGAAGGTACGCGGCCGGCGCATCGTCACCCTGGACGCGGACCTGCAGAACCCGCCCGAGGAAATCGGCCGGCTGATCGCCAAGATGGACGAGGGCTACGACTATGTCGGCACGATACGGCGCAGTCGCCAGGACAGCGCCTTCCGCCACTTCGCGTCCAAGGCGATGAACCTGGTGCGCGAGCGCATCACGCGCATCCGCATGACCGACCAGGGCTGCATGCTGCGCGCCTACAGCCGCGATATCGTCGAGGCCATCAACAGTTGTCGCGAGATCAGCACCTATATCCCGGCCCTCGCCTACACTTTCGCCCAGCGTCCGGTCGAAATCGAAGTCGAGCACGAGGAGCGCGCGGCGGGCGAATCGAAGTATTCGCTGTATCAGCTGATCCGGCTCAACTTCGATCTGATGACCGCTTTTTCGCTGGTGCCGCTGCAGATGTACTCTCTCGTCGGCATGCTGATTTCACTGCTGTCCATCCTGTTCGTGGGCTACCTCGCCGTGCGGCGGCTGCTCGTCGGCCCGGAAGCCGAGGGCGTGTTCACCCTGTTCGGCATCGTGTTCTTCCTGCTCGGCATCGCCTTGTTCGGCATCGGCCTGCTGGGCGAATACGTGGGGCGCATTTCGCAGCAGGTGCGGCAGCGGCCGCGCTATCTGATTCAGGCGGTGCTCGAGCAAGACGATGAAGCCGCGGCGCTGCTGCGCCCCGCGCCCGCCGCGACCGAACGCGAAGGCGGCGCAGCCTGAGGTGCGCCGCCGTTCGCCCATCACCGCCTGTTGCTGAACGGCTGCACCCATGACTTCGGCCGTCGTCTTTGCGTATCACAATGTAGGCGTGCGCTGCCTGTCCGTGCTGCTCGCCCAGGGTGTCCAGGTGGCGCTGGTGGTGACGCACAAGGACCGCACGAACGAAAACATCTGGTTCGACAGCGTGGAGCAGCTGGCGATCGCGCACGCCCTGCCCGTGATCACACCCGATGACGCGAACGATCCTGCCGTCGTCGCGCAGATCCGGGCGCTGCAGCCCGATTTCATGTTCTCCTTTTACTATCGCAACATGCTGGGAGCGGAACTGCTCGCCCTGGCCCGGCGCGGCGCCTACAACATGCACGGCTCGCTGCTACCCAAGTACCGCGGACGCGTGCCGGTCAACTGGGCCGTGATCATGGGCGAGAGCGAAACCGGCGCCACCCTGCACCAGATGGTGGAAAAACCCGATGCGGGCGGCATCGTCGACCAGCAGGCCGTGACGATCGGGCCGGATGAAACCGCGGCCGAGGTGTTCGGCAAGGTTGCCGCGGCGGCCGAACAGGTGCTCGCGCGCGCGCTGCCGGGCCTGATCGCAGGCAGCGCGCCCATCCGGCCGCAGGACCTGAGCCTGGGCGGCTATTTCCGCGGTCGCAAACCCGAAGACGGCCGCATCGACTGGACGCGGAGCGCGCGGGAGGTGCACAACCTGGTGCGCGGCGTCGCCCCGCCCTATCCGGGAGCATTCGCGCAAATAGGCGGCAGGCGCTTGCGCATCCTGTGCACCCGGCTGGAGCCAAATAGGCGCCCTAGGGAGGGCGCGCCTGGGTTATATTTCGAACACGGCTCGTTCTTTGCCGATTGCGGCGACGGCGGGGTACTGCGCGTGCTCGAACTCGACACGAACGGCGACAGCGGCGGCACGGTCGATCCGGGCGCCTACACCAACAAAATTACTTTCGCGTGATCAAATGAAAAAAATCCTGATACTCGGCGTCAACGGCTTCATCGGCCATCACCTGTCCAAACGCATCATCGCCAAGACCGACTGGGAGGTCTACGGCATGGACATGCAGACCGAGCGCATCTCCGACTTGATGCAGGAGAAACGCTTCCATTTCTTTGAAGGCGACATCACCATCAACAAGGAATGGATTGAATACCACGTCCGGAAGTGCGACACGGTGCTGCCGCTGGTGGCAATCGCCACGCCGGCAACCTATGTGAAAGCGCCGTTGCGGGTATTCGAACTCGACTTCGAAGCGAACCTGCCCATCATCCGATCCGCGGTGAAGTACAAGAAGCGCGTGGTCTTCCCCTCGACCTCGGAAGTCTACGGCATGTGCCGCGACGGCGAATTCGATCCGGACTCCTCGGAGCTGGTGCTCGGCCCGATCAACAAGCCGCGCTGGATCTATTCCTGCGCCAAGCAATTGATGGACCGGGTGATCCACGCCTACGGCATGGAGCAGGGCCTAGACTACACGCTGTTCCGGCCGTTCAACTGGATCGGCTCCGGGCTGGATTCGATCAACACCCCCAAGGAAGGCAGTTCGCGCGTGATCACCCAGTTCCTCGGCCATATCGTGCGCGGCGAAAACATAAAACTGGTGGACGGCGGAACGCAGAAACGCGCGTTCACCTATATCGACGACGGCATCGATGCGCTGCTGAAAATCATCGACAACCCCGCGGGTGTGGCGAGCGGCAAGATCTACAACATCGGCAACCCGAAAAACAATTACTCGGTCAGGGAACTCGCTGAAATGATGCTGGCGCTGGCGCTCGAATATCCCGAATACCGCAGCCACGCGAAGAAAGTGAAACTGGTCGATACCAGTTCCGCGCAGTATTACGGCAAAGGCTACCAGGACGTGCAGAACCGCGTGCCGAAAATCACCAATACCTGCAAGGACCTCGCATGGAAGCCCAAGGTCAACATGCAGCAGGCGATGAAACACATCTTCGACTTTTATCGCGGCCACGTCACCGAAGCGCGCCACCTCGTCGATTGAAACCGACCGCGCGCGGCGCAGCGGCAGACTAGGCGGAAATTCCCGTGAAACTGGCACTAAAGATAGACGTCGACACCTATCGCGGCACGCGTGAAGGCGTGCCGCGCTTAATCGAGACGCTGAAACAGCACCAGGCCGGCGCGACGTTTTTGTTCAGCCTAGGCGCGGACCACACCGGACGCGCGATCACGCGGGCGTTTCGCCCCGGATTCATGAAGAAGGTCTCGCGCACCTCGGTGCTGGAGCACTACGGCCTCAAGACCCTGCTCTACGGCACGCTGCTGCCCGGCCCCGACATCGGCCGGCGCTGCGCCCAGATCCTGCGCGACACGCGCGATGCGGGTTTCGAAGTCGGCATCCATACCTGGGACCATGTGAAATGGCAGGATCATGTGGCCAGCCGCGGCGAGCGCTGGACCGGCGAGGAGATGGGCGCCGCCTATCTGCGTTTTTCCGAAATCTTCGGCGAACCGGCACGCACCCATGGCGCCGCCGGCTGGCAGATGAACCTGCACGCGCTGCGCCTGACCCAGCGCCTGGGTTTCGACTACTGCTCGGACACGCGCGGCCGCTGCCCCTTTATCCCGGTCTGGCGCGGAGAAATCATCGCCTGCCCGCAGTTGCCGACCACCCTGCCCACGCTGGATGAACTGATCGGCCTTGACGGCCTGACGCTGGACAACGTCGCCGCGCACCTGCTCAAGCTGTCGGAAAATCCGCCGCCCACCGGCCATGTTTACACCCTGCACGCCGAACTGGAGGGCATGAAGCTCCTGCCGGTGTTCGAAGCCCTGCTGGCGGGCTGGACAGCCATGGGCTATGAACTGGTCTCCACGCGCGAAATATTCGGCACGCTCAAGCCACAGGCGCTGCCGCGCCACGAACTGGTCATGGGAGAAATTCCCGGCCGCTCGGGCACGCTCGCCCTTCAAGGCAAGGAGTTTCTCGCATGAGCCCGGCGCCCAGCCCCGAGAGCGCATGCTTGGCGCGCAGCGACGCGATAGTCCAATGAACACATTGTTTCCCGGCTTCGAACGCAAACAGATCGCGGTGAGCGGTGCGAGCATCAACCTGGTGCACGGCGGCCGGGGTCCGGCGGTGTTGCTGCTGCACGGCTACCCGCAGACGCATTGCATCTGGCACGGCATCGCACCGCGCCTGGCGCAGAACTACACCGTCGTGGCCGCCGACCTGCGCGGCTACGGCGACTCGTCCAAGCCCGCGGGCCTGCCCGACCACAGCAACTATTCCAAGCGGGCGATGGCGCTGGACCAGGTCGAGGCGATGCAGGCGCTGGGACACGAAACGTTCTACCTGGTCGGGCACGATCGCGGCGGCCGCGTCGCACACCGCCTGGCGCTGGATCATCCGCAGCGGGTCAAGAAGCTCGCGCTGCTGGACATCTGCCCGACCAAGACCATGTTCGAACGCACCGACCGCGCCTTCGCCAAGGCCTATTTCCATTGGTTTTTTCTGAGTCAGCCCGCGCCTTTCCCGGAAACGCTGATCGGCGCCAATGCGGAATATTTCATCAAGTACCAGATGGGCCGGCGCCACGGCGGCCTCAAGGTGTTCGCCGCCGAAGCGATGGCCGAGTACCTGCGCTGCTTTTCCGATCCGGCGACCATCCACGCGAGTTGCGAAGACTACCGCGCAGCGGAGTCGATCGACCTCGAACACGACGGCGCCGACGCGCAGCATAAGCTAGCCTGCCCGGTGCTCGCCCTGTGGGGCAAGCACGGCGTCATCGAACAGCAGTTCGATTGCCTCGCCGACTGGCGCGCCGTCGCCCGCGACGTGCGCGGCCATGCGCTGGACTGCGGCCACTATCTGCCCGAGGAGCAAGCCGGGGAAGTCGCGCGCGAACTGGAAGCGTTTATCGGCTGAGGCGAATTTCGGCTGCGCCTGCAAATAGGGTTGCGTTCCCGCCGCGATTCATCAACAATACGGCCGCAGGCCGGCATCGGCCATCTTGCAGGAAACCATGAATAAACAGATAGTTAAAGACTTCTCCCTGCCCTGCACCGGGGGCGCGACGTTTCGGCTTTACGAGGCCAAAGACAAGTTTCTGGTGCTGTACTTCTATCCCAAGGACAACACCCCGGGCTGCACCACCGAGAGCCTGCAGTTCCGCGACCTGTACCCGGAATTCCGCAAGCTGGGCTGCGGCATAGTCGGCATATCGCGCGACAGTCTCAAGTCGCATGAAAATTTCAAAATCAAACACGGTTTCCCCTTCGACCTGCTCGCCGATACCGAAGAGACCGCCTGCACCCAATTCGGGGTGATCAAGATGAAAAACATGTATGGCAGGCAGGTGCGCGGCATCGAGCGCAGCACCTTCGTTATCGATCGCGAGCGCGTCATCCGGCGCGAGTGGCGCGGCGTCAAAGTTCCCGGTCATGTGCAGGAGGTATTCGATTTTGTTAAAACACTCTAATAACGACGCGGCATTCGATGAAAATGCCGGCACCCTGCCCATGAGCAAGCGCAAAAAACATTCCGAATCCGGCAAGTCAGTAACCAAACTGTTCGTGCTCGACACCAACGTGCTGATGCACGATCCCACCAGCCTGTTCCGCTTCGAGGAACACGACGTGTTCCTGCCGATCATGACGCTGGAGGAACTCGACAACAACAAGAAAGGCCTGTCGGAGGTCGCGCGCAACGCGCGCCAGGCCAGCCGCTACCTGGACGAAATCGTCAGCAATGTAGCCGGCAAAATCGACGCGGGCATCCCGCTCAAGCGCCATGCGGCCGATCCCGCCGCCGGCAAACTACTGCTGCAGACGCAGGTGCTCGACAGCGCATTGCCCGAGTCTCTCGCCCTGGGCAAGGCGGACAATCACATTATCGGCGTAGTGATGGCGCTGCAGCGGCAGCAACCGCAGCGCCAGGTCATCCTGGTGTCAAAAGACATCAACATGCGCATCAAGGCGCGCGCGCTCGGGCTCGCAGCCGAGGACTATTTCAACGACAAGGTGCTGGAGGATATCGACCTCCTCTACACCGGCGTGCGCGCGCTTCCGGCGGACTTCTGGGACCAGCACGGCAAGGACGTGGAGTCCTGGAAAAAGGACGGGCGCACGTTTTACCGCGTCAAGGGTCCGCTGTGCCAGCAATTGCTGGTCAATGAATTCGTCTACCAGGAAAGCGAGCATCCGCTGCACGCGATCGTGCGCGAGCAGAACGGGCGCACCGCGGTGCTGGAAACCATCAAGGATTTTTCGCACCAGAAAAACAACATCTGGGGCATTACCGCGCGCAATCGGGAACAGAATTTCGCCCTCAACCTGCTGATGAACCCGGATGTGGATTTCATCACCCTGCTCGGCCAGGCCGGCACCGGCAAGACGCTGCTCACCCTGGCTGCGGGCCTGATGCAGACGCTGGAGAGCAAGATATTTTCGGAGATCATCATCACCCGCGTGACCGTGCCGGTGGGCGAGGACATCGGTTTCCTCCCCGGTACAGAAGAAGAGAAAATGAACCCCTGGATGGGCGCCCTGGAGGACAACCTCGACGTGCTCAACAAATCGGACGACGAAGGCGGCGAATGGGGACGCGCCGCGACGCGCGACCTGATCCGCTCGCGCATCAAGGTCAAGTCGCTCAATTTCATGCGCGGCCGCACCTTCCTCAACAAATACCTGATCATCGACGAGGCGCAGAACCTCACGCCGAAACAGATGCGCACGCTGATCACCCGCGCCGGCCCCGGCACTAAGGTGGTGTGCCTCGGGAACATCGCGCAGATCGATACGCCCTACCTGACCGAAGGCTCGTCCGGCCTCACCTACGTCGTCGATCGTTTCAAGGGCTGGGAACATGGCGGCCACGTCACGCTGCAACGCGGCGAGCGCTCGCGGCTGGCGGACCATGCTGCGGAGGTGCTCTAGCGCTTCTGTTGTCAGTACCGGGCTAAGCGGCGGCGCTGCTTGAACGACGGCGAAACACGCGAACCGGATCAACGCTGACCTCAGGCGGACGTCCTCAAAGCAGACGCTTGCAGGTCCCATCGACTCTGAGCTGCCTCTGGCGATTTTCAATAGCAGCCGTATCTGAGTGTCTGAGCGCCCCCGTAGCGGAGTCCACTGTGCTGCCTTCGAATCGCGGTCAATGGCGCGGTCCAAGCCGAAGATAGGACGTTCAGATCATCCGTTTGGTCTATTGACGCTACTGGTGAAATCCGCGATAAACAGTTTCTTTGGCGCGTTTTTCCCTTTCGTACGGGAAAATGCATGGGCGTGGGAGGTGCTCCACATGAGGAATGCGTTGAGAAATGGGTTGCCGCCGCTACTGGATGAAAAACGGCGAAGCATGACAGATGTGCTAAGAACCGGCTTTCCACTGTTTCTGAATGAAGGAAATATGAGGTCGGCGATCGAATCGGTTTGCGCCGATTTCGGAAAAGTGAAGTATCTGCATATTCTTCCCGCGATGCGAGGATCCAGTCTCCATTGTGCTTGTTCTTTGAAACTGGACTCTGCGGCAGCACATGCCGCCCTGAAGTCAAAACTCCAGCTTATGGAATACGCGGGCGAACTCCACTTCATGGCGGAGGTGGATGAAAGATGGACCGGCCGGACCCTGTAGTCCTGCCGTTGACCGTCAGTTGCCTGTCATTACCGCGTCTAGATCAACGGCTATAAACTGCCGCACGAGGCCGACAGTACACGCTCAGACACGCCGCTTGCTGAAATTCCAGCCAGTGGCCGCTTTTCCAAAACGCGCATCGTCACTATCGACCCAAAAGCTGAAGTTGAGGCGTTTGAAGAGCGGACGTTCCTAGTTCAGGTTGCGAACGAGCATTCCTTGCGCGGGCTGCCGCTTGCTGCACGGGTCTCAACTTCCGCTCATGGCGTGTTGTTGTCCCTCACACCACGTGCCCATTACGTAAGGCCAACGCCAACTCGCGGCCCCGCGCGAAAGTAGGACCGTCGAAAGTACGGGGGGTTTGATGCCCTATCAGTAAAATACCTAATACACGGCACTTTCATATACCTATATAATGGTATTATCCTGCCGGCGGGCGGCTCCATGTTTATCGAAAATGCAGTCTGGTACAACGCAGAAAACCGGTTCGCGCTGATTGAACCAAACAATGGGAGCCCACGATATTTGGTGCAACTATCGTTTGAGCAGGCCATCACTGCTCCGTTACTAGAAGGCCAGCGTTTTGGGGCTTCACCAGCAGGACGCCGAAAGCGTCACCTGCGCGTCGTCTTTGTAGCGCCCACGCACTTAGCGGTCGGTTTCGATATCCCTCTGAATCAGGCTTGAGGTAGGACTTCCCAAATGCTCCAGCATGAGTAACTCAAATCACAATCTCATTGAGGGACGGGGAGTGGTGCCGTCGTCCCAGCGCACGGTGCTACAGGTTGAAGACAACCCGGCAAACGTGCTTTTAGTCGAAGCGTTGTTTGAGCGGCGCAGCGATTTGAAATTGTTTACCGCCATCGCAGGCTATCAGGGCATTGAAATGGCGCGGTTCCATATGCCGGACGTAATCCTGATGGATATCAATTTGCCCGACATTAGCGGCCTCGCCGCAATGAAACTACTACGTGACAATCCGATGACCGCGCATATTCCCGTCATAGCGCTTTCATCCAACGCCTACCCACGTCAAGTCGAGGAAGGACTCGAAGCCGGATTCATTCGGTACTTGACCAAACCGTTCAAGGTCGAAGAGTTCATGGATGCGGTTGACACGGCCTTGAGGCATGCGGCTGAAATTCGTCCTCGGAATTAGACCTACGCCAAGCCATTTTCTCCAAAACCGGCTAGCGCACCGGTAGCCGGCGCGATCGGGGCTGCCCCGATCTTCCCTGGTCGGTGGCCTGGGTCAATACCGGCCTGGGTCGGCGTAGTTCTCGAAGCGCGTGTATTCGCCGATAAAAGTCAGATTCAGCGTGCCGATCGGACCGTTGCGCTGCTTGCCGATGATGATCTCGGCCTTACCCTTGTCGGCTGATTCCGGGTTGTAGACTTCGTCGCGGTAGATGAACAGGATCACGTCGGCATCCTGCTCGATGGCGCCGGATTCGCGCAGATCGGACATGACCGGGCGTTTGTTGGGGCGCTGCTCCAGGCTGCGGTTGAGCTGCGACAGCGCCACCACCGGCACGTGCAGTTCTTTCGCCAGCGCCTTGAGCGAGCGCGAGATTTCCGAAATCTCGGTGGCACGGTTCTCGCCGTAGGACGCGGAGGACATCAACTGCAGGTAATCGACAACCACCAGACCCAGACCGTCGTATTGCCGGTGCATGCGGCGCGCGCGCGCGCGCAGTTCGAGGCAGTTCAATGCCGGCGTCTCGTCGATATGAATCGGCGCGTCGTGGACCTTGCCCACGGCGTCGGTCAGGCGGCTCCAGTCTTCGTCCGTCAGCCGTCCGGTGCGCAGCTTCATCTGGTCCAGCCTCCCGACGGATCCGAGCATGCGCATGGCCAGCTGCGAGCCCGCCATTTCCATGCTGAACACCGCCACCGGCAGCCTGTCGTTTACCGCCACGTGCTCGGCGATATTCAGCGCGAACGCAGTCTTGCCCATGCTCGGCCGGCCGGCGACGATGATCAGATCGCCCTGCTGCAGCCCCGAGGTCTTCTGGTCGAGGTCGTTGAATCCGGTGGCAAGACCGGTGATGTCGGAAGGGTTGTCGCGGTGATAGAGCATGTCGATGCGCTCCATCACCTGCGCCAGAATGGGCTGGATTTCGACCAATCCCTGCTGGCCGCGCGAGCCGGACTCGGCGATCTCGAACACGCGCGTCTCTGCCGCGTCGACCAAATCCTTCACGTCCTTGCCCATCGGGTTCAAGGCGCTGTCGGCGATGCCGGTGCCCACTTCGATCAACCTTCTCTGGATCGCACGATCGCGCACGATCTCGGCGTAGCGCCGGATGTTGTGCGCCGAAGGCGTGTTCTGCGCCAGTGCGCCCAAATAGGCGAGGCCCCCGGTCTTGTCCTTGTCCTCGCTCTGCTCTATCGACTCGAACACCGTGACCATATCGGCCGGTCGGTTCTTCTCCATCAGCTTGCCGATATGGCGGTAGATGCGCCGGTGGTCGTCGCGATAAAAATTGCTTTCCAGGAGGATGTCGGCGACGCGCTCCCAGGCCTGGTTGTCGAGCAACAAGCCGCCCAGCACCGACTGCTCCGCCTCGATCGAATGCGGCGGAACTCTCAGCTGTGCCAGCTGCGGATCGATAACGGTTTGAGGATTTGCCTGAGCCATGGAGGAAACAATAGTTGAGCGGGGATTCTACCAGCAGTCCGGCGCGGAGGGCACGCATACGCGCGCCGGCCGCCAACAAGAGTCGTTCCGGAACCGCCGCTACGGCCCTTCGCCCTGCCGAAGCAGGAGTGGACGAAAAAATATACCGCGCAAAAATGAAGAAGGCCGGAATCCCGGCCTTCTTCATTCAAGGTCCGGCTTGTGCTACTCCGAAGCCTCGCCGAGCACCGAAACGGTGATATGCACCACCACGTCCGAATGCAGCCCGATGGCGATGGAACTGTCGCCGACCTGCTTCAACGGCCCTTCCGGCATGCGGATGGCGGCGCGCTCGATCTCGAAGCCCTGCGCTTGCAGCGCCTCGACGATGTCGTGGGTGGTAACCGAACCGAACAGACGCCCGTCCACGCCGGTCTTGCGCGTAACCTGGACCGTCAGGCCGTCGATCTTGGAGCCGATTGCCTGCGCCTTGCTCAGCGCATCGTTCTGCGCCTTCTCCAGATCGCCGCGACGCACTTCGAACGCGGCAAGATTCTCAGGCGTGGCCCGTTTGGCCTTGCCGTGCGGGATCAGGAAATTACGGGCATAGCCCTCCTTTACCTTGACCACATCGCCCAGCCCGCCGAGGTTGACTACTTTTTCCAGCAGTATGATTTGCATGGCGGGTCTCCTCAGTGCAGATCGGTATAGGGCAGCAGCGCGAGAAAGCGTGCGCGCTTGATAGCGACACCCAACTGACGCTGATAGCCGGCCTTGGTGCCGGTAATGCGTGCCGGGATGATCCTGCCGTTCTCATTGATGAAGTCCTTGAGTATCTCGATATCCTTGTAATCGATCCACTCGATTTTCTCCGCAGTAAAGCGACAAAACTTGCGCCGTTTGAACAGCTGGCGCCCGCCTTTCTTGTCGTCTTTCTTGAGGTTCTTGCCCTTACCTTTACCCTTGGCGCCTCTTCTTGGTGGTGGCATGTCAAACTCCTTCTACGAATTCAATGTTGGTTGCGTGTAATACCAGTTGCTTGCTTTCGCGGCTCCTGCCCGCCAGGAATCCGGTGACCTTCACCTGCATTCCCAGCTTGGCCGCGGCCATCAGGCGCGCTTCGCGCTCGAAGGCCAGACCGGCCACCTCGCATTGCACCGCGCGCTGGGCGCCGGCCTCGATCTGATCCGAACTGTGGCTGAGCCTGAAATTGACCACCGGAATGCCGGCGGGCGTATGGCGCAGCGCGTCGAGTTCGATCAAATTGCCGGACAGCACGAACTGATTGTCCAATATGCTCAGGCAGCGCCGGCAGTCGTTGCTGGCGCGGTCGCTTCGGCCGCTTCAGCCGGCCTGGACGCGTCCGCCGCTTTCGGCGCATCGCCGTTCAGCACCGAGCGCGATTTCTCTTCCTTCATCATCGGCGAAGGCGTGATGACCGCGTCCTTCATCTGCACGGTGAGGTGGCGCAGCACGGCGTCGTTGAACTTGAAGGAATGCTCGAGCTCGTCCAGGGTTTCCTGATCGCACTCGATGTTCATGAGCACGTAGTGTGCCTTGTGCATCTTGGCGATGGGGAAGGTCATCTGGCGCCGGCCCCAGTCTTCGAGGCGGTGGATCGCGCCTTTGCGTCCGGTGATGGTGCTGCGGTAACGCTCGATCATTGCGGGCACCTGCTCGCTTTGATCGGGATGGACGATGAATACGATTTCGTAATGTCGCATGCGCATCTCCTTATGGGTTGCGCCTCCCGTCATGCGTAGCGGTGAGGCAAGGTAAGCCGGATCGAAATGAACCGGCAATCGGTGAAAAGCGCGTGATTATAAAGGGAAAGTGCCCTCGAAAGCAAATATTTCTCAGCCCCGTGCGGGCACCGGCCTGGCCGAACGCCGGCGGCGCGATTCGAACAGGACCACCCCGCTTGCCACCGAGACGTTGAGGCTCTCGACCTGCCCCAGCATGGGAATCTTCACCAGCTGGTCGCAGGTCTCGCGCGTCAAACGCCGCAAACCCTCGCCTTCTGCACCCAGCACCCAGGCGAGCGCGACGGGCAGCTCGGCCGTGTACAGGTCCTCGCTCGCGTCCGCGTCCGCGCCGACCACCCAGATATTGCGCTCCTTCAAGTCGCGCAGCGTGCGTGCAAGATTGGTGACCGCAATGTAAGGCACGCTGTCGGCAGCCCCGCTCGCCACCTTGATCACCGCGGCCGACAGGCCCACGGCGCGATCCTTGGGTGCAATCACCGCGTGACAACCCGAGGCATCGGCCACGCGCAGGCAGGCACCAAGATTGTGTGGATCCTGCACGCCGTCGAGCACCAGCAGCAGGGGCGGCTCCTTCAATTCGTCCAGCAAGTCTTCGAGCGAGACGTGCAGGCGCACCGCGTCCACCCTGGCCACGACGCCCTGGTGCCTTCCGGGTGGGGCCATGCCGTCCAGGCGCCGCGCATCCACCTGCAGTACGCGCAGCTTCAAGGCTTCGGCGAGTTTTACCAGATCGCGCATGCGCGGATCGGCGCGCGCGCTGTCGCAATAGAGCTCGTGCACGCTCTTTGCGTCCAGACGCAGGCGTGCGGTGATGGCATGAAAACCGTGAATGAAACTGGTGGCGCCCACCGCTTAAGCTTTCTTTTTCTTGGGAACGCCGTCCTCGGCAAGCCGGAAATCGATCTTGCTCGAGTCCAGGTCCACCCGCACCAGCTTCACCTTCACCCGGTCGGCGAGACGGAAACGCTTTGCGGTGCGCTCGCCCAGCAACTGGTGCCGGGCCGCGTCGAAATGATAGTAGTCCTCGCCCAGTTCCGATATATGCACCAAACCTTCGACATAGACGTCGTCCAGCGCGACGAATATGCCGAAGCCGGTGACCGCGCTGATCGATCCGGGGAATTCCTCCCCGATGCGATCCTGCATGTAGAAGCACTTGAGCCAGGATTCGACATCGCGCGTTGCTTCGTCGGCGCGGCGTTCGGTCATGGAGCAATGCGCGCCCAGTTCGTCCCAGTCCCCCGGGCTGTAGCTCTTGCCCGCGAGCGCGGCGTTGATCGCGCGATGCACCACCAGGTCCGGATAGCGCCGGATGGGCGAGGTGAAATGGGTGTAGGCCTCGTAGGCGAGGCCGAAGTGGCCGACGTTCTCAGGGCTGTACTGCGCCTGCTTCAGCGAGCGCAGCAAGACTGTTTGCAGCAACTGGATGTCGGGGCGGCCCTTGATCTTCGCGAGCAGCTTGGCATAGTCCTTCGCGTGCGGCGCGTCGCCGCCGGTGAGGTCCAGCCCGAACTGCTTGAGGAAGGTGCGCAGCGCCTCCAGCTTCTCCGGCGTCGGCCCCTGGTGCACGCGGTACAGCGCCGGATGCTTGCGGCTTTTCAGAAAATCCGAGGCGCAGACGTTCGCCGCCAGCATGCATTCCTCGATCAACCTGTGCGCGTCGTTGCGCGGCGTCGCGACAATGTTGGCTATCTTGCCCTGATCGTCGAACAGCATCTGCGTCTCTATGGTCTCGAAGTCGATGGCGCCGCGCTTCTCCCGCGCCTTCGCGAGGACGTGATACAGCGCATACAAATCCTGCAGATGCGGCACCAGATGCGGCGGCACGGGCTCGCCCGCCGCAGGCTGCAGGCCGAGCGCGGCCGCCACCCGGTTGTACGTCAGGCGCGCCTGCGAGCGCATCACCGCGGCGTAGAAGCGGTAGGGCTTGATCTCGCCCGACGCATCCACGCTCATTTCGCACACCATGCACAGGCGATCCACGTTCGCATTGAGCGAACACAGGCCGTTGGACAGCTTCTCCGGCAGCATCGGGATCACGCGGCGCGGAAAATAGACCGAATTGCCGCGCTCGCGCGACGCGGTGTCCAGCACGTCGCCGGGACGCACGTAATGACTCACGTCGGCGATCGCCACCCACAGGCGGAAGCCTTTGCCCTCGCGCTTGCAGTACACGGCATCGTCGAAATCCCGCGCCGTCTCGCCGTCTATGGTCACCAGCGGTAGAGCGCGCAGATCCTCGCGGCCCTTCGCGTCGTTAGGGCGCACTTCGTCGGGGAGTTTTTCCGCGAAGCGCATCACCGCGCTGGAGAATTCGTAGGGCAGCTCGTGTTTGCGCAGCGCAATTTCGATCTCCATGCCCGGATCGGCGTAATTGCCCAGCACTTCCACAATGCGCCCCGCGGGCTGCGCGTTCTTATCCGGCTGGGCCACGATCTCCACCGTCACCACCTGGCCGGGCTGCGCTCCCATTTCGGCGCCGGGCGGAATCAGAATATCCTGGCTGATGCGCCGGTTCTCGGCGGCGACGAAAGCGATGCCATGCGGTTTGTGCAACCGCCCGACCAGACGCGTATTGGCGCGCGAGATGATTTCCACGATCGCGCCTTCCGGTCGCCCGCGCCGGTCGACACCGCTGGCGCGCGCCATGACGCGGTCGCCATGCAGCACCTTGCGCATCTCCTTTTCGGACAGGAACATGTCGGGTCCGGCTTCGTCGGGGACGAGGAAACCGAAGCCGTCGGGATGGCCTTCGACGCGGCCCGCGACCAGATCGAGCTTACCCGCAACCAGGATCGCATCGCGGCGGTTGCGCATGATCTGGCCTTCGCGCTCCATCGCGCGCAAGCGCCGGCGGAAACTGTCCTCTTCGCCCGGTTCGATATGCAGCAATTGGCACAGGTTCTCTTCCTGCACCGGAATCCCCTCTTTGGCCAGGGTGTCGAGTATCAGTTCGCGGCTGGGGAGCGGATTTTCGTAGCGCTCGGCTTCGCGTGCGTAGTGCGGATCGCGCGCTTCACGTGCGGGCGCGCCGGCGCCGGTGCGCGCTTCAGCGCCGGTGCGTGCTTCAGGATTGCGCGCCGGGCGCGCGGTCGGATTGCGTGTCGGGCGTGCGTCCGGATTGCGCGCAGCGCGCGCAATGGGATTTCGTTTGGGTGGCTTCTGCGTTGACAAAATTCTTGATTCCTATAGAATTGCGCACCTTGTGCCCAGGTGGCGGAATTGGTAGACGCACATGGTTCAGGTCCATGCGGTGGCAACACTGTGGGGGTTCGAGTCCCTTCCTGGGCACCAAAGGCACTGAGACAGCATTTTACCTTAGTTCTCAGACCGTTACATTTCGGCATTGGCATATTCACGATGCCAGACCGCGATCGACCTATCAAGGATCGCGGTTCACGCCTCGACCGGCGTCGCAATTTGCGCGCGCTGACCACGAAAATTTCCTAATACGATGCGGCAATCCGGCCGATTCGTGCCCGTATCCGGCGCGGATGGCGCAACGCCGTCGCCGCGATCGCGCGGGGATAGAGGCGGCAGCTATCTTTTTCGGCAACCCGGAAAAAGCCGCGAAGCCTGCCACCTAGATCATGGCGAACGCAAGAAGAGCGCCGGCAAGCAGCGGCGAATAGCGTCCCGCTTTGGTCATTGTTCGATTTTGGTGTAGACGCCCTCGAGGGTTGCCGGCCCCTGAGGTGCCCGCTTGCGCGACCACAAGCTGCGCAGCCACGTGGGCAGCAACGCAACACCCGCGATGACAAGAAAGGCGATGGCCAGAGCGAGCCCGATCGAAAGGAACACCGCGCCGGCGACCAGCACGGCGATGACTAGCCATACACCGGACCAAGCCGGCAGACGAAGACTGAAGTTTTTCACCAAGGCAATTCCTTATTGTCACTGCGACGCGAACCGCCGCTGCGGCTGGTCTGATGCAGGATACTCACAGGTTTTTCTTAACCGGCGCTTAAGACGGTCAGCCGCCGACGGTCTTCAGCCGCGCCATCCGCCCGCGGATACCCAGCGCCCGGCGCAAGCCCGCTACTTTGCCGGCGGGGACAGCGCGCCCGGCAGGCTGCGTTCGCCGTCCCCGAGTTCTCTTTGCATCAGCACGCTGTCCACCCAGCGCCCGAACTTGAAGCCGACGCCGGGCAGCAAGCCCGCATGTTTGAATCCGCAGGCGGCATGCAATCCTATCGACGCCGTGTTTGCGCTGTCGCCGATCACGGCGATCAACTGGCGGTAACCGGCCCGCGCGCAGGCCTCGCTCAGGGCTTCGAGCAAAACGCGGCCCGCTCCCCTGCCCTGGGCTGCGGGATCGATGTAAATCGAATTCTCCAGGGTATAGCGGTAAGCCGGTCGCGTACGATAGGGTGCGGCATAGGCGTAGCCCGCTATACCGCCGCCCGCTTCCGCCACCAGATAGGGCAGACCGCGGGCCAGCGCGTCCGCGCGCCGGCGCCCCATTTCCGCTGCATCCGGCGGCTCGAGCTCGAACGAAGCCAGGCCGTGCAGGACATGATGGGTGTAGATCGCGGTAATGGCGGCGAGGTCGCCCTCCGCGCTTGCGCGTACGGTGAATGTGGATTTCATCGCCCGTCAGTTTGCGACCGGTGCCCGGATTTGTCCATGCCGCCTACCCGCAGTTGCACACCGTCAAGCGAAGTCGCATCGCCCGCGCTTTGCGGCGCTGCTATGATTGCACCCCCGACGCAAGCTTCCCCGCATGAAACGCAGCTTCGAATTCGCAGGTCTACGCTATCCGAAATCCTTCCTGAAGCTGCTGCTGCTCGGCTTCGGCCTGGTTTGCCTGCCTTTGATCCTGGCCCTGCTCAATGCGACCGCGTACGTGGACCGCCTCACTACGCAAAGCCAGGCCGCGGTGGACCAGGCGGCCGAGGCCGCGCGAGGCAGCCGCGTGCTGATGGAGCAGGTCACCGCCATGGAGCGCCTGGCGCGCCAGTATCTGATCCTCGGCGACGCCGCGTTGCTTGCCGACTACGCGAACGTTCGCGCCAGTTTCAAGCGAACCACCAGCGATATGTCGCTGTTGCCGCTGGACGAGGCGCAATTGCACGAGCTGAACAAGACGATAGAAAAAGAGCAGGCCTTGTTCGAGCAGTTGGGCCGCAAACAGGAAAAAGGCGACGGGCGCAGGCAACTGATCGCCGGCTACGTCGAATTGTCGGAACTGTCGAACCGGGTGCTCAACCAGAGCAATCTTCTGATCGATCGCGAAATCGAGAACATGGGCGAGGCAGCCAGACAAGCGCAGCGTTCGCTGCTGTGGCAGCTCGCCGCGTCGATTCCGCTCGGGATCCTGATCGCAGCGCTGCTTGCGTATTTGATCGCCAAGCCCATACGCCAGCTCGATCACGCCATACGCCAGCTCGGCGGCGCCGAATTGGCCACCGGCATTCATGTGCGCGGCCCCGCCGACCTGGAATATCTCGGCCAGCGGCTCGAATGGCTCAGGCAGCGGCTGGTCGACCTGGAGGCGCAGAAGACGAAATTTCTGCACCATGTGTCGCATGAGCTGAAGACGCCGCTGACCGCGCTGCGCGAGGGCTCGGAACTGCTTGCGGACGGCTCCAGCGGCGCGCTCAACCCGCAGCAGAGCGAAATCGCCGACATACTCAGGAATAACAGCCTGCAGCTGCAGCGCCTGATCGAGGGTCTGCTGAGCTACCAGCAGGCCGTGGACAGCGTGAACCGGCTCGAATTCCGGCAGGTCGATCTTTCCGAAATCGCATGCAAGGTGGCGCAGACGCACAAACTCGCGGCCGCGGCGCGCAATCTCACCGTGGAACTGCGCACCGAGCCCGCGCTATTGACCGCGGACGCGGACAAGCTGCGCGTGGTGCTGGACAACCTCGTGTCCAACGCCGTCAAGTATTCGCCCGAAGGCGGTACTATTACCTTGGTGGTGCGCGCTGCGGGAGATAAAATATCGGTCGAGGTCGGCGACTCCGGTCCCGGCATCGCCGCTGAAGACCGCGAGCGGGTGTTCGATTGGTTCTTTCAAGGCAAGCTCGGCCATCAGGGGCGGCTCAAAGGCAGCGGATTGGGTTTGGCGATCGCGCGAGAATTGGTGCTGGCCCACAGGGGCAGCATCGAAGTCATCGCGGACCGCGCACCCGGCGCGCATTTCCGCCTGAGCCTGCCTGCGTCGCGTCCCCAAACATGAATGCAAACATGATACGCACGGTATTGCTCCTCGTTATCGCACTGCTGCTCGCAGGCTGTGCCGCATTGGGCGGCCGGTCCGACCGCGAACTGGAAGAGCATCAGACTATACAATTGATCCATTATGCGCAGCACATCACAACCATGACGGCCGAGCAGCAGCGCCGCGAATTCAGCGCCAGCAATCTGGCATACACCAAGGACAAGGACGCGATGAACCGGATGCGGCTCGCCCTGCTGCTTGCCACGCCCGGCGCCAGCGTCTACGACGTGGCCCGCGCCGCGAGCCTGCTCGAACCGCTGGCGGCGCCTGGCGATACGGCGAACCCGCTGCGCGCGCTCGCCAGGCTGCTTTATGTTCAGCTCATCGAACGCGCCGGCGAACAAAAGCGCGCCGGCCAGATGCGCGAACAGATCGACGCGCAGAAGGAAGTCGAGCGCGGCCTGCGCAATCAGCTCGAGGCGTTGAAGGAAATCGAACGCAGCATCCTGCAACGCGGGCAGGAAAGCCAGCCCCGACGTAGATGAACGACTGCCGATGAGCGACGCCCGCCCCCGCATTCTGCTGGTCGACGACGACTGCGACATCCTTAAACTGGTGTCCATGCGGCTCGACGCCTCGGGCTACGAAGTGCAGGCGGTGAATAGCGGCGCGATGGCCCTGGCGGCCCTGGCCACGTCGCGCCCGCAACTGGTCATTACCGACCTGAAAATGGACGGCATGGACGGCCTGGCCCTGTTCGACGCCATCCACGCCACGGCGCCGACGCTGCCGGTGATCATCCTCACCGCGCACGGCACCATACCCGATGCCGTGGCCGCGACCAAGCGCGGCGTGTTCGGCTACCTGCCCAAGCCGTTCGACAACCAGGCGCTGCTGCAACAGGTGGCGCAGGCGCTGAAGCTTTCGACCGGCATACGCAGCGCGGGAACCGCATCGGCCGACGACGATTGGCGCGCCGGCATCGTCACTGCCAGCGCGGCGATGGACGACGTGCTCAGCCGCGCGCTGCTGGTGGCCCAGTCCGATGCCAGCGTCTTCATCTTCGGCGCGAGCGGCACCGGCAAGGAGTTGCTCGCACGCGCCATCCATCGTGCCAGCGCCCGCGCCGCCGGCCCTTTCGTCGCCGTCAATTGCGCCGCGATTCCCGAAGCGCTGATGGAGTCGGAATTGTTCGGGCACAAGAAAGGCGCTTTCACCGGCGCCGTCTACGACCATAAGGGTCTGCTGCAAAGCGCCGACGGCGGAACCCTGTTTCTGGATGAAATCGGCGACATGCCGCACGCCTTGCAGGCGAAACTGCTGCGCGCGCTGCAGGAACGCCAGGTGCGGCCGGTGGGCGCGACCCAGACTGTCGACGTGGCCATGCGGGTCATCTCTGCCACGCATCGCAGCCTGGAGCAGCGCATCGCCGACAGGCAGTTTCGCGAAGACCTGTATTACCGCCTGAACGTCGTCGCGCTGACCATCCCGACACTGGCACAGCGCCGCGAGGACATCGTGCCGCTTGCTCTGCACTTCCTGAAACAGGTGGCGGCGCGCTATCGCAAAGAAGTCAACGGCTTCGCACCCGAGGCGCTGGAGCAACTGGTGGCAGCACCCTGGCCGGGGAACGTGCGACAGCTGCAGAATGTGGTGGAGCAGACTGTGGCCCTCTCCACCAATGGCGTGATTCCGGCGTCCCTCGTGCACAGCGCGCTGAACCACGGGGCCAGCGGCCTCACCCCGCTCGACCAGGCAAAGCGCGCGTTCGAATGCGACTATCTGGTGCGCATCCTGAAAATCACCCAGGGCAATGTCGCGCAGGCGGCAAAGCTCGCGCAACGCAACCGCACCGAGTTCTACAAACTGCTCGAACGCCATGGGCTGGAGCCGGGGAAGTTCAAACCGGAAAACGCTTGAACCGGACCCGCGCGGCGCCGCAATACCAGTTCAGCGCTTGCTTGATGCGAGGCTGAAGGTTACGAAGTTCTACGCTGTCGCTCCCCGACGACAGGATTAAATCCAATCAATCCGCCGGTTGCGCCCAAGCGGGCCAATACCTGTCGGGCGGCGGCGACAGTAACGCGCCGCGCAGCGCCAGCGCGCGATCCAGAAAAACTAGCAAGCCGCTGATAGCTAGCGAATAAACGATTCTGGCACGGCGATTGCTCATACCCCCTCGGGGGAAGCCGCCTGCCCTCCCCGGCAGCGCCTTCCGCACAACGACCCACCTCATCCCTAGCCGTCCTGAGCGCCGCAATGACGCTCAAGACGCTAGGCAGCGTCAAGTTTACGCGAGAAACATAAGGAGATTCAAATGCGACAGCACTCAGCACTGAACGAGTTCAGGCGACCGCGGCACCTAGGAGAGATCATGCAAGGCCTGCGTAGGCGGGGGACCGGCGCGGTCACCGCGCTGGCCCTGCTGATCACGGGCGCCTTGATCGCCGGCTGCGGCGGCGGCAGCGGCGGCGGCAGCGGTGCGGGCGTTTCGCCCCAAACGGTCAGCGGCGTCGCCGCCACGGGCGCGCCTCTGGCCGGACAGGTCAGCCTCAGGGATTCCTCCTCCACACGAAAGGAAAGCTCGACCGTTATCAGCAGCGATGGCTCGTTCGCCATCGACGTGTCTGACATGAAGGCGCCATTCATATTGAAAGCGAGCGGAATCGCCGACGGCGTCAACCGCACCATGTATTCCTTTGCCGACAAGCCAGGCACCGCCAACATCAATCCGCTATCGACCGTGGCCGTAGCCAACGCGGCCGGCGTCGACGATCCGGCGACGGTGTTTGATAAACCCGATGCGCAAACGCTCGACAAGATCAAATCCGGGATGCCGGGTTCGGTCTCGACGCTCAAGTCCAAGCTCAAGGTCTTGCTCGATGGCTTCAGCGTCGCCAATGCCGATCCGGTCAGCGATCCGTTCAGCGCCGACCACACCGGTCTTGACGGCATGTTCGACAACGTGAAAATCGTCCTCGCCGGCGGCACCCTCACGATCACCAATGCGAGCACCGGCGCCGTGATATTCACCGCCCAGGTCAGAGAGGTCGCAAGCGGGCACTTTACCGACAACGGTGACGACGTGCCCAAAGCCGGCCCCCGCCCGGCGGCGCCGACCGGCGTGAAAGCCGTAGGCGGCGATGCCCAGGTGACTGTCTCCTGGGATCCGGTGGCCAATGCGACTTCGTATGATCTGTTCTATTCAACCAAGGCCAACGTCGCCACAGAAGAGGACAACAACGACGCAGAGGCGAAGCGGGTGAAGAATGTCACCAGTCCGTTTGTACTGAAGGGGCTCAGGGCCTCGACCAGCTATTCGTTCATCGTCAGGGCGATAAGCAACGGCCGCAGAGGCTCTGCCTCAGCCGAAGTCTCGGCGACCACGAGCGGCACGACGCCGACGGCGACGATACCTGCTGCACCGACGGGCTTGAGCGCCACCGGCGGCACCAAACAGACTACCGTTTCATGGACCGCAGTCACCGGCGCGACTTCGTACAATCTGTACTGGTCCACCACGACCGGCGTTACCACCGCCAACGGCACCAAGATCAGCGGCGTAACCAGCCCCGCCGTGCATACCGGTTTGGCCAACAGCACCGCTTACTATTACATCGTCACCGCGCAAAACAGCGCCGGCGAGAGCGCAGCCTCGGTCCAGATTGCGGCGACCACCCTTAGCGGCACTGTCGCCACGACGGCGCCAAACGCCCCGGCCGGCGTGACGGCCACCGGCGGCGCGGCTCAGGTGAACCTCGCCTGGCCAGCGGTTACCGGCGCCGATGCGTACAACGTCTACTGGTCGAACACTTCCGGCGTCACGACCTCGACCGGAACCAAGATCGCCGGCGTGACCAGCCCCTTCGTGCAAACCGGACTGAACGCCAGCACTGCCTACTTCTATGTGGTCACGGCAGTGAACAGCGCGGGCGAGAGCGGTCCTTCGATCCAGGTCAACGCGACCACCGATGCGCCGGCTGCAACCGTTCCGGCCGCCCCGACCGGGGTGACTGCAACAGGCGGCGCCAAACAGGTGAGCGTCGCCTGGACTGCAGTTTCCGGCGCGACCTCGTACAACCTCTACTGGTCGAGCACCACCGGGGTCACGACGGCCACGGGGACGAAAGTCACCGGCGCGAGCCGCCCCTCGGTGCAGACCGGGCTGGCTGACAACACCGTCTACTTTTTCATCGTCACGGCGGTGAACGGCAACGGCGAGAGCGCCGCATCGGGCGAAGCCACCGCGACCACTAGCGCCGCGGCGCTGGACGGTGTGGCGCTTTACAACGCGAACTGCAGCAGCTGCCATGGGGCGAACGGAAAGAAGCCCAGAACCGCGCAGCAGATCACGGACGCGATCGCTAACGTAGGCGCCATGCAGGGCATTTCGCTGACGCAAGCGCAGATCGCAGCGATTGCCGCCAGGCCTTAAGCCTAGAGGCTGTGAGCAGACAGAAGGGCTCCGCGAGGAGCCCTTCTTCGATCCAGTAAGGATACCGCCCCTCGTCATGAAACTTTCCCTATCCCTGTTGATCTTCACCCTGCTGTCCGGATGTGCGCAGCCCGGTCTGCGCGCCGGGGCCGAGCATCCTGCGCAGGTGACCCAGTCGCTCAACCTTTCCGGCTTTCCGCCGGAATACCAGCGCGGATACACGGCCGGCTGCGAAAGCGCGCACGACCGCGCATCAAGACGGCCTGACGGTGCGGGTTCCTTCGTGCAGGGCTGGCAGGATGGCCGGGATTACTGCAGCCCGCGCAAATCCCGCTGAGCGGCTTGTCGTGCGCCGACTACATGGAACGCCCCGGCATTCGCCCGCGAACCCAGCAGAAACAGTCCAATTAATTGATCAAACTAGATAAACGCGTTCTGGCACGGCACTTGCGATCCGAGGCAAAGCAAGCGCTCGAGTCGTCGATCATGGGCACTTGGCATCGACCCGCGTGCGCGCCGCGCATCAAATCAACAGCAAAGGAGCATGGACATGGATAGCACGGGATTCAAGCGTACCCATCCGCTGATATTGGGCGCGGCGGCATCGGTTATGGTCGTGAGCCTGATGGGCGCAGCAGCGATCGGCGGGCTGTTGCCGAACGCGCACTCCGACAAGAGCGACGCGGCGGCATCCTCAGCGGCGAGCGCCCCCATCATTGCCGGCACCGGCCGTGATAACAACGGCAGGTCAAAGCTCTCGGCTTACGCCAACACCTGCGCCTCCTGTGGCACGGTTGAGTCCATCCGCGCCCTGCAACTCAAAGGGGACGCGACCGGACTGGGCGCGGTCGCCGGCGGCGTGACCGGGGCCGTGGTCGGCAATCAGATCGGGCGCGGCAACGGCAACACCGCGATGACCCTGCTCGGGGCGGCGGGCGGGGCCCTGGCCGGCAACGAAATAGAAAAGAACGTCAAGAAACACTACAGCTACCGCGTCACCGTGCACATGGATGACGGCTCGTTTCGCACCGTCTCGCAGTCCCATGCGCCTGCGCTTGCAGTGGGCGAGCGCGTGCGCGTCGTCGATGGCGCCGTTGTCGCCCGCCAATGATTTTCGCGACGCGATAGGAGATCGTCATGGAATACCGCGCGACAGGAAGTTTCGAGTGGCTGACGCGGCTGCTGCTGCAAGCCCTCGTATGGACCGGGGCGGTCGGTGTTGGCTGGAAACTGCTCAAGCCCGGCGGCTGGCTCTATTGGATGCTCGATCAGATCGAGCGCAATCAGCCGACCAGCGCCTACTACCTTGCAGTGGGTGTGCTCGGCTTGCTCGTCGGCAAATTCTGGCTAGACAGCATAGCTCCGCGCGCGTTTTACCATCTATTGACCGCAACCGGTGCTTTCGCCGGCACATTTTTCATCTTGAGTCTGCTGCTGAAGCTGTGACGCCGCCGCAACCGGACGCCGGATGCGCTACCCCTCCCTGGACAAGAAGGAACTGCCATGAATACATTCGACAAGACCCTGATCCGCTTTCTGATCGTCAGCCTTTGCTATCTTGAACTGCCGATCATGGACCTACTCGGCTTTACCAAGGCTAATCGCTTTACCCGGTTCGCCAGAAGGTGAATCCTCCGCCCCGATGTCGCTGGTGATAGCGCTCTACTCGCGCTGGCAATCGTTTCGTCAAAGGCGCAAGCGGAGGGATTCTCGACGCTAGGCGGCAGCGGAGCGGGCCGCATCCATGCAGCCCGCGCACCCTTACTTGACCGAAACGATGGACCCGCGGTCGATGACGATGATCCGGTCGACCATGCGCTCGGAGTGCTGCAGGTCGGATTCGGAAAGAATCACCGACATGCCCTCCTCCTTCAGATTGGCCACCACTTCGACCAGGCGCTGGGCCAGCGCCGGCGCCACGCCTTCGAACGGTTCGTCGAGCAACAGCAGCTTGGTCCCGCACATCAGCGCGCGGCCCAACGCGGCCAGTTTCTGCTGACCGCCGGAAAGTTGCAGCCCTTTGCGCGGCGCGAACTCGCGCAGTTCAGGAATCAGTTTGTACACTTTTTTCAGCCGCGCCTCGGCGTCCGGCACATGCGCCGCCCACGCCGGCACTAGCACGTTCTCCTCGACCGTGAGATCGGGAATGAGGCGGCGGTCTTCCGGCATGTAGCCTATGCCCAGCCGCGTGCGGGCGTGGGTGGGTGCCGCAATCAGGTCCGCGCCGTCGAAGCTGACCGCGCCGCTGCCTATTTTGAGCAGCCCCATGATGCTGCGCATCAGCGTCGTCTTGCCCGCACCGTTGCGCCCGATCAGCCCGGCCATGGTCCCGGTCGGCAGTTCCAGCGACACCTCGCGCAGAATCTGCACCGACTGGATCGCGACGTTGAGTTTGGCGATGCTAAGCATTTGGCGCGCCTTGCTGTTCATCCAGCCGGTGCAGCGCACCGCCGACGACGTAGCGTTTGACTTCGGGATCGGTCAGCGCGATCTCGGGCGCAGCGTCGGCGATGATGCGGCCATCGTAAAACGCAATGACGCGCTGGGCAAAACGGCTCACCACTTCCATGTCGTGCTCGACGAACAGCACGGTCGCGCCCTCCGCCTTCACCGCCGTCATCACCATCTCCATGATGCCGAACTTCTCCTCCGCCGAAACGCCGCTGGTCGGCTCGTCGAGCAGCAGGATCGTCGGCTTGGCGACCATGGTGAGGGCGATGTCGAGCAGTTTGCGCACCCCGCCGGGCAGGACTTGCGCATTCTTGTCGCGGTAGTCGGCGAGGCCGAAGCGCTCGAGTATGCGTTCGGCCACCTCCGGCGCCGGCGCATCGTGGCCGGGCACGTTCGGCTGGCCGCGCGAAAAATAGCCGCCCAGGCCGGCGTTGTGCAACACCACCCCCAGGCCCACCATCATGTGCTCGAATACGCTGAGCGAACTGTAGAGCTGCGGAATCTGGAACGAGCGGCAGATGCCCACGCGCGTGATCTCGCGCGGCGACAGCGCGGTGATATCGCGCCCCTGGTAGAAAATCCCGCCGGTATCGGGCTTGATGTAGCCCGTGATCATGTTGATGAACGTGGTCTTGCCGGCGCCGTTGGTGCCGATCAGGCCGACCACCGAGTCCTGCTCGATCGCGGCATTGATGTTGCTCGCCGCGGTGACTGCGCCGAAGCGCTTGTTCAGACCCCTGGCGTCGAGTACGACCGCCATCTCAAGCCCCTTTGCGCCGGCTGAACAGCGACCAGAGCCCTTCGGGCAGGAACACGATCACCAGCAACAGCGTCGTACCGAGGGTCAGCTGCCAGGTATTGGGCGAAAGATCGTAAGCCACGGTGTGGATGATGCCGAAAATCATCGCGCCGAGGAAAGGGGCGACCACGCTCCCGGTTCCGGCGAGGATGGTGATGAAGATGAACTCGCCCGACGTGGTCCAGTAGGCCATGTCCGGATCGATGTGGCCTACCGTGGTGGCCGCGAGCGCACCGCCTATTCCGGACAGCGCGGCAGCAATCACGTACAGCACGTGAATCGCGCTGCGCACGGAAGTGCCCATGTACTCCACGCGTATCTCGTTGTCCTTGATCGCCGGCGCCAGTTGCCCCTGCGGCGTCCTGAGATAGCGGTACACCAGTGCGGTGGCGAGCAACGCGACGCCACCGCCGACCACCACCACGACGTAGCGTAACCATTCCTGCGACGGGCGAATGCCCAACACCGTCGACGGGAGGACGTTAACGCCGTCGGTCGACCCCAGCGCTTCGCTCTTGACCAGCAGCCCATACAGAATCATCGACAGCGACAGACTGAGCAGGCCGAAGAAAATACCCCGATAACGCGCCAGCAGGAATCCCAGGATGTAGGCGAGCAAGGCGGCAGCAGCGGCGCCGGTGAGCATCTGCACCAGCATGTCGCTGATATCGAAAAAACGGCCCAGGCTGCCGGCTGCATACGCCCCGGCGCAGTAGTACAGGGCCTGCCCGAACGACACCAGCCCCGCGCGCAGCAGCAGCATCAGGCCCAGCGCCACCAAGCCTTTGGCAATCGCGATCGTGAGAAGAAACAGCGCCCACTGCGGCAGCAGCGGTCCGGCCAGGACCACTGAAAGCAACACCGCACCGAGAATCGGCAGCGTGCGATCACGGCTCATATTTTTCTCGGCTCGGCGAGACTGAACAGGCCGCGCGGCCGGAACGCCAGCACCAGCGCCATGACGAAATAGATCACGAACAGTTCAACCGCGGGTGCATAGTGAATCGCCGCCGAGCGCACCAGGCCGACGATGACCGCGCCCAGCGCGGCGCCGGGCAGACTGCCCAGACCGCCGATCACGACCACGGCGAAGGACAGCACCACGACCTCGACGCCGATGCCCGGCACTACGGAAACCGTAGGTGCGGTGAACGCGCCGCCTATCGCGGCCAGCATCGAGCCGAAAGTGAAAGTGACCAAGTAGAAACGGTCGACGTTGATTCCCATCGCCCGGCTCACCTCGGGATCGTGGATCACGGTAAGCAGCAATTTCCCTGTGCGCGTGCCACGCAGGAGCAGCGTCAGGCCGACGCCCGCGATGATCGCAATCCCGACCAGGATCAGGTTATAGGTCGGGTAGGAGAGATCGCCTACATCGAAGCTGCCCAGCAGCCCGTAGGGCTCGGCGATGAAATACGGGTCGACGCCCCAGATCAGTTTGATCACGTCCTCGAGTATCAGGAACAGAGCATAGGTGATGAGCAGGATCACCACCTCGTCTTTGGCGTACATGAAGCGCAGGATGCCGCGTTCGATCGGCGGCGCCACCACCACACTGATCAGCACCGCGGAGCCGAGCAGTACCGCATAGGACAGCATCGGCGGATAGCCCTTGGCCAGCCAGGCGCCAGTCAGGGAGGCGGCCGCATAGGCGCCGAGCGCGTAGAAGCTGCCGTGCGTCAGGTTGACGATTTTCATCACGCCATAGATCAGCGTCATGCCGACCGCGGCGACGAACAGCCAAGCCGAATAGAAAATGCCGTCTACGATGACGGCCGGGATTTGATCCATGGGGGAAGCCGGAAAAATAAACGGCTGCCCCGAGCGGACAGCCGTTTATCGAATCGATCTATTTCTTGAAGCCGCTCGCGATCCAGTCGGCGCCTTTCACGCCGTCGGGCGGGTTCACTTTATCGGCGGGATAGCGCTTGACGTTGGTCAACGTCAGCTTGCCGCCGACGACCTTGCTCATGCCATAGGCCGTCTCCATGATCGCCTGGTGACCCTTGCCGTTGGCCATGTTCACCGTGCCGCCGGGGCCTTCGAAGTTCAGGTGCTCGAGCGCCGCAGCCACTTGTTCGTTGCTCGGGCGCTTGCCGCCGTTTGCTGCCTGCGCCTTTTCCCATGCAGCCTTGACGCCGAGAATCGCCTGCGCCATCTGATAGGACGGATAGGTCGGCGGTACCTGGTAGCGGTCGCGGAATTCCTTGTCGAACCAGCGGTTCAGTTCGTTTTTGGGCGCATACGGGCCGAACGGGCCGCGCGCGCCGATGATGGTGCCGTCGGGAATCTGGGCTGCAAGCTTGTGTATGACAGTCTCGCCCGCGCTCAGTATTCCTGTGCTCTTCTTGAACAGGCCGCGCGGCGCCGCCTGCAGCAGCAGGGCTTCGAGGTCGCCGTCGTAGAAGCTCGAATGAATCGCATCGGCCTTCGCTCCGAGCAGGGTCGAAATCTCGGCGTTGTACTGCCCCGCGAACAGCTTGGGCATCTGCGAGGTCTTGACTTCCACGTTGGGCACCAGTTGCTTCATCGATGCCTCGAAATCGCCCCAGGAATCCTGTCCCCAGGCGTAGTTCTGGTTGAGGCCCGCAATCGACTTCAGTTTCGGCTTCGCATCATGGACGTACAGCGCCGCGCCGACGCTGTCCATGGTCTGGGTGGGCGAGGTGCGGAAGACGTATTTGTAGCTGCCGTCCTCGAAGATGCGCGCCGTGCCGCAATCAAAGAAATTAGTGAGCCTCTTGAGTTCTTCGGCTACCGGCGCTATCGCCAGGCAATTGCCGCTGGAGACATAGCCGATCACCACATCGACATTGTGGCGCTGCACCAGATTGCGATACTCGGTGACCTGCGTGGTGCTGCTGCCCGCCTCGTCGATGATCACCGTCTGGACCGGCGCGCCGCCGAAACCCTTGGTGGCGTAAGGAGCGGGCGCCTTGCCCGCGTTCAGCAACTCGGTCACCACCTCGGCCGCGTTGCGCGCCGGCACGCCGAACGGCGAAGCCGCCGGGCCGGAGAGAAAGGTGACGATCCCGATCTTCACCGGTGCTGCGTCCTGCGCCAGAACCGCGACAGGCGCCAATGCCAGCGCGGCGGCAACCGAAGTCGCTATTTTCCTGAGATTACGCATGATGTCTCCTCCTTGCTATGAGTGGGATATTCGTGACGATTGCGAACCGAGTCGGGACGTTTTTTGTTTTATTGGCGAGCAATACTGCATTAAATAGGGCCGGTGGTCAAGCAAGCGTGGCGCCGCATGCCCAGGCACAATTTCCCGCGCGAATCGCCCGGCCGGGGACTATTCTACCGAGCGCCGGCTGCGCCGGCGCGGCCGGCGCAGCCTAGGCTTTTCTCCCGCTCACGGAATAGAAATGCGCTATCGCCGCCTCCGCGCAAATGCGGTCTTGCTCGGCGGTGCCGGAACTCAGGCCTATGCCGCCGACGATCTCACCGTCAACGTAGACCGGCAGGCCGCCGCCGATGATGCTGAAGTGGCCGCCGTTGGTAATGTGGATGCCGAAAGTCGGGCTGCCGGGCACGCACAGTTGGTTGTACACATGGGTGCCGTTGCGCGCGACCGCCCCGGTGGCCGCTTTGTCGATGGCGATGGCAATGCTGCTGATCTTGCCGCCGTTCATGCGCTCGAACCTGAGCAGATGGCCGGATTCGTCCGTGACCGCAATGCACATGGGTATGCCGATCTCGCGCGCCTTGGCCGCCCCGCCTTCGATCAGAATCTGCGCTTCGTCTATGTCCAGCCGCTTAATGGTCAGCATGCTGTATCAGCCTTTTCGCCAGAACAGTGGTCTTGAGAAAATCGGCCAGCGCCGCGGTTTCGCCGGCATCGAGCGACACATAGGGCGGGTAAAGATCGCCCACCGGCAGCCCGATCAGGCGCATCGCGGTCTTCATGGTCGCCGTCAGGCCGCGGTGCATCCATTGGGACGGAAACAGCGCGAACTGCAATTGGACCTCGGCCGCGCGCCGGTAGTCGCCGGCGACAAAGGCGTCGATCACCTGGCGCGCGATTTCTGCGGCCGGCGGCGGCATGGTCGCGCCCGAGCCGCCCAGCTCTAGAGTGGCGAGCAGCATCTGCACCGTGGTGAAGTAGCGCGCGTGTCCGGCGTGGTCGATTTCGACGATCAGGCGGGAAACCCGGGCGAGATCACGCGAGCTTTCCTTGATGTATTTCACCTTGTCTATGCTGGCGATGGCGATGGTCGCCGGTATCGACACATCCGCGCCCGGGCCTGAATTCAGATACAGGGTCATGGGCAGCGGCGAAGCGTGCGCCACAGTCTCGAAATACGCCACCAGATCGCGTTCGGTAGGCGGCCCGCCGAACGGCCGCAGCGGCGCCAGCATCTGCACCGCGTGCGCACCTAGGTCATGGGCGAAATGCGCGAGTTCTATCGCCGTCTTGAACGACGGGTGGGAAATGCCGACCATGACCGGGCAGCGTCCCGCAACGAACTCCAGTGTCCGGCGGATCAGTTCCTTGCGCTCGGAAAGGCCGAGGTAGGTGTATTCCTGCGCCTCGACGCCAGCGGCCACCACCATGGTGGCGCCGCAGTCTTCGATGACATAGTCTATTTCCCGCTGCAGCGCAGCGGCGTCCAGCTTCAGATCGGCGGTGAAAGGCGTGAGCGGCGCCACGACCAACTCGGGTTTTTTCATGCGGCGGTCTCCATTCTTCTTACGCTTTACGCTGTCAGATTGCTCGATTTTCTTTGCACCCGCGCCGCGACGTCTAGTGTCTGCCGTATGCGGCCCGAGATTGTATTTACGCCGGCTACTATAGTACAAAACGCGGATGAATTAGAGACTTGGTTTTTGGGCCGAACCTCCGACGTCGCCCAAGATCTTTTCGCAAAGCTCGCGCAAGCCCCGTTACTCAAACGTGGGCATAATGCCGAACGAATTTCATTCGGTGCGACAGGCAGGACCCAACCTGTCGCTGGCGAAGCGAAAAATCCAGGTACCTGAACGGCGGCTCATGACAGAAGCTGCCATTCACGATCTGTTGCTCAATGACGCTGCTTCGGCCATCGCTGCCGTTAGCGCCTTGCTAATTTCCGTATAAGGAGTGCCAGGTCGAGCGTCCGCTCCCGGAAAACGCAAGCGCACCGGCCAACGCTACGTCGAGTTGGACGCTCTCGGAACCGACTTGGCGATTGAGCGTGGTCCGGCGTTGACTTCTAAGAGGTAGCGCATCGCATCCAACCTTCGATCATGCGCTGGCCGGACCATTCCTTATCCACATCAGCCATGAAAACGATATCCGGATGGAATTCGCCCACATGGAGGCTCGACTTTAGCGCAAGTTCGGCCGCGGGAGTATCAAGGCGCAGCAAGCATGCGCATTGCAACGTTTCTCCCTTTGTCGCAGGGAGAATACGCAGAGACTTTACGCTTCCGAATTTAGCGCAAACCGATTCAATTGCCGACCTAAGACTTTGCTCGTCAGTGAACGGCGGAAAATCCTTCTTTAGCGCCTCGTTCATTTTTTGCGATCTAAGTCGCGCCAAGAGCTTTCTACGAAGAAATCCCAGCGGATCCGATATTCGTAAAGCAAACCACCTCCGGCAGTTGCAGCAAATCCTGCTGGCACAATAGACGGTACCTTGTAAAAATGGCGTAAAGAATCGCGCCGCCCGCGTAAGATGAGAGAAGAAATCTAATCAGGAAGTCCGACTTGCGTTCCGCTGTGGTGCCGGTGGAATAGGGGTGCAAAGCGTAAGCTTCGCTAACTGCTCGCCCTACACTTCGGCAGTCGCTTTTACACGGCGTTGAATGCCTGACCTCGGACAAGGCGACGATTGGTCTTTGTACCAAGGTCGTACTGGTACATGCGGTAGATCGAGTCTATTCGGCGGCGAGTCGATAGCCCACGCCGGTTTCGGTGAGCAGGAAGCGCGGGCGCGCCGGATCCGGCTCGAGCTTGTGCCGCAATTGCTTCATGTAAATGCGCAGGTAATGCGCCTGATCTACGTAGGAGGGACCCCATACTTCGCGCAGCAGATGCCGGTGCGTTAGGACCATGCCAGCATGTTTCGCCAGGCATCCGAGCAGGCGGAACTCGATCGGCGTCAGGTGAACATCCTTGCCGTCCGAGCGCACTAGGCGGCGCTCCAGATCGACTTCGATATTGCCCAAGTTCAGCACCCCCGCAGCGTCTTGCTTCCCGCCATGCACTGCGTGCCGCAGCGCGACGCGTATGCGTGCCGTGAGTTCACCCACGCCGAACGGCTTGGTGACGTAGTCGTCGGCACCGGCGTCGAGTGCGGCGACCTTTTCGGCCTCCGCGCTGCGTGCCGACAGGATCAAGATCGGCAGGGAGGACCACGCGCGAATTTGCTTCACCACTTCGACCCCATCAAGGTCGGGCAGTCCGAGGTCGACCATCACCAGGTCGGGTTTGTGCGTGGCAGTCTCGAGCACACCGCGTTGGCCATTCTCCGCCTCGATCACGCGATAGCCCTCGGCCGTCAGCGTGGTGCGCAGGAAATGCCGAATTTGCGGCTCGTCCTCCACGATCAGAATCAGGTGTCCGGTGTTGGTCATGCGGAGGCCGTTTCCCGCTCGACGGTCGGCGGTATCCCGCCGAATGGCAGGGTGAGGCAGAACATCGCTCCGCCGACCAAACGGTTTTCGGCCCAGATCCGGCCGCCGTGTGCTTCAACAATGGCGCGGCAGATGGTCAGGCCCAGGCCGGCGCCCCCAACCGCGCCCTCCGGCGCGCCGCGGTGGAATTTCTCGAATACCCGCTCCTCGTCGCCGGGTTTGATCCCGGGACCCCGATCCACCACGCTTACCGTGACCTCGTCGCCGGCAGCCCAGGCCTCGATCTCGATCGACGATCCGGGCGGAGTGTACTTGACCGCGTTTTCGAGCAAATTGGACAGCACCTGCGCAATCAGCACACCGTCTATCAGCACCAGGGGCAGATCCTCCTGCAGGTCCACCACCACTTTGCGTCCCTGCAGGCCGGGCTGCATCCGGTTCAGCACGGCACCCACGATTTCCTCCAGCGGCTGCCATTGCCGGTTGAGTTGCGGCGCGCCGATCTCGAAGCGCGTCATATCGAGGATGTTGTTTACCTGCTGGGTCATCTGCCTGGTCTGATCGTAAATCGCCTGCGCCAGCTCCTTGCGTTTGGGCTCGGTCAACGCTGCTCCCCCTTCGACCAGGGTGCTCGCCGATCCGGCGATCACCGCGAGCGGGGTGCGCAGGTCGTGCGAAATCGCCGACAGCAGCGAATTGCGCATGCGCTCGTTTTCGGCGTAGATCTCGGTCTGGTGCGCTTGGTCGGCAAGATGCACGCGCTCGAGCGCCAGCGCGACCTGGCCGGCGAAGGTTTCGAGCAGATGCAGTTGTTCGGGCAGAAGCACGCGGCGCGGGTTCGCGGGCAGCAGCGCCAGCACGCCGAGAGCAGGCGCCGGCGGGCTTGCTGCGGTGTGTTTTTTCGCGCCGGTCTCGGCCAGCGAGGCCCCGGTGATCTTCAGCGGCAGATAGATAGCGTCGTTGCCGGGCAGCGTGTCCGTACCGAGCCCCGCGTTCTGGCCATGGTCGAATACCCATTGCGCCACGCTGAGATCGGCGCCGTGCAGCGAGCCCGGCAGGCTGGCCCCGCGCGGATGCGCGATGCGGCCGTCGGCGTCGGGCAGCAGCACCACGACCTGGCTGTCGAACACTTCGCTCGTGTGGCGTACCGCAATCTTCGCCAGGTTTTCGGCGCCGCGCGTAGCGGCCAGTTCGCGGCTCATGGCGTAGAGCGACGCCGTGCGCCGCTCGCGATGACCGGCAACCCGCGCCTGCAGGCGCACGCTGGCGGTAAGGTTGCCGATGATCAGCGCCACCGCAAGCATGACCGCGAACGTCACCAGATATTGCGTGTCGGCAACGGCAAACGAAAGAAACGGCGGAACGAAAAAGAAGTCGAATGCGGCGACGTTGACCATTGCGGACGTGACCGCCGGTCCGCGGCCGAAGCGTGCGGCGATCATCGCCGCGCCGAGCAGGTAGATCATGATCAGATTGGGCAGATCGAGCCAGCCTTTGAGGCCCCAGCAGATGGCGGTGCAGACAGCGCTGGCAGCGATCGCCCAGGCATAGCCGGGCGCGCGCTTCTTGCCGGACTTTCCGGCCGCCAGGCCGAGATAGGCGCTGCTGCGCGCGAGCACCGGGCCGGGGCGCGCACGGGCGGCGTCCTCACCGCTTATGACATAGACGTCGATGTCGCGGGTATGCGCTACGAGCTGGCTGGTGGTCGACGGCCGCGGCCAGCTGCGCCAGCCGCGCCGGTTCGGCTTGCCCACCAGTATGCGGTTGACGTTGCGGGCCCTGGCGTATTCGAGCAGTGCCTCGGCCGCGCTCGGCCCGTCCAGCGTCACGCTCTCGGCACCCAGCGATTCGGCCAGCCGCAGCACGTCGATGCGCCGGTTGCGCTCGCCTTCTGGCATCCGCAGAAGCTCGGGCGTTTCGACGTAGATCACGAGCCAGCGCGCATGCAGGGCGGTAGCCATGCGTTTGCCTGCGCGCACCAGCTTCTCCGCCTGCGCATCCGGTCCGACGCATACCAGCAGGCCTTCGCCCGCCGCCCAGGTGTCGCGGATCGCGTGCCCGTCGCGGTACTCGCGCATTTCCGCATCCACGCGGTCGGCGGCCGCGCGCATGGCGAGTTCGCGCAGGGCGATCAGATTGCCCTTGCGGAAAAAATTCTCCAGCGCATGCTGCGCCCGCTCCGGCAGATAGACCTTGCCTTCCTTCAGCCGCTGCAGCAGTTCGTCTGGCGTGATATCGATGAGTTCGATTTCGTCGGCCTGGTCGAATACCTTGTCCGGTACGGTTTCCTGCATGCGCGCGCCGGTAATCTGGGCGACGACGTCGTTGAGGCTTTCGATGTGCTGGACATTGACCGTGGTATACACGTCGATGCCCGCCGCGAGCAGTTCCTCCACGTCCTGCCAGCGCTTGGCGTGGCGCGAACCGGCCACGTTGGTGTGCGCGAATTCGTCCACCAGCAACAGCGCCGGCTTGCGCGCGAGCGCCGCGTCGAGGTCGAACTCGCTCAAGGTGGCACCGCGGTACTCGGCGATGCGAAACGGCAACTGCTCCAGGCCCTCGAGCAGGCGCTCGGTCTCGTCGCGGCCGTGGGGCTCGACGTAGCCGACCACCACGTCCGCGCCCTCGGCCATGCGTTTGCGCGCGGCCTCGAGCATGGCGTAGGTCTTGCCCACGCCGGCGCTGGCGCCGAAGAATACCTTCAGCTTGCCGCGCCGCTGCCGCGCTTCTTCCTGCTGCACCCGCGCGAGCAGCGCGTCCGGATCGGGACGTTTGTCAGGTGGAACGGGGGACATGCGGCTATCGCTTGACCATGGTCATGTAGCTACTTTAGCCGATTCGGCACGATCCGCTCCAGTTCTAGATATTTCGCCTCGCGCAGACGCGGCGCCTCGATCAGCTCCTCAGTGCAGATCGTCCAGCGTCAGGTTGAGCCGAAGCGCGTTGACGCGCGGCTCGCCGAGAAATCCGAGCTGACGTCCCTCCGTGGCCTGCGCAATCAAGGCGCGCACCTTTTGTGCGTCTAGGCCGCGTGCCCGGGCGACGCGCGCCACCTGATATTCGGCGGCGGCCGGGCTGATATGCGGATCGAGGCCGCTCGCCGAGGCGGTGACCAGATCCGCGGGCACCGCGGCCGTGTTGCCCGGATCGGCGTCGCGCAGCGCTTTGATTCGTGCAGTCACGGCATCGGTGAGCGCAGGATTCAGCGGGCCCTGGTTCGAGCCGCTGGAGGCACTCGCGTTGTACGGATAGGGAGAGGTGGCTGACGGGCGGCTCCAGAAGTGCTTGGCGTCCGCGAACGTCTGGCCGATCAGTTCCGAACCCACGGCTTTGCCGTCGCGTTCGATCAAGCTGCCGTTTGCCTTGACGGGAAACACCGCTTGGGCGACTCCGGTGACGAGCAGCGGGTAGGCGATGCCGGTGACGATGCTCAAAACCAGGAGTATTACCGCAGCAGCCCTAAGTTCTCCAAACATGATCAGCTCCTCGAAGCGTAAATTTATGCAAGGCCGAGACCGGCAATCAGCATGTCGATCAGCTTGATGCCGATGAAGGGCACGATCACGCCGCCGACGCCGAAAATGAACACATTGTCGCGCAGCAGCACCGCGGCGCCGACCGCGCGATAGCGCACCCCTCTGAGGGCGATCGGGATCAACGCGATGATGATGAGCGCATTGAATATGACCGCCGACAGAATGGCGCTCGCGGGGCTGGCCAGCCCCATGACGTTGAGTGCGTTCAACTGCGGATAGGTGCTCGCGAACGCAGCCGGAATGATGGCGAAATACTTCGCGACGTCATTGGCGATGGAAAACGTGGTGAGCGAGCCGCGCGTAATCAGCAATTGCTTGCCGATTTCGACGATCTCGATCAGCTTGGTCGGATTGGAATCGAGGTCCACCATGTTGCCGGCTTCCTTCGCTGCCTGGGTGCCGGTGTTCATCGCTACCGCCACGTCGGCCTGGGCCAGCGCCGGCGCATCGTTGGTGCCGTCGCCGGTCATCGCCACCAGGCGCCCCTGGCTCTGGATATCGCGGATCAGCTTCAGCTTGGCCTCCGGCGTGGCTTCCGCGAGAAAGTCGTCGACGCCCGCCTCTGCGGCGATGGCTGCCGCGGTCAGTTTGTTGTCCCCGGTGATCATGACCGTGCGTATGCCCATGCGGCGCAGTTCCGCAAAACGCTCCTTGATGCCGCCCTTGACGATGTCCTTGAGTTCGATCACGCCGAGCACGCGCAGGTCTTCCGCGGCCGCTTCGGCCACCACCAGCGGCGTGCTCCCGCGGCGCGCCACGTTGTCGATGATCACCAGCACTTCGGGAGGAAACCGGTGGTGCTGCGACTCGACCCAGTCGCGGATCGCGTCGGCGGAGCCCTTGCGTATGCGGCGCTCGCCGATGTCGGCGCCGCTCATGCGCGTGTGCGCCGAAAACGGCACGAAGGTGGCGCCGAGGGCGGCGATGTCGCGCTCGCGCAGGTTGTATTTCTGTTTCGCCAACACCATGATGCTGCGGCCTTCCGGCGTTTCGTCGGCGAGTGAGGCGAGCTGGGCCGCGTCGGCGAGATCGTGTTCGGTGACGCCGGCGGCGTGCAGGAAGACGGTGGCCTGGCGGTTGCCCAGGGTAATGGTGCCGGTCTTGTCGAGCAGCAGCACGTCGACATCGCCGGCCGCTTCGACCGCGCGGCCCGAAGTGGCGATGACATTGGCGCGCAACATGCGCCCGATGCCCGCGAGCCCGATGGCCGAAAGCAGGCCGCCGATGGTGGTCGGGATCAAACACACCAGCAGCGCCACCAGTACCGTAATCGTCACCGGGCTGCCGGACTTGGCGAGTTCCACGCCGTAGATGGAAAAGGGCAGCAGCGTCACGGTGGCGAGCATGAACACCAGCGTCATTTCCACGAGCAAAATCGTCAGCGCGATCTCGTTCGGCGTTTTCTGCCGCCGCGCGCCCTCGACCATGGCGATCATGCGGTCGAGAAACGCTTCGCCCTGATTGACTGTCACCCGCACCACCAGCCAGTCCGAGCGCAGGCGCGTGCCGCCGGTCACCGAAGAGAAATCGCCGCCGGACGCGCGGATCACCGGCGCCGATTCGCCGGTGATAGTCGACTCGTCCACCGACGCCACGCCTTCGATGACCTCGCCGTCGGCGGGAATGAAGTCGCCGGCTTCGACCAGGAACACGTCCCCTTTGCGCAGCGTGGCCGAGGTGACGAGGGACCATTTTTCGGATTTGCGCGGTACATCCAGCTTTTTCGCCATGATGTCACGCTTGGCGCCGCGCAGTGCGGCGGCCTGCGCCTTGCTGCGCCCCTCGGCCACGGCCTCGGCGAAGTTGGCGAACAGCACGGTGAACCACAGCCAGATGGTCACGGCAAGGATGAAGCCGGCCGGAGCTTCCCCGTGCCCACCGAGCGCATCCAGCCACAGGATCGTGGTCAGGATGCTGCCGAGATAGACCACGAACATCACCGGATTTCTCCATTGGTGCTGCGGCAGTAGTTTCACGAACGACTGGGCGAGGGCCTGCTGCAGGATGCTGCGCGAAATCAGCCCCCGCAGCGGCTGGGGACTGGCAGAAAGTGCTTGTGTGCTCATGCAAATACTCCTGAAATTCAAATGGGCTCGAGAGGTGCTATTTCGCGCCGTACAGCACGAGGTGCTCGATCACCGGGCCCAGCGCCAGGGCGGGAATGAAGGTCAGCGAGCCGACGATCAGCACGACGCCGATGAGAAAGAACACGAACAGCGGCGTATGCGTCGGCAGCGTGCCCAGTCCGACCGGGACTTTCTTCTTCGCAGCGAGCGCGCCGGCCAGAGCTAGCGTCGGCACCATTAGCCAGAAGCGCGAGAACAGCATCACGATGCCCAGTGCCGTGTTGTAGAAGGGCGTGTTCGCCGACAGCCCGGCGAAGGCGCTACCGTTGTTGTTGCCGGCTGAGGAAAAGGCGTAGAGGATTTCCGAGAAAGCGTGTGCGCCGGGATTGGCGACACCGGCCTTGCCGGCTTCGAGCATCACGGCAAGCGCCGTTCCGCCGAGCACCATGGCGAGCGGAATCAGTACCACGACCGCGGCCATCTTGATCTCGAACGATTCGATCTTCTTGCCCAGATACTCGGGCGTGCGGCCTATCATGAGGCCGGCGACGAACACCGTGACGATGGCGAATACGATCATGCCATACAGTCCCGACCCGACGCCGCCGAAGATGACCTCGCCGAGTTGCATCAGCCACATGGGCACCAGGCCACCCAGGGGCGTGAAAGAATCGTGCATGGCATTGACCGATCCGTTCGATGCCGCGGTAGTCGCGGTTGCCCACAAGGCGGAATTGACGATGCCGAAGCGCGTCTCCTTGCCTTCCATGTTGCCGCCAGACTGGGTTTCTGAAACGGCCTGATCAACGCCCAATTGTGCCAACGACGGGTTGCCGGCTTGCTCCGCACTGACGCACACCGCAAGCAGCGCGACCAATACGATGGTCATCGCTGCCAGCAGGGCCCAACCCTGGCGAGTGTCGCTCACCATGCGTCCGAAGGTGTAGCACAGCGCCGCGGGAATGAGCAGGATCGCCAGCACTTCGAGGAAATTCGCGAGCGGTGTCGGATTCTCGAACGGATGCGCCGAGTTGACGTTGAAGAAGCCGCCACCGTTGGTGCCGAGTTGCTTGATCGCGATCTGCGACGCCGCCGGGCCGACGGCGATGAGCTGTTCTTTCTGCGTCGCTTTTTCGGTGATTGCGTTGCCCTTGTCATCCTTCTGCGGCTGTCCCGCGGCATCGAGCTTCGGATTGTCGTATTCGACCGATTCGACCAGCGGCACGGTGTGGTAGGCGGAGAAAGTCTGTACTACGCCCTGGCTCACCAGAACCAGCGCGAGCACGATGGACAGCGGCAGCAGTATGTAGAGTGTGCCGCGCGTGAGGTCCACCCAGAAGTTGCCGATGGTCTGGGCGCTCTGGCGGGCGAAGCCGCGCGTGAGCGCGATCAGCACCGCCATGCCGGCGGCAGCGGAGACGAAGTTCTGCACCGTGAGCGCGAGCATCTGGGTGAGGTAGCTCATGGTCGATTCGCCGCCATAGCCCTGCCAGTTGGTGTTGGTGGCAAAGCTTGCCGCCGTGTTGAATGCGGAATCTGGCGTTACTGCGGCCAGCGCCTGCGGGTTGAAAGGCAGGGATAGCTGCAGCCGCTGCAGCGCATACACCGCCAGCGTGCCGAGCAGGCTGAACCAGAGGGCAGCCATGGCATATTGGGTCCAGCGCATTTCCTCGGCCGGGTCGATGCCGCACAGGCGATAAATCAGGCGCTCGAACGGTGCACCTATGCGATTGAGCAGCGCCGGCTCGCCTTCGTAGATGTGCGCCATGTAGGTCCCGAGCGGCTTTGCCAGCGTGAGCAGGACGACGACATAGAATACAAGCTGCAGATAACCGTTGGCGCTCATCAGAATTTCTCCGGAAACAGCAAAGCGACGATCAGATAGACAAAGATTGCGAGAGCAAGCGCCCCGCTCAGCAGGTAGAGCCAGCTCATTGCGGCCTCCGCAGTTTTTCCAGGGCGTAGACGAGCGCGGCGCTCAAGGCGAAAAACGACACCGTCAGTCCAAGATAGAGAATATCCATGTTCACCCCCTGCAAAATCATTCGATTACCGATGCTCTGCCAAAGTCGCCGGGCGATAGTGATTTTGGTCAATCCAAACGCACCTGACAGCCTGGGACAATCCGGGTTCAACTATAGGCAGTGGCCCGTAAAAAAGGCGTAAAGAATGACGCCACAGGCGTAAGTCGGTCGTAAAGACCGGCATCCGTAAGGCCGGTTTGCCTTCCATTGTTCTCGTCCGGCTGACATAAGGCGGATAGACCCCAGGCCAGGGAAATCCGTTGACTTCATCGATAGGAATGGTTATCATTTGCGCCAATGCAATCCTATCCTCTATTCCAATTCACCCGCAATCAACCTCAAGGCAATTCCATGAAATCCTATGCACCGCTACTCATCGTCGGGGCCATGCTTAGTCCACTCTACGCACACGCAGGGCCGGCCGACTATATTTACACCCCGACTGTCGAATACGGCGAGAAGGAGATCGATTTCAAAGCCGGCACCGCCCGCAAAGGCAGTGACCCGCGTGAGTCCGCAGCGAGCGTCGGCTTTGGCTACGGCGCGAAAGAATGGTGGTTCACCGAGGTCTACTTGAAGTACAAGCGGGAAAACGGCGGAGGCACGACACCGGATGCGGTCGAGTGGGAAAACAAGTTCCAACTCACCGAAACCGGCGCGTACCCGATTGATGTCGGTTTCCTCCTAGAAATCGAGCGTCCTCGCAATCATGCTGAAGGTTGGGAGGTAAAGTGGGGCCCGCTATTCGAAACCGACTTCGGCAAGTTACAACTCAACGCCAATGCCCTTTTTAAGCGCAACTACCAGCCCGAGGGACTCAGCGATACCCAATTCCTCTATCAGTGGCAAGCGAAGTACCGCTGGCTGCAACAGTTCGAATTCGGTCTCCAGGGCTTCGGCGAGATGGGCAAGTGGAATCAATGGGCCGCCAAGGACCAACGTTCACATCGTATCGGGCCCGCGGTATTCGGCAAATTGCCTCTTGGGGGTCGCCAAGCAATCAGATACAACGCCGCGTGGCTATTGGGCGCGTCCACGGCCGCCGCAGACCATACCTTCCGGTTGCAAGTCGAATACGAGTTTTGACTGCTTCACGAGGAACCGACGGGAAAGGGCCTTCAGCCAATTGCCACGGCCTCTCAATGCTTCATGTTTGCTAGGGCGGAAGGTCGAGAGGCGGCTCTTCGCCCGGTTGTACTCACTGACACCCACCGCCTGCTGAAATTTCGGCCAGCGTCAGCTATCCAAGAACGCGAGTCGTCACTCCCGGCCAGCCTTGTTGGGCTGACGCGGTTTCAATACCCTTTGATCTCATGACGATATAATGAACCGGTAGTCTGACCAACCGGCCCGGCGATATCCGGTGCAGCCTAGGGGAAAAGCGATGAAGCTCAAAATCAGGCGCAGCTATACCTTTGTTGAAAACCGCATGGTGGAAGCGGGCAAGACGGCGAAGCTCCCGCTACGCAAGGTCGCGGCCGTGCTGGTGGTGGAGAACCCTTATGCCGGTCGCTACGCGCAGGATCTGACCCCGCTCATCGAGGCGAGCGCGGCCGTCGGCCGGGAACTCGCCGCCATGGCGAAGGCGGCCCTGGCGCCCTACGTCGCACAAGGCGTGGGCAAGGGCGCGCTGGTCGGCATCGCCGGCGAACAGGAACACGCCAATGCGCTGCTCACCAACGCGTTTGCCGAACCGCTGCGCGCGGCGCTGGGCGGCGGCAAGGCCTGGATCTCGTCCATGACCAAAGTCGCCATGGCCGGAACAGCTATCGATATCCCGATGAACTGCAAGGACGCGCTCTACGTGCGCTCGCACTACGACGGCATGACCTTGATGCTGCCGGACGCGCCCATGCCCGACGAAATCGCGGTCATTCTTTGCCTCGCAAACCGCGGCCGGCTGAACGCGCGAGTCGGCGGGCTCAGCCATGACAAGCTCAAGGGCGAGGACGGCTTGGTCTAAATTTCCTACTGAAGGACTGACATGTCACGACACAAACACTATCTGCCGCACGGCGTGATCCCGGCCGCGCTGCTGCCCTTCAACGAGGACTTTTCCATAGACGAGGCGTCCTACCGCTCGCACCTGCGCGACATCGCCGCCGTCGATGGCATCTCCGCCATCACCATCAACGCGCACGCGTCGGAGGTGGCTTCCTGCAGCTTCGACGAACAGCAGCGGGTGCTCGGCATCACGCAGGACGAAATCGGGGCGCGCCTGCCCATCGTCAACGGCATCTACAGCGAAGGACCGTTCGAGGCGGTGCGCCTTGCGCGCATGGCGCACGCCGGCGGCGCTTCGGCGCTGCTGGTGTTTCCGACCGGCGTCTACACTTTCGGCCAGCGCCCCGAGATGGCGGTCGACTATTTCAAGCGCATCGCCGAGGCCACCGATCTGCCGCTGATCCTGTTTCAATACCCGCTCGCCGGCGGCCAGGGCTATCCGCTTAGCACGCTCACGCGCATCATGGACGCCGTGCCCACCGTGCGCGCGATCAAGGACTGGAGCGCCAATCCGCAGTTGCACGAACGCCAGATCCGCGTGCTGCAGGCGCGCACGCCCGAGGTCGTAGTGCTGACGACGCATAGCGCCTGGCTGCTGAGCTCGCTCGTGCTCGGCTGCAAAGGCCTGCTCTCGGGCAGCGGCTCGGTCATCGCCGATCTGCAGGCGCAACTGTTTCGCGCGGTGCAGGCGAACGATCTCGCCACGGCGCGCCAACTGAACGACCGCATCTGGCCGACCGCCGAGGTGTTCTATACCGAGCCCTGGGTGGACATGCACAATCGCATGAAGGAAGCGCTGGTGCTGCTCGGCCGGCTGCCGCGCGCGGTGGTACGCCCTCCCCTGATGAAACTGCCAGCGGCCGAAATCGAACGCATCCGGCAGGCGCTGGTCGCGGCCGGGTTGCTGGCGCACACCGCAGCGGCGAAAAAACAGGCGTCCCGGGTCTAGTGTCCGTCGACAGGGGGGCGGCGATGTCGGGCAAAGGTCTTGGCGAACGCGTCGAGAAGCTGCGCTCGCTCTCGTTCAAAGTGGGGGCGTACCGGCCGCCTAGCGAGGGCGGCAGCGCCTCGCTGCTGCTGCGGGTGAGCGAGAATTGTCCCTGGAACCAATGCACCTTCTGCGACATGTACAAAGGACATCGCTTCGTCTATCGGCCCGTCGCGGAGATCAAGGCCGATATCGACCGGATTGGGGCGATCCGCGACGAAATCGCGGCAGCGTCATGCACACTCGGACTGGGCGGGGAAATCACCCCCGAGCTAGGCGCCGCCTTGATCGCCGAGGGCCGCGACCTTATCGAAAACCCGGGCTTCGTCACCGTCTTCAATTGGTTGTATTCAGGCGGGAGAACGGCTTTCCTGCAGGATGCGAACAGCCTGATCCTGCGGTCCCACGAATTCGTGGCGGTGCTGAAACACCTCAGAGCGACCCTCCCCTCGTTGACCCGGGTGACCACCTATGCGCGCTCGAAAACGCTGGCGCAGAAAAAACCGGAGGACCTTCGGATGATCCACGAGGCCGGACTGGACCGTCTGCATATCGGCCTGGAGACCGGAGACGACGAATTGCTGGCCCTGGTACGCAAAGGGGTGACCAGCGCCGAGCAGGTCGAAGGGGGGCGCAAGGCGATCGCCGCGGGGTTTCAGGTGTCGGAGTACTGGATGCCGGATCTGGGCGGCCGGGAGCGGCGGCGACAGCATGCCGAGCATACGGCACGCGCGCTTTCGGCCATCAATCCGCACTACATACGCTCCCGGCCCCTGGTTCCCCGGCCGGGAACGCCCATTTTCGAAGATGTCGCCGAGGGCCGCCTGCACCTGTCCTCGCCGCACGAGCGCCTGGAGGAACTGGCCTGGATGATAGCCGGCCTCGAGGTGAACTCCCGCGTCTGCTTCGACCACGCGATGAACGCGTGGTCGGACCGCCGCGGCGGACTGCTGTTCCGGCAGGACTACGAGGGTTATCAATTTCCGGAAGAAAAGCCGCTGGTGCTGGAACGCATCAGGGAGGGCTTGGCTGTCGATGAATCGATGCACGTCCATGTCAGGGATTTGATGGCCGCGCGCGCCCTCTGAGCCGACGGCGGTTTCCGCCAGCATCCACCGCATCGCGACCCAGCGAAGGTCCGTTCCTCTGCCCGACAACCCGGCCGTTGCCGTGCCGCGGCGCATCCCCGCCACCCAGACCATCGCACGCTGCATTTGGAAAAAAATGTTTTGTGGCAACATATACGCCTGTCACCTGCCTGCTGCCCTGCCGGAGGCCTTATGTCACGCAACGTTTTATGCCGCGGAACGCATTGAATACCGCCGCGCGCTATCCTGCCCCGCGGCCGGCCGGCATCCGTTTCTCGGGCGACGCCGGAACCACGCGGCGCAAGCTTCTCGTCTGGCTGGAACAACTGGCCGTGCTCGACTGCGTTCAGCATCGGCAGGAAGGAGACGGCCTCGCCGTTTCAATCCGCGACGCCTTGGCCCGCGACTGGATGCCCCGGTTCGACACCACCGGCCTGTCGCGCCATCTCGATCTCAAGACCGGCGGCGACGAAGTTATCGAACGTGAAATCGTTCTGGCCATGCTGGCCGCGCCCAGATCGTTCGCCTACCCGAGCTTCGAGGAATTTGCCGCGGCCGTGCGCATCCGCCGCAATATCGTTGTCGCGGCGCGCAAGACACAGCTGGCGTTCGATACCAGCGCAGCCGAGCGCCCGGAGGACTGCTGGACCTACGACAAGGAACGCGGCTTCACCCTATTGCCCGGGCAATCCCTGATCCCCGCATTGGAGAAAGCCACCCAGCCCGATGCATCGGGAAAGCTGTATTCCTTTTCTTGCTACCGCGCGACCGAGTACGTCACGCTGCTCGGCATTGCGCGGGAACTGGAAGATATCAACCCGCCCCTGCTGGAACGGCTGCAGACCCAGTGGGAGACACGGGCGATCAAGTCGGGAAGATTTCACGAAGTCTTTCTTTGCGAATTCGGTTCCATGAATGATCCATTGCCCGCAGGTTATTACGTTCCTGGCGACCGGCTCTGGTTTCGCAATCCCGACGCCCGGTCGTCGGACATTGAAGGTTATGAAGGATCCTGGGTCTTCTACCTCGGTGGCGGGTTGTTTTCCAATTTCTGGAACAGCAGCAAGCCCTACACGATCACGACCAAATCCGTGGAGATATTCCACTGGCGCCAGGGCGCCAGGACGAACATCAACGGTCAGCCGGAAATGGACGAGGCGATGGTTGATGCCTGCGTGCGCGAGTCGCTCGAAGACCCAATAAAGGTGCAGAGCATTCTCGACCGAATGCTCCGGTTGCGCGACCCCCAAGGGGTTTACGGCACAGGCGGCTGCATCGACGCATCGCGCGAATTTCCGCGCCGAGTCTGCCCCGGCACGACGGATATCGTCCTGCCCTGCGTTTGAGTTGCCGCCACCGGATCGATCGCGTCGACCACGCCCGGCCCGCCAATTGCTGACAATGATCAATATCGGCACGGCATTGAGTGCTAGCGTCTAGGTTCGCGCCGGATTCCGCGAGGGTCGGACCGCGTTTCAGGAATGGGGCAGGTCACAGCGGCCGCGCGCCATCGAATGGGCCGACATTCGCGACGCAGGCGCCAGCCGGGAAAGGAGCAAGCATGAGCCTTACGTTTCCCCGCAAGTTCACGCATGGCCAGAAGGTAGGCAACGTCGATACCTATGGTGAACTGTTTCTCTGGCCGGATGGGCATTTCCAGTACATGGTCCACATCCGCAATCGGGACCCGCTGCGCGCCGGCCACATCAATGCGACTTTCGCGCTATACGACGATCATCAAGTGCTGCTTGGCAGCTACGGCATGGCGCCAGGCCAGCAATTGTCCGTGTCCGCGGGACAGAGCTACGATGAACTCTACGGGAAAGTCCCCGAGGACAAACTGAAAATGACAGCTTCTGTGGCGCTGCTGTTCCAATCGCACGGCCAGGAATTGGATGCCGCCGGTGTTGCAAGGCTTGCGACGACCGGCAGCGAGCTGGTGCTGTGTCCCATACCCGGCTAATCGTCCGTCCCTGACACCCGCTTCCATCAGCCGCCGCGCGTCACGCGCCAAGAGCGCGGCGCCGATCTACCCGTGAAGAATTAACCGCCCACGCTTTAGTGCAATCCATTTTCCCTGAAGAACGTGGCGTACTTTAGGTCGGTTTCGAGAATGTGATATTTCCACCAGATCCCCAGGAAGCTGATGATTTCGTCGGTCAAAGCGGCCAGCTTCTCGCCTGGCATTTCGGCATTGAAGTCCTTGACGAATTTGGTGACCATTTTGATGCACACGGCATGCTCATCCTTGTGCTCCTCGCCCTCGGGATACCCGAATAGATCGAAATACTTCTCTTCCGTTCTGAAATGCGTTGCGGTATAGATGATCAATTCGTCCAGGATTCGGCTGATGACATCCTTGCGTCTGCCTGCCTGCACCGCCTCGTCCAGGTCGTTTATCATGGTCATCAGCTTTACGTGCTGGCGGTCGATCTCCGCCACGCCGACACTGAAACTTTCATTCCACGCTATGAGCGCCATCTCATCTCAGATCTGGACAATGATGGAAAACATTTCCCTTGCCGATTTGATACGGAAGCAACTGCGACTCTAGACCGAAAGTCGAGAATAGTACAGTTGGCGCTCGTCGCGGTTTGTTCCTGAGGCTTACTAGGTCGGGCGATCCACTTACCGCGCGGCGGACGCCTCCAGCGCCTGCGCCAAGGCCGCAACCGCCCTGGAGGCCGGCACGTCCGGCGAGCCCACGAACAGGAGCTGGCGCTTGCGTGCCGCCCCGCTCACCGCAGGATCGCTCGGAATATGGCCCAGGTACTCGAGCTTCACCGTCGTCGCGAGCTGGACGTTGACGAACCGATCCACGACCTGCTGCAACTGCTGCGCGAGCCGCTGCCCCTCGCCGGAGTCCCGCGCCTGATTGACTACAAGCTTGAGCGATGTGCGCTGCTGCATCATGGCAAGAACCTTGATGGTGGCGTAGGCGTCGGCAATCGACGCCGGTTCGGGCGTGGCGACGACCATGACCTCCTTGGCGAGCGACGCGGTGTAGAGCACCAGGTCGGAGATCCCGGCTCCGGTATCGAGCAGCAGATAATCGTACTGCCGGCTCAGGTCGTCGATAATTTTGCGCAGTTCATCCTGGACATCGCCGGTGAGGCGGGAATACTCCACCAGGCCTGAGGCCGCCGGGAGTATCCAAAATCCGCCGGGGGCGGCCAGCACAATCTCTTTGATGCCGCATTTTCCGCTCATCACGTCATGCAGCGTCGCCTTCGGATAGAGGTTCAGAATGATGTCGAGATTCGCCAGCCCAAGATCCGCGTCGAGCACGAGTACGCGCCGTCCGCGCCTGGTCAGAGCGGCGGCCAGATTGGCCGCCACGAACGTCTTTCCCACCCCGCCCTTGCCGCTGGTGATCGCAAGTATCCTCGCCTTCGGGCCTGCGCTATTCATTCGTGCTTTCTCCGAAAGGATTCAGTAGTTGGCGTTTTTCAGCGTCTGACACCGGCATAGGCTCAGGCGCATCCATCGACACCCGGTTGCGACCCAGGGCCTTCGCCCGGTAAAGCGCCTGATCCGCCTTCTCCAGCACTTCTTTGGCGACCTGTCTGCTCCAGGGCAAAACATGCGCACCCCCGATGCTGGTGGTCACCCGAAGCAGGGTCCCGTCCGGCATGGCGATTGGGGTCTGCTCCACCTGCTCGCGTATGCGCTCGGCGATCAGGCGGCCGTTGCCGGGCCGGCAATTGGGCAGAATCACGGCAAACTCGTCGCCGCCGTACCGCGCTGCGGTATCCATCGGACGCATGTGCCTTGCCAAGACTTCCGCGACCGCGCGCAACGCCTGATCGCCCGCCGGGTGGCCGTATTGATCGTTGATCGCCTTGAAGCGATCGAGGTCGATGAGCAACAACAACGCGATCTCCCCGGAACGCGAAACGCGGCTGACTTCCTGGTCCAGTGCCGCCGCGAAATGCCGCGAATTGGCAAGCCCGGTCAACCCGTCGCGCAGGGAAATCTCGCACAGCCGGTCGATGACGGTCTGCAGCCATGCGCGCGAGCCCGCAGCGCACTCCGGCGTGTCCAGATACCCGGCCTGCCCGAGAAGTTGCAGGGCAATCCGCAGATCAAGCTCACCGATTGGGTCCGCTGCAGGGGAACGAGGCGCTTTGAGGGTCGGGTCCTGCATAGGCGTATATCGGCAGCTTTGCGCCGGAACTTTAGCGCCGCGCCGTCTATTCTTGACCATATATATTTCGGACGCGCTGACGCGTCAGCGACAATGGGAAGATTGCCCCCTATCCGCCATCACCCGTACGGCGTAGCTTTGACGATATCCAGAACAGGGGCGTCCGCCAGGCTGGCGCGTTCGAACTCGAGCGCATGGCATAGCGCCCCGACGGACTCGGTTCATAAGCCAGCAGGCGCCGCGACGGCCGCGCATCGGCGGGCAGCACGTCCACCGGTCTAGACCAGGAGATGAAGAAACCGGACCGAGCAAGCCCGATGGCGGGACCTGCCTAAAACTCTTCCCACTGTTCCTCGCCGCCACCGCCCGCTGCCGCCGCCTTGCCCCTGGGGGTTGCCTGGGGCTTGGCGGGTTTGGCCTGCAGCCGCGCCACGTTGGCCGGACGGCTCGGCCCGCGCCGTTCCATCGTCGGACGCGCCGCCGGCTTCGCGTCCGACGCCTTGTTCTTGTGCGCCGTTTCGACGCTGTGCCCGGCCATCGCGCTCGGCGCCGAACTCGACACCTTGAACACCGCCACCGCGACTTCCAGGTTCTGCGCCTGCTCTTCCAGGCTCTCGGCCGCCGCCGCCGCCTCTTCGACCAGCGCCGCGTTCTGCTGCGTCACCTCGTCCATCTGCGTGATCGCCTGGTTCACCTGCTCGATGCCCGCGCTCTGCTCCTGCGACGCCGCGGTGATTTCGCTCATGATGTCCGTGACCCGCTTGACCGAGCTCACGATCTCTTCCATCGTCTTCCCGGCTTCGTCGACCAGCTTGGTGCCGGCGCCCACCTTGTCCACCGAGTCCCCGATCAGCGCCTTGATCTCCTTCGCCGCCGCCGCGCTCCTTTGCGCCAGGTTCCTCACCTCGGTCGCCACCACCGCAAAGCCCCGCCCTTGCTCGCCGGCGCGCGCCGCTTCCACCGCCGCGTTCAAGGCGAGGATGTTGGTCTGGAACGCGATGCCGTCGATCACGCTGATGATGTCGACGATCTTCTTCGACGATTCGTTGATCGAGCTCATCGTCTCCACCACCTGGCCCACCACCGCCCCGCCCTTCACCGCCACCTGGCTCGCACCCAGCGCCAGCTGGTTCGCCTGTTTCGCGTTCTCCGCATTCTGCTTCACCGTGCTGGTGAGCTCTTCCATCGAGGAGGCGGTTTCCTCCAGGCTCGAAGCCTGCTCTTCGGTGCGCTGGCTCAAATCGGCGTTGCCCGTGGCAATTTCCTTGGAGCCGCTGACGATACCCTCGGCGCCAGTACGCACTTCGCCCACGATCTTCTTCAGGCTGTCGTTCATGTCCTTCAAGGCCTGCAGCAGTTCGCCGGTCTCGTCGCGTCCTACCACCACGATTTGCGAAGTCAGGTCGCCGGCGGCGATGGACTCCGCCGCGGCGATGGCCTTCTTGAGCGGCCGCACGATCACCCGGCTCATGAATAGCGCTATGCCCACGGAGCTGCACAGTGCGACCAGCAGAATGATCAGCAGTATCGCCACTATCCTGCCAAAGGCCGCATTGGCACTGTCGTACCCGCCCTGCGCCAGGCGCTTTTCCATTTCCACCAAGGCTTTGATATTTTCGATCATCGTCTTAAAACTGCTGTCGGCCGTCTGCATGGCGCTCATGCCCGTGTTAACGTCGACCGTGCTCAGGTCGATGGCCATGTCCACGTCCTTCTTGTATTTTTCGAGCTTCTTGACCGTATCCTCGGCAATGGCACGCTCGCCCGAGTCCAACTCGGGGCGTGCGCCGAACGCGCTGATGTTCTTGATCACGGTGTCGATTTTCGCCTTCTGCTCGTCCGTGATCTGTTTGATCTTGTCTTCCTTGAGATTGGCTATCCAGGTGAACAGGCGATACACGTTCGCATGCACTTCCGCGACCTCGAGCGACGAATCGGCGGCAAGCTGATAGTTGCCGAAGCGCGTGTTGAACAGCTCGGCCAATGTCCCGTTCTGCTGCATCAATACGCTGTACGATACCGCGCCCAGCGCCACCAGAAAAGCGATGGCTACCCCCGGCGCCACAAGTATCTTGTGCCAGACTTTCATGGATGCTTCCCCCGGTCTATTCCGCAAGTAGCGGCGCGACGAGCCGTTCGCGCCGCGCCGCAGCTATTTACTTGTACACGCCGCCGCAAACGACGGTATCCTCGAGCCGCTCGCAATACGTCGTCTTGGCTTCGATTTTCTTGCTCACCGGATTGGTGAACTTATAGTCCTGCCAGAAGCTGGTCTTGGCCTTGCCCAGTTCCACGCGCTCTTTCACGAACTCCTTGCCGTCGGAATCTTTGAGGTCGATCAGCACCTTTCCCACCATTTTCTCGTTGGCGCCATGGGCCCAGACCTTGCCGTCCAGCCCATAGACCACCAGATACAGGTCGCGATCCTTGAACTGCCCCTGTTTGCTGGTGATCTCGGCGTAGCCTTTGTCCTTGCCGCTGGCTTTGACGAAGGCGACGCCCTTCTTCACCATCGCCTCGGCCTCTTTCGCATTCGCGTGTTCCGCCGCCCAGACGCCGCTGCCCGCCAAAGCAGCACCAGCCATCGCCAGCGTCGTCACGCCGTATTTCATCCAGTTGCTTTTCATCGCCCTCTCCTTCTCCGTTGGAAAATGATAATCGTCAGCCGATGTTCCTCTTCGTGCAATGCAGGCCCGCTTCGGCGCCACGGGCGCCCCCACCTTGGCGCGCAGGACTGCAGCAAAAAACCTTCGAGCGCAAATGCGCTGTATCGGGCTCACGATTGGGTCTAATCGGCTTCATGGCAACCATCCTATTCGGTCCGCTTTCGACCCCGTAGCGCGATTACCCCGACAAAAGTGCCCCTGCTTCTGGTTTACGGCGGAACAGGTCGGAACTTTAGGGCGTGGCGACGCCGCTGCGATCCGACGCGCCTAGGGCAATTTCCGTGGAAGCGGTCCAGCGTGTGCCGAATGCAGCCGGAGACTCAGTCCGCGATCGCGCGCGCCAGCACCCGCGCCGGCGCGCCGTCGCAATCGGCGATATTGAGCGGACAAAACATGAATTCGGCGCGCCTTCCGGCAAGCGAGGCGAGATTGGTGACCTGCTCCGCGATCAGCACGCCGGAACGCAGCAGCGCGCGATGCACCGGCCAGATGAAGCCTTCGGGCCGCCGGTCCAGCGCCACGTCCGGCGTGGGCATGTCCACGGCGAGCAGCTTAACCTTCTCTTCTACCAGCCATTGCGCGGCGGCGACAGACAGCGAGGCGTGGCGGTCGTAGTCTGGCGTGCCGACGCGCGCGCTTGCGCCGGTGTCGATAGCGAGTATGACGCCGGGCAGGAGCCTGGGCCGCATGCGTTCGAAATCGACGGGCTCGATCAGGCCGTACAGCGGCAGGTCCATGCGCCACACCACCCCCGCCCCCATCAGACGCGCCAGCGGAATATCCTGAAACGCGGGGCCGTCGTTGTAGAAATGCCGCGGCGAGTCGACATGCGTGCCGGTATGCACGATCATCTGCAGTTCGGTGATGTTGAGCGGCCTGTCGGGAATCGAGGCGATGCGCTCGATGCGCGGCGGCGGGAAAGATGCGATGCGCGGCACCGTCGCAGACAGCGGCCAGGTGAGGTCGATCCAGTCGCCCGCAGGGACGCAGGGCCTCGCAGCGCCCAAATCCATCCAGCCGCGCCAGCCGGATCCGGGCTTGCTGTGGTCGCTATCGCACATGATGTTTCGATCTCAGGCGTGAAGCAAGGCGCTCAGACGGTCCAGATCGCGCGCATCGGGCAGTGCCTTGATCGCCTGCAGCAGTTCGCCCGCGCGCGCCGCGCCGAGCAAGGCGTCCGCGTTGTCGCGGAATTTCGCCTCGATTTCATCCGCGCTCAAAGGATCCTGCGGGTCGCCTTTCGGGAACAGCACCGTTTCCTGGAACGAAGCGCCGTTCTTCAGCGTGATGGTCACGCGCGCCGGAAATTTGTCCGGATAGAGCTGGTTGAGTTCGGCATCCGCGACGACCTCGGTATGCGCCAGCACTTCGCGCACCAGCGGATCGTTGATGCGCGCCGGCGAAAACTGCGCCTGGGTCAGCTTGCCGTCGACCGCCGCGATCGCGATGCAGTAAGGCACCGACACGCGCGCCGCCATGACGCTGGACACGTCTTTGTTGGAGAAGTGGCTTTTCACCGTATTGTAGGTTTCGTTGCAGATGCGCGCGATCTGCGACGCATCGATCGCGTGCTTGTGCACGATCGCCAGCGTGGCCTGGATCGGCGCGTGGCTTGCGAGTATCGAGGGGAAATACTTGAAGCCGTTCTGCAGGATCTCCCAGGTCGAGCCCAGGCCTGCGGTGAGCAGTTGCGGCTTGGGTTCCGTGGAATAGGCGTTGAGATAGCCTTTGGGATGCTCGAGGATGGCCGGCGGGCTGGTCGCGCCAAGCTGCGCGAGCTGCGCCGAGAGGATGCCGTTGAACGCCGCCTTGCCCGGATGGATGCTCTTGGTCATGTCGCCGGATTCGAAAAAGGTATTCAGCCCGGCCGCCTGCGTGCCGGCGAGCCCCAGCGCGCGCTGCACGCCGTCCGCATCCAGCTTCAGCGCCTTGGCGGCGCAGGCCGCCGCGCCAAACGTGCCGTTGGTGGCGGTGGAATGCCAGTAGCGATAATGCGTGGGCATCACCGCCATGCCGACGCGCACCGCCACTTCGTAGCCCGCCACCAGGGCGAGGATCAGCTCGCGCCCGGTCAAGCCCAGCGTTTCGGCCAGCGCCAGCGCCGGCGGCACCACCACCGAACCGGTGTGCAGCAGCGCGCGCTTGTGCGTGTCGTCGTTGTCGGCGGCGTTGGCGAGTATGCCGTTGGCCAGCGCCGCGAACCCGGCCTGGGATTTCACGCCGGCGACGCCGACCACCGACGCGCCCTGGTCGCTCGCGTAAAGCCTGGCGATTTCCAGCGCGATGCGCGATTTCTCCGGATCCTCCTTCCAGGCGCTGAGCGCGCAGCCCAGGGTGTCGACGATGATGCGGCAGGCCTGATCGACGACCGCCTGCGGCAGGTCTTCGTAACGCAGGCCGGCGACGAATTCGGCCAAGACGCGGGTTTCGTTCACGCTGCACCTCGATGGTCAATAAGTTGATTGTCTTCGCCCAACGCCGGATAACCACGCGCCGCCTCCCGGCGAAAGGCAGGCGCTATCGGCACCGGCAGCGCGGCGATGGCGCCGCCCTCAGAAGTCAACTGCTGCGCAAACAGTCCGCGTGCGCGGAAATGCGCGTCGTCCAGCGCTTCCTCCACGCTGGCCACGATGGCGCAGCAGACATCCTTGCCCGCAAGCGTTTCGCGCCAGGCGGCGGCAGTACGCGAGGCGATGCATTGCGCGATCGCAGCGCGCGCGCCCTGTGGGTCGCGCGCATCGTCGCGCCATTGCGCATCCAGCCCGATCGCAGCGCAGAAATTGTCCCAGAACTTCTGCTCCAGAGGCGCAGCGGCGAGAAACCGGCCGTCCTCGGTGCGGTAGATCTGGTAGCGCGGCGAGCCGCCGGTGACCAGTTCGCCTCCCGCAACCGGCCACGCGCCCGCGGCCAGCCCGTTGCCGATCGCCCAGTACATGAACGTGAACAGATTGTCCGCCATCGCCACGTCGAGCTTGCGGCCGCGTCCGCTGGCGTCGCGCTCGCGCAGCGCCAGCAGGATATTGATCATCGCCGGATAGGCGCCGCCGGCGATATCGGCGATCAGCGCCGGCGGAACGATGGGTGCGCCGTCAGCGCCTGCGGCGAGCCCGAGCAGCCCGGATTCGGCGAGATAATTCAGATCGTGCGCCGCCACCTGCGCCTTGGGCCCGGTCTGCCCGTAGCCGGTCAGCGCGCAATAGACGATGCGCGGATTGATCGCGGCCAGGGCTTCGTAGCCCAGCCCCAGACGGTCCATCACGCCGGGCCGGAATTGTTCGAGCACCACGTCCGCGCGCTCCAGCAGCGGCCGCAGGCGCGCCAGCGCATCGGGCGCCTTGAGATCGATCGCGACCGAGCGCTTGCCGCGGTTGAGCAGCGCGAAGTTCACGCTCGAAGGCCCGAAGCGCGGCTGGTAGGAGCGCATCTCGTCGCCCGAGCCTGGACGTTCGATCTTGATGATTTCGGCGCCGGCCTCGGCCAGCAGCAGCGTCGCCAGCGGCCCCGGTAGCAGCGTGCTGAAATCGAGCACACACACGCCTGCGAGCGGCTGGCTCATGCCGCCGCCTCCGTTCCGTCGTCGCCGTTCGAACGTAGCCACTGTCGGCGTCCGGCGGCAATCGCGGCCGGTCGCATCCCCATTACATGGGGCCCCTGCTCCCTGCTCATGCCGCCCCCCCTTTGCGCATAAAGCTGCGTCCGATCAGCTGGCGGTGGACCTGGTTGGTGCCTTCCCAGATCTGGGTGATCTTGGCGTCGCGCATCAACCGCTCGACCCGGTAGTCCTTGCAGTAGCCGTAGCCGCCGAACAACTGCACCGCTTCGGTGGCCATGCGCATCGCGAGGTCGCTCGCACGCAGCTTCAGCATCGACGCTTCGATGCCGATGTCCTCTTCCCCTGCGTCGACCAGGGCGCCCACATGCCAGAGCCAGCGTTCGCACAAGGCGAGTTCGGACGCGAGGTCGGCGAGCATGAACTGTATGCCCTGAAACTCGATGATGCGCTTGCCCGACTGGCGCCGTTCGTTGATATAGCCGACGGCATCCTCGAACGCCGCGCGCGCTATGCCCAGCGCGTGCGCGGCGACGCTGGGCCGCGATTTGTTGAGAGAGGCGAGCAGTATCGGCAAGCCGTCGCCGGGCGCGCCCAGCAGGTTCGCACGCGGCACGCGGCAGGCGTCGAAATCCAGCGCGGCGGTGCTCGATGCGCGCACCCCCAGCTTGTCTTCGCTGCGCAGCACCGACAGGCCCGGCGCGCCTTTTTCCACCACCAGCGCGGAGATCGCGCCCTTGGCATCCGCGATCCCGTCCCACTTGCCGAAGACCAGCAGCAGATCGGCGACGCCGCCGTTGGTGATGAAAATCTTGCTGCCGTTGACCACGATGTCGTCGCCGCGCGCTTCGAATCGGGTCTTCATGCCGGTGGCGTCGCTGCCCGCCGAGGCCTCGGTGATCGCGAGCGACACCAGAGCGCCTTCGGCCACGCGCGGCAAGAGGCGGGCCTTCTGCTCTTCGCTGCCGTAGGTGATCAGCGGTTTGATGCCGTGGAAGTTGGTGGCCCAGATGATCCCGGTGGACGCGCAGGCCTTGCTGATCTCGCGCACGCAGGCGAGATAGGCGAGATAGGACATGGGCGCGCCGCCGTAGGCCTCGGGGACGAACATCGCGTTCAATCCGAGCGCGTTGATCGCCTCGACGTTGTCCCAGGGAAATTCGCCTACGCGGTCGTGGTGTTCCGCGCGCGGTGCAATTTGGGTACGCGCCAGGTTCTGCACGCTGGCGAACAGCATGCGTTCTTCTTCGGGCAGGGTCAGCCAGGCGTCCAGACGTTCAAGCGTATTCATGTGGCCTCGATGTGTTCAATGCGCGATACCCTGCGCGCCGTCGATATAGATCGTCTCCCCGGAGAGGAAACCCAGATCCTCGCGGAACAATGCCGCGACCAGCCGCGCCACTTCGTCCGCGGTGCCCGGTTCGCCGCGCGGGATGCGCTTGTCCAGATAGGCTCGCAGCGGTCCGGCGGACATCAGCTCGCGGTTGAGGTCGGTGGCGATGTAGCCGGGTGCGACGTCGACCACGCGTATATTCTGCGCCGCCCATTCGACCGCGAGGCAGCGCGTGATCGCGCCGACCGCGGCCTTGGAGGCGCAGTAGGCGAGGTTGCGCTTCACCCCCAGTTTGTCGAAAAACGAGCCGATGTTGACGATCAACCCGCCGCCCGCGCGCACCAGATGCGGATATGCGGCGCGCGCGACCGCGAACACCGCGGTCGCATTGACCGCCATCACGCGCTCGTAATCCGCCGTTGCCAGTTCCGAACTCTTGGCATCCGTGTGCAAACCCGCGTTGTTGACCAGGCCGGCGAGGCCACCTGCCCCTGCGGCGGCCAGCGCCAGCGCGGCCGTAACCGCCGCCTCGTCGAGGACGTCGCAGGGTATCGGCAACAGGCGCGCGCGCAGGTTGCTGTCCGCGCCTGCATCGGGCAGGCCGCCTGAGCGCGTGAGGCAGGCGACGCTGTAACCGGCGCGCGCCAGTGCGAGCGCGATCGCGGCGCCTATGCCGCGGTTCGCGCCGGTAACGGCCACCACACCTTTGTCGTTCGACATGGCCCGCTCAGCGGTCTTTGAATTTTGGTTTGCGTTTTTCCATGAACGCGCTCATGCCTTCCGCCGCATCTTCGGTCTGAAAGGCCAAGGTATTCAGGTCGGCCTCCACCATCAGGCCTTCGTGCAGAGGCAGTTCCAGCGCGCGCTTGACCGCATCGCGCGCCAGACGCAGCGCCGGCAGGCCGTAGCCCGTGAATCCGCGCGCGTAGCCGATCGCCGCCTGCACCGGGTCGCCGTCGGCAATCCGGTGCACCAGGCCGATGCGCAGGGCCTCTTCGGCCTCCACCGTGCGCCCGCTCAATATCATGTCGAGCGCGCGCGCTTCGCCCACCGCGCGCGGCAGGCGTTGCGTGCCGCCGTAGCCCGGAATCAAACCGAGCTTGATTTCGGGCAGCCCCATTTTCGCCGTCGGCGCAGCGACGCGAAACGTGCAGGCGAGCGCGAGTTCGAGACCGCCGCCGAAGGCGTAGCCGTTAATCGCCGCGACCGAAGGCATGGGCAGGGTATCGAGCCGGGCCAGCACCGCCTGGCCGTAAGCCGCGTCGCGCCTTTGCTCGGTGAGGCTGCGGCCGGTGAGTTCCTTGATGTCGGCGCCGGCGCAAAACGCCTTGGTACCGGCGCCGGTCACGATCAGCGCGCGCGCATCGCCGGCGGCAACCTCATCGAACGCCTGCGCCAGTTCGCGCAACACCGAGGCGGACAGCGCGTTGAGCGCTTCGGGCCGGTCCAGGGTAATCAGCGCGAATTCGTCCTGCCGCGTCAGGTGTACGCTCATAGTTGCATCCATGGTCTCTAAGCTGGTTGGTCGGCGCCGCCGAAACGGCAGGGGCTGGGCTGGATGCGGCTGTCTCTGGCCCAGGCGACGAGCTCCCGTTTCAGGGTCTTGCCCGAGGCGGTCATCGGAAATTCGGGCATCAGCAGATAGTACTCAGGCATGTCGTACTTGGACAGGCCGGCCGCGTCCAGATGGGCGAGCATTTCCTGCGCGCTCGGCCCCGGGGGCGTCCTCGGGATGATGGCGAGACAGACCCGCTCGCCCAGGCGCGCGTCGGCGATCGGGAACGCCACCGCCTTGGATACGCCGGGATGCCGATGGGCGAGGTCTTCGATACGCGCCGGATAGATATTGTGGCCGCCGCGAATAATCAGGTCCTTCATGCGCCCGACGACCTGCAGGTTGCCGCGCGCATCGAAACGCCCCAGGTCGCCGCTCATGAACCAGCCCTGCGCATTGAACGAAGCTTCGGTCGCGCTCTGGTTGCCGAAATAGCCCAGTGTGAGCAAGGCGCCGCGCCCGCCGATCTCGCCGATCTCGCCCGGCGCGACTTCCACGTCCGGATCGTCCTGGCGCCAGAGCCGGATCTCGTAGCCGCTGCAGGCGCGCCCGCAGGTCGCGACGATGGTCTGGGCATCGTCGCCGGGCAGGGTGTACTGGTGCGAGCCGTTCTCGGTCATGCCGTACACGTTCTGCGGCGTGATGCCGAGCGCAAGAAAGCTCGCCGCCAGATCGCTGGGGATGGTGGAGCCCGCCATGTAGAACACCTTGACCCGGCCCAGCGCATCGTGGCCGCGCCGGCGCATCTGCGCCAGGGTGTCGATCGCATGGGTGGGCACGCCCATGACGTAGGTCGCCCCGGTTTGCTCGATCCAGTCGATCACGTCCGCGCCCGGCGGCAAATCGTTCAATACCATTTCGAATCCCGCCACCAGCGCCTGCGCCAGGCCGACGTTGGCGATGTGGTGCGAGGTTGGACTCAAGCTGAGCAGGACCGTAGCGGCATCGTGCTTCCAGTCGCGCACCATGGCGCGCCCGTTGGCGAGCAGCGTGTTGTCCGAGTGCATCACCCCCTTCGGGGCGCCGGTGGTGCCGGAAGTGAACGCGAGGTAAGTGACCTTGTCCGGATTCGAGTCCGGCGCAAGGCTGCTGGCCCGCGCCGGCCGCTGCGGCGGGAACGCACCCGCGCCCTCGTCCGATGCCGGCTTGCCGCGGGCCTGCAGGCGATAGACGCGACACATGCCCGGCAGCGCTGCGGCCTCGGCGAAGATGTCGCTCCGCGCGGCGTCGGCGCCGTAGCCCGACTGCGCCAGCAGCGCCGCAGACTCGATGCGCGACAGCAGCTGCAGCACTTCACCGGTGGTGTAGTTCTGGTGCATGGACGGATTGCAGACATAGCCGTTGCGCGAGCACGCGAGCAGGATGACGATCGCCTCCACCCGGCTCGGAATCCAGACCGACACCCGCTGACCGCGCTTGACCCCGGCGAGGTGCAGATCCTCGGCCACGCTGTCCACCCACGCGACGAGGTCGCGCCAGTTGAGCCGGTGCGCACCATCGCGCAGCGCATAGGCCTCGGGGCGCGCCGAAGCGTGCGCCCGCGCCAGCGAGTACAGCGTATGCGGCTGCCACAACCCCTCGGCGTAGTAGGCGCGCGCGGTCTGCGGGTCGTGCAGCGTAAGGATGGTGCTCACTCGGCCTCTCGCCTAGTGCCCGAATTTCTCCGGGTCCGGCGCTCGCCGCTCCCCGAACGCCTGCGACAGCTCGTGCGATTCGTCGCTGCCCAGATATCCGCGCAGCAGCAGGTCGTGCGCCATGCGCGACAGGCCCGCGACCCCGCCGTGGCGCGCGTTGAACGCCGCCTTGACCGAGGCCAGCGCGAATGCGCCGCGATCGGCGACTTCCAGCGCCATCGCGCGCGTGGCGGTCTTCAATTCGGCGTCGGGCACGACGCGGTTGATCAGCCCCATCTGCATCGCCTCGGCCGCGCTGATCTTCGGATTGCAGTACCAGATTTCCTTGGCGCGCTTCTTTCCGACCAGATCCTCGAGATACCAGGTGCCGTAGCCCGCGTCGAAGCTGCCCATCATCGGCCCCACCTGGCGAAACACCGCGCTTTGCTTGGCGATCGTGAGGTCGCACACCATCTGCAGCACGTTGCCCCCGCCGACGGCAAAGCCGTTGACCGAAGCGATCACGGGCTTTTGCAGCCGGTCTATGCTTTCGTACATTTCCAGGGTCGGCAGCGTGCCCGCGTAGAGCGTGGTATCGGGCATACCTTCCTTGCGCCCGCCGATGCAGAAAAAGCGCTCACCCGCGCCGGTGAGCACGATCACCCGGGTGCGGGTCTCGCGCCGGATGTCGTTGATGCAGTCGCGTATCTCGTGGCACATGCGCGGCGTAAACATATTTCCATCGTCCGGGCGGTTGAGCGTGATGGTTCCTACGGGCCCGTCTTCAGCGTAAAGAATTTCCTGGTAGTCCATGATGATTCCTTCAAATGATTTCTTGTTCTCGCAACTGGGCGAGCGGTAGGTTTCGCACGAATCGTCGACGCGTATCCCGAGGCCCGCCTGCGGAATGCGGGTGCCGAAAGCCGGTACGGAATATAGCATCCCGCGCGCCTGCAGCTCGCGGTCGGCGGCGACTCCGTCCAGCCGGTTGATCGGGTCGGCGGGGATGCGGTGCCGCGCCGCGGCGCCGTTCGACCTCGATCACGCTGGCGCCGAAGTCGGCGAGCAGCAGGGTGGCGTAAGGACCCGCGATGGACGTGGTCAGGTCGAGCACCCGCACACCTTCGAGCAAACGGATGCGATCCGGGCTGGTTCCATCCTTGTGCGGCAACTGATTCACCGGCAGCATGCTAGCGGCGTCCTGCGCGTTGGCTACCCGCAGCTTACTTGAACGGGTGCCTTACGACGATGGTCTGTTTGCGGTCCGCACCGGTCGAGATCATGTCCACCGGAACGCCGCAGATTTCTTCCAGCCGCGCCAGGTAAGCGCGCGCATTGGCCGGCAGCGCATCGAGTGTGTCCACGCCCACCGTGCTTTGCGACCAGCCGGGCATTTCCTCGTAAATCGGCACGCAGTCCCGGGTGGCATCCGCGCCCGCGGGAAAAATATCCAGGGTCGAGCCGCCGACGCGGTAGCCGACCCCGATTTTGATTTTTTCCATGCCGTCGAGCACGTCGAGCTTGGTGATGCACAGGCCCGATACGCCGTTGATCTGGATCGAGCGTTTGAGCACCGCGGCATCGAACCAGCCGCAGCGGCGCGGCCTTCCGGTGACCGCGCCGAATTCATTGCCGATCTTGCGCAGCCGCTCACCCACTGCGTCGTCGAGCTCGGTCGGAAACGGCCCGCTGCCGACCCTGGTCGAATACGCCTTGGCGATGCCCAATACATAATGCAGCATCTGCGGGCCCACCCCGGTGCCGCCAGCCGCGGCGCCGGCCACGCAACTGCTCGAGGTGACGAAAGGATAGGTGCCGTGGTCGATGTCGAGCAGCGAACCCTGCGCCCCTTCGAACAGCAGATGTTTCCCCGCAGCGGCGGCGCGGTAGAGTTCCGATGACACGTCCGCGACCATCGGAGCGAGGCGCGGCGCGAACCCGAGAGCCTCGTCGTGTATCTGCTGGAAATCGACGGTCTTTGCCTTGAGATAATGCTGCAGCACGAAGTTGTGAAAGTCGAGCACCTCGCGCAGCTTCTCCGCAAAACGCTGCGGATTGAACAGGTCCTGCAGGCGGATCGCGCGCCGCGCCACTTTGTCCTCGTAGGCGGGGCCTATGCCGCGGCCGGTGGTGCCGATCTTGCCCGCACCCTTGGCCTCTTCCCGCGCGTGATCGATGGCCACGTGATACGGCAGGATCAGCGGGCAGGCGCCGGAAATGTGCATCCGGTTCACTACCGCGACCCCGGCGGATTCCAGCTCGTCGATCTCCTGCAGCAAGGCGGAGGGCGACAGCACCACGCCGTTGCCGATGTAGCAGGCCACGCCTTCGCGCAGGATTCCGGAGGGTATCAGCCGCAGGACGGTCTTCTTGCCGTTGATGACCAGCGTATGGCCGGCGTTATGTCCGCCCTGGAAACGCACCACGCCATCGGCATGGTCGGTAAGCCAGTCGACGACCTTGCCTTTGCCTTCGTCACCCCACTGGGTGCCGATCACCACTACGTTCTTTGCCATGCTCGATCCAAGAAAAGTGAATTTCGGATGCCGCGGCGGCTCGCTGCCGGCCGCGGTTTCATAGTTTCCTCACCTGCCATTTTCCGTTCCGCTTGACCAGTTCGCGCTGGCAGCGTCCCTCATCGCTTGCGTTCTCGTGACCCGGCAGATCCTGGATCACCACTTCGCCCGCGCGGCGCAGGCGCGCTATCGCAGCGTCCAATCCCGGGTCGTTCACCCACCGTGGCGCGCGGATGCAGCCCGGCGCAGGCCCGGCCGGCGCCAGGCGCGCCAGTTCCAGCAGGTACAGCGTGAAACCGGTTGCCGGCCGCGCGCGGCCGAACGCCTTGCCGACGCCATCGTAGCGCCCGCCGAGCGCGATGGCATTGGGCAGGCGCGAGCAATACGCGGCGAAAACGACGCCGCTGTGATAATGATAGCCGCGCAGGTCGGCCAGGTCGATGCTCACGGGAATGTCCTGCGTCACCGTCAGTCGGTCGAGATCGGCAAGCGCACGCGTGATTGCCGCGTGTTTGGGCAGCGCGCGCCTGGCACGCGCGATCACTTCGCGCCCGCCGTACAATTCCGGCAGCAGCAGGATCGCACTGCGCGTCGTCTTGTCCAGGCTCTTGGTCAGCAGTTGCAGGGCGGACACGTCTTTGGCCTGCAGCGCGGCGAACAGATCGGCTTCCAGCGCGGCGCCGACACCGCCGCGCTGCGCCAGCGAGCGGAACACCGCCACGTGGCCGATGTCCAGGCGCACGTCGGGAAGCGCGCACAGCTTCAGCGCCTGCGCCAGCAGCCGCTGGATTTCCAGGTCGCTCTCGATGCCGGCGTGGCCATAGACCTCGGCGCCGATCTGCAGCGGCTCGCGCGTGGAAGTCAGTCCGGCAGGCAGGGGGTGCAGCACCGAACCGCAATAGCACAGCCGGGTCACGCCCGTGCGATTGAGCAGATGCGCATCGATGCGCGCCACTTGCGGCGTGATGTCGGCCCTGACGCCCATGGTGCGCCCGGACAACTGGTCGACCAGCTTGAACGTGCGCAAATCCATGTCGTGGCCGGTGCCGGTCAGCAGCGATTCCAGGTATTCCAGCAGCGGCGGCATGACCAGTTCGTAGCCATGCACGCGGAACAGTTCCAGCAATTGCGCGCGCAGGGACTCGATCCGGCGCGCTTCGGGCGGCAGAATGTCCTCGATGTATTCGGGCAGAACCCAGTTACGCATGAGACAGCGCCAGGCGCAAGTGGCATGCAGCGGGCCTGGGGGCCGCGGCCGCGCTTCCGGTTTCCGTCTTCACCCCTTGCTCCTCACTTCGCAAATATCATCAGCAACAAGCCCGCTAGCATCGACGTCAGGCCGAAGAACCGGATCTGACCGTCGCTGAACTGCGTGATGCGGCGAAACGTCTCGCGCCACTGCGCCGGAAACAGGAACGGCAGAATGCCCTCGATCACCAGCATCAGCGCAAATGCCAAGAGGAATGTGCTCGCCACCCCGGCGCTCCCGTGAACGCTACTTGGTGCCTTTGCCGGGACCTTTGAGGTACTTGAAGAAGTCCGAATTAGGCTCCAGCACCAGCAGGTCGCTCCGGTCCTTGAAGCTAGAACGGTAGGCTTCGAGGCTGCGGTAGAACGCGTAAAACTCCGGATTCTGACCGTAAGCCTGGGCGTATGCCGCCGCCGCCTTGGCGTCGCCCTCGCCCTTGAGGCGCTGCGCTTCCTTGTAGGCATTGGCGATGATCACCTCGCGCTCCTTGTCCGCCTCGGCGCGGATGCGCTCGGCCGCGGCCGAACCTTCCGAGCGCAGCTGGTTGGCCACGCTCTTGCGTTCCGCGTCCATGCGCTTGTACACCGAATCGCTCACCTCCTGCGGCAGATCGACGCGCTTCAAGCGCACGTCGATGATTTCGACGCCGATCTGCTTCGCATCCTGGTTGGCGCGCTCGCGCACGTTTTTCATGATCTCGTCGCGATCCTCGGACACCACTTCGTGCACCGTGTGCTTGCCGAACTCTTCGCGCAGCGTCGCATTGACGGTCTGCGCAATGCGCGTCTGCGCCTGCGCCTCGTCGCCGACGCTGATGTAGTACTGGCGCACGTCGTTGATCTTCCATTTCACGAACGTGTCCACCAGCAGGTTTTTCTTCTCCGACGTGATATAGCGCTCGGCGTCGGGCGTATCCAGCGTAAGAATGCGCCCGTCGAAGTAGCGCACGTTCTGGATGAAAGGCCACTTGAAATGCAGTCCGGGTGCGGTGATGACTTCGGTCAGCTCGCCCAACTGGAACACGATGGCGCGCTCGCGCTGGTCCACGGTAAACAGCGACATGCTCGCCAATACCACGACTGCCAGCACGCCTGCGAGCGCCATTCCGATGCGATTGTTCATGGCCGGCTCCCGAGGGACCGCCCGCGCGAACCAGCTTGCGCGGGCTGTTTAGAGGCTCGTGCCGGCGCTCCCCGCCGATCAGATTTCATGCGTACGATGCTCTTCATGGCCGGCTTTCTCTCTCTCTTGCGCGCAGCGCGTCGCGCGAGCGCGCCGTGGCATCGGGATTCGGCGTCGGATCCACCAGCGATTGCTTGGACGGAGCGACGGTCTCGGGCAATGCACCGGCCGACATTTGCATGATCTTGTCCAGCGGCAGATACAGCAGGTTGCCGCCGCTCTTGGCGTCGAGCAGAACCTTGCTGGTATTGCTCATGATCTGCTGTACGGTCTCGATGTACATGCGGTCGCGCATGACCTGGGGCGCCTTGTTGTATTCGGCGAGCACCTGCTTGAAGCGGCTCGCCTCGCCCTCTGCGTTGGCGAACACGCGCTGGCGGTAACCTTGCGCCTCTTCGGTCAGGCGCGAAGCCGCGCCGCGTGCCTTGGGCACCACGTCGTTGAAATAGGCCTGGCCTTCGTTCTTTTGCCGCTCCAGATCCTGTTTCGCCTTGACCGCGTCGTCAAATGCGGCCTGCACCTGCTCCGGCGGTTGCGCGTTCTGCATGGTCACGCGGCTGATCGCAATGCCGGTCTTGTAGCGGTCGAGTATCTGCTGTATCAGTTTCTGCGCTTCGTTGGCGACCTGCTCGCGCCCTTCGTACAGCACGAAGTCCATTTTGCTCGCGCCGACCACTTCGCGAAACGCGGTCTCGGCCGCCTGCAGAACGGTGTCATCGGGCCGCTTGTTGTTGAACAGGTAATCCAGCGGATCCTTCAGCGTGTATTGCACTGCAAACTGGATATCGATGATGTTCTCGTCGTCGGTGAGCATGATCGATTCCTTCAACACCTTGGTCTTGACGGTGTTGCGGTAGCCGACTTCGACGGTGCGCACCGAGGACAGGTTCACGATCTCGTGCGACTGGAACGGAAACGGCACGCGCCAGCGCAACCCCGGGCTGGTCAGCGTCGAATACTTGCCGAAGGTAAACACCACGCCGCGCTGCTTCTCGTCGACGGTATAGAAGCCGCTCGCCAGCCACACCACCAGCACCAGCACGACCAGCATGCCGGCGCCGCCGCCGATCTGGCGCATGCTGGGCGGCTGGACCGAAGATGGGCCGCCGCCCCCAGGTCGTCTGCTGAACAAACCGTTCAGCTTCTGATTGAAGTTGCGCCACAACTCTTCCAGATCCGGCGGACCGTTGTTCCCGCCTTTCTTGCCCCACTGCGGGTCATTAAGTGACATACGTATCCCTATGATCCTGCTCCAGTTTCTGATTGGTTGCCGCGGAATTTTTTGCGGCTGCGACTTCGGCCAGGGCGATCCTGAGCATATCCAGGCCGGCGCCGGTCTTCGCGCTCAAACTGACCCGGCAGATTTTACCATACTCGTCACGCTCCAAACCCGGCAAAAACGGCGTCAGATCGATCTTGTTCCACACCAGCACCTGCGGTATCGCGTCCGCCCCGATCTCGGCGAGCACCGCGTTGACGGCCGCGATCTGCGGGTCGCGCACGCTGCTCGATGCGTCGACGACGTGCAGCAACAGATCGGCGTGGATGGTTTCCTCGAGGGTGGCGCGGAAAGACGCCACCAGGCCGTGCGGCAGATCGCGGATAAAGCCCACGGTGTCCGACAGCACCAGATTGCCCGCCCCCTCGAGATACATGCGCCGCGTGGTGGTATCCAGCGTGGCGAACAACTGGTCGGCCGTATAGCTTTCCGCATGGGTAAGCGCGTTGAACAGCGTCGACTTGCCCGCGTTGGTGTACCCGACCAGCGATACCGACAGCACTTCGCCGCGCACCCGCGCGCGGCGCTGCACGTCGCGGCGGCGCTTGAACTCGACCAGTTTGTCCTTGAGCAGCTTGACGCGCTTGGCGAGCAGGCGCCGGTCGATCTCGATCTGCGTTTCGCCCATCCCCCCCATGAACCCGCGCCCGCCGCGCTGGCGTTCGAGGTGCGTCCAGCCGCGCACCAGGCGCGTCGAGGCATACTCCAACTGCGCCAGTTCCACCTGCAGCTTGCCCTCGTGACTGCGTGCGCGACGCGCAAAAATACCGAGTATGAGCCCGGTGCGGTCGAGCACCGGACAGTCGAGCTTCTGTTCCAGATTGCGCTGCTGCGCCGGGGAAAGTTCGTGGTTGAACACCACCACCACCGCCTCGTGCTCGCGCACTGCGGCCGCGATCTCTTCGGTCTTGCCCGAGCCCGCGTAAAGCGCCGGGTCGGGGCGCTGCCGTTTTCCCTGGATCAAGGCGCCCGGCCGCAGCCCGGCGCTTTCGACCAGAAGACGCAGCTCATCCAGACTTTCGGCATAGCCCTCGTCGCCGAAATCCAGTCCGACCAGCACCGCCGCTTTTGCGCGCGCGGGGCGCTCAGACATCGCGCGCGCCGGCGGCAGCGGGAGTACCGGCCTCAGCTGTCGGAAACAGGGTGTTCGTAGGAAATGGTGACAGCCCGTGCAGGCACGACGGTGGAGATCGCGTGCTTGTAGACCATCTGCGTGACGGTGTTCTTCAGCAGCACGACGTACTGGTCGAAGGATTCGACCTGGCCCTGGAGCTTGATACCGTTGACCAGATAGATTGAGACCGGCACGTGCTCTTTGCGCAGCGTGTTTAGAAACGGGTCTTGTAACAACTGCCCTTTAGTACTCATCGTGCCTCCCACAGCTTTGTTGTTGAGCTATCACTGTAATTGATTTCCCTGTCTTTTTCCACCACCGAATACACATTGGGGCAGTCTAATGTTTTTTCAAGTAAGGATTGGTCGAGGTCTTGAACTGCACCTTCAGGGGCGTGCCCTGCAGCGAGAATTCCTCGCGAAAGCGTCCCTCCAGGTAGCGCCGATAGCTCTCCGGAACGGCGTTGAGCGCGTTGCCGTGAATCACGATCAGCGGCGGATTCATGCCGCCTTGGTGCGCGTAGCGCAGCTTGGGCCGGGTCAAACCCTTGCGCGGCGGCTGCTGGCGCTCTACCGCTTCGATCAACACGCGCGTCAGGCGCGGCGTCGACAGCTTGGTCATGGCGGCCTTATAGGCCTCGTCCACCGAAGGCAGTAAACCCGGCAGGCCGCTGCCCTGCAAGGCAGAGATGAAATGGAAGCGCGCAAAGCCGAGGAAACCGAGCTTGCGCGCCAGGTCCCGCTTCACGTTCTCGCGATGGTAGTCGTCCAGACCGTCCCATTTGTTGACCGCCACCACCAGCGCGCGCCCTTTCTCCACCACGTAGCCGGCGATGTGCGCGTCCTGCTCGGAAATTTCGGCCTGCGCGTCGAGCACCAGCACCACCACGTTGGCTTGGTCCACCGATTGCAGCGTCTTGATCACGGAAAATTTTTCCACCGACTCGAACACCTGCCCCCGGCGCCGCAAGCCGGCGGTATCGATCAACGTATAGCTCCTGCCGTCGCGCTCGAACGGTACATCGATGCTGTCGCGCGTGGTGCCCGGCTGGTCGAACGCGATGACCCGGTTCTCCCCCAACAGGCTATTGATCAGGGTTGACTTGCCGACGTTGGGGCGACCGATGATCGCAATGCGCGGATGGTCCGGCATCGGCTCCTCGCCGGTATCGGGCTCGAACCCGGCGAGCGCCAGTTCGACCAGGTCGTTTACGCCTTCGCCGTGCGCGGCGGAAATCGCATAGGGCTGACCCAGCGCGAGTTCGTGAAATTCGGCCGTGACCACGCCGACGTTCATGCCTTCTGCCTTGTTCACCGTGAGCAGCACCTGCCGCCCGGTCTTGCGCAGCAGCGCGGCGATATTCCGGTCCTGCGGCGCCAGTCCCTGGCGCACGTCGACCATGAACAGGATCACGTCCGCCTCGGCGATGGCCTGCAGCGTCTGCTTCGCCATCTCGTGCAAAATGCCGTCTTTCGCCACCGGCTCGAAACCGCCGGTATCCACCACGAAAAATGGCCGGTTCCCCACCCTCCCCTCGCCGTAGTGACGATCACGGGTAAGCCCGGGCATGTCGGCCACCAGCGCGTCGCGGCTGCGCGTAAGCCGGTTGAACAGCGTGGACTTGCCGACATTGGGCCGGCCGACGATGACTATGGTGGGTTTCATATATACCGGTTCAGGAGAGCTGTGGCGCAGGCGCAAATCAAGCGTTCCTGCTTCGGAGCACTTGGTGTTTTCGCGCCGAGCGCGCGTTCTATGCTATTGGGTGCTGAAGGCATACAGTCCGCCGTTGCGGGTCTGTATCAGCAAGCCGCCGTTGGGTAGTTTGACCGGATTGGTGCTGACCGGGCTGCCGTCGGTCAGGGCGCGCCCGATGAAGGCGCCAGATTCGCGGGCGAGAAAGTGCACATAGCCCTGGATGTCGGCGACCACGATTTCGCGCCCGAGCGCCAGCGGCGCGGACAGGTTGCGCAGGGAGAGTTTGTCCTGCCGCCACAGGCTGGTGCCGCTCGCGCGATCCAGCGCATGCACCGCGCCTTTGTCGTCGCTGACATAGACATAGCGCCCGTCCAGCGCCAGTCCGGACGTGCTCGACATCTCCCGGCCCCACAACGGCTGGCCGTTGGCCAGGTCGAAGCAGCCTATGCGCCCCTGATAGGCGACGGCGCAGATCTCGCGCCCTTCGACCACCGGCAGCCCGATCACGTCGGTAACCCGCTCCAGTTCCGTGGTGCCCCGCGGCAAGGCGACGGTCGCCTCCCAGCGCACCGCGCCGTTGGCCAGTTCGATCGCGACAAGCTTGCCCCCGGCAAACCCGGCGTAGACCACGCCGTCGAAAATAGCGATCCCGACCGGCGAGCGCACGGTCAGCGCAGGCGTGGCCCGCTGGTAGTACCACTTGCGTTTGCCATCCTTGGCGTCCAGACCGAAGATGCGGCCGTCGGCGCTGCGCACCACCACGATGCCTTGCGCCACCCGGGGTGCGGCCAGCACTTCGCTGCTGACCTGGGCTTTCCATTGCGCCGTGCCGTTGGCGTCGAAAGCCAGCACTTCGCCCTTGCCGCTGCCCACCGCCACCAGCCCCTCGCCCGCACCGACGCCGCCGGTCAAACGCTCCCCCGAATTGATGCGCCACACTTGCCTGCCGCTGGCCGCGTCCAGGCGCGCGATCGTGCCGTCGTATGCGGCCGCATACACGCTGTCGCCGGCCACCGCGGGGCTGAATATCGACTGCTTCGAATCGCCGATGTTCGCCTGCCACAGCGCGCTTACCTTGATCGCATCGGTGAGCAGGGGCAAGGGTGCCATTTCCGGCGCGGCGCGGCGGCTGCCGAACCAGTTCATCGGATTGATGGTGTCGATTGCATTGCTGACCATGCTGCTGCCGCCGCATCCGGCCAGCGACAGCGCCATGGCGGCGCATGCAAACAAGCGCTTCATTTGGCCGTTCCCAGCGCGTCCAGCCGCAGTTGTATCGATGCACGCAGCCCGGCGTCCTTCGCATCGGCCTTGTCCAGAGCGGATTTGTAGGCGCCGCGCGCCTCTTCCTTCTTGTCCTGGGCGACGAGGACATCACCCCGCGCCGCCAGAAACAGCGCATCGAACGCGGCGCTGTGCTTGGCATCGAGCGCCTTCAGTGCGTCCTCATAGGCCTTTTCGTCCAGCATCACGCTGGCGAGCCGCAGGCGCGCGATATCCTGCAGCCCTTCATCCTTGGCGTTCTCCGCGACCCAGGCGAGCTGCGCGCGGGCGGTCTTCAGATCGCCGCCCTGAAAGTGCGCCTTGGCCGACACCAGGGCCGCCATGGCGGCGTAGGACGTGCGCGGATAGGCTTCGATGATCGCCCCGGCACTGTCGCGCATCTGCTTCAGGTCGCCCGCTCGGGCCGCTTTCTGCACGCTGTCGTACAGACCGGACGCCTGCACCGCCTGGTTGCGTTGATAATAATTCCATCCCTGCCACGCTGCGAGCGCGACCAGCACCACGGTGACCGCAGCGGTCACCAGACCACCGTTTTCCTGCCACCACGCTTTGAGCGAGGCCAGTTGTTCCTGTTCTTCGAGATCGTATGTAGCCATGCTTAGTCCTTTAACTATTTAGCGGGGATCGGTGCGGGGGAAGGAAGGGCCATGCGCCCTGCCTGGCCCCTCGCGTTCCCCTAACTCAGGGGCCGATTCGGCAGTTCCGCAACGGCCTCCTCGGCTTCTTCCAAAAATAACAAACTGGTCACGCTATCGGGCAGCGTGCTGCGTGCCACGCGCACCTGCTCGCGCTCCTGGCGCAAGTGCTTTACGCTCACTTCGTCCTTGGCAACTTCGTCCTCGCCCAGGATCACGGCGAGCATGGCGCCGCTCGCGTCGGCTTTTTTCATCTGCGCCTTGAAGCTGCCGCCGCCGCAGTGCTGCATCACCGACAGCCCATGGTTGCGCAACTCCTCGGCGACGCCGAAGGCCATGCGGTCCGCAGCGTCGCCCTGGTGCACGAGGTAGACCTCGCATTGCGCCGCCGGTTCCAGCGCGCGCGTCTCCTGCATCAGCGCCAGCAGGCGCTCCAGACCCATGGCAAAACCGCAGGCCGGCGTCGGCTTGCCGCCGATCTGTTCGAACAGCCCATCGTAGCGCCCGCCGCCGCACACCGTGCCCTGCGCACCGAGACGGTCGGTGACCCATTCGAACACGGTGAGATTGTAGTAATCGAGGCCGCGCACCATGCGCGGGTTGATGCTGTAGGGTATGCCTACGTCCTTCAACACCTGCTGCACCCCTTCGAAATGCCGCAGCGAGTCCTCGCCCAGATGCGCGAGCAGCCGTGGCGCCGCTTCGATCAAAGGCTGCATGGCGGGGTTCTTGCTGTCGAGCACACGCAGCGGGTTGGTGTGCAGGCGGCGCTTGGCGTCCTCATCGAGCTGGTCCTCGTGCGCCTGCAGATACTGCACCAGCTCCGCGCGGTGGCGCAAGCGCTCCTCGGGACTGCCGATCGAATTGAGCTGCAGCTTGATATCGGCAAGCCCCAGGTCGTCCCACAGCCGCGCGCACATCAGCAGCAGTTCGGCATCGACATCCGGTCCGGCGTAGCCCAGGGCTTCGGCGCCCACCTGATGGAACTGGCGGTAGCGGCCTTTCTGCGGACGCTCGTGGCGGTACATCGGCCCCATGTAATACAGCCGCTGCGGGTTGCCGTAGAGCAGGTTGTGCTGGATCGCGGCGCGCACGGTCGAAGCCGTGGCTTCCGGCCGCAGCGTCAGCGCCTCGCCGTTCAACTCGTCGACGAAGCTGTACATCTCTTTTTCGACGATGTCGGTGGCCTCGCCGATAGCGCGGCGAAACAATCCGGTGGGTTCGAGCAGCGGCGTGCGCAGGTTACGATAGCCGTAGCTGTGCAACCAGGAGCGCAGCGCCTCCTCCAGTTCCTCCCAGAGCGCCGCCTCCTCGGGCAGGATGTCGTTCATCCCGCGGACGGCTTGTATCGTGTGGCTCATGTTGGCGTTCGAATTGGGTTGGGCCTAGACCGCGGCCTTGATCGGATTGTTCTCTTTGCCTGTCGCCGCGGACCTGCCGTCCGCCGCATAATGGCTGCGTACGTAATCGTCGACGATCTTCTGGAAATCGTCCGCGATGGTGTCACCTTTTAGCGTAACGGTCTTCTCGCCGTCAACGAATACCGGGGCCACCGGCCGCTCGCCGGAACCCGGAAGGCTGATGCCGATGTTGGAATGCTTGGATTCGCCCGGTCCGTTCACCACGCATCCCATCACCGCGACGTGCATCTCCTCCACGCCTGGATATTGCCCGCGCCACAGCGGCATCTGGCGGCGCAAGTAGGCCTGGATGCCGGCGGCGAGTTCCTGAAAATAGGTGCTGGTGGTGCGGCCGCAGCCGGGACAACTGATGACCATGGGCGCAAACGACCGCAGCCCCATGGTCTGCAGGATCTCCTGCGCCACCACGACTTCGCGCGTGCGGTCGCCTCCGGGTTCGGGCGTGAGCGAAATGCGGATGGTGTCGCCTATGCCTTCCTGCAGCAGCACCGACAGCGCCGCGGTCGAGGCGACGATCCCTTTGGAACCCATGCCGGCCTCGGTAAGCCCGAGATGCAACGGATAATCGCAGCGCGCCGCCAGATCGCGATAGACCAAGATCAAGTCCTGCACGCCGCTCACCTTGCACGACAGCACGATCCGGTCAGCGGGGAGGCCCCACTGCTCTGCCTGGGCGGCCGATTCCAGCGCCGACACCACCAGCGCCTCGCGCATCACCGCATCGGCCGCGAGCGGCTGTGCCTGTTTTCCATTTTCATCCATCAGGCGCGCGAGCAAAGCCTGATCCAAGCTGCCCCAGTTCACCCCGATACGCACGGGCTTGGCGTATTTGCACGCCAGTTCGATCATGGTTGCGAACTGTTCGTCGCGCTTCGATCCTTTGCCAACATTGCCCGGGTTGATGCGGTACTTGGCGAGCGCCTCGGCGCACTCCGGATACTGGCTGAGCAGGCGGTGCCCGTTGAAATGGAAATCTCCCACCAGCGGCACCGCGCAGCCGCGCCGCGCGAGTTCGTCGCGGATAGGGGCGACCTGTGCCGCGGCCTCCGCCGTATTGACGGTGATGCGCACCAGTTCGGAGCCTGCGCGCGCCAGATCCCAGACCTGCTGCGCCGTGGCTGCCGCGTCGGCGGTATCGGTATTGGTCATGGACTGCACCACGACCGGCGCGCCGCCGCCGATAACGACTTCCCCGATACGCACTGCTCGCGTAGTCTTGCGCATTTTGGCGGACATCGGGGCTACTCGAGCTTCAGTCGCGCGACGTCGACCTTGAAATAAGGCCGCAGGTCGACAGGTGCGTCGTTGTACTGGAGCCGCACCTTGGCGGCGTTGCCGATGATCACTTCGAACGGCGGCATGCCCTCGATCTGCTGCCTGGTGCCGGCCGGGTTGAGCTGCGACAGCAGGATCTTGCCGTTCGCCTGCCTGATTTCGACCCAGGACAGTTCGTCGAATTCGAGCGTGATGCGGTTGAGTCCACTGACGCCGCCTTTTACGGAGCCGGTCGCCATCGCAATCTGGGCCGACGGCTGCGCCGTGTTTGCGTCGCCCGCAACCGCCGCCGCGCCGGCCGGCGCCGGATCGGGCTGCGCGAGCGCAGCCGCGGGTTCCGATAGCGGAGTCGCGGTCGCGGTCGGAGCCGCCGCCTCGGCCGCATCGCTGCTTGCCGCTTTGGGCGTGATCGTCACCACTTCACCGGTGTCCGGCGGATTGATCTGCCATTCGTAGACCACAGCCGCCACCGCCACCAGCGCGGCGACAGACAGCAGCACATAGATGCGATTCGATTTTCCGCCGCCCTCGATAAAGGGTTCCTGCACGCCGGCACCCAGATCGACTGGAATCGTCCCGGGACTATCGCGCTGACCCAGCCCGGAAAGCAGGGGCGCCGAATCGATCTGAACCAGCTTGGCATAACTGCGGATCATGCCGCGCACGAAGGTCGTACCGGGCAGCTTGGCGTAGTCGTCGGCCTCGATCGCAGCGATCTGCTTGACCCCGTACTTGATCTGCTGCGACACGTCGGCCACGCTGAGCTTGAGCTCGGCGCGAGCGGCTGCGAGAGCCTGTCCCGGGCTCGCGTGCTCGGTCACTGGCACGGCCTCGCTCATTCAAACCGGCCCTGGATAAGATTCTCGTACTCCGGCGACCCGGCGAAACGCCGCCGCAATTGGGTCGCATGCGTGTTCTCGGCAGCCCGGTCGCCCAGCTTGCGCTCGATGCGCAGCGCAAGCCACAGCGATTCGGCGGTGGGTTCCACCGCCTTATTGAAGCGCGTGATCAGGCTGCGCGCGGCTTCCAGTTGGCCGCGTTTGTACTGAATGGCCGCGAGGTTCACCAGCGCGAGGGGATTGTCCGGCTCGCTGCGCAGTGCGCTCTCGAAATACCCGATGGCGTCCAGCCCGCCGTTCTTGCCTAGCGAGCAGAGTCCGGCGTTGGTATAGGAGCGCGCCGGCGTCTTGTACAGCGGGTTCTTCAGCGCCGCGAGGAAATAGGCGATGGACTGCGCCTCGCGCCCGCTGCGGCACAGGAACCAGCCGTAATTGTTGTTGATGTCCGGGTCGTTCGGGGACAGCGCGATCGCACGCTCGAAATTGCGCTGCGCGACGTCGTTCTCGCGCAAGTCCATGTGCACCAGACCCAGCACGCTGTAAGCCTGGGCGTAGCTCGGATCGGCCGCGATCGCGGTGCGCAATTCTTCCAGCGCGACGCCCAGGTTACCGCGCTCGAAATACGCCGAACCGAGCTCGGTATGGATGCGCGCGCGGTTGCGCGGGTCGCCCACTTCTCCGGTCAAGGTTCCCGTTTCGACCGAATCCGACTGGGATCCGGATGACGGCGGCGTCTGCGCACAACCGGCAAACGCAGCGCAGGCGATGAACGCAGCCACCAGAAAAATCGGTTTCAGCATGCTTGTATCTCCACCACGCGGCGCGTGCGCCGGGTCTTGTCTTCCACTTTTCCGGCGAGTTGTCCGCAGGCAGCGTCGATGTCGTCCCCGCGCGTCCGGCGCGTGGTCACCACCAGCCCGGCCGAGAGCAGGATTTCGGCGAAACGGCGGATGGCCTCGCGCGGCGAACGCTTGAAACCGGAATCGGGGAAAGGATTGAACGGAATCAGGTTGAATTTGCACGGCACATCGCGCACCAGCGCAATCAATTGCCGCGCATGCTCCGCGCTGTCGTTGACGCCGTCCAGCATGACGTATTCGAAGGTGACAAAGTCGCGCGGCGCCTTGTCCAGGTAGCGCTGGCAGGCGGCGAGCAACGCGGCCAGCGGATATTTCCTGTTGATCGGCACCAGGACATCGCGCAGCGCGTCGTTGGGCGCGTGCAGCGACACCGCCAGCGCCACCGGGCAGGCGTCGCGGAGGCGGTCGATGGCGGGTACGATGCCCGACGTGGACAGCGTCACGCGCCGGCGCGACAGGCCATACGCGTGGTCATCCAGCATCAAGCGCATGGCCGCCACCACGTTGTCGAAATTCGCCAGCGGTTCGCCCATGCCCATCATCACAACGTTGCTGATAATGCGCTCGCCCTTGTTCGGTACGCCCTCGACTTGCTCTGCGCCAGGCGCCGGCATCGCGCCGGCATCGCGCGCCAAGGTGCGCGATGCGATCCAGAGCTGGCCGATGATCTCGGCCGTGCTCAGATTGCGGTTGAAACCCTGCTTGCCGGTGGAACAGAACTTGCAATCGAGCGCGCAACCCGCCTGCGAGGACACGCACAGCGTACCCCTGTCTGCCTCGGGTATGAACACGGTCTCGATCGCGTTGGCATTGCCGACGTCGATCAGCCACTTGCGCGTGCCGTCCGCGGCCGTGGCATCGGAGACGATACGCGGCGGCTCTATGGTGGCGCTTGCGGCGAGCTTTTCCCGCAGCGATTTTGCGAGGTCGCTCATGTTCGAAAAATCCGCCTCCCCGCGCTGATGCATCCAGCGCAGCAGCTGCTTGGCGCGAAACGGTTTTTCGCCGATTTCGGCGAAAAACCCGGTCAGCTGCGTGGCATCGAGGTCAAGGAGGTTGGGCTTCACGGCGGGCAATGACTCAGCGCGAGTAGATGTTGAGCGCGGGAAAATAGTAGGCGATTTCGACCTTGGCGGTATCTGCGGCGTCCGAACCATGCACGGCGTTAGCGTCGATACTGTCGGCGAAATCGGCGCGTATCGTGCCCTTGTCCGCTTTTTTCGGATCGGTCGCGCCCATCAGCTCGCGGTTCTTGGCGATCGCATTCTCGCCCTCGAGCACTTGCACCATCACCGGACCGGAGATCATGAACTTGACCAGATCCTCGAAGAAAGGCCGGCCCTTGTGCACCGCATAGAATCCCTCCGCCTCCGTGCGCGACAACTGCAGCATGCGCGCCGCGATCACCTTTAAGCCGTTGGTTTCAAAACGGGAATAGATCTTGCCGATAACATTCTTGGCCACCGCGTCGGGCTTGATGATGGACAGCGTACGTTCCAAAGCCATGCAAATCTCCAAAAGTTTTGGTCGGGAAAAGCTTAACGTCATATTTTATCAGGGATTTTGCTTTATGTCGCCTCCCTTGCCGCGACGCAGTCACGCCGCCTGCGGGGATCCGCCGGCAGGCAGGCACCGGGATGGAACCCGGCAAAGCGCCGGGCCAAACTTCAGCTGCCGCCGTGATTCAAACCTGCGGCCGCCAACTGATCAGCCAGCCGGCCTCGCCGATACCCGCCTCCCAGCCGCTGGCCACGCCGAGCCCGGGCACCGCGACCAGCTTCTGGCCACAATAGATCAAAGGCAGGCGCTCGCGTTGCCAGGGCGGCAGGCGCGCCTCCTGCAGCAGATTCTTCAGGCTGCGGGTCGAGCCCTTGGCCTGCAGGCGCAGTTTTTCCCCGCCCTGCCGCAGCCTCAATTCCAATCCCGCATCCGGCACGCGCGCGCAAGCGAGGCCCGCGCCCTGCCTGCGCGCGAAGCGTAGCGTGCCGCCCAACTCCGGCAGAGGCCATGCACGCCTGCCGTCCCACGCGCGCTGAAATTCCGCCGGCGGGTCCGACAGGGGCGGCAGCAGATAGGCGTATCCCGCATAGCGGCGCAGTTCGCTGGTACCCAGCACGACGTGCACCGCGGCGTCATCGCCCGCCTCGAACAACTGGCGCAGCCCCTCTTGCAGCCGGTCTGCCTCCGGCGCAATCTCGCCTTGCTGCAGCAGCAGCCAGCGCAACAGATTCTTCGCGCGCGCGAGGCCCAGGCGCCGCAAGCCCGCCAATGCCAGTCGGTTCCCGTTCACTGTGCGTTTCGCATCGGCCTCGGCCAGCTGATCGAGCACCAGGCTCGCCTCGGCCAGATGCCTTGCGGAGCGCGCCAGCGTCGCGCGATATGCCGGAAACGCCTGCCCGAGCACAGGCAACACCCGGTGCCGCAGAAAATTGCGGTCGTAACGCGTGTCCGCGTTGCTCTCGTCTTCGACCCACTCGAGCTTGCGCGCGCGCGCGTAGGCTTCGATTTGTTCGCGCGTAAGCTCGAGCATCGGACGCAGGACTGCGGGCGCGGTTTTGCCTTTGCGGCCGCGTCCCTGCTGCCTGATCACCGGCATCGCCGACCCGCCTTTGACGCCGGCGCCGCGCAGCAGCTGCAGCAGCAAGGTCTCGGCCTGGTCGTCCTGGTGCTGGGCCAGCACGATGAAATCTGCATCGTCCAGTCCGGCGTAGACCGCGTAGCGCGCGCGGCGCGCAGCCGCCTCGAGCCCTTCGGCGCGATACGGCTCGAGGTCGACTTCACGCAACTCGAGCGCAATGTCGTGCCGCTTGCAGCAGCGCGCGCAAAACGCGGCCCAGCGGCCCGCGTTCGGGCTGATGTTGTGATTGACGTGTACACAGGACAGCTGGAAGTCCAGCGCACCGGCAAGCCGGTGCAACACCTCGAGCAGCACCGCGGAGTCCAGGCCGCCCGACAGCCCCAGCACCAGACGCGCCCGCGCAAACAGCAAGGGCTTGAGCGCCGCGCCCACCGCCGCTTCGACGCCCTCCGGGCTATTCGATTTCGACTTCCTTGAACTTACCATAGGCCATCAGGCGGTCGAAGCGCGCTTCGATCAACTCGTCGACGCCCTTGTTGGAGAACGATCGAAGCGCGTCCTGCAGCGCCTTTTTTAGAATCTGCGCCATCGCCGCGTGATCGCGATGCGCGCCGCCCAGCGGCTCGTTGATGATCTTGTCGATCAGTCCCAGGGTCTTCAGCCGGCTGGCGGTGATTCCCATCGTTTCCGCCGCCTCGGGCGCCTTGTCGGCGCTCTTCCACAGGATAGAGGCGCAACCTTCGGGGGAGATCACCGAATAGATCGCGTATTGCAGCATCATCACGATGTTGCCGACCGCAAGCGCGAGCGCGCCGCCCGAGCCGCCCTCGCCGATCACGGTGCAAATGATGGGCACCCGGAGTTCGGCCATGACGTAGAGGCTGCGGCCGATCGCCTCCGACTGGCCGCGCTCCTCGGCGCCGATGCCCGGATAAGCGCCGGGCGTATCCACGAACGTCAGCACCGGGATGCCGAATTTTTCCGCCAGGCGCATCAGGCGCATCGCTTTGCGGTAGCCCTCGGGACGCGGCATGCCGAAGTTGCGCAGGATTTTTTCCTTGGTATCGCGCCCCTTCTGCTGCCCGATCACCATCACCGACTGGCCGTTGAAGCGCGCGAGGCCGCCCACGATCGAGGGGTCGTCGGCGTAGGAGCGATCGCCGTGCAGTTCCTCGAAATCGGTGCACAGCGCGCTGATGTAGTCCAACGTAAACGGGCGCTGCGGGTGGCGCGCCACCTGCGCCATCTGCCAGGGCGTGAGCTTGGCGTAGAGGTCCTTGGTCAGCGCGTTGCTTTTTTTCTGCAGGCGCGCGATTTCCTCGGAAATGTCCACCGCCGAATCGTCCTGCACGAAACGCAATTCCTCGATCTTGGCGTCCAGATCGGAAATGGATTGTTCGAATTCGAGAAAAGTCGTTTTCAATGGCCGGGCTGCGACGAATGCGGAGAGGATCGTATTCTAGCGCACTGCCCGGCCGGCGCACGCAGGCGCTGTTACGGCGGGTCAGTATTCCACCGGCACCGGATCCAGGCTACGCCACAGATACCAGGTGGCGACCGAGCGCCACGGGGCCCAGCCCGCTCCCAACTCGCGCATGCGCTCGCGCGTCACACGCGCGCCGTCGAAATAGTGCAGGGCCATCGCCTTCTGCAGCCCCAGATCGTCCAGCGGCAACACGTCGGGCCGCAGCAGATTGAACATCAGGAACATCTCCGCCGTCCAGCGGCCGATGCCGCGCACCTGCACCAGTTCGGCGATCACCGCCTCGTCGTCCATGTCCGGCCAGTCGCGCGCGTGGATGCTGCCGCTGACGAAATGGCGCGCCAGATCCGCGATGTACTCGGCCTTGCGCTGCGACAAACCGCAGGCGGGCAGCCGGCGGCGCGCCTTGAACATCTGCGCCGGGGTCGCCTCCGGCGCAACGGCAAGCACGCGGTTCCACACGGACTCCGCCGCTTTCACCGAAATCTGCTGGCCGACGATGGAACGGGCGAGCGTCTTGAACGGTTCCCCGCGGCGCGCGAGCGCGATGCGCGGATGGGCGCGGATGATGCCGGCGAGCACCGGGTCGCGCCGCGTCAGCGCGCGCTTGGCGCGCAGCCAGTAGTCGGGCGTCATGCGGCCCGACTCGGGAAAGACGAGGGCTCAGGCACCCACGACGGCGTGCGGCACGACGCGGCTGTGCGCGGCGACGTGCTGGACGAGGAAGCCCATCTGGTCGGAGAGGATCTTGCGGTTGGTGAGTATCAGGTACTCGGCCTTGTTCGGCACATAAGGCGTGTACATCAATTCCATGCCGGCTTCCTCGGGCTTGCGATTGCGCTTGAAGCCGTTGCAATGGCGGCAGGCGGAGACCACGTTCATCCAGTGGTCGCGCCCGCCGCGCGACAGCGGCGTGATGTGATCGCGCGTGAGGCGCAGGTAGCCGAATTCGGCGCCGCAATAGGCGCAGATGTGGCGGTCGCGGCGGAACAACTCGCGATTGCTCAGCGGCGGCACCTGGGAGAAACCCCGCGCCGCCATGGCCTTGCCTTTGATCGCGATGATGGAGTTGGTGGTGATGCTCGAGCGCTCGCCGGTCCTGCGCGAAATCCCGCCGTAGAAGGTGAACGCTTTTTCGCCCAGCGTCCACGCCACCAGGTTTTTTGCGTAGTAGTAGCAGGACTGCTGCCAGGTGACCCAGCGGTGAGGGACGCCGTGAAAGTCCAGCGTCAGGATGAGCGGGATCTCCGCCATGCGCTTGCCTCTATGCTCCTGTATGCACGAAACCGGACTTGATGCGCTGCCAAATAAGATGCGAAAACCGGCGGCCATCAAGCGCTTACGAAAGATTCTGCCTCAAAAACCGCGACAGCGCCAGCGCTTGGAGCGCGCGTTTGCGCAGCCGCCGCGACCGGCGCTTTCGCCTGCAGGGAAAGTCGCGTAAGCTCGCGGCGTCGCCCGAAACCCAGGAAGCGCGTTCTTACACAGCACAACTGTTCGCGCGCTGGCCGAAACAAGACCCATAACGCACCCCGCTGAGGACGTCCCGGCTTGCGTCTTTCCGACTACCGCCACGTACTCACCTGCGCGCTCGTCTACGGCTCGGCCGTGGTGCTGGCGCGCTACGCTTTCGAGGACGGCAGCAACGCGGCGACGGTGGTCAGCGTGCGCTGCACTTTCGCCGCACTTGCAATCGGCATCGCGTTGCGACTCGGCGGCGAGCAGCGGCGCACCACCGCCCGCGAACGCTCGCTGCTGCTCGTCCTCGGCCTCGCCTTCGCGCTGGGCGTGTTCTCGTTCTACAAGGCGATCGAGATCCTGCGGGTGCCGCTCGCGATTCTGATTTTCTACGTGAATCCGCTGATCATCGGCGTGCTCGGCGCACTGGTCGGATTCGAGCGTCTGACGGGGCGCACCCTGGTGTTCGCCCTGCTCTCGCTGTTCGGGCTGGCACTGGCCACCGGCGCCTCGCCCGAAGCCGTGGACGCGGCGGGCATCGCCTACGCCCTACTCGCCGCAGCGCTGACCGCGAGCGTTCTGGTCGTGTCGACCCACCGCTTGAGCCACGTGAACGCGAAAAACCGCACCTTCTGGATGATGGCCAGCACCTCGGCCGCCGTTACCGCCGGCACGCTTGCGGGCAACGCGCTGAGCTGGCCGCGCAGCGCGCTCGGCATGGCGGCGATTGCGGCGGTATGCGTGCTCTATGCCATCGGGCTGGTCGCGCTGTTCACCTCGGCCACGCGCATCGGTCCGCTACGCACCGGCCTCGCGATGAATGTCGAGCCGATCGTCGCGATCGGCGGCAGCTGGCTGCTCCTGGGGCAAGGCCTCACGCCGGTGCAACTCGCCGGCGGCGCATTGGTGATTGCCGGGATTGTGGGCGCGCAAATGAGCAAGCGCCCGGTGCGGCCTGCCGGATGAATCCGCCTTGCACCCGGCGGACGCAACGCCTCAAGCCGCCCGCGCGTAAATCAGCTGATAGCTGTTCCAGGAGTCGATAAGCAGGCCTGCCTCCCCAGCCGCACTGGCCGACAGCAGCGTCTGCAGCGCCCGCGCCGTTTTCGCCAGATCGAAGCTCTCCAGGAACACAACCCAGTCCGCGCTTTTGTCCGCGCCCCCGCGCAACGCCATTTCCGGGCTGGTACCGCCGCTGAACGCCGCGTCGGCCTCCCACAGCGCCATGCGCGCCAGGCAAGCCGACTGCATCAGACTCGGCGCCAGCGCCTGTTTGACAAAGCGACGCGCGGCATCGTCGCGGTTCGGGGCTGGTTTGCACTGCACGACGATCGCGCCGCCGCCCCAACCGGCGCCGGCCGTCCAGCTTTCCCGGCAAGCCGAGCGCAGCATGTTGCGAAAGCCGGGCATGACATTTCTAGTCCAGTCGGTCGGATGCGCCAGCAGTTCCAGATAGGTCTTCGACACCAGAACGTCGATCGACTCGCATTCGTAGACCGCCATATAGGCCGGCCCCGCGTCGACCGCACGATAGCGCCGCGCAGTCTTGAACCCGGGGACGCCGAGCCGTTCCGGAATGTGCTGTTGCGGATACCAGCGATTGAATTCTTCCTCGAAGGTGTCGAGAACGTCGTTCAGGACCAGCAGCACGCCCTGGGCATCGTGCGGGATGCCGTTCGTGGATGAGCGCATCAGTTGCTTCCCCATTTACTTCTTCGCCGCTTTGCCCGCTGCCGACTTGATTTTCCGCCGCGCCGCCGCAGGTTTGGGCATAGGCACCATCTGCGGCGCGAGTTCCGGCTTGAGCGCGTAATCGTAGGTGAGTCCGATGGCATTGACGCCGGGGGCCAGTTCGGCGTCGGCAGCGACCGATCTTAATTTGCGCCCGTTCACATAGACGCTGGGCTTGTAGGCGCGCAGCGAATCGCGAAAATCATTGCCTGACATGAACATGATGCCTCCTGCCGGGGACCGAAAACATCGGCGCGCCTCCACGTCCGCGACGCGAATGTTGCCGCCGCGCGAGATTCACCCAATCGCCCGCAGGTGTCAAGTTTGATCTACGTCAAACGGCGCCACGGTTCCGGGGCTAAGCTGAAATTCGACTTCCAGCGAAATTGCCATCGTGCTCAAGAAGATGTTTTCCGAAATGCATGCGCTGCTGCTGGCCCAACGCGAGCAGCTGCTGGCGGAGGTACGCGCAAGAATCGCCGCCTCGGGAGACGGCTTAGGGCTCGCGAATCAGTCGAAACTAACCGACGACGATGCGTCCGCCGATGCCGCCGCTGAAATGGATGTGGCGATGGTGATCCGCGAAAGCCAGGAATTGCAGGAAGTCGAGGCCGCGCTGGCGCGCATCGCCGACGGCAGTTACGGCCGTTGCGCTGACTGCGGTGATGACATCGCACCGGCGCGGCTGAAGGCCAATCCTGCGGCCCTGCGCTGCCTGGCCTGCCAGGAAAAGCACGAACGCACGCAAGGCCAGACACACAACGCCGGACCATAAGCGGCAATCCCGCCGCCTGACCGTTTCAAAACGAACTTGACCCGGAGGCAATATGTATAAACACATTCTGGTACCCACGGACGGGTCGGCATTATCCGACAAAGCCGTCGAAGCGGCGATCAAACTCGCCAAGCTGGCGGGCGCGCGCATCACCGCATTCCACGCGGTCGAACCTTATCCGCTGCAAGGGGCCTACGCCGCCGAAGCCAGCGGCGTGGCCGAATTGCAGCCGGAGATTTTCGCCGAGCGCAGCGAGGAATATGCCAAACGCGTGCTTGCCGCCGTCGCCGATGCCGCAGCCGCGGCGAACGTACCGTGCACAACCCATTACGCCACCAGCCGCTCGCCGTCCCAGGCGATCATCGAAAAAGCCGACCAGGAGACGTGCGATCTCATCGTCATGGCTTCGCACGGCAGGCGCGGCCTGGAAGGCTTTCTGCTGGGGAGTGAAACGCAGAAAGTCCTGACCCATACCTCGATCCCGGTGCTGGTCTACCGCTAGGCGGCCGCAGCGGCGCAAGAAAAAGCGGGGGAACCCGCTTTCTTGGTCCGCAGCACGGAGCGTTACATCGACCGCCCGCGCCGGAACCGCCGTATCAGGCAGCGGTGAACTCCTCGTAGGCCCGTACCGCTTCGGCCGCATACATCAGACTCGGGCCGCCGCCCATATAGACGGCTACGCCCAGGGTTTCCATCAGTTGCTCCTGGGTCACCCCCAGTCTGATCAGCGCTTTGACGTGGAAACCGACGCAGGCGTCGCAGTGGGCTGCCACACCGATGCCAAGCGCGATCAATTCCTTTTCCAGCGCAGAGAGCGCGCCTGCGGCCAGCGCGCTTTGCGCCATGGCGCTGAAGCCTTTCATCGTGTCCGGAATCGATTTTCGCAGCGTCGCCATACCCTTCGATACGTCGGCGGTAATGACTGAAAACGATTTGCTCATATAGGTAGTCCTGGTTTGCCGCATCGAAATTAAAACGACCGGCGGATGCTCGGCTGGCGGGTTTAAGGCCGCGCAGCCGCCGTCCGTTTCTCCTGCGTCGATTATCGCAGGCGCTCGCAGACTATTGCAAATCCGTTTGACATTTCTCAATGAGATATTGAATCCCATGAGTAATCTTTTGCACATGCGAGACCCATGAGAAGCGATCACATTTGCAGATGCGATCCATTGAATAGTTCGATGTCGCACCTATGCGATTCTATCTGTTGCGCTTTGGCCAAGACGCTGAGTCGCATTCCGAATGCGTGCATGCGCATATATTGATATTCATCAACATTTGCCCATTGCCGCCGACGCCTAATGGCGATAGCCGATGCAATTTGAGTGCGTGACCACAACGGTTTTCATGAATGCTTATTTAGCAGAAGGGAACGGAACAATGCGCATTGGAATATTCATGGCCGCCCTGGTGGCGTCTATGTTTCTTGCTCCCGCAGTCGATGCTGAATCCGATTCAGGCTCGGCCAAATTGCTGAAGTCCACTTCCGATCACACCAAATTCAAAGCGCTGCAAGTCGAGTTCAATTCCGGGCCGGAAGTCACCAAGGCCTGCCTCAGTTGTCATACGGAAGCTTCCAAGCAGTTGCACAAGACTGAGCACTGGAAGTGGGAATACAGGAACGCGCAGGGCCAGCTCCTGGGCAAGAAGACGCTCATTAACAACTTCTGCATCACACCGGTGACCAACGAGGCGGCCTGCAACATCTGCCACATCGGCTATGGCTGGAAAGACGACAGCTTCGACTTCACTTCGGAAGTCAATGTCGACTGCCTGGTGTGTCACGACACCACCGGCAATTACCGTAAGCCGGCAGGTCTGGCCGGAAACGTGGTGACCAAGGCGATGGAGTTCCCGCCAGGCTCCGGCAACATCATCAAACCGATCGATCTGAAGAAGATTGCACAGGCGGTGGGCAAGACCAGCCGCGACACCTGCGGCGCCTGCCATTTCTACGGCGGCGGCGGCGACGGCGTCAAGCACGGCGACATGGACAGTTCGCTCGCATCGCCGGACCAGGCGCTCGATGTGCACATGGACGCGCTCGGCCTCAACTTCGCCTGCGCCACCTGCCACATGACCGAAGGCCATCAGGTGCCCGGCAGCCGCTACGCGCCGACCGGGCGGGACAAGGACGGCGCGCATCTGCGCGGCAAGGAGGACAAGACCAACCCGACCACCTGCCAGGCCTGCCACGGCCAGGCGCCGCACAAGAAGATCGCCAAACTCAACGACCACACCGACAAGGTGGCCTGCCAGTCTTGCCATGTTCCCAAGTTCGCGCGCGGCGGCGTCGCCACCAAGATGTCCTGGGATTGGTCCACGGCAGGCAAGATGGGGCCCGATGGCAAGCCGCTGACCATCAAGGACGCCAAGGGCCACCCCATCTATACGGCGGCCAAAGGCGACTTCGTCCTGGGCGAGAACGTCGTGCCTGATTACCTGTGGTTCAACGGCAAGGTGACCTACACGCTGCGCAGCGACAAGGTCGAGAAGAGCAGCCAGCCTGTCCTGATCAACCACTTCGACGGCAGCGCCAGCGACGGCAAGTCGCTGATCTGGCCAGTCAAGACGATGCACGGCAAACAGGCCTATGACCCGGTCAACAAAACCCTGGTCGTGCCGCACCTGGCAGGAAATGACGACACCGCTTTCTGGACCAATTTCAACTGGGAGAAAGCGGTCGCCACCGGTATGGCGTCGATCGGTGCGCCGTTCTCGGGCAAGGTCGATTTCGTCGCCACCGAAAGCACCTGGCCGATCACCCACATGGTGGCGCCGGCCAAGGACGCGCTGCGCTGCCACGATTGCCACGCATCGAACGGCCGCCTGGAGAAGCTGACGGGCATTTACATTCCCGGCCGCGCCAGCGATCACGCACGCTGGCTCGATAACACGGGCTGGGCCATTGCCGCGCTGACGCTGCTCGGCGTGCTCGGCCACGGTATCGGGCGCATCCTCGTATCCAAGCGCAGCAAGTAACAGGGAACCGACCATGGCACGCATCTATATCTTCACGCGCTTCGAACGTTTCTGGCACTGGACTCAGGCCGCGCTCATTGTCTTCATGCTGGTGACCGGCTTCGAAATCCACGGCACTTACACCCTCTTTGGCTGGGAAAAAGCGGCCAACCTGCACACCACCGCGGCCTGGACCCTGATCGGACTGTGGCTGTTCGCCATTTTCTGGCACTTCACCACCGGCGAGTGGAGGCAATACATCCCGACGAGCAAGAACATCCTCGGCGTGATGAATTACTACTCGGTGGGGATTTTCACCGGCGCGCCGCATCCCTTCCGCGTCACCAAATTGAGCAAGCACAATCCGCTGCAACGGCTCGCCTATCTGCTGATCAAATTGTTCATTAACCCGCTGATCTGGTTGAGCGGCCTCGCCTACCTTTACTACAACGAACTCGCCGCATCGAAGATCGCCGCCGTCGCCGGCGTGAATCTCGGCACGATCGCCCTGGTGCACACCGCCGCGGCTTTCATGATGCTCGCCTTCCTTATCGGTCATCTCTACCTTTCCACCACCGGCCATACCCCGCTCGCCCACATCAAGGCGATGATCACCGGCTGGGAAGATGAGGAAAGCGACAGATCGCCCGCCACCGTGAGCGCGCCAATCGGACACTAAAGACAGGCCAGGACATCATCCATTCGACGTACAGGAGATTCGACTATGAAAGGCCAATTCGGACTGAAACTGCTGGCGGTCATGCTGAGCGCTGGCGCGATTAGCGCGGCGCATGCCTACGACGGTGACTGGAAGCGCGGCCGCATCTACTACCGGCAGGTGTGCACCGCCTGCCATACCGCCGAATTGAAGAAACCCATCGCGCCCAACGACAAGACCCAGGCGGAATGGGCGGCCTACCTGAAGGCCGACAAACACGGCAAAAACACGGTCAAGCACTACTTCAGCAAGGAATACCGCGACAGCATCAAGGCGAAGAACGCAGCGGCGGCGAAATTCGCCGACGTGCCCGAGAAGGAGCTGCTCGATGACGTCAAGGTCTTCCTGAACAAGGGAGCCAAGGACGGCGATGCGCCGGCCGGCTGCAGCTAGGCGTGCGCGAGCACCGGCTGAGGACGACATCCTTTCGCAAACCTCTATTTAATCCACTTCAAAGGAGATTACCGTGCGTATACAACTGAAAAGTCTTGGGATCGCGCTGGCGCTGGCTCTGCCCGTCGCGCTGCCGGCGGCACTCTGGACCGAGCAGGCCCACGCTCAGGCGGCAAGCCTGCAAGCCGCGCAGGCGAATTATTACAAGCACCTGGTCGATTTCGATTTCGTGAAACAGTGGGCTACCATCCCGCCGAAAAGTGGCGTGATGCTGGTCGACGCCCGCCCCACCGGACGCAAGTTCAATCCCGGGCACATTCCCGGCGCGATCAACATTCCGGACGACAAGTTCGAACAGATGACGAACCTGTTGCCGCAGGACAAGGGCATGCTGCTGATCTATTACTGCGAAGGCCCCGAATGCGTGCTCAGCCACAATTCGGCCAGGAAAGCCGAAGCGCTCGGCTACACCAATGTCAAAGTGTATGCCAACGGCTATCCCGAATGGGTCGCCAAGGGTGAAATCGGAGCGGTCGCGGGCGCCTATATCAAGAAACTCATGGACGAGAAAGCCAGTTACGCGCTGATCGATTCTCGGCCCAAGCGCACCGTGGACAAGGAAGGCATGATCCCCACCGCGATACACATTTCAGACAGCGAGTTCGACAAGCACACCGACAAGCTGCCGGCAGACAAGGCGACCGAGTTGATTTTCTATTGCGGCGGGCTTGCCTGCCCGCTCAGCCCCAATTCGGCGGAGAAGGCGCGCAAACTCGGCTACACCAATGTCAAGACCTACGCCCTGGGCCATCCTGACTGGATCAAGCTTTACGGCGCGCCCCAAGCCGCCACACCGGCTGCCGCAGGCAGCGCGGAAACAGCGGGCGTCAAAGTCGAGACCGGCAAGGAGAAGGGTTCGATTTCGACTACCTGGTTCGAGCGCACGATAAAAGAGAATCCGGGCGCGCTGCTCGTGATCGACGTCCGCGACCAGAAGGAATTCGCGGCAGGCACGATCAAGGGTGCGATCAATATTCCGATTGCCGACCTGGAGAAGAAAATCGCCTCGCTTCCTGCGGACAAAGTGATCGTGTTCGTCTGCGCCACCGGCTCACGCTCGGGCGAAGCCTATGATACCGCCAAGCTGCTGCGCGCCGATTTGAATATCTATTTTCTCGATGCGAAGGTGAAGTACGCCGGAGACGGCACCTTCAGCATTAGCCTTTAGCGCGGGATTGCTTCGGCAAGCGGACCAGCGTTCGCCGCGCATTGCATCAGGCGGCGCGCTTTTTCCGCTTCGGCCGAGGCATAATGCGGAGCAAATCGCCACGCAGCGGCTTTTTTTCGTCCAACTGGGTGGCGATGCGGCTGCATACGCTGCGGCAGATTTCGACCATTTCCGCATCTGCCGCACGGTAGTAGACCTGGGCACCTTCCTTGCGCCGCGCGAGTACCCCGCTGCGGTGCATCAGATTCAAGTGGCGTGAGATATTCGTCTGCGTGGCACCGAGCTGCTCGACGATTTGCGAAACAGATTTCTCCTCTTCGCATATGGCGTGCATGATGCGCAGGCGCGTCGGTTCGGAAAGAACGCTGAAATATGCCGCTACGGCATCGAAGGCGTGTTCGAGTTCGTCCAATTTATCTCCGCTTGTCCAGACCCACTATATCTGCAGTTGCGCATATTATCAATTTGGCGCGCAGGGCAATATGCCTGCGCATCGGCTCCCGTCGGATGCGGCGTATTTGGGCAGCCCCTTGCATTTTTTGTACGCCGCCGCATCGAAAATCGGGGCTTGATACACTACGTTACAAATCCTTTCCACAGCGCATGAGGCTACGGTTATAACTACGCACATGGACACCCCGGACCAGATCCTGATCGTCGACGACGATGCCGAGATACGCAGCCTGCTCGGCGAGTATCTGCGCAAGAACGGTTACCAGGCGAGCCTGGTCGCCGACGGCAAGGCGATGTGGACCGCTCTCGCGCGCGGCAAGGTCGATCTGATCGTGCTCGATCTGATGCTGCCGGGCGAGGACGGCCTGACGCTGTGCCGCAAGCTGCGCACCGAGTCCGATACCCCGGTCATCATGCTCACCGCCCGCGGCGAGGAGACCGACCGCATCATCGGCCTGGAGATGGGCGCGGACGACTACCTCGCAAAGCCCTTCAGTCCGCGGGAATTGCTGGCGCGCATCAAAAGTGTGCTGCGGCGCACGCGCAGCCTGCCGCGCAACCTGCGCGCCGACGAGGCCAGCGGGATCGCCTTTGCCGGCTGGCGCCTGGACGCGGTGGCGCGGCACCTGGTGTCGCCCGACGGCGTGGTCACCTCGCTCAGCGGCAACGAATACCAACTGCTGCGGATTTTTCTCAGCCACCCGAATCATGTGCTCACGCGCGACCAGCTGATGCTCTTGTCCAAGGGCCACGAAGCCGACCCGCTCGACCGCAGCATCGACATCCAGGTCAGCCGCTTGCGCCACCGTCTGGGCGACGATCCGTCCGATCCGCAGATCATCAAGACTGTGCGCGGCGAAGGCTATGTGCTTGCGGTGCCGGTCGAGGTGGAGCGCTAGTGCGCCTCGCGCCGCGCAGCCTGTTCGGCAGGCTGGTTCTGATCCTGCTCGGCGGCTTGATTTTCGCCCAGCTCGCCACCGCGTATATCAACCTGGCCGAACGCGACCAGCTGCTCTACCGCGCCGGCGGCATGCGCCTGGCGCAACAGATGTCGGACATCGTAAAGCTGCTCGACTCCCTGCCCGCGGCCGAACGCCGCAAAGTCGTCGCCGTGTTCAACGCGCCGCCGCTGACGGTGTCGCTGGACCGGCCACGGATAGCGCCACGCGCCGGCTCCGCAGAAAGCGACTTCGCCCATTCGATGTTCACCGCCGTCCTGCGCTTTGCGCTCGGCGATGAGGCGCAGGTGAATGTGGTCAGGCTGGAAGACGCGCCGGAGAGCTTCCGCCAGGGGCCGCGCGGCGCATCGCAGCCGATGCCGACGATGCCCATGATGCAGGGCCGGGGCCGGGGCTGGGAGCGCGGCATGGGACCGGGATTCTCTCAGCGAGGGACCTTCTTCACCGTGCAGATCGCGCTGCGTGACAGCACCTGGGTGACCTTCGATTCCTACCTTTCGCCGCAGGCCACCGCGATGCCGTTGCGGCTCGCGCTGACGCTGCTGGTCCTGCTCGGGACCGTGATCGCGCTCTCGCTGGTCGCGGTGCGCTGGGTGACCGGGCCGCTTTCGGCGCTGGCGACCGCCGCCGAAAAACTGGGCGAGGACATCAACCGAGAGCCGCTACCTGAAACCGGGACGACCGAAGCGCAGCAAGCCGCGCGCGCATTCAATACCATGCAGCGACGGCTGTCGCGCTTCATCACGGACCGCACGCGTATTTTTACGGCGATGTCCCACGATCTAAAGACACCGATCACGCGGCTGCGCCTGCGCTCGGAAATGCTGGACGACGAGACGCTGCGGGGGAAGTTCGCCAAAGACCTGGAGGAAATGGAGTCCATGGTCACGCAGACCCTGGATTTCATGCGCGACGCGAACACCCAAGAACCCGCGCAGCGCATCGACATCATGGCGCTGCTCGAGAGCATGCAGACCGACTATCAGGACACTGGAAGCAGGGTCGAAATCGAAGGCAGCGTCGCGCTGCCCTACCCCGGCAGGCCGCTCTCGCTGCGGCGCTGCCTCACCAATCTGGTGGACAACGCGATCCGTTACGGCGGCCGCGCCGCGATCAGCTTGGAAGATTCGGCGGACAGGCTGACCATCCGCGTACTCGACGACGGCCCAGGCATCCGGGAGGACGAGTTGGAACAGGCGTTCGAGCCGTTTTTCAGAGGCGAGGCCTCGCGCAGCCGCGAGACCGGCGGCACCGGCCTGGGACTGGGCATTGCGCGCAACATCGCGCGCGCACATGGCGGCGATCTCGCGCTGCGAAACCGGCCTGAAGGCGGGCTGGAGGCGACGCTGACGCTGGCCCGGCGCGCATCGGCCTGAATTGCTGCTGTCGGACTATCGGGCGACCCGGCAAATCATCTCGACTGGCGCGATCAGGCCGGCACCGATGTCGCCCATCATGTTTTTCACCTTCTGGCCCGCACTCGCCCCCATGACGATATGCAGTCCCAGCGGAGCCGGTGCGCCGCTTGCGCCGCGCGCCTTCATCTGCGCAAAAACCTCGAGCGCGAAGTCGCGGCGGTTGCGCTCCTTGATCACTTCGAAACCTTCGGCGACGAGCAGGCGCCTGTAGTCTTCGGCGTCAGTGACGAAACTCACTTCGGCACTGCTCGTCCAGGGAACCGGATAGTGGAGCTCCCCGGCGGCGAGGCGCATCACATCGTAGATTCCGAATACGCCGGTAGGCGTCAAGACCCGCCGCACCTCGCTGAACAACTTCGCTTTGTCTTCGACATTCATGCCGACATGGAACATATACGCGCCGTCGAAACTTTCCGGCGCGAACGGCAGGGCTAGCGCGCTGCCCTGCTGGCAGGACACCCGATCACCCAGACCCACCCGCGCCGCCAGGGCATTGGCCACGGCGGCGTACTCGACGGACAGATCGATTCCGCTGACCTGACAACCGCGTTCGGAGGCGAAATAGCGCGCCGCCCCGCCCAGTCCGCAGCCTATGTCGAGCAAGCGCATCCCCGGCCGCGGCGCGAATTGCTCCGCAAACGCGATGGTCGCCGCCCGACCTCCGACATGAAACTCGTCCACCGGGGCCAGGTCTTTCGGAATCAAATGATTCACGTCTTTCCCCGCCGCCACCAGCGCTTTCAGAATCGACTCTTCGAGAGAGCCGTGTGCATAGTGCTGTGCCACTGCCTGTTCGATCTGCATCATGTAGTTCCCTTGCCTCCTAGAGCGTTTGAATCGCGACACCCCGGCGCGCGCCCGCGCCGAATGCCCAACACCCGAACGATATCGCGAACCGGGCCGAAACGGTATGGAGTGATACGGCCCGAGGCGCCGCGCAGGATATTGCCGTCGACCACTGATCCCCGGGCGCGGCCATGATTAATCGATGTCTGAGCCCGCAGCGCGGCGACTCAGCTTGCCTGCATGTCCCCCGACAGTAGAACCCGCGTTCCTTTTTCGGCTGTCTTGACCGCGTGGACTAGCGCACGCGCCACCCGGACGGCGTCAATGGCGCGGTAATTGGCAGGAATCAGTGCGCCAAACCGCATGAAGATCAGCGCGAGCTTTTCGCCGCTACGGCCGGACTGTCCAAGCGCCTCCCGATTCCCGATCAGCATGGATGGCCGGGCGAACACCAGGGAATCGAATCCCAGGCGAGAGACGGCATGCTCCATCTCGCCTTTCACGCGGTTGTAGAAAATCAGCGATTTCTCGCTCGCGCCCATCGCGCTGACTATCCCCAACCGCGAAGCCCCTGACGCACGCGCCGCCGCGGCCAGAGCCAATACGGCGTCAAAATCCACGGCGCGGAAGGCCTGCTGACTGCCCGCCGCTTTGATCGTGGTGCCAAGGGCGATGAAAACATCGTCGACAGCCGGCAGCGCAGGAAGCGCCGAAAAGTCGACGACGTGGAGCGTCAGTTTAGGATGGCCCGACGCCGATGCCCGTCGGCCCACGCTATGCACGGCTGCATAGGTGTCGTCGGCCAGGATGGCCGCGAGTATCTCCTGGCCCACCAGGCCCGTTGCCCCGGCCACCAAAGCCACGCGTCCCGCTGCCCGCTGCTGCATATTCGCCTCCATTGAGCGTCAGGCAGCGGCAAATTCTTTGAACGCCGCTAGGGTCCGGTCTACGTCTGCGCGCGAAACATCCAGGTGCAGCGCAATGCGCATGTGCGGCGTAACGCGCGCGAGTATGCCCTTGCGGCGTAGCGCAGCGTCGAGCAAGGAACATCGTTCGGCGCGCAGGTCCACATAGACGATATTGGTGTCCGGCAGGGTCACCCTGAATTCGGCGATTTCCGCCAATCCACGCGCAAGGCGCGCCGCGTTCTCATGGTCTTCGGCCAGCCGCGGGATGTTGTGTTCCAGCGCGTACAGTCCGGCCGCGGCGAGTATGCCGGCCTGGCGCATGCCGCCGCCCAGCATCTTGCGCCAGCGCAGCGCCTGCTGGATGAACGCCCGGCTGCCGCACAGCACCGAACCGACCGGCGCGCCCAGACCCTTGGACAGGCAGACCGAAACGCTGTCGAAGCCCCTCACGGCCTCGCGCGGGCTGATGCCGAGCTTTACCGCAGCATTGCAGATACGCGCACCGTCCAGGTGCGTGGCGAGGCCGCGCCGGTGTGCGAGGCCGGTCGCCGCCTCGAGGTAGCTCGGCTGCAGGACGCGCCCGCCGAACGTGTTCTCCAGCGCGAGCAGTCGGCTGCGCGCGAAGTGGAAGTCGTCGGGCTTGATCACGCGCTCGATGTCTGCGAGGGCCAGGCTGCCGTCGGGCTGATGGGCGAGGGGCTGCGGCTGGATGCTGCCGAGTACGGCGCCGCCACCGGCTTCGTATTTATAGGTATGCGCTTCCTGTCCGACGATGTATTCGTCGCCGCGCTGGCAGTGCGTGAGCAGCGCGATCAGGTTGGTCTGTGTGCCCGAGGGCGCGAACAGCGCGGCTTCATAACCGAACAGCTCCGCCGCGCGCGCCTGCAGGCGGTTGACCGTCGGATCGTCGCCATACACGTCGTCGCCCACTTCGGCTGCGGCCATGGCCGCGCGCATGCCTTGGCTCGGACGCGTGACGGTGTCGCTTCTCAAGTCTATCGGTTTGCCGGAGTCTTCAGTCATGTCCTTGTCTATTTCCTTGGTATCAAAGTTTCAGCCCGCCGCAAGACAATCCACGGCCTTCTGTACACCGTCGCGGCCGAACGGGATACCCTGCACCAGCATCGCGGCTTCTACGCCTGCAAGGCAGCCGAGGATCATCGCGGCATTCACGTCGCCGAGGTGTCCGATACGAAACGCGCGGCCAAGCTGCGGGCCGAGGGCGCCGGCGAAGGCGACCTGGAAACGCTCGCGCGCGACCGTGCGCAGCGCCTCGACATCGATGCCGGCGCGCACGTCTATGGTGGTGACGGAGACCGAACGCGCCTCGGGTACGCGGCAATGCAGGGACACGGCCCCTGCCTGCGACCAGCACTCGACCGCCGCGTGAACCGTGCGCGCCAGCAATGCGTGGCGCGCATGCACCGCAGTCAGACCTTCGCCCTCAAGCAGCGCGAGCGCGGCCTCGAGTCCGAACAGCAAGTTCTGCGGCGCGGTGCCGCAGAACTTGCGGTAGCTGTACTCCGCTTTGCGCCGTCCCCAGTCCCAGTAGTAGCGCGTTGCGGGGTTGTTTGCGGCGAGTTCGCCGGCGCGCGCATCCACCGCGACGAACCCGCAACCGGGTGGGCACATCAGTCCTTTCTGCGAAGCGCCTACCGCAACATTGACGCCGAGCGCATCCATCGCGAACGGCGCGGCAGCGAGCGACGCGACGATGTCGGCGACGAACAGCGCCGGATGGCCGGCGGCGTCGATTGCCGCGCGGATCGCTCTCAGGTCGCAGGTGGTGCCGCTCGCGGTGTCGGTGTGCACGGCGAAGACGGCAACGATCTCGCGCGCCTTGTCGGCACGCAGGGCCAGTTCGACCTCGTTCGGATCGATCGGGCGACCCTCGCGGTAAGGCGTACGAATGACGCGGCGTCCGGTCGCCTCGACCTGGATGGCCCATTGCTCGGAAAAATGCCCGCTCCCGGGAATCAGCACGGCCTGTCCGGGTGCGAGCAGGTTTTCGATGGTCGCCTCCCATGCGCCGTGGCCGTTCGAGATATAGAGGAAAACGTCTGCCTGATCGGTTTGCAGCAGGCGCCGCAGCCCGGTTTCGCACACGGCGATCACCTGCTCGAGTCGCGGGTCGCCGTGATCCATCGGCTGGCGGTGCATGGCGTTGAGCACTTCCGCGGGTATGTGCGTGGGACCGGGCGAATGCAGGAATCGTTCGCCGGGGATGCGGCCTGGGGTCTGGTTGTTCATTTGCATCGGGACTATGTATTGGTCAGGCGGCAATTTAGCATGCTGCCGGGACGCGCGTCCGGCCGCGCAAGACGCAAGGTGCGGATACTGCACTGAAACGAGATGCAGCCCGTGGTAGATCGACCGGATTCGTCATGTCGGCACACCGATCAGATAGCTCTTCACGCTTCCCCTGCCGTCGGTGTATCGGCGTAACCTGCCCCCGTTTCGCAATAGATCGCTGACCCCTAACTGCGCGAAGTGTGGGCTCCAGCCTCAGACCTGACCAGTAGCACCGGCATGGCTGCAGTCCGGACGATCTCTTCGGCATCGCTCCCCATGACCAGTCGTCTTGCGCCGCGGCGCCCGTGCGTGCCAAGCACGATCAGATCCGCCCCCCACCGGCTGGCCTCCGCAACGATGGACTCGGCCGCGCGCCCGCCGAGGATTTCAAGGACAACCGACTCCGCCCCCAGTCCGGCGTCCTGAACCAACTTTTCCGCATCCGCGACCAGCCGTTTGCCTGTGTCGCGCAGCATATCTACGGTCGTATCGAGATAGACCATCGCCTCCGCCCCGGACCCGGGAATCAGTTCATCCAGGACGTGCACCAGCCGCAGAGTCGCGCCCTGGTCTTTGCCCAATTTGATCGCCTCGAGCAGGCCCCGGCTCGAGGTAGGACTCCCGTCGACAGGAACCAGAATTTTTCGATACACGCTCATCGCCGTCCGCCAAATGAAATAGATATCGACTAGTAGATTGCACTCGTGCCCGCTTGCATTTGATAAAAATCAATAGCTTCTTAGGCTTAGACCTGAGCCCCATCGACCCTGTGCGGCATGCCCCGCCTTCACCGGCGGCTAGCTGCCCGCCGTCAACAGGATCACCGAATACGGAACGGACACTCTATACCGCCTCTGGGCCGCAGACGGCCTCGTCCACCAATTTGATAGAACGCAAGGTGTCGATGCCCGACTTCCGGTAAACATCCTCTATTCGCCTGTGGACGGGCAGGTCATCGCAACAGGAGTTCAGCAATGAACGTGCGCTGGGGTGTATTGGGGCTAGCAGCGCTGCTGACGGTCGCAGGGATCGGTTACTGGGTCTGGCAATCGAAGCAGCCGGCACCGCTGTCCGCGAACTTTGCCAGCGGCAACGGCCGCATCGAAGCGGTCGATATCGATATCGCCGCCAAGACTGCGGGCCGCGTGCGCGAGATTCTGGTCGATGAAGGCGATATGGTGCAGGCGGGACAGACGGTTGCACGCATGGACACCGACTCCCTCGCATCGGAGTTGCGCCAGGCCCAGGCACAGGTTAAGCGTAGTGAAAACGCACGCGCCACGGCAATCGCAGTCGTGCGCCAGCGCGAAAGCATGCGCACCAGCGCTGAGGCAGTCGTCGCCCAGCGTAAATCCGAATTGGCGCTGACCGAAACCGAGTTGAAACGCTCGCAGGATCTGGTGGCACGCGGCTTCATTACGGCGCAGAAACTCGATTCGGACCGCACCAAGCGGGAAAGCACACACGCCGGCCTGGCGGCCGCGCAGTCGCAGGTCCTCGAGGCGGAGTCGGCCATCGTGGCGGCGCGTTCGCAGGTGACCGAAGCCGAATCGTCGATCGAGGCGGCGCTGGCCGCCGTGCAACGCCTGACGGTCGAAATGGCAGACGCCATGCTCAAGGCCGCCCGCGCCGGACGCGTGCAGCACCGCGTCGCGCAGCCGGGCGAGGTTCTCGGGGGAGGCGGCAAGGTGCTGACGCTGATCGACCTCAGCGACGTATACATGAATTTCTTCCTGCCGGAATCCACGGCCGGCAAGCTTGCCATCGGCGCCGAAGCGCGGCTGGTGCTCGACGCCGCGCCGGGGTACGTCTTTCCTGCGACCGTGAGCTTCGTCGCCTCGGAGGCGCAGTTCACCCCGAAGACGGTGGAAACCAGCATCGAGCGCCAGAAGCTGGTGTTCCGCGTGAAGGCACGCGTGGCGCCCGAACTGCTGCAACGTTATGTAGACCGGGTCAAGACCGGAATGCCCGGCGTGGCCTACGTCCGGCTGGCTGCCAATGCCGAATGGCCAAGCCACCTGCAGGTCAAGCTGCCGCAGTGAGCGGTTCACTGGAACGTCCGTCGCTGCAGCGCCCGGTCGTGCAGCTGCGCGGCGTCACCCACCGCTATGGTGCGGTCGAAGCCCTCAGCGCGGTGGATCTCGACGTTCCGGCCGCTTGCGTGGTCGGTTTCATCGGGCCGGATGGAGTCGGCAAGTCGAGCCTGTTTGGGCTCGTCGCCGGGGCGCGCGCGATTCAGCATGGCAGCGTGAGCGTGCTCGACGGCGACATGGCAGACACCGAGCACCGCAGAGCCGTTTGTCCACAGATTGCCTATATGCCGCAGGGACTGGGCCAGAACCTCTATGCCACGCTGTCGGTGTTCGAGAACGTCGATTTCTTCGCGCGCCTGTTCGGCCACGCGCGTGTTGAACGCGGGGCGCGCATCGCCGAACTGCTGCAGGCAACCGGGCTCGCCCCTTTCGCCGACCGGCCGGCCGGAAAACTCTCCGGCGGCATGAAGCAGAAACTCGGCCTGTGTTGCGCGTTGATCCACGACCCGGACCTGCTGATACTCGACGAGCCGACGACCGGCATCGATCCGCTGTCGCGCCGGCAGTTCTGGGAACTGATCGATCGCATTCGTGCGCGCCGGCGGAATATGAGCGTACTGGTCGCCACCGCCTACATGGACGAGGCAGAGCGCTTCGACTGGCTGGTTGCGATGGACGCCGGGCGGATACTCGCCAGCGGCACGCCCTCCGGGGTGCGCGAACGCTCGGGCGCACGCACGCTGGAAGCGGCCTTCCTCGCCCTGTTGCCCGAATCGCAGCGCGCCGGCCATAACGGACTGGTGGTGCCACCGCGGCCGCCGCAGCACGCGGAAGTCGCCATTGAAGCGAACGGGCTGACGCGGCGCTTCGACGGATTCACCGCGGTCGACAACGTCAGCTTCCGTATCGAGCGCGGCGAGATATTCGGCTTTCTCGGTTCGAATGGTTGCGGCAAGACCACCACGATGAAGATGCTCACCGGTTTGCTGCCGGCGACCGAGGGTAGCGCTTCGCTGTTCGGCCATCCGATAGACGCACGCGACCTCGACACCCGCAAGCGCGTCGGCTATATGTCGCAGTCGTTTTCGCTATACAGCGAACTGACCGTTTGGCAGAACCTCGAACTGCATGCGCGCTTGTTTTCCCTGCCCGCAGGCGACATCCCCGGGCGGGTGCGCGAGCTGGTCCAGAGCTTCGGGCTCCAGGCGTACATCGGCAGCTATCCGGACGGCATGCCGCTCGGGTTGCGCCAGCGCCTGTCGCTGGCGGTGGCGGTGATACACCGGCCGGAAATGCTGATCCTCGACGAGCCGACCTCGGGCGTCGACCCGGTGGCGCGCGACGGATTCTGGCAGTTGATGATCGACCTGTCGCGGCGCGACGGCGTGACGATCTTCATCTCGACCCACTTCATGAACGAAGCCGAACGCTGCGATCGCATCTCGCTGATGCATGACGGACGCGTGCTCGCCAGCGATACCCCAGCGGCGCTCATCGCCGCGAGCGGCGGCAGTACCCTCGAAGCCGCGTTCATCGAGCATCTGGAGCGGGCGACGGGCACGGCGACCGCGCCTGCGGCCGATGCGGATCCGCCTCCGCCCGCTTCGCCGCTCTCCGCAAGCGCCGGCACAGCGGCGCCGCCGCCGCGCCACTTCAGCCTGCAGCGCATGGCGAGTTACGCGCATCGCGAATCGCTCGAGCTTCTGCGCGACCCGATCCGGCTGTTATTCGCGCTGATCGGCACCGTGCTGCTGATGTTCATCCTCGGCTATGGCATCAGCATGGACGTGAAAGACCTGCCGTTCGCCGCGCTCGATGGCGATCAGTCCACGGAGAGCCGGGCCTACCTGCGCAACTTCGAGGGTTCACGCTATTTCGTGGCGCGAGCACCGATCGCCAACCACGCCGAACTCGATCGCCGCATGCGCACCGGGGAACTGAGCCTTGCGATAGCGGTTCCGCCCGGCTTCGGCCGCGACCTCAAGCGCGGCTCAAGGCCCGAGATCGGCGTCTGGATCGACGGCGCGATGCCGTTTCGCGCCGAGACCATACTGGGCTACGTGCAGGGCGCGCACCTTGCCTATTTGTCCGAACTCTCCTACGAGACGCTCGGTACGCGTGCCGGGGTCGGCGCCGCCGAAGTGGCGGTGCGCTACCGCTACAACCAGGACGTGAGCAGCCTCGATGCCATGGTGCCGGCGGTGATTCCACTCCTGCTGATTTTCATCCCGGCGATGCTGATGGCGCTCGGCGTGGTGCGCGAGAAGGAACTGGGCTCGATCGTCAATCTCTACGTCACGCCAGTCACCCGTCTGGAGTTCCTGTTCGGCAAGCAATTGCCTTATGTCGCGCTCGGCATGTTCAACTTTGTCTGTCTCGTGCTGCTGGCAGTATTCATGTTTGGCGTCCCGCTCAAGGGCAGTCTGCTGGCGTTGACTGCCGGCGCGCTGCTTTACCTGATCGCGGCCACCGGCCTCGGTCTGCTGGTGTCGGCATTTACGCGCACGCAGATCGGCGCCATTTTCGCGGCCGGGCTCGTGACCATGCTGCCCGCCATCCTGTTTTCGGGCATGACGCACCCCATCAGCTCGCTCGAGGGCGGCGCCGCCATCGTCGGCAGGCTGTATCCGACCACCTGGTTCCTGCTGATCAGCCGCGGCACTTTCTCCAAGGCGCTGGGATTCGCCGATCTGTATCCGTATTTCCTGGCGCTCGCCGCCTTCCTGCCAGTACTCACCGTCCTCAGCGTGCTGCTGCTGAAGAAACAAGGGAAATGAGCGTGCGGCGGCTGCACAACATCTGGCACCTCGGCATCAAGGAATTGCGCAGCCTGGCGCGCGATCCGATATTGCTGGTACTGATCGTCTGGGCGTTTTCTATCGGCGTCTACCTGGCCGCTACCGGCGTCTCGATGGAACTGCGCAATGCGCCGATCGCCGTGGTGGACGAGGACCAGTCCGAGCTGAGCCAGCGCATCATCAATGCGTTCTATGGTCCCTATTTCCGCAAGCCGGATCTGATCGCCATCGACGAGATCGACCGCGGCATGGACGGAGGGCGTTACACCTTCGTGCTGGACATTCCGCCCGGTTTCAACGCCGACGTGCTCGCCGGCCGGCAACCGGCGATGCAGCTCAACGTCGATGCGACCCAGATGAGCCACGCCTTCATCGGCACCGGCTACATCGGCAGCATCGTCAATGGCGAAATCGACGAATACCTGCGCCGCTACCGCAGCGCCACGCCATTGCCGGTCGATCTGGTTCCGCGCATGCAGTTCAATCCGAACCTCACCAGCAGCTGGTTCGCCTCGGTGATGGAGATCATCAACAACATCACCATGCTGAGCATGGTGCTGGCCGGCGCCGCGTTGATACGCGAGCGGGAGCACGGCACGATTGAGCATCTGCTGGTCATGCCGCTCACTTCAATCGAGATCATGGCTGCCAAGATCTGGGCCAACGGTCTGGTGGTGCTGGTGGCCGCCGCACTCTCGCTGCACCTCGTGGTGAAAGGCGCCCTTGGCGTGCCGATCGCGGGATCGCTGACTTTGTTTCTGCTGGGCACCACCATCTACCTGTTTTCCGCGACGTCTCTGGGCATCCTGCTCGCTACAGTGGCGCGCTCGATGCCGCAGTTCGGGCTTTTGTTGATTCTGGTGCTGCTGCCGCTGCAGATCCTCTCCGGTGCAACCACGCCGCGCGAAAGCATGCCGCTCATCGTTCAGAACATCATGCTGTTCGCGCCGACCACGCACTTCGTCAGCTTTGCGCAGGCCATCCTTTATCGCGGCGCTGGGGTGGAGATCGTCTGGCCGCAATTTCTCGCTACCGCCGCCATCGGCGTGTTCTTCTTTGGCGGCGCATTGGTGCGCTTTCGCAAAGCGATCACCACTCAGCAGAGTTGATCCGATACCGCGCAGTCTGCGCGATGCGCAACTGCCCGGGCCGGCGAGGCCAGCATTGTGATCCGGGCTGGGCCGTACCAGGGGCCGATCGCGCCACACCGCTGTCTTCGCTGCTGGGCCCGCGTTTGGTCAAGAACCAAGTCTGTGACAACCATCAACAGCCGCTTGGCAATCTCCTGATATACAGCTAGGCATAATGTTCTCGTATCAGGAGACTCGCATGCGATCCTTGAACTGGGCTCTAGCGGACCGTCGTATCTTTCCGATGGCCGTGTTGGCGCTGTCTGCGTTCACCCCGGCGTCCTGGGCCGCAGATGTCTCGTACGATTTCGTGGCCTGCAGCCATAGCAAACGCATCCCGCTCGAAGCAAGTGCAGAATTTGCTGCTTTCGGCTTGGAGTCCTGGGGCATCGTTGCGAGCAGCACGACTAAGGAGTGGGAGAACGCGACCACCCGTTGCGTCGGCTACCTGCGCGTGATCGCAGGCAAGCCCGTGGGCAAAGGCGTCTGCAAGTGGTTCCATGCGAACGGAGACACCGCCTCGGGCGAGTTCGAAATGCCGGCCGCGGGCGAGGCCTCATTCACCTGGTTGGTCGGCACCGGCAAGCTCAAGGGAATCGCAGGCGGTGGCTCGTTCAAATACGTGACTAACGGCAAACCCAGCGAACCCGGCACCTCGCAGTCGTGCCGGCAGGACTGGGGCAAATACACGCTGCCCTAGCCGAATCGCGAGACCGGTGCAGACCGCTAGCAGCGGGCGATGGCCTCGTGAGCCTGACCAAACAGCGATCAGGCGAGCAGAACATGTAGACGGCGGCTGGTCCCAATGCCTTTCAGTAAAAAGCGGGTGGCTAAAATGCTGTTTCCTTCTACGAAAAGAGAAACGATGAAAAAGCACCCTTATGAGCTGATTGGTTGGCTAGTCCTGGTCATACTTCTTGTGATCGCTTTAGCATGGCCCTTCACGACCATGGGGAACCCGTCGGAGAATACATATGATCCGCCGGCCGGCCAGGGGCCACTAGCGACGCTTGGATGTCGGCCAAAACCTTCGGGCAGCATCGAATCGCTGTACGGCTGATTGGGGGGCAGTATAGGCAGCGACAGCAGGCTGCCGCTCACTTCTATGCGCTTTGTCAATTCGATTCAGGCTATCCCGATATAGTCTGAATTCGTTGCCGGCGGTAGGACGTTCTACCGTCCCTATTTACTTGGAACAATTGTGCCTCCCCTTGTATCCCTCGCGTCCAAGCTTGAGATAATTTGGACGAAGCTGGGCTCTTTCCTCGTTCGCAACCGGCTGATTTGGCTAACCGCCCTGTTGTGCGTAATTTCCGCTCAGCCACTGGCCTCCAGGTTATTCAGACTGGCAATTGGGCAGCTGCCTTAGGATTACATACGGCCGCCGCGCGGATCGCATGGTTGATCTTACCTCCCTAGCACGCGAAACCATGCGCAGCGGGTTGACGCATCAGATACAGCATCAGCCAGGTCGAGCGTCGATGTTGCATTGCAATATAAATGAGTCTATAGTCGCCCTCCTCGCATAGCCAGATCGAGAATGGCGATGACCTCAAACGAACGTTCCGGCGGCGGATCGAACGGCAAATCCTCGCTGCCGGTCCTGAGCCTTGCTGCGCTCGGCGTCGTCTACGGCGATATCGGCACCAGCCCGCTGTACGCGTTCAAGGAAGCGCTCACCGGCGCGCACGGCCTGCCGTTCACCGAGGCGAACGTGCTTGCGGTGCTGTCGCTGATCTTCTGGTCGCTCACGCTGATCGTTTCCCTGAAATACGTGACCATAGTGCTGCGCTTCGACAACGGCGGCGAAGGCGGCATACTCGCCCTGCTCGCGCTCGCCTTGCGCCTGACACGCGCGCATCCGCGCCTTTCCTGGACGGTGGCGATGCTCGGCATTTTCGGCGCGTCGCTGTTCTACGGCGACGCGATCATCACGCCCGCAATCTCGGTACTCTCCGCGGTCGAAGGGATTTCGGTCGCCACACCCGCGTTCGAGCACTGGATCGTGCCGATCACGATTACGGTCCTGGTCGGCCTGTTTGCCATCCAAAGCCGCGGCACAGGTACGCTGGGCAAGCTCTTCGGCCCGATCATGGTCATCTGGTTCCTGACGCTGGCCGCGCTCGGCGCGGTCTCGATCGCGCAGACGCCCGCGGTGCTCACGGCACTCGACCCGAGGCATGCGCTAGCCTTCGCCTGGCGGGCGCCCGGGCTCACGTTTCTCGTGCTCGGCGCGGTGTTCCTCGCCCTTACCGGCGCCGAGGCGCTGTACGCCGACATGGGCCATTTCGGCGCGAAGCCCGTGCGGCTGGCGTGGTTCGGCCTGGTCTTTCCCTCCCTGATCATCAACTACTTCGGCCAGGGTGCGCTGGTGCTGCGCGATCCGGCGGCGGTGAAGAACCCGTTTTATCTGCTCGCGCCCGAGGGGCTGCTGATGCCGCTGGTCCTGCTCGCCACGGCGGCGACGGTGATCGCCTCGCAAGCGACGATCTCCGGCGCGTTTTCGGTTACGCAACAAGCCACGCGCCTTGGCTACCTTCCGCGCATCCAAACCCGGCACACCTCCGAGACCGAGCGCGGTCAGATCTATGTCCCGCAGCTGAGTTGGACCATGCTGGTGCTGGTCATCCTGCTCGTGCTGGGGTTCAAGAATTCGAGCGCCATCGCGTCGGCCTATGGCATTGCGGTATCGGGAACCATGGTGTTGACAACGGCGCTGGTCGCGGTGGTTGCCGTGTCCCTGCCGAAACGGCTGAACCCGCTGTACCTTATCGTGCTCGCTCTAGTCGGCGCGATGGAACTCGTGTTCTTCGCCGCCAACGCCACCAAGATCGCCGACGGCGGCTGGTTCCCGCTCGCGTGCGGCCTAGCGCTGTTCGTAATGCTGACGACCTGGAAACGCGCCGAGACCATCCTCACTGCGCATGAGAGAAGCAAATGCGTGCCGCTGGATGCCTTCCCGGCCCTGTGCAGCGCGGACATTCCGCGCGTATCGGGCACCGCGGTGTACCTCTCGCCCGATCCTGGCTCGGTGCCCACCGCGCTGATGCACAACCTGAAGCACAACAAAGTCCTGCACGAACGCATCGTGTTCCTGACCATCGCTAACGAGGACGCGCCGCGCGTCCCCGTCGAGGAACGCACCGAGGTGCGCGTGATCGAGCGCGGCCATGTCTATCAGGTGATCCTGCATTACGGTTTCATGGAGCAGCCCGACGTGCCCAAAGGGCTGAAGCTGCTCGAACGCCATGGGCTGAAATTCGAGGAGCTGGAGACCACTTTTTTCCTCGGCAAAGCCACCCTTGCGCGCGCTGCGAAAGCGGGCTTGTTCACTTGGCGCCGCGAGCTATTCCGCTGGATGCAGCGCAATAGTCCCGCCACTGCGGAGTACTTCAATCTGACCCCAGAGCGGGTGATCGAACTCGGCACCAGGGTTTCGCTGTAGGCCGAGACCGGCCGCCGCAGCCCTGAGCGCGATCCCGCATCCCGGGCGGTATCTTGATCAGTACTTTGCGGTATCCTGCCACCAGTAGCGATAGGAGTCCCCATGCCAGAGCTGCAGAAACAATTCGACGATGCGGTCGCGGCGTCTAAGACGCTGCCCGAGCGTCCCGACAATATGACCCTGCTGAAACTCTACGCGCTGTACAAGCAAGGCACGAGCGGCGACGCGGGAGGCGCGCGGCCGGGCGTTGCTGACCTGATCGGGCGCGCCAAGTACGATGCGTGGTCCGGGCTCGCGGGCACATCCAAGGCGCACGCGATGCAGCAGTACGTGGATCTGATCTACTCGCTGAAGGACTGATGACCCGGACTGCGGTGTTGCCTATTTTCAGCCCGCCGTAGCGCAGGTTTCCTTCACGCCCAGCTTCTTCAGGATCAATCCCAGCGGGCAAAAGCCGGTGAAGCCGAACTGCAGCAGATTGGCACCGACGAAAGCCGTGACCCATAGCCAATAGGCGCTATGGAAGATCGGGCTCGCCTGCACGCCCAGGGCGAGCGAAAGCAGGATGAAAGTGCCGGCAAAAACGTGTATCAGATCGTTGGTGGTCATACTAGTGCTCCTTTCGGTCAAATTGGTTTATCGGAACTCAAAACAGGGTCCGCGGTCTGCGGGTTGAACGTAGCCGGGCGCGCCGGCCAGCGTTTCCAGTTCGCGGCGTAATACAGCACCGGGATCACCACCAGCGTCAGCACCGTGGACACCAGGATGCCGAAGATCAGCGAGATCGCCAGGCCGTTGAAGATCGGGTCGTCGAGGATGAACAAGGCGCCCAGCATGGCCGCGAGCCCGGTGAGCACGATGGGCTTGGCGCGGGTAGCACCCGCGTTGATCACGGCGTGCTCGAAGTCCGCCCCGCCTTCCATCTGCAGGTTGATGAAGTCGACCAGCAGGATCGAATTGCGCACGATGATGCCCGCGAGCGCGATCATGCCTATCATGGAGGTCGCGGTGAACTGCGAGCCGAGCAGCGCGTGCCCCGGCATCACGCCGATGATGGTGAGCGGGATCGGCGCCATGATGATCAGCGGCACCAGATAGGACTTGAACTGCGCCACCACCAGCAGGTAGATCAGGACCAGGCCGACCGCATAGGCGAGACCCATGTCGCGGAAGGTTTCATAGGTGATCTGCCACTCGCCGTCCCACTTGATCGCATAGCCGGCGTAGGCATCCGGCGGCTGGGAAATGAACGTCTCGCCCAGCGTCCCGCCCTGCGCCAGGGGCTTGCCCATGATGCGGCTGCGGATGTCGAACATGCCGTAGAGCGGGCTGTCGAGTTTGCCCGCCATGTCGCCGACCACGTAGACGACCGGCAAGAGATCCTTGTGATAGACGGTCTGGTCGCGCTCGACGCGCTCGGCATGCACGAGCTCGGTCAGCGGGATCAGGGCCCCGTCGGCGGCGCGCACCTTCAGCCGCAGCAGCGAGTCGATGTTGCCTGCCTGTTCCGGCGGCAGCAGGACTCGCACCGGCACTTCGTATTTTGCCCCGCTGTCGTGCAAGGGCGTGACGTCCTCCCCGGCCAGGCCGATGCGTATCGCGGCAACGATATCGCGCTGCGCCACGCCCATCAGCGCCGCCTTGGCCTGGTCGACGCGCAGGCGCAGCTTGGGCGCCTTCTCGTCGACGCTGTTGTCGACGTCGACGATGTCCGGCGTCGCGGCGAAATCGGTGCGCAGCTGGTTCGCCACGGCGATCTGGCCCGGATAGTCCGGGCCGTAGACTTCGGCCACGATAGGCGCCTGCACCGGCGGGCCGGGCGGCACTTCGACCACTTTGAGCGTAGCGCCGTGGCGCTTGGCGATGGCCTCGAGCGGCGGGCGCACGGCCAGCGCGATCTCGTGGCTCTGGCGGTTGCGGTGGTGCTTGTCCACCAGGTTCACCTGGATGTCGCCGAGTTCTGGCGACTGGCGCAGGTAATACTGCCGCACCAAGCCGTTGAAGTTGATCGGCGCGCTGGTGCCGGCATAGGCCTGATAGTCCGTAACCTCCTTCACCGTGGCGAGATAGGTGCCCATTTCCTGCAGCACCGACGAGGTCTGCTCCAGCGGCGTGCCGGTGGGCATGTCCACCACGACCTGCAGTTCCGATTTATTGTCGAACGGCAGCATTTTCAGCACGACCAGCTTCAACCCGGCCAGCGACACCGCGCCGAGTATCAGCAGGAGTATGCCGACATAGAGCTTGGTGCGCGCCCCGCCGCCCTTTGCGCCGCCGAGGAAGGGGCCGATGACGCGGCGGAACAGGCGTAGCGCGCCGGTCTCTTTCGCTTCCTCGCCGTGGGCGGCGCCGTGCGGTTTGAGCAGCTTCAGCGCGAGCCAGGGCGTGACGATGAAGGCGATCGCGAGCGAAATGATCATGCCCATGCTGGCGTTGATCGGGATCGGGCTCATGTAAGGACCCATGAGACCGCTGACGAAGGCCATCGGCAGCAGCGCCGCGATCACGGTGAAAGTCGCGAGTATCGTCGGGCCGCCGACTTCGTCCACCGCATCCGGGATCAGCGCCGCGAGCGACAGTCCGGAATGCGCGCCGCGGCGGTGAATATTCTCCACCACCACGATGGCGTCGTCGACCAGGATGCCGATCGAAAAGATCAGCGCGAACAGCGACACGCGATTGAGGGTGAAGCCCCAGGCCCAGGAGGCGAACAGCGTCGCGGCGAGAGTCAGGATCACCGCGGAGCCGACGATCACCGCCTCGCGCCGCCCCAGCGCCAACCACACCAGCAACACCACCGACAGCGTGGCGAAAATCAGTTTCTGGATCAGCTTCATCGCCTTGTCGTTGGCGGTCTGGCCGTAGTTGCGGGTGAGCGAGACTTCGACCCCTTCGGGAATCACGCTGCCCTTCAATTGCTCCACCCGCCGGATCAAATGCGCGGCGACATCCACCGCGTTTTCGCCCGGTTTTTTCGCGATCGCGAGGGTCACTGCGGGAAACTCGCCCTGCGCCTTGTTGCTGCCGGCGACGCCGTTGCCATACCAGACGTAATGCGCCGGCAATTCCGGCCCGTCCTTCACCTGCGCCACATCTTCGAGGTAGATCGGCCGGCTTCCAGTCGTTCCACCCCCGGCCGCGCCGATTACCAGGCGCTTCACCTGCCCGGCCGAGGCGAGGAACTGTCCGGTCTCGATCTGGGTTTCGATGTTCCCGTCCACCAGGCTGCCCGAGGGCATCGCGACATTGGCGGCGATCAGGGCGTTGCGCACGTCCTGCGGCGTGAGACGCCATGCGTGCAGGCGCTCCACGTCGAGCAGCACGCGCAGGGCGCGCTGCGCGCCGCCGAAGGTCGCGACGGTGCGCACGCCTGGCACGCGCTGCAGCTGGATCTCGGCCGCATGCGCCACCTGCTCCAGCTGGTAGGCGCCACGCGCGGGATCGGCAGTCCACAGCGTCAGGCTGACGATGGGCACGTCGTCGATGCCCATGGGCTTGACGATGGGCTCGCCCACGCCCAGCGTGGGGGACACCCAGTCCTTGTTCGAATTGATCGCGTCATACAAGCGCACCAGCGCCTGGGTGCGGTCTTCGCCGACCTTGAACTGCACGGTGAGCACCGCCATGCCGGGCTTGGTCACCGAATAGATGTGTTCCAGGCCGGTGATGCGCGAGAGCACCTGTTCGGCGGGCGTGGTCACCAGCGATTCGACGTCTTTTGCCGATGCGCCCGGGAACGGAATCAGCACGTTCGCCATGGTGACGTTGATCTGCGGCTCTTCCTCGCGCGGGGTCACCAGCACGGCGAACGCCCCAAGCAGCAGCGCGATGAGCGCGATCAACGGGGTCATTTGCGAGTGCAGGAAAATCTTGCTGATGCGTCCGGAGATGCCCATGGTCAATTCGCGGTTCGTAGTTGGTGGTTCGTGTGGCCTGGCTCGTACAACGAACAACGAGCCACGTAAAACGCTACTTGCTGCCGCGCTTCAAGGCCGCCAGTGCGGCCACCGGGTCGAGCGCAACCTTTTCCCCCGGCGCGACGCCGGCGAGCACTTCCACTTCCTCGCCCCCCGCCGTCTCGCCCAGACGCAGTTGACGGAAGCGGATCTCGCCTGCCTCGCCCACCACGTAGGCGCCGGCCACTTCGCTGCGCCGCGCCACTGCGGACGCCGGGATCAGGAGCTTTTTCACCCGGCCGACGGCGAAATACGCGCGCGCGAACATGCCGGGGTACAGGCCTTCGATGCCCGGCGGCAGATCCAGGCGTATCTGGGTCGTATGGGTCTGGATGTCGGCTGCGGGCAATATCGTCACGCGCGTCGCCTGAACATGCTTGTTGAGCGCCGGAAAATCGATTCCGGCACTGGTCAGCTTGCGCACCGCAGCTAGCTGGTATTGCGGCATGGTCGCGGTAACGCGCAGTTCGCCCGGGTCGAACCCGGTCATCAGCGGTTTGCCCGGCACCACCATCTCGCCCAGTTCGACCAGGCGCGCGGATACCACGCCGCTGTAGGGTGCAGTCACGGTGGCGTAGGCCCGGGTGGCCGCTGCCTGGCCGCCGCCCGCCTTCGCCGCGGCAAGCTGCGCTTCGGCCGCATGGAAATCGGCTTGCGCTTTGTCCATCGCGGCCGGGCTCATGAATTTTTGCTGCACCAGCGCCTGCGTGCGCTCGTACTGCGCCTTGGCGTTGCGCAGCGTCGCATCGGCCTGGGCGATCTGCGCCTGGCTCGCGGCATAGGCCTGATTGACCTCGGTGGCGTCGATGCGCACGATCACCTGGCCTTTCTTGACCCGGTCGCCGACATCGAAATTTACCGCCACGATGCGGCCGGAAATCTGTGCCGCCACGGTGGATTGCTTCACCGCCTCGACCACGCCCTCGGCGGCATAGGTCTGCGCCACCTCGCGATACTGCACCGGAGCCGTGCGCAACGCCTGGGCATCGGCCGCGGCAGCCGGCGCAATTGCGACCGCCAGCGCCAGACTCGCAACTGCGCTGCGCGACAAGAAAATGTTTCGATTAATCATGGTGCTCATTCTAATGGCCTGCCTCTGGAGCGTATGTAACTTAGGTTACCAAACTTGGTTGACACACCTATGATATGCGTCAAACAGGCGTGAGGCGACCCGCCCCTCGCCGCCTCCTAGTACAGCGCGCCGGCAAGCAGCTTGCGATACTCGCTGACCAGCTCGGGCTGATCTTCGGCAAGCCTGAACACCTCGACCATCAGCTTGCGCGCGCTGGTGCGCAGGGCGCCGCGGTCCTGACGCACCACCTCGAGCAGGGCTGCGAGCGCGGGCTCGAAGCGATGGTCGGCTACCAGGCGCTCGCCCAACGCCATGCGCGCGTGCAGGTCCGCCGGGTCGGCAGCGAGCTTCGCCTGCAGTTCCTCCAGCGCCGGCAGCTGCTGGCTTTTCTTCCACAAAGCGAGCACGGAGTAGAGCCGGTCCGCACGCTCGTCGCGCTCGCGCTCCGGAATCGGCGCAAACAGCTCTTCCGCCTCAGCCTGGCTGTTCTTCGCCAGCAGCAGTTCGACCAGATCCAGGCGCACCGTATGATTAGCCGGGTCCAGCGCCAGGGCGTTGCGCAGATGGCGTTCGGCCTCGTCGAAATCGCCCTGGGTCACGAGCGCGCGCGCCGTGCGGCGCAGCTTCTCGGCCGGCGTCGGGATCAGGCGGTCGATAAACTCGCGCACCCCGCTCTCGGGCAGCGCGCCGGTGAACTCGTCCGCCAGCTTGCCGTCGACGAAGGCCTTGACGTTGGGGATGCCGCGCACGCCGAACTGCGCCGACAATTGCGGCTGCTCGTCGGAATTGACCTTGGCCAGCAGGAATCGGCCCTGGTATTCGTCGGCCAGCTTCTCCAGCATGGGTTTCAGCACGCGGCAGGGGGCGCACCAGGGCGCCCAGAAATCGACCAGGACCGGGACGCGTTCCGACGCTTTCAGCACTTCCTTCTCGAAGGATTCGGCCGAGGTATCAAACGAATAGGTAGTCATAATCGCTCCGTCGAATGGATGGGGGTGATATGGGGTCGGGAGCGGCCATTTGCAAGCGCACTAGCCCTAATGCGGCCTTTCTTAACCGTTGTTACGAAACAAGGGGGTACTTCCCCTCGTGCGCCCCTACATCGGGCCGTAACAAAATGACTTTTGTTACGGGTTCTTATAGCATCGCCCCATGGAACTACCGGACTACCGCGGCGGCAGCATCGTCAACCTCATGCGCTCGATCGAAGGCGCGCTGGGCGCAAGGCCCTGCGGGGCGGCCGCGGCTTACCCGGAGCTGACCACCCTGCCGGCCCAGGCACTCCGCGGCGCGCGCAACATCGTGCTGCTGGTGATCGATGGCCTGGGCTACGACTACCTGAATCAGGCAGGCGCCGGCAGCGCGCTGCAGCGCCACCTGAAGGCGCGCATGACCTCGGTCTTCCCGCCGACAACCGCCGCCGCGGTGAGCACCTTTCTCACCGGCGTCGGCCCGCAGCAGCATGCGCTCACCGGCTGGCATATCTGGCTGCGCGAACTGGGCTGCGTCGCGACGACCTTGCGCTTTCGCCCGCGCCATGGCGGCGAGCCTTTTTCCAAAGCCGGCATCGCGCCGCGCAACCTGTACACCGCCGAACCCCTGTTCGACCGTCTGGCGGCGAAATGCCATGTCGTTTCTCCGGACGAGATCATCGATTCGGACTACAACGTGGCACACAGCGGCGCTGCCGAACGCAGGCCGTACAAGGAATCTTCGGAAATGTTTGCGCTGGTAAGTGACATCGTGCGCAGCGGTAAAGAGCGCAACTTCGTCCACGCCTATACCAGCGCCTTCGACGCGGCGGCGCACACTTTCGGCAGCGCCAGCCCGGAACTGCAGAGCACGTTCCGCCAGATCGATGCCGCCTTCGCCCGGTTCCTGGACGAAATCGCAGGCAGCGACACGCAGGTCATCGCCGTCGCCGACCACGGCTTCATCGATTCTCCCAAGGCGGCCTGCATCGAACTCGCCGACCATCCACAACTGGCCGAGACCCTGATGCTGCCCCTCTGCGGCGAACGCCGCGTTGCCTATTGCTATGTCCAGCCGGGGCAGCAGGACGCGTTCGAACGCTACGTGCAAACCGGGCTGGCCCATTGCACCACCCTGTATCGCAGCACCGATCTGATCGCGCAGGGCTGGTTCGGCCTGGGACCGCCGCATCCGCGCCTGGCCGGGCGCGTCGGCCATTACACACTGCTGATGCGGGACAATTACACCATCAAGGACTGGATTCCGGGCGAGTCGCATCATCTGACCGTCGGCGTGCACGGCGGCGTGAGCGCGGCGGAAATGCATGTGCCGCTGATTCTGGCAGCGGTTTGACCCACGCTTGGCCCATGCTCGCGCTCAAGCTGTTGCTGGTTCCGGCATTTCTGCTCCTGATTTCCCTTGCCGGCAGGCGCTGGGGACCGGCGGTCGCCGGCTGGCTGGCGGGTCTTCCGGTGCTGACCGGCCCGATCCTGTTCTTGTTGACGCTCGAACATGGCCCCCGCTTTGCAGCCGCGGCAGCCACCGTGTCCTTGTCCGCCGTGGCCGGCGCCGTCGTGTTTATCCTCACCTACGCGCGCGTTTGCGCGCACAGATCGCCCGGGCTTTCCCTGCTCTACGGCCTGGCGAACTGGATCTGCGCCGCACTGCTGCTGACGCGGCTTTCGCCCAGCAATTTCGTCTCACTGGGCATCGCGCTGCTCGCCCTCCTCGTCGCGCCGAAATTGTTTCCGCGCATAGCGGCGCCGATATTGACCGTCCGCCTGCCAAAATGGGAGTTGCCGCTGCGCATGCTGGCCGGCGCCGCGGTGACGCTCGCGGTGACCACGCTCGCTGCGACGATCGGGCCTTCGTGGAGCGGAATGTTCGCGGTGTTTCCGGTGATCACCATTGTGTTGTCGGTGTTCTCGCATCGCGCCTCCGGTCCGGCGTTCACCGCGACGCTGCTCCGGGCCATGATCTGGGGACTGTACTCGCTCGCAAGCTTCTGCCTTGCACTGGCCCTATTGCTGCCGCGGCAAGGCGTGATGACCTCGTTCCTGGCCGCAATCGCAGCCACGATCGCGGTTCAGTGGGCGCTCAAATCGCGCCTGCACCGGCGCTGAGCGCCCGGGCTCATCCCCTGGGTCGGGTCCAGGTCTCGGACCACGCCAGGCAGCAACTCGACCCGGGCTTGCCGAAACGCTCCTGCGGGAACACCTGCGCTGCGGCGACATTGCTGTTGACCGATAGCTGCGCGCTGCGCGCGGGCAGGAAGGTGCTGTAGACACCGATCGGGCGGTCCATCGCGCCCGGCGGCATGGTCAGCACGAACGGCGCCATCAAATCCCAGTAACTCAGGATGATCTCGTCTTCGTCGGAAATAATGCGCTCTTCGACCGTGCTGAGCGAATTGCCGGTGCGCTCGAACTCGGCGTCGACCAGCGGCAGCGCCTCGGCGGCGAAGTCCTTGTACAGCAGGACTTCGATGGTGCGCTGAAGGAAGCGCGCAACCGCGGCATTGTCCGTATACACCCGCGGCCCCTTGCCGGTCAGCGGGCTTTCGATGAACAGCGCATGCCCCTGCCCGGCGGGCGACCAGAGCACGCGCCAGTGGCTGACGCGGTCTGCGATGGTCTTGCCACCATCGTTGGAGAGGCGGATGAACGAGTTTTCCCCGGTCATCACGACGTCGTGCGGGTCAACCATCTGCTGGGTGGTCATGGGTTTGCTCCTGGAGTTTGAACTAAGGCTGCACCGAAAAAACTGCGCGCCTGAATCATAGCACCCGCGTGCTGCGCCCTCGATCGACGCCTGGAAGGGAAGCCGAGGCGCGCAAACCCTCTGGACGCGCCGCAGGCGCGCATGTTACAAAGCCGGACTGCGCCGCCCGAGAGCGGCGGGGAAAAGCACCAGAGCGCACGCTCGTCACCGGAGGAAACAACCATGGCACATTTGGCAAGAGGTCTACTCGCATTCATCCTGTCCGCATTTGCGGCCCTGCCCGCGGGCGCGCAGAGCTACCCCAGCCGGCCGGTGCACATCATCGTGCCGTTCGCCGCGGGCGGCCCGGCCGATATCTACGCGCGATTCCTCGGGCAACACCTGCAAAAAGCGCTGGGACAACCGTTCGTGATCGAGGACCGTCCCGGCGGCGGCTCGGTGATCGGCACCGACGCGGTGGCGAAATCCGATCCGGATGGCTACACGCTGTTGATGATGTCCAACACCCACACGGTCAACGAATCCCTGATTTCGAACAAACCGTTCCAGCTGATGCGCGATTTCGCGCCGGTGGCCCCCGTGAATTATTCCGATCTGGTGCTGGTCGTGCATCCTTCGGTTCCGGCCAACACGCTGAAGGAACTCATCGCGCTGGTCAAAGCCAAGCCGCACGACTTCAACTACGCCTCATCCGGCCCCGGCACGCCGTATCACATGGCGGGCGAATTGTTCAAGGCGATGGCGGGACTGGACATCGTGCACGTCCCCTACAAGGGCAGTTCGGGCGCGCGCACCGATGTCCTCGGCGGACAGGTGCAGATGATGTTCGACGCGATCACGACCATGGCGCCCAACGTGCGCGCCGGAAAACTGAAAGCCCTGGGCACCACCGGCAAGACGCGCTCGCCGGTGCTGCCGGACGTACCCACGGTGTCCGAAGCCGGCGTGCCCGGCTACGAGGCGGTGATCTGGCTCGGCATCATGGCTCCGGCGGGAACGCCCAAACCGATCGTCGAGCGCCTCAACGCGGAAATCAGGAAAATCGTGAACAGCACCGAGGTGAAGGACACCTGGGCCAAGCAGGGTGCCGCGCCGATGAACATGGGCACGGACGAGTTCGCGCAGTACCTGCGCGACGATATCGCCAAATGGGCCAGGGTGGTGAAACTGTCCGGCGCCAAGGTCGATTGAGGCGATGACCGCGCAGTCCGGGGAGACGGCTGCCACTTTACGGCTCAACGTCAACGGCATCGAACACGAGGTCAGCGCCGCCGAAGACACGCCGCTGCTGTACGTGCTGCGCAACCAGCTGGGCTTGAAGGCGGCGCACTTCGGCTGCGGCACCGGCCAATGCGGCGCCTGCAGGGTGCTGATCGACGGGCGCGCCGTGGCCTCGTGCGACACGCCGCTGTGGGCGGCCCTGGGCAAGCGCATCGTCACCGCCGAAGGGCTGGGCGACGCGGCCCACCCGCACCCCGTGCAGAGCGCGCTGATCGCCGAGCAGGCCGGGCAATGCGGCTACTGCCTGCCCGGCATCGTAATCAGCGCCGCAGCGCTGCTCGAGAACAACCCGGCCCCGAACGAAGCCGAGGTGCGCGCCGCGCTCGATCAAAACCTGTGCCGCTGCGGCTCGCACAATCGCATCGTGCGCGCGGTGTTGCGCGCGGCCGAAGCGTGAACCTCGCGTTCCGCCTTGCTGCTGGCGGCGCCGGCGATCTGCCGCGGCTGCCGGGCAGCCTGCACGTCAACCGGCGCTTGTCGCAATGGCTGCGTTTCCTGCCCGACGGCAGCATCGAAGTGCGCTCGGGCAAGGTCGAGATCGGCCAGGGCATCGCCACGGCGCTGGCGCAAATTGCGGCCGAAGAACTGGACGTCGACATCGGGCGCATACGCATGCTGGCGGCGAGCACCGCGACTAGCCCGGACGAGGCCGTGACCTCGGGCAGCCTGTCGATACAGGAATCGGGCACGGCGCTGCGCTATGCCTGCGCCGAGGCGCGCGCGATCTACCTCGAGGCCGCCGCAGCGCGGCTGGGCGTGCCGGCCGCGTCGTTGAGCGTCACCGACGGCGACATCGTCGGCGCGAGCGGCGCACGCAGCAGCTACGCCGAACTCGCCGACGATGCGCTGCTCGAACGCGAGGCCAGCGCGAGCGTCGCGCCCAAACAGGTTTCGCAGCATCGCCTGGTCGGCACGCCGGTACAGCGCCTCGACCTGCCGCAAAAAGTTTTTGGCCAGCCGCGCTATGTGCACGACCTCGAATTACCCGGCATGCTGCACGCGCGCGTGCTGCGGCCGCCGTCTCCGGCGGCGACGCTGGTTGCATTGGACGACACCCGCGCGCGCGCCCTCCCCGGCGTATTCGCAGTGGTGCGCGACGGCAGCTTCGCCGGCGTGCTTGCGGAGAGCGAAGAGATTGCGCTGAAGGCCTTGGCTGCCCTGGCCGGGGGCGCGAGCTGGCGGCAGGCCGATACCCTGCCGGACGCCGCCGCGCTCGGCGACTGGCTGAAGGCGCAGCCGGCCGAAACCCGGGTCATTGCCGAGCACGGCGCAGGCGTTGCAGCCGATGGCGTCCAGACCCGGCGCGCGCGCTATACCCGGCCGTATCTGGCGCACGCTTCGATCGCCCCGTCCTGCGCCCTGGCACGATGGAACGGCGCCTGCGTGCACATCTGGAGCCACAGCCAGGGCATCTACAACCTGCGCACCGATCTCGCCTTGGCGCTGGCGCTGCCCGTGGAGAGCATCGTCGTCCAGCACGTGGAAGGCGCCGGCTGCTATGGCCACAACGGCGCGGACGACGCCGCCTTCGATGCGGCCTTGCTCGCGCGCGCCGCCGCGGGGCGTCCGGTGAAGCTGCTATGGTCGCGCGCGGATGAGCTTACCTGGGCGCCGTTCGGCCCGGCGATGGCCGTCGAAATCGAAGCCGACCTCGGCGCAGACGGCGCCGTCCTCGCCTGGCGTCATGAAATCTGGAGCAACGGCCACAGCAGCCGCCCGGGCCGCGCGACCACACCGGCGCTGCTCGCGGCGTCGCACCTCGAACAGGGATTCGAGCGCCTGATCGCGATCAATCCGCCGGTGGCGGCGGGCGGCGGCGCCGACCGCAATGCGGTCCCGGGCTACGACCTGCCGGCGTGGCGCGTACGCAGCCACCGCCTGCTGGGGATGCCGATCCGCACCTCCGCGTTGCGCTCGCTGGGCGCGTTCGCCAACGTGTTCGCCATCGAATCCTTCCTCGACGAGCTTGCCGCCCAACAGGGCGAAGATCCCCTCGCCCAGCGCCTGCGCCTCTTGTCCGAGCCGCGCGCACGCGCGGTGCTCGAAGCGGCTGCGCGGCGCGCGAACTGGGCCGGATGGCAAAAGCGCGAAGGCCGCGGCCACGGCATCGGCTTTGCGCGCTACAAAGGCAGCGGCGCCTGGTGCGCCGTGATCGCCGAGATCGAAGCCGGACGCGAAATCCGCGTCGAGCGGCTGGTGATCGCAGTCGACGTGGGCCTGGCAATCAACCCCGACGGCGTAGTGAATCAGATCGAAGGCGGCGCGATCCAGGCGGCGAGCTGGACCCTGAAGGAACAGGTGCGCTTCGATCGCACCCGCATCACCAGCGACAGCTGGGACGATTATCCCATCCTGCGCTTTTCCGAAGTGCCGGCGGTCGAAGTGGAGCTGATGGACCAGCCACGGTCGCCGTCCCTGGGCGCGGGAGAGGCCGCGCAGGGGCCTACCGCGGCCGCCATCGCCAACGCCGTGTTCGATGCGCTGGGCGTGCGCGTGCGCGATCTGCCGATCACGCCCGAGCGCATTATTGCCGCGGCAGACTGATATTTGACAACGGAGGAAGACATATGCAACTGAACATACTGAGCGGCGGCGCCGCGCAAAGCGTGGTGAACGGGCTGGCCGGCGATTTCCGCGCGGCCACTGGATATGAATTGGCCTGCAGTTTCAGCGCCGTCGGCGCGATGAAGGCAAAGCTGCTTTCGGGTGCGCCCGCCGACCTGGTCATCCTGACCCAGGCGCTGATCGCCGAGCTCGCGGCTGGCGGCCGGGTGCTGCCGGACAGCTGCGCCGACCTCGGCCGAGTGCGCACCGGGGTCGCGGTGCGCGCAGGCGACCCCTTGCCCGACATCGCAGACGCAGCAGCGCTGCGCAGCGCCCTGCTCGCCGCCGAAGGCATCTACTTTCCCGACCCGCAGAAAGCCACCGCAGGCATACACTTTGCGGGCGTACTGGACAAACTCGGTGTGCAGGGCGAAGTCGGGCCGCGCCTGAAGACCTATCCGAACGGCGCGACGGCCATGCGCGAACTGGCCGAGGCCCAAGGTGCGCGCCTGGTGGGATGCACCCAGGTCACCGAGATCAACAACACGCCGGGCGTGGTGCTGGTCGGGCTGTTGCCGCGCGAGTTCGAACTCGCGACGGTGTATTCGGTCGGCGTATGCGCCACTGCCGCCAACCCCGACATCGCACGGCGCTTTGCCGCACTGCTCACCGGCGAAGCCTCGCGCGCGCTGCGCGTCAAAGCCGGATTCGAACTGTAAGCACCGAATAGACTACGACTTCATGGCGTCGAGAACCTTGCGCGCTGCGCAGGGCGGCCTGCCTGCAATTTTCCCATTAGCCGGTGATGCCGATCTGCCAGGGCACGAACTCGTGGTCGCCCATGCCGAGTTCCTCGCTCCTGGTCTTGGCGCCCGAGGCGGTGCGCAGGATCAACTGAAATATCTGTTCGCCCATCTCGTCCATGCTGACCGTGCCGTCGAGGATCTGGCCGCAATTGATGTCCATGTCCTCCTCGAGCTTGCGGAACATCGGCGTGTTGGTGGCGAGCTTGATCGACGGCGACGGCTTGCAGCCGAAGGCCGAGCCGCGGCCGGTGGTGAAACACACCACATTGGCGCCGCCCGCGATCTGCCCCGTGGCCGATACCGGGTCGTAGCCCGGCGTGTCCATGAACACAAAGCCTTTCTGCTTGACCAGCTCCGCGTATTTGTACACTTCCATCAGCGGTCCGGTGCCGCCTTTCATCGCCGAACCCAGGGATTTTTCGAGGATATTCGCCAGGCCTCCCATTTGATTGCCCGGGCTCACCACGCCGTTGATCTGTACGTCCCGGCCCAGCGCGTACACGTCCTTCCACCAGCGGATGCGCTCAATGAGCTTTTCGCCGACTTCGCGCGATACCGCGCGCCGCGTGAGCGTGTGCTCGACGCCGTAAATCTCCGGCGTCTCCGACAGCACCGCGGTGCCGCCGTGGCGCACCAGGATGTCCATTGCGGCGCCCAGCGCCGGATTGGCGGTGATCGAGGAAAAACTGTCCGAACCGCCGCATTGCAGCCCGACGGTGATATGGCTTGCCGGAACCGGCACGCGCGTGACGCGGTTCGCCTGCGGCAGCAGTTCCTGCACCGCGGCGACGCCGGCGGCTATGGTCTGGCGCGTCCCGCCATTGTCCTGCATCACGAAAGTGCGCAGCGTCGTGCCACTGGTGAGTTTCTCGTTCTCGAACAGGGTATAGATCTGGTTGCGCTCGCAGCCCAGGCCCACCACCAGCACCGCGGCGAAATTGGCGTGGCGGATGTAGCCCGCCATCGTGCGCCGCAGCAGATCCATCGGCTCGCCGGAAAGCTCCATGCCGCAGCCGCTCGAATGGGTGAAGGCGGCGACGCCGTCGATATTGGGAAACTCGGCCAGCCGCTCCGGCGTGAACCAGTCGGCGATGCGGTGCGAAACCGTGGCCGAGCAGTTCACGGTCGAGACGATGCCGATGTAGTTGCGCGTGGCCACGCGCCCGTCCGCCCGAACAATGCCCATGAAACTGGCGCGCTCAGGCAAGGGCACCATATCCACCGCCTTGTAATCGCGGGCATAGGCGTAGTCGCGGTCGAACTCGCGGAATTCCATGTTGTGGCCGTGCATCAGCGTGCCCGGCTGAATATCCGCCGCCGCGAATCCGATGATGGTGTTGTACTTGAGCACCGGATCGCCTTTGCGCAGCGCGCGCGCAGCCACCTTGTGTCCCGCCGGGATACGGTTGAGGCAGGTGATGTTCTCCCCGGCCAGAATGCTGCCTTGGGCGAGGTCGATGCGCGCGACCAGCACGCTGTCGTTAGGGTGCAACCGGATGGCCGGCGCGGCGAGGTCTTTTGCGGCAGAAGCAGTCATGCGTTCAGTTCCTTAAATTGGCGTGTTCGGGCGGATGATTCCCCGGGTCAAGGGCGTCTCGATCACGCTTGAGCGCATGCCGCTTCCCCTGACTGTGATTCGAGCGGAGTTGAATCCTAGCAAACTCCTGGAGGTTCGGCCGGCTATTGGTGCAAAACGGCCGGCGCCGCTCATTCGGCAGTCAGCTTGCGCTCGCGGATGATCTGCGCGTAGCGTTTGTGATCCTTGTCGATCAGGGCGGCGAACTCCGCGGGCGGGCTGCCCACCGGCGTCGAGCCCTGCGCGAGAAACTGGTCGCGCACCTCGGGCGTGGCCAGGATATCGTGCACGTCGCGCGCGACCTTGTCGACGATATCCCGGGGCGTGGCCGCCGGAGCCACGATGCCTATCCATGATCCGGTGTTGAAACCCGGCAGACCGGACTCGGCGAGCGTCGGCACGTCGGGCAGGGTCGGCCAACGCTTGTCGCTGGTGACGGCGATGGCGCGCAGGCGGCCACCCTTGACGTGGCCGCTGCTCTCCAGGATGGTGGCAAACGACAGGTCCACATGCCCGGCGATGAGATCCGAGATCGCGGGTCCGCCGCCTTTGTAAGGTACGTGCAACAGGTCCGTGTTCGTTGCGATTTCGAACAGCGCGCCGGCCAGATGCATCGAACCGCCGGGCCCGGAACTCGAGTAGCTGATCCTGCCCGGGCTCGCCTTGGCGAGCGCAATCACCTCCCCAGGTGTCTTCGCCGCCAGTTTCGGGTTGGCGAGCATCACCATCGGCAACTCGGCGACCAGCGTCACCGGCGCAAACGCGCCTTCGGCTTTGTAGGGCAGGAGCTTGCCGTAGAGCGGGGGGTTGATCGACTGCGTGCCGATATTGCCCATCATCAGCGTGTAGCCGTCGGGTTTCGCCTTGGAAACATAGTCCGCGCCTATCATGCCGGCCGCACCCGGCTTGTTTTCGACGACCACCGGCTGGCCCCATTTCTGCGACAGCTTCATCGCGATGATGCGCGTTCCCGTATCCGTGCCGCCTCCGGGCGGGAAAGGCACGACGATGGTGACGCTGCGGGCGGGATATTGCTGCGCCAGCGCGGGCGATGACAGAGCGGCGGCAAGCAACGCGGCCGATACGATGCGGACGAGGTTAGTCATGAGGTTCTCCGGGAAAAGGATTGGGCTGGCTGCAGTACTCGGCTTAGATCGTGCTGACCGGCGTAAGCAGCGTGCCATCTTTGAAGAAGCGGCGCAGGTTGGCGAGGACGAGGTCTTCCATTGCGTTGAACGTCTCGCGGGTACTGCTGGAGATATGCGGCAACAGAACCACGTTTTCCAACGCCAACAAGGCCTCGGGCACCTCGGGCTCGTTCTCGTACACATCGAGCGCGGCACCGGCGATGCGCTTGTCTTGCAGCGCAATCACCAGCGCAGCCTCGTCCACCAGGCTGCCGCGCGCGGCGTTGACCAGGAATCCCTGCGGGCCAAGCGCGTCGAGCACTGCAGCTGAAACCACTTTGCGCGTGTCCGGCCCGGCGCTTGCGGAGAGCACGAGGAAATCGCACCAGCCGGCAAGTTCCACTAAGGTCGGCATGAAGGTATAGGGTACGTCTGACTGCGATTTGACATCGGTGTAGCCGATTTCCAGTCCGAAACCCGCAGCTCGCGTTGCAATGGCGCGACCGATACGCCCCAGACCGAATACGCCCAGGCGCTTGCCGCTCACCTTGGTCTGCATCGGAAAGCGCCCGCGCTTCCAGTCGCCACGGCGCAGGAAGCGGTCCGCGGACGGAAGGGCGCGCGCCACTGCAATTAGTGCGCCAATGGCAAGATCCGCGACGCAATCGGTGAGTACGCCTGGCGTGTTGCTGACGACTATGCCGCGGCGCTGAGCGGCAGCAATATCTATGGTGTCGTAACCGACGCCGCGGCTGGCGATGACCTTTAGCGCAGGCAGAACGTCGATCAGCGGCGCGCGCGCGCCGACCATGGCCGAAGTCACCAGGCCGACGAACTCGGCGCCGTGCTGCGCAAGGAAGGCGCTGGGGTCGGATTCACGCCACAAAGGATGCGTGTCGAACTCCTCGGCCAGCGTCTTTTCGAGTGCGGGCGAGAGGCGGCCATTTTGGAGCAGGCGGGGTTTCATGGCGCTCATTCCGGCTGGATCCACGTGGGCACGGCGGCTAGATAGATGCGTTTCATCGAGTTTTCCTTCCCTAGAGGCTCATGCCTCCACGCGGCGCGTAGCCTAGGAGGCCGTATCATCCTTGTCCAATATATAATTAGAACCTATTCGATTTAAAATATATATCAATGGAAATCCGCAAACTGCGCTATTTCGTGACCCTGGCGGAGGAATTGCACTTCGGCCGCGCAGCCCAGCGCCTCGCCCTCACCCAGCCGCCGCTCTCGCTTGCGATCCAGGGCCTCGAGCGCGAACTCGGCGTCGCGCTGTTCCTGCGCAGCCGGCGCGAGGTCAGCCTGACCCATGCCGGCGCAACTTTCCTGGTTGAGGCGCGCGCGATCCTGGCGCGTGCGGCCCAGGCGGTGGACCTCGCGCGCGCGGCCGACCGCGGCGAGGTGGGCCGCCTGGCAGTGGGCTTTCTCGCCGCCACCGCCTACACCCTGCTGCCGCCGCTGCTGCGCGACTTCACCGGCAGCTTTCCCGGAGTTGCGCTCGATCTGCGCGAACTCACCATGCACGAGCAACTCGAGGCGCTGCGGCGCGGCGACATCCAGATCGCGCTGCTGCGCGCGCCGCTGACCGACGCAGGCCTGTCCTTCGAGGTTATCCTGGAGGAACCGATGGTGCTGGCGCTGCCCGCAAACCACCGCCTGGCGAAGTTGCGGCGCGTACCCGCAAAGCGTCTTGCGAACGAGCCCTTCGTGATGTTCCCGCGCCGGCCGGGGACCGTTTTTCATGATTTCATCACGGGCTTCTTCCAGCGTACCGGCTGTACCCCGCGCATCGTCCAGGAGGCGACCCAGACCCACGCTGTCATCGGCCTGGTTTCCGCGGGCATCGGTTGCGCCCTGGTCGCAGCGTCGGCGCGCTCCATGGGCTTGCGCGGTGTGGCATACCGGCCGCTGCTCGAGGATGCGCCGGTAGTGCGCACCGCGCTCGCCTGGCGCAGCAGCGACACGTCGCCGGTGGTCGCGGGCTTTCTGGCGACGGCCCGACGTGCAGCGCGCCAGTTGTAGGATCCCCGGATCCCGGATGCGTCCTGCCGGCTGGATGCCTATTTCGGGATTGGCACCGCTTGCAGTAGCACGCTGAGGCCCATTGGATTAGACTGTCCCACTATTGATCCGGGCTCAACATGGCCCGGGGCAATATTCGACTACTTTCTATCAGGAGATTTTTGTGGCTACTGGCACAGTGAAATGGTTCAACGCAGGCAAGGGTTTCGGATTCATACAGGCGGATGACGGTTCGAAAGACGTTTTTGTGCATATCTCCGCGGTTGAAAAGGCGGGCCTATCCACCTTGAACGAAGGTCAGAAAATCGAATACGAATTGGTCAAAGGCAAGGACGGAAAGACCTCGGCCGGGGAGTTGAAGTCGGTCTAAGCCCCGTTGGCAGATCGGCCCGCGGGTCGATCTGCGCATCCGGCGGTAGGTTCTGCGCCCGCGGCAAAAGTCAGGTCGCTGCGGGCGTCCTCCGGGGGAGGACGCGGGGAGGTATGCTCTCGTCTGGTTGCGTCCCTGAGGCATTCGCGCCGTTTCACCCCACGGCGACCGCATCGCTCCAGTCCAGGCACGCGCGTTCTTCGTAAGGCCGGTCCCACAGGCTGCAGTTGGCGCGATCCACGATCCGCGCCGGCAATATGATCTCCCCAGGCACAGGCTCGCCCCGCACATGGCGGATCGCGCACTCGGCGGCCAGACCGGCCATGTTCATCGCATCGAAATCGGCAGTAGCCAGCATGAGACCGCTTTTGATCGCGGCGATGGCCGAAGGAATCGCGTTGACGCCGACGAGCAAGGCGCTGCGCCCGGCCGAACGCAGCGCTTCGATAGCGCCCAGCGCCATGCTGTCGTTGGCCGAGAGGATGGCGTCTATGTGCGGTACGGCGGCCAGCGCAAGCGCCATGGCGGCACGGGCCGGTTCCAGCAGATAGCGTCCGCTGCAGGTCGCCACTATGCGGATTCCCGGATAGGCCGCGGCCGCGTCGCGAAACCCGCGTACCCGCTCGACGCTGGTCAGCGCATCCGCCGCCCCCTCCAGGATGAGGGCATCGCCCCGTCCGTCTAACCGTTCGAACAGGTAGCGCGCGATCTGGAATGCAAGCAGGTAATCGTCCGACCCGACAAACGCGATGCACTGCCCTTCGGTCAGGCGATTGATGCAGGCAACCAGGGGGATGCGCGCCGCATTTATCCTGCGGATTGCCGCGTTCACCGCTGTCGGATGCACCGGCACCAGCAGGATCGCGTCCGGGCGCTCGGCCAGCGCCCGCTCGATCAACTCGATCTGCTGCGCCGGGTCATCCGCGGATTCGGGCACATAATGCACCGTGCTCGCGCCCAGCTTGCGCGCCGTGCGGTCTGCCCCCAGCCGCGCCGCCGCATAAGCGGGATTGCTACGATTCTTGGTGAAAACCGCGAGCTTCACCGGACCGATTGCGGGCTAGGTGATTTGCCGCTAGCCCGGCGGCGGCGCAAACATACGTCCAATTCCCATGCCTCCGTGCCGCGTAAGGACGGGCGCGGCTCAGGCGGGCGTAGCAACGCGTTCAGTCTCCGCGGCCGGCTGGAATCCGAGCTCCGCCGACAAGTCCACCGCGGCCTCGCGCACGAATTTCGACTTCTCCTGCAGGGCCTGCAGCGAAAGCCGCCACATGGGACCCGAGATGCCGATGGCGCCGGCGACCCGCCCGGTGAAATCGCGCACCGGAACCGCCACGCAGCGCGCTTCGGCATCGAATTCGCCATCGTCGAAAGCCAGGCTCTTGCGCCTCACCTCATCGACTTCGCGCAGCAGGGCGTCGCGTTCGACCAAGGTCTTGGCGGTGTATGGGCGCAGGTCGCAGGTTTTCATGTAGCGCTCGAGTTGTACCGGCGACAACGCTGCCAGCAGCACCTTGCCCAGAGCCGTGGCATGCGCCGGACGAACCGCGCCGGTGCGGTCGACCATCTGGAATATCCCGCTGCCGGCCGTCTTGGCTACCACCACGATCTGCTCTCCGGAACGGATCGCAAAGTGGCTGTATTCGCCGGTCGCGGCGGTAAGCTTTTCGAGTACCGGCGTGGCGACGTTGACGAGTTCGATTTCGTCCAGCGCGCCCGCCGCGAGCGTGAACATGCGCCGCCCGATGCGGTACTTTCTGGAATCGGCGAGCTGGCTCACATAGCCGAGCTGCACCATGGTCTTGACCAGGTGAAAGGTCGTGCTGTTATGCAGCCCCACGCGCTTGCTCAGTTCCGCCAGGCTGATGCCCTCGCGGTTGCGGGCAATTTCCTCGGCGATCGAAAACGCACGCGCGATCGACTGAACGCCGCCGCGCTCCTTCTCGACCTCGGGCTGTTCCTCCGGCGGCGGGATCGCTTTCTTGCGTGTGGTTTTCTTCATGTCGGTTGCTCGCTTGATCGCATCACAGATTGAACAGGACCAGCCTCTCTTCGGTCATGTCGCGCATGGCGTAGCGGGGGCCTTCGCGGCCGATCCCGCTGGATCGGATGCCGCCGTACGCAAGCTGGTCGGTACGCCAGGTCGAGGTCCCGTTGACGATCACGCCGCCGACGCGCAGCGCGCGTATGGCGTCGAACGCGACCTGGATGGATTTGGTGAATATTCCGCAATGCAGCCCGTACGGCGCGGCGCTGATTTGTTCGAACAGCGGCGGCAGATCCCGGTAACGCTGCACGGTCACGACCGGGCCGAACACTTCCTCGCACACCACGCGCATGCTCGGCTGCACATCGACCAGCACCGTCGGCTCGTAGGCTGCGCCATGGCGCCGGGCGCCGGTCAGGGCGCGCGCGCCCTGCGCAACCGCCTCGCCGACCCAGGTCTCGACCCGCTGCGCCGCCGCCGCGTCGATCAGGGTGCCGACGTCGGTCGCGGGGTCCAGCGGATCGCCCAGGCGCAGGGTCTTGACCTCGCGCACCAGGCGCTCGACGAAGCTGTCGTAAAGGCTCTCGTGCACATACACGTTCTGCACCGAAATGCAGCTCTGCCCGGCGAGGCGCATGGAATTGCGCGCGCACAGCGGCGCCGCCTCCTCGACCGAGGCATCCGCGTGCACGATGGTGGTTCCGTTGCCGCCGAGTTCGAGGGCGACGCGGCGCAGACCGCTCGCCGCCTTGATTTCCAGACCGACCCGGCTCGAACCGGTGAAGGTCACAAAATCCACACGCGGATCGCGCACCAGGGCCGGTCCGACCGTGGCGCCGTACAGCAAGTTCACGAAACCCGGCGGCGCGCCGGCGTCCGCAAACAGTTCGACCAGTTTGCTCACCACCCAGGGCGACTGCGGCGGCGCCTTGAGCACTATCGTATTGCCCGCGGCGATCGCCGGCCCGATCTTGTGGCAGGCAAGATTGAACGGCGCATTGTAGGGCGTGATGCCGGCTACCACGCCCACCGGAAAACGCAGCAGAAACGCGAGCTTTCCGGCTCCCATCGGCGTGCCGTCCAGCGGAACCTGCTCGCCCTGGATGCGTATGGCCTCCTCGGCCGACAGCAAGATCGTGTCCTGCGAACGGATCACCTCGGCCCTGGCATCCTTTATCGCCTTGCCGGTTTCGCGCGACATGATCCGCGCGATATCGTCGGCGCGCTCGATGAGCAGCGTGGCGACCTTGCGCAGCAGCGCCGCACGCTCGTAGCCGGGCATCGCCGCGGCCTTGGGCTTGGCTGCAGTCGCCGCCGCGAGCGCGTCGTCCAGATCCTGCAGGGTAGACTCGGGGACGGATGCCACGCGCTCGCCGCGATACGGGTCGCAGACATCGCGTTCGCTCGCGCCGGCGCGCCATTGCCCGTCGATGAACATATTCAGACGCGCCACCGCGTCTGCCGCGGGCGCGCTGGTGTTTGCGCGGGGTTTGGACATACCGGCCTCGACAGACACAATTGATCGATTGCATAGACGGTGCTACAACTACCGGCACCGGCTAATGCGCCAAATTGAAATTATACTCCAGCGTAACGCCAGTGCCCATAATATGAAGTCGCCTTTGTCATTGTGAAATTTGCAGCTAACCCGATTACAATAGGCTGGTTCAATGTTCCCCCTCCCCCTAGACCCTTACTCTTCATGACAAATCCCAACTACGACGTAATCGTGATCGGCGGCGGCAATGCCGCGCTGTGCGCGGCGCTGACCGCGCGCGAAGGCGGCGCCAGCGTGCTGCTGCTCGAATCGGCGCCGCGCGAATGGCGCGGCGGCAACTCGCAGCACACGCGCAATCTGCGCTGCATGCACGACGCCCCGCAGGACGTGCTCACCGACGCCTATCCTGAAGAGGAATATTGGCAGGACCTGAACAAAGTCACCGGCGGCCTGACCAACGAAACGCTGGCGCGGCTGGCGATACGCGATTCGGCGCACTGCCGCGACTGGATGCGGCGGCACGGCGTGCATTTCCAGCCCTCGCTCTCGGGGACGCTGCAGCTGTCGCGCACCAACGCGTTCTTTCTCGGCGGCGGCAAGGCGCTGATCAACGCCTACTATCGCAGCGCCGAGCAGCTGGGCGTGCAGATCCGCTATCAGGCGCCGGTGGACCGGCTCGAGCTGCGCGACGGCCGGTTCGAAGCCGCCTGCATCGGCAGCGAGCGCATCGCGGCGCGGGCCTGCGTGGTCGCGAGCGGCGGCTTCGAGTCGAATCGCGAATGGATGCGCGAAGCCTGGGGCCAGGTCGACGGCGCATGGGTTTCGGACAATTTCCTGATTCGCGGCACGCGCTTCAACATGGGCGTGCTGCTGAAATTCCTGATCGGCGCCGGCGCCGACGCCATCGGCGATCCGACGCAAAGCCATTGCGTGGCGATCGACGCGCGCGCGCCCTTGTACGACGGCGGCATCTGCACCCGCGTCGACAGCGTGTCGCTGGGCATCGTGGTGAACAAGCATGCGCAGCGCTTCTACGACGAAGGCGAGGACTTCTGGCCCAAGCGCTATGCGATCTGGGGCCGGCTGGTGGCGGGCCAGCCGGGGCAAATCGCCTACTCGGTGATCGACGCCAAGGCCATCGGCCGCTTCATGCCGCCCGTATTCCCCGGGGAAAAAGCGCAGTCGCTGCCCGAACTCGCGCGCAAGCTCGGCCTCGACGAAGGCGCGCTCGCGCGCACCGTCCGCGATTACAACGCCGCCTGCGGCGGCGGCACCTTCGATCATGCGGCGCTCGACGACTGCGCCACCGCCGGCCTCGCGCCGCCGAAGACCCACTGGGCGCGCCCGATAGACACCGCGCCGTACTACGCCTACCCGTTGCGGCCCGGCATCACCTTCACCTACCTCGGGGTGAAGGTGAACCAGCAGGCGGCCGTGCATTTCGCCGGCCGCGCGAGCCCCAACCTGTTCGCCGCCGGCGAGATCATGGCCGGCAACGTGCTCGGCAAGGGCTACACCGCCGGTGTGGGCATGACCATAGGCACCGCATTCGGGCGCATCGCCGGCACCCATGCGGCGGCAGCGGCCATGCAGGGAGTCGCCCATGCAGCCGCTTGAATTGCCAGTCCGCGGGGCGGGCGACGCCGCGGCCGCAGCGGGGATGGACGCCGCCGCCGAGGCGGCGCGGCAGTTGCAGATCTGCAACGCCTGCCGTTATTGCGAAGGCTTTTGCGCGGTATTCCCGGCAATGACGCGCCGGCTCGAATTCGGCCCGGCCGATGTCGACTACCTGGCCAATTTGTGCCACAACTGCGGCGCCTGCCTGCACGCCTGCCAATACGCCCCGCCGCACGAATTCGCGGTCAACGTGCCGCAGGTCATGGCCCGAGTGCGCCTCCAGAGCTACGCCGACCATGCCTGGCCGCCCGCGCTGGGACGGCTGTACCAACGCAACGGCCTGACGCTCGCGCTCGCGCTGGCCGCGGGTCTGGCGCTGTTTCTGCTGCTGGCGCTCGCGCTCAACGGGACGCTCTGGCAGGGACCGCTGGCGGGGGATTTCTATCGCGTGTTCCCGCACAATCTGATGGTGTCGCTGTTCGCGCCGATATTTCTGTACGCGCTGCTTGCCTTGGGCTTGAGCGTGCGCGGATTCTGGGCGAGCGTATCCCCGGCGGACCGCGCAAGCGCTGCGCCCGGTGCCGCGCTCGCCGAGGCAACCAGCGACGCGCTGCGCCTGAAGTACCTGGACGGCGGCCACGGCGAGGGCTGCAACGAGGCCGACGACGCCTACACCCTGTGGCGGCGCCGCTTCCATCACTTCACCTTCTACGGTTTCATGCTGTGCTTCGCGGCCACCCTGGTGGCCACGCTGTATCACTACCTGCTCGGCCGGCACGCACCTTATGCGCTCGCGAGCCTGCCGGTGCTGCTGGGCACGGCGGGCGGCATCGGCTTGCTGCTCGGGCCGGCCGGACTCCTGTGGCTGAATCTGGGCCGCCATCCGCTGCACGGCGATGCGGCGCAAAAACCGATGGACCGCGGCTTTATCGTACTGCTGTTTCTCGTCAGTCTCAGCGGCATCGCCCTGCTCGCCTGGCGCGACACCGGCGCCATGGCGCTGCTGCTTGCGCTGCACCTCGCGGTGGTGATGGCCTTGTTCCTGACGCTGCCGTACAGCAAGTTCGCCCACGGCATCTACCGCGCGGCGGCGCTGCTCAAGTGGGCGATAGAGAAGCGCCAGCCCAACCGGCTGCAACTCGGTTCCGAGTAAATCCGGTCTCGGTCCGGCTGCGGAGAAACGCCATGAGTCGCGGCATTATCGATGAGACCTATGATGTCGTGGTGGTCGGCGGGGGCGGCGCCGGCCTGGCCGCGGCGATCGAGGCGCGCAAGCTCGGCCGCGAGGTCCTGCTGCTGGAGAAGAATCCTGCGCTGGGCGGATCCACCGCCTGGTCGATCGGTTCCATCACCTCGAGCGCGACACCGCATCAGGCGAAGCGCGGCATCGTGGACTCCCCGGACGATCATTTTGCCGACATGCCCGCGTTCGCGGGCGATCTGGCGCCACGGGACAACGACGCACTGCGCCGCATTCTGTGCGACGAGGTACCCGATGCGTTGCGCTGGCTGATCGCGTGCGGCGTGCGCTTCTACGGCCCGGTGGCCGAGCCGCCGCATCGCAAACCGCGCATGCACACGGTACTGCCGAATTCCGGCTCCTACATCTATCATCTGCAGCGCCATGCGCGGCGGCTGGGCGTGGCGATTCTGCTGAACACGCGCGCGCACGAACTCATCACCGAAGGCGGCCGCGTCTGCGGCGTGCGTTGCGGCGAGGACGACGCGAAGCGCGTGTTTCGCGCCCGCGCCGGGGTCGTGCTCGCGGCCGGTGATTTCACCAACAGCCCCGAGCTCAAGCGCCGCTACATGGGGCCGCAGGAAGCCAGGATTGCGGGCGTGAACGTCACCGCGACGGGCGACGGACAGCTGATGGCGGAGAAACTCGGCGCGCGCATCCTGAACGGCGATCTGGCGCTGGGCCCGGAGATCCGCTTCATCGCGCCGGCGCGCGACACCCTGGTGCGCCGCCTGCCGCCGTGGCCGGCGCTCGCGGTGTTCATGCAATGGGCGCTGGAGCACATGCCGCAGGCGCTGCTGCGGCCGTTTCTGATGAGCTTCCTCACCACCGCGCTCGCGCCCTCGCCCGCCATCTTCGACAGCGGCGCCATTCTGATCAATAAGTCGGGCCGCCGCTTTTGCGACGAACGCAAGCACCCCGCCTATGCCTTGCCCGACCAAGCCGGCGAGACCGCCTACATCCTCATCGACCAGCGCATCGCAACCCGATTCTCCGCCTGGCCGAATTTCGTTTCCACGGCGCCGGGCGTCGCCTACGCCTACATTCCCGACTACCGCCGCAGCCGGCCGGACATCTGCACCGAGGCAGCTACCCTGGACGAACTGGCGCGCAAACTGGGTATGGATGCGCGCGCGCTGGGCAGCACCGTTGCCGAGTACAACGCCTCAGCGCGCAGCCGCGACGACGCTAACGGCGCCGCGCCGCTCGGTCTGGGCCCCTACACTGCGCTCGGCCCGGTGCGCGCCGTGTTCGTGCACAACGAAGGCGGGCTCAAGGTCGACACCGAACACCGGGTGCTCGATCACGCGGACGCGGCCATCCCCGGGCTCTACGCCGCCGGCGCGACCGGCCAGGGCGGCCTGCTGCTCAAGGGCCACGGCCATCACCTCGCCTGGGCCTTCGTATCCGGACGCCGCGCCGGCCGGCTCGCCGCGCATAACGCGGTTTCAGAGCGCCTGAATTGACCCCGCCGGGGGAGCAGGCACGCTTGCGCTCCCCGAGAAATTATTCGATACTGTGAATGCAGTTGCGGCATTATGGCATTTTGGTACAAAGCACCAAAGCGCAAGCAACCCGGCCGCATCGGCCGAATACGAGGAGGAGTGAACATGACCAACGACAAGAAGGACGGGAATTGCAGCATCGCATCTGAAAGTCGCAGAAAAATCATCAAAGCGGGAGCGACGGTCGCAGGGGCGCTCGCGCTCGGCTTCCCGGCTATCGTGCGCAGCCAGTCCGACAAGATCAAGATCGGGCATCTGACGCCGTTGACCGGATTTCTCGGCGCGCTTGGCGCCTACGCCCAACTCGGCATCAAAATGGCCGAAGAAGAAATCAACCGCGCCGGCGGCGTCATGGGGCGCCAGCTCGACGTGATGTCGGAAGACTCGGTCAACCCGGCCACGGCCTCGACCAAAGCCCAGCGCATGCTCGAGCGCGACGGCGCTACCGTGCTGATGGGCGAGATCAACTCGGCCTCGGCGCTGACCATCATGCAGGTTGCGGACCGCAACAAGCGCCTGTTCATGCAAATCGGCGCGCGATCGGATGCGCTGCGCGGCAAGAATTGCAACCGCTATACCTTCCACGTCGACATCCCGGTCACCGTGATGGTCAACGCCGCAGGACAGGCGTTGCTGCGCGACGGCCTGGTGAAGGGCAAACGCATTTACAGCCTGACCGCCGACTATCTGTTCGGCCACGACCTGTCCAAGGCGGCGAAGAATTTCTTTGCCGCGAATGGCGGCACCCATATCGGCGACGAACTGATACCCACCGACGTGACCGATTTCAGCCCGTATCTCTTGAAAATCCGGCAGGCGAAGCCCGACCTCGTCGCCACCAACCTCGCCGGCAACCAGGTCACCAACTTCGTCAAGCAGTACGCCGAATTCGGCCTGCCCTATGCGATCGCCGGCTTCAACCTCAATACGGCGGACGCCTGGGCGGCGGGCGAAGGCAACCTCGCCGGCATCTGGCCGACAGTCTGGCACCACGAACTCGACACGCCCGGTTCGAAAGCCTTCGCCGCCGAATTCAGGAAAAAGCACAACCAGCCGCCCGAGAACCACGCGTGGATCGAATACGTGTCGCTGAAAATGATGGCGCAGGCGATGAACGAAACCAAGTCCACCGATACGGAGAAGCTGATCGCCTATTTCGAGAAGCAGACGCAGTTCGACATCCTCAAGGCGCGCAAGGGCTATTTCCGCTCTTGGGACCACCAGCTGATCCAGGAAGCCTATCCGTTCACCGTCAAGCCCAAGGGCCAGGCGAAAGACAAGTGGGATTTCCTGCAGTTCGGTGCCGCGGTCCCCGCGGCGAATCAGCCGCTGGAGATCATCAACCCGTCGAAAGATCAAAACACCTGCGTATTTTGATCGCGCCTAGCGCGATGCTGAGCAGGCTTCACGCTGCGGCGTCCAAGGCGCCGCAGCGCTTCGCCTCACCTTCGTACTGATCATGCAACTCCTGTTCCTGCTCGAGCAGGTGGTAAACGGCCTCGTGCTCGGCGGCTACTACCTGCTGATCGCGCTGGGCCTGTCGCTGATATTCAGCGTCGGCGGCGTGGTGAATCTGGCGCATGGCGCGTTCTACGCGCTTGGCGCCTATGCCTCGCTCGAAATCGCAAAATACCTGGGTTTCGGCCCGGCGCTGGTCCTGTCGCCGCTCGCGGTGTCCCTGCTCGGCATCCTGTTCGAACGCTACCTGTTGCGCCGCTTCTACACCGCCGATCCCATACTCTCCCTGCTCGTGACCTTCGGCCTGGCGATGGTGGCCGAGCAGGTGATCCGCATGATCTGGGGCGCCTCACCCCTGGCCGCGGCCATGCCGGCCGGCTTCAAGGGGCAACTCATGCTGGGCGATTTCATGTTTTCGCGCTACCGCCTGTTCCTGCTCGCCGTCGTCGCGGTGGTATTGACCGGACTGTGGCTCCTGCTCAACAAGACCTCGTTCGGCCGCGTGGTGCGCGCCGGCATACAGCGGCCGGACATGGTCGCCGCGCTGGGCATCAGGCTGCAGCCTTACATGACGGCGGTGGTCATGCTCGGCGTGGGCATGGCCGCGCTCGCCGGGGCGCTGTTCGCACCGATCGCGGTGGTGCATCCGGCCATGGGCGCCGAGATCATCATCGTCGCCTTCGTCGTGGTGGTGATCGGCGGCCTCGGCAGTTTCTGGGGCGTGGTGCTGGCCGCCCTGCTGGTGGGCGTGGTGCGCGGCATTACCATCCACTTCGTCCCGGCCGCGGGCGAAGCGTCGATGTATGTGCTGATGTTCCTGGTGCTGCTGTTCCGCCCGCGCGGCCTCCTCGGCGAGCGCATCGAGAAATTCGAATGACGCGGTCGCGCTCCAGCCGGCAGCTGCTGTGGATAGGCGCGATCGCGCTGGTCGCCCTGCCGCTTGCCATGCGCCTGCTCGGGCTGACCGTGAACACGGCCAGCGTCGTCGTTATCCTGACGATCGCCGCGATGGGGCTCAATCTGCTGGTGGGCTACACCGGACTCACATCGTTCGGCCACAGCGCCTGGTTCGGCATCGGCGCCTATGCCGCCGCGCTGGCGCAGAAGCACTGGTTCGACGGCCAGCTCGCGCTCCCGATCCTGTTCTCCATGGCTTTCGTCGCCGTGCTCTCGACCCTCGTCGGCGTGCTGGTCCTGCGCCGCCGCGGCGTGTACTTCTCGCTGTTGACGCTGGCGCTGGTGGCGCTTTGCTATGCCATCGCGTTCCGCTGGACCGAAGTGACCGGCGGCGAGGACGGCCTGGGCGGATTGAAGCGCGGCAGCCTGGGGCCGTTCGATCTTGGCAATGCGCTGGTCTACTACGGCGTGGTGGCACTCATCGGCCTCGGCGTGCTGTACACGCTGTTGCGCGTGGTCCGTTCGCCCTTCGGGCACGTGCTCGTGGCGATACGCGAGAACCAGCAGCGCGCGAGCTTCCAGGGCTACGACGTGGACCGCTACAAGCTCGCGGTGTTCGTGCTCTCGGCGGTGGTCACCGGGCTCGCCGGCGCGCTGATGGGCTTCCAGAACTACCTGGTCTCCGCCGAATCGGTTTCGGTGACCTTCTCCGGCGAACTGCTGTCCATGGTGGTCATCGGCGGCATGCACCACATACTGGGCCCGGCCCTGGGCGTGCTGTTCTACATCCTGTTCCGCGAACTGTTCTCGATGTGGACCTCGAACTGGCTGCTCTGGTTCGGCCTGGTCTTCGTCGGCTTCGTACTGTATTCGCCCGGCGGCCTGGTCGGCATCTGGGTCAAGCTGCAGCGGCGCTGGCGCCCCCTGCCGGAAGAAGCCGCCGCGATGAGCAAACGCAAGATCTACGAAGGACTGCCGCTGCCGGCGTTCCTGCGTCCCGAGGCGCTTGAGGGAACCGTGCTGGAAGCCGAGGTGATGCAAAAGCATTTCGGCGGCCTGCGGGCAGTCGCCGGTGCCACGCTGAGCATCCATGCGGGCGAGATCCACGCCCTGATCGGTCCCAACGGCGCGGGCAAGACGACGCTGTTCAATCTGATATCGGGCATGTACACCCCGGATGGCGGCACGGTGCGCCTGAACGGAACGCAAATCCACAGCTTTCAGCCGCACCGCATTTGCCGCCAGGGACTCGCGCGCTCGTTTCAGATCACCAACCTGTTTCGCGGCCTGACGATCTACGAGAACCTGCGTTTGTCGCTGCAGGCGCATCATCCGGCGCGGTTCAACCTGTGGCGCGACATCGACGGCTACCCGGAGATCCACGCGGAGACCGCTGAATTGCTCAAATTCCTCGGCCTCGAAGGCATAGAGGAGATCGCGGGCGGCGATTTGTCCTACGGCGGACAGCGACTGGTGGACCTGGGCATCGCCCTGGGCTCCAAGCCGCAGGTGCTGCTGCTGGACGAGCCGCTGGCGGGCCTCGCCGCGGCCGAGCGCGAGCGCGTGTCCAGGCTCGTGTGTTCCGTGGCGGAAAACATCCCGGTGCTGATCGTCGAGCACGACATCGACCGCGTGCTCGGCTTCTCCCAGCGCGTCACGGTGATGAACCAGGGGGAGGTATTGCTGACCGGCACCGCCGCGGAAATCAGGGCCGACCGCCGCGTGCAGGAGATTTATACGGGAACCGGAACGCCGCCGGTCACCGGCCGCGTCGAAGGCGAGGCGCGCGAGCGCGCGCTGCTGCTGCGCTTCGAAGGCGTCAACGCCTACTATGGCAAAAGCCACATCCTCAACGACGCGACGCTGGACGTGCGCGAGGGCGAGATCGTCGCGCTGCTCGGGCGCAACGGCGCGGGCAAGTCCACTCTGTTGAAGACCCTGGCCGGACTGGTGCGCGCGGCCTCCGGACAGATCGAATACGCGGGGCGCGACATCGCTCAGGCGTCGGCGCCGGACATCGCTCGCCTCGGGGTCGGCTATGTGCCCCAGGGGCGCGGCCTGTTCGCCGGCATGACGGTGGCCGACAACCTCGCGCTCGGGCGCCTGGCGCGCGCCACCGACGGCAGCAACGGCATCGTCTGGAGCGAAGAACAGATCCTGCACTATTTTCCGCGCCTCAAGGACCGCATGCATACGGCGGCCGATTACCTGTCCGGCGGGGAACAGCAGATGGTGGCCGTGGCGCGCGCGCTGTCGGGAAATGTGCGGCTGTTGCTGCTGGACGAGCCATTCGAAGGCCTGGCGCCGACCGTGGTGCAGGAACTGTTCACGGTCTTCGATCTGCTGCGCCAGCACGTGTCCATCCTCATCGTCGAGCACAATCTCGATCTGGTGCTGGCGCTGGCCGACCGCGTGTTCGCACTCGAGCGCGGCGCCGTGTTCCATCAGGGACCGGCCGAGGCGCTGCTCAAGGACCTGGACTATCGCAAGCAGATTCTGTGGCTGTGATGGCCGCGGCGACCGCACTCGAGGCAAGCCGGCATCGGTTTGATTTGCGCGGGGCAGCGCGCATCGTGTCGTCGCCCAACCGGCGACGCGGCCGCGATAGTCGCCACCCAGGCGTTTCCTTGAATCGAACCGGACTCCATTCGGGTCCGCGGGAGATTCAAATGAAAACACTACTGCGCGGAGGCGCGATCCAGAGGGGATACCGGCAGTTCCAGCCAAGCCCTGCGATATTGAGGCGTGTGCCAAACAGCGCATAAAGTAAAATATCCAGTCTTCGGACGTATTGGAATCCAATGGTTTGAAATGAATGTAACCAAATGAAACCCAAAATACTCATCCCGTTCCTCCTGATAGTCGTGCTCGGCGCCGCCGGCGGGCTTTATTGGCAACGCACGCACGATGGCGAACCGCTGGCCACGGCGCTCACGCTTTATGGCAACGTCGACATCAGGCAGGTGCAACTGGCATTCAACGGGTCGGATCGGATTGATCGTATGCTGGTCAGAGAGGGAGAAATCGTGCGCAAGGGTCAACTCCTTGCCACGCTCGACGCCACCCGGCTGCAACAAAATGCCGCTCTGCTTGAGGCCCAATTGGCCGCGCAGCAGCAAGTCCTCGCCCGCCTCAAGGCGGGCAACCGGCCGGAGGAAATACGCAAGGCGCGCGCAGACGCCGAGGCCGCCAGAATAGAAGCCAACAACGCCGAGCGGACCTATCGCCGGCTTAAAGAACTTGTCGCCCGGAAGTTCGTCGCCCAACAGCAGGCCGACAATGCAAACGCCGCGGCAGATGCCGCCCAGGCCAAGTACGAAGCAGCGCAGGCGACGCGCTTGCTCGCCGAGTCGGGTGCGCGCGTGGAGGATGTCGCCGCCGCAAGCGCTACGCGCGATGCAAACCAGGCGGCGCTCGCGATTGCGCGCAAGCAGCTGGCCGATGCTTCTCTCTATGCGCCGGCCGATGGCATCATCCAGAACCGGATTCTTGAGCCCGGCGACATGGCCTCCCCCCTGCTTTCGGTGTATACCCTGGCCTTGACCGATCCGATCTGGGTGCGCGCGTATGTGCAGGGAACGGACTTGGGCAAGATTCATCAAGGCATGCGCGCTGCGGTGACGACCGACAGTTATCCCGGCAAGAGCTACCGCGCGTGGCTAGGCTACATTTCCCCCAGCGCCGAATTCACCCCTAAATCGGTGGAAACGACGGAAGTCAGATCCAATCTGGTCTATCAGGTGCGGATTTTCGTATGCAACCCGCAGAATGAACTGCGCCTCGGCATGCCGGCAACGGCGAGCATCGTGCTGGATCAGACGCGATCCGCCGACGCGGGAACGTCTCCCTGCCAGACCCCCTGATGCCGCCGACGGCCGCTGCGCATCAGGCGGGCTCGCGCTCCCCGCCGAGTCCGGGAGGGGATAGCGCGCTGCAAATCGACCAGCTCTCCAAGGCGTTTCACTCGGACGGACGTCTGGTTCAGGCGCTCGACAAGGTGAGCTTTCGCGTTCGACACGGCACGGTGACCGGCCTTATCGGACCGGACAGCGCCGGGAAGACGACCCTGATGCGCCTCGCCGCCGGCTTGCTGGCCCCCGACACCGGCAGCATCATCGTTCTCGGCAAGAATGCCACTACCCAATCGCTGGAGGTGCAAGCCAGCATCGGTTATATGCCGCAACGTTTCGGACTGTATGAAGACCTGACGGTGCAGGAGAATCTGGACCTGTACGCCGACTTGCAGGGTGTTGCGAAAATGAATCGTGCCGATCGCTATCTGGAGTTGTTGCAGATGGCCGGACTGGCCCCGTTTACCCATCGCCTGGCCGGGCAGCTCTCCGGTGGCATGAAGCAAAAACTGGGGCTGGCTTGCACCCTGGTGCGCCAACCCGCCTTGCTGCTGCTGGACGAACCTACCGTCGGCGTGGACCCGTTATCGCGGCGCGAACTATGGGCCATCGTCAATCGCCTGGTGCGCAATGAAAAGACCACCGTACTGCTGAGCACCGCTTACCTGGATGAGGCAGAACGCTGCGACGAGTTGGTTCTGTTATATGACGGCAAACTTCTGGACCAGGGCGATCCGAAGCGCCTGCGCGATCGCATGCAAGGCCGAACCTATGCCGTCGCCGCGGCGAATATATCCAAGCGATCGCTGCAGGCGCATCTATCGCAGGCACCCGGCGTGGTGGACGCGCTGATCCAGGGCGAGCATGTTCGCCTGGTGATGGAAGATTCGACGCGCCCCGCCGTTGCAACCATGCTCCCGGGCCTCAATGGCGTTTCGCTGCGCGAAGTGCCTCCGCGCTACGAGGATAGCTTCATCGCACTGCTGAAGGCACAAGCGCAGCCAGACGGCGCTGTGCCATCCACGTCCGCCAGCCCGAAGGCCCTGCTGTCACCCGCAAGAACAGAACAGGGAATTGCCGTAATCGAAGTGGATCAACTGGAGCGGCGTTTCGGCGATTTCCGCGCCGTCAAGAGCCTCAGCTTTGCCGTGTCTCGCGGCGAGGTCTTCGGTCTGCTCGGCGCCAACGGCGCCGGCAAGACCACTACGTTTCGCATGTTATGCGGCCTGCTGCCGCCCAGCGGCGGCAGCCTGCGTGTCGCCGGCGTCGATCTGCGCCATGCGCCCGCTGCAGCACGCGCGCGCATCGGATACATGTCGCAGAAATTTTCCCTCTATGCCCAACTCAGCGTGATGCAGAACCTGCGTTTCTTCAGCAGCGCCTATGGACTATCGCGCAGCCGGAGCGAACAGCGCATGCGTTGGGCCATGGCCGAGTTCGCACTGGCGCCGCTGGCGGACTCCGCCAGCGGCGATCTTTCTCTCGGCTACAAGCAACGACTGGCATTGGCCTGCGCCTTGATGCACGAGCCGGACATCCTGTTTCTGGACGAACCCACGTCCGGGGTGGACCCTCTCGCGCGGCGCGAGTTCTGGCAGCGCATCAATGCGCTCGCCGAGCAAGGCGTCACGATCATGGTGACCACGCATTTCATGGAAGAGGCCGAATATTGCGACCGTCTCGCCATCATGGCGACAGGTGAAATCCTGACTATCGGGACGCCTGCCGCCATCAAGCAGGGCGCGCGCACGCAAACCCTGCCCGACCCGACCATGGAAGACGCCTTCATCGGACTGATCGAAGCTCGAGCCCCGGCAGAGGCCCGGCCATGAATGACCGCCGACATCAGGACGGGGCGATAGCGCAGGGATCGTTCGGCATGCGCATGCGCGGTCTGATACGCAAAGAGTTCCTGCAGATTTTCCGCGACCCCAGCAGCATCGCCATCGCCTTTTTGATGCCCCTCGTGCTGCTGCTGCTGTTCGGTTATGGCGTGTCGCTGGACTCCGAATCGATACCGGTGGCGCTGGTGGTGGAGAAACCGAGCGCAGATACAGCCAGCTTCACCGCCGCCTTCAGCAAGTCCCGTTACTTCCTGCCCGCCGCATTCTCCACCACCCGAGCCGCGGAAGCGGCAATGATCGCACGCCAGGTGAACGCCATCGTGGTTTTGCGCCAAGACTTCGCGCAGCGCCTGCACAATAGCGGCGGCGCCCCGATTCAGTTGATCGTGAACGGCGTCGACGCCAACACCGCCAGAATCATATCGGGCTATGTGGAAGGCGTATGGGCTAACTGGCTGGCGCATGCCGCCTTGGCCCGCGGCCAGCCCCTGGCGCTGCCGGTACAGATAGAACAGCGCGTCTGGTTCAACAGCGAGCTGCGCAGCCGCAATTTTCTGGTGCCCGGTCTGATAGCGATCATCATGACGCTGATCGGCGCCCTGCTCACGGCGATGGTGATGGCGCGGGAATGGGAACGGGGCACCATGGAAGCCTTAATGGTGACGCCGGTGAGCATGAGCGAAGTCATCCTGGGCAAACTCATTCCCTACTTCGTTTTGGGCATGGGCGGGCTGGCACTTTCCGTGGCCATGGCGATCTGGCTGTTCGAAGTCCCGCTGCGCGGCTCGACCTGGCTGCTGTTCGGCGCATCCGCGCTGTTTCTTCTCACCGCGCTCGGCATGGGTCTGTTTATTTCCACCATCGCGAGAAGCCAGTTCGTCGCCGGGCAGATCGCTCTCATCACGACCTTCCTGCCCGCGTTCTTGCTGTCCGGGTTCATATTCGATATCGGCAGCATGCCTGACATCGTGCAAACGATCACGCATGTCATTGCCGCGCGCTACTATGTGGCGATCCTGCAAACGGTGTTTCTTGCCGGGAATACCTGGAGCGTGGTTCTGCCGAACATGCTTGCCTTGGCCGTGCTGGCCGTGGTCTTTCTCGGCCTGACGCACCTGAAGTCCCGCAAACGCCTGGAGTAATGCTTTATGTGGCGACGGATTCTCGCCCTGACGATCAAAGAGTTCCTGACCTTGCTCAAGGACAAGCGCAGCCGCGTGGTCATCGTAGTGCCGCCGCTGATTCAGTTGATGGTCTTTGGTTACGCGGCGACCTTCGATCTTAAACATGTCCCGTTTGCGGTCTTCAGCGAAGATCGCGGCTTCGTCTCGCGCGATCTGGTCGCGGCATTTCGCGGCTCGCCCAGTTTCCTCGAGGTAACGCGCCTGGCGCAGGCCAAGGATATTGCGCCCATGATCGACAGCAAGCGGGTGCTCATGGTCATCCGCATCGGACCGCGCTTCAGCGCGGATCTGCTGAGCGGAAACCCCGCTTCGATCCAGATCATCGTCGACGGGCGCAATTCGAATACCGCGCAACTGGCGGTCAACTATGCGCAATCGATCGTCAAGCAGTTCAACACCGAATGGATCGCCCGTCACGGCGGTCGCCTGCCACCGGCGCATATCGAAATGCGCGCCTGGTTCAATCCGAATCTGGAAAGCCGCTGGTTTTTCATACCCGGCATCGTCGGCGTGCTCACCCTGCTCGTCACCATGCTGGTGACGGCACTGTCGGTTGCACGGGAGCGAGAACAGGGCACATTCGACCAACTGCTGGTTACGCCGCTGCGGCCCGGGGAAATCCTCCTGGGAAAAGCCTTGCCGAGTTTCCTGATCGGCATTGCCGAAGCAACGCTGATCATCCTGGTGGCAGTGTTCTGGTTCAAGGTCCCGCTGCTGGGCAGCACGCTGACCTTGTATACCGGCCTCGCGCTGTTTCTGCTGTCGGCCATCGGCCTGGGCCTGATGATTTCATCGCTCGCCGTCACCCAGCAACAAGGATTGCTGGGCGCCTTTTTCTTCATGGTGCCCGCCATCATCCTATCCGGCTTTGCCACCCCGATCGAAAACATGCCACCTCTGGTGCAAGACCTTACCCTGCTGAACCCCATGCGCTATTTCCTGGTGGTTTTGCGGGGTGTTTTCCTTGAGGGCACCCCCTTCCACCTCCTGGTTCAACCATTTGTTGCGATGGCGTCGATTGGTGCGGTTGCGCTGGCTATTGCGGCTTGGCTGTTCAGGCACAGAATGTACTAACGCGTTATCGCACTGGAAAATGCATAGGCCGCAGCTAACAGACTCGGGCGCGAGCACCTGCCCGCGGGTGCGTTGGAAATCCCCGCGATCGGCGCAACCTTGTGGCTGGGTGGCCGCTGCGGCTGACACTCTGGACCTGCCCGGGAAAGCCCGTCCGTACTGGAGTTCAGCCGGCCGGCCGCTGCCAGATTTCGCTGATCTGCGCCGACAGCGTCATCGGGTCGAACGGCTTGGGAATCACGTCGATCGCACCCAGGCTCTTGTATTGCTGGATTTCGCTGGCCTGAACTTTGGCGGTCATGAATATCACCGGCGTCTGCGCCGTCTGCGGAATCTGCCTTAGCGCGGCCAGCGTTGCCGGTCCGTCCATCTCGGGCATCATCACGTCGAGCAGGATCAGATCCGCAGCAGCAGTCGGCGCCGCAGCCAGCGCCTGCTTGCCCGAACTGCAGGCGATCACGGTAAATCCCCCCACCGCTTCGAGCACCGTGATCGCGATGGTGCGTATGCTTGCCTCGTCTTCCACATAGAGTATGCGTTTGAGTTCGTTGGCCATAAGCCCGGATCCTTTCTATTTCACTATCTTCACTGCTTCCTGAATCACTTCGATCAGGCGCTGCTCAGTCGTTTGCGATTTCACCAGAAATGCGTAGGGCAAGGTCTTGGTCTCATGATCGGCATCCTGCGCCGAGAATATCACCACGCGCACCGGCGGTACCAGGCTGTTGATCAGCGGCACCAGATCCCAGCCTGACCCGTCGGGCAGCCCCAGGTCGAGCAGCACCAGATCGAATTTCTCGCGCTCCAGTATGGCACGCGCCTCCGCGACCGTTCCCGCCGCCGAAAAATCCGCAATGTCCCGCGCGATCGCGGCGACGACATTGCGCACATCCGCATCGTCTTCGACATGCAACACCCGCGGCCGCGTTCCCGCGCGCTGAACCGACTGCAAGTCGGCGAACAGGCGCTGCTCGTCGATCGGCTTGCTCAACCAGTCGACCACGCCCAGATAGCCCTGGCCCGCCTGCTGCTTGCCTTCTTCCCAATCCGCGCTGAGCACGATCACGGGCATGCCGGCCGTCGCCGGATCGGCGCGCAACTCGCGCATCAAGGAAAGCGCTTCGTCGGCCGCAAGGTTCAGATCGAGCGTCATCGCGATGTACCTGCTCGCCTTCAGCAAGGCCCTAGCCTCGGCAGCGGTTCCGGCGAAGTCGGCGTCATAGCCGGCTCGGTGCGCCATGGCCTGCAAGCGCTTGGCCGTATCGGCGTCGCTCTCGCACACCAGCAGCCGCGCGCGCGCCGCAGGCGCCACGGCCGGCTCGCGCCACTGCGGAAGGCAGAAGTAGAACGTACTGCCCTTGCCGACTTCGGTCTCGAACCCGATCTCCCCGCCCAGCCCGGTGACGATCGCCTTGGAAATCGACAGCCCCAAGCCGGTGCCGCCCTTTTGCCGCATGTCCGAAGAATCTTCCTGCGAAAATTTTTGAAAGATGCGCTCGCGGAAGGTGTCGGAAATGCCCGGACCGTGATCGATGATATCGACGCGTATGCGCCCGTCCGATTCGCTGACCGCGATATCCACGCTGCTTTGCGCCGGAGAAAACTTGCAGGCGTTCGATATCAGGTTGGTCACCACCTGGGCCAGGCGGTCGCCGTCGGCGTGCACTTTCGCCCCCGGCCGAGGCGCAACGATCTGCAGGCGCACGCCGTGCTGCGCCGCAAAGCCTTCGTTCGCCTTGACCGTCTGTTCGATCAAGGCCATGAGATCGATCACCTGCAGCTGGAAGCTCATCTTGCCCGATTCGATTTTCTCCATGTCGAGGATATCGTTGATCAGGCGGATCAGCCGCTCGCAGTTGTCCTTGGCGATGTCGATGAAGCCGCGCACCTTGTCGCTCAGGGGACCCGCCACGCCGCCGGCGAGTATCCCCAGGGAGCCGCGGATCGAGGTGAGCGGCGTGCGCAACTCGTGGCTCACGGTCGAGACGAACTCGCTTTTCATGCGATCCAGGCGCTTGAGCTCGGTGATATCGGTCAGCAGTGCATAGAAGCCTTCGACCTCGCCCAGCGCCCCGCGCCGCGGAATGTAGGTCACGTCGAGGTCGATCCCGGCGCCGTCGCGCGTAGACTGCCGGCGCTGAAACCGCACCCTTTCCCCCGCCAGGGCGCGCCGCGCATAGGGCTGCAGCATCCGGTAGACCTCCTCGCCGTAGAGTTGCCGCAACGGCCGGCCGATCAGGTCCTTGGGCTGCGCGCCGACGAAGGCCGCCAGCGCCTTGTTGCAAAACCTGAGACGTTCATCGGCATCCGCATAGCTGATGAATGCCGGCACGGCGTCGGTGATCAGCCGCAACTCCCGCTCGCTTGCCCGCAGCGCCTGTTCCGCCTGCTTGATTTCGGACACGTCCTGCGCGACCCCGACGACGCGCGCCACCTTGCCGTCGGCGCCGCGCACGGCGTAGCCGCGGGCCGACACCCAGACTAGGGTCCCGTCGGTGCGCGTGACGCGGTACTGGTCCTTGTAAGGCTCTGCGCTTTGCGCAGCCTGGCTCAGGGTGCGGATGAAATGGACCAGGTCTTCCGGATGCACCATGTCCTGCAGCCCCGAATAGCCTTCGCGCGGCGCCGGACCGACCAGGCGCCAGGGATCCTCCGGCCAGACGAACTCGTCGGCCGTGACGTCCCAATCCCATCGCACCATGCCCGCCGTCGCCAGTGCCAGTTGCAGCTGCAGGTCGTGCTCCTGCAGCGCCAGCTCGATGTTCTTGCGCTCGGTGACGTCCTGGTTGATGCCGGTGATGCGCAGCGCACCGCCTTTGTCGTCGCGCCGCACCACCCTGCCGCGGCTGAGGATCCATATCCAGTCGCCGGTCACGCGCCTGACGCGGTGCTCCACGCGGTAATCCGCCGTCACGCCGCTGAGCGCGCCTTTGATCGCCGACTGCACCCGGCCCAGATCTTCGGGATGCACCAGGTCGAGCAGCGCCGTAGGCGACACCGCGGTCTCGCGCGCTTCCGCCCCCAGGATCTGCGACCAGCCCGCGCTGAGGTAGACCCCGTTGCGCGCCAAATCCCAATCCCATGCGGCGCTGTTCGATCCTTCAAGCGCAAACGCGAGCCGCTCCTGCGCGTAGGCAAGGTCCCGCTCCGCGCGCCCGCGATCCCGCTCGTAGCGATTGATGACGGAAACGGTCCAGAGCAGCAGCGTCACCGCGAACGCGCTGCCCCAGAAGGCGAGCCTCATGAAACGGCCGATCAGGTCTTCCAGGCGCTCCGCGCTGTCCCGGGTCATCTGCCGCTCGCGTTCGCCGATCGCGTCGACCACGGCCTGCACCGCGTTTTCGCTGTCGGCCAGGCGTTCGCCCAGCAACGGCGCGTCGGCAGCACCGCGTTTCAGCATCCCCAGTGCCAGCAGGTCAAAATGCGCCTGCGCCGTACGCCTGAGCTGATCGAGCCGGGCTTGTTGATCCGGCGCCTCCAAAATGCCGCTGAGATCTTCGATCTTCCGGTTCGCGCGCGCGCGTATTTTGCCGAATTCGGCCTGCTCGGCGGCCGCCCCCGTGAATTCATACCGCGACTGCACCGCTTCGGCACGCTCGATATCACGGCGCACCGCCTCCAGGTTTTCGCGGATTTGCAGCAGTCGCCGCACTTCCTCGCCGGTCCGCGTAAATTCGCCGGCGCTGAAGTAGCCGAACGCCCCCAGCACGAGCAGAATGCCCAGGCCGCCGGAGAGGGCGAACGTGACTTTGGTGCTGAAAGAAAGGCGCAGGAAAGCCGGCAAAGCCCCGCCCTTAGGTTGGAACGGCAGCCTGCCTGAGCGCCGCGAGCAGCGCCGAAACAGTGGTTTGTTCCGCCGGGCGGGGCAGCTCGCCGCTCGCCTTGAGCTTATCCAGGAATAGCTCGAGATCGCGCGCCGCGCGGCTCGCCTCCGGTAGGCCGAAGGTCGCGCCCGAACCGGTGATGCTGTGCGCCATCCGTGCGAGGTCCGCCAGCCGCGACGGCGGTATTTGCGCCGCGACGAGGCGGCGCCAGAGATCTTCCATCTGCGCCACCGTGCCCGGCAATTGCTCGGCATAGTCGGTCTGCAGCTTGCCTATCGTGCGCTTCAGTTCATCGTCATTCATGAATTACCCGCCCCTGCCTATCCTGCCGCAATTGAACCGCAACCTGACGCCGCGACCGCGATTCCTCCCCGTTGCCCGATTGTCAGGGCCAAAGGTCCTTATTGCTCCCCGCCGCCCGCCCCGCCTCGGACAGGCCGAGCACGGCGTTGACCGCTTTGATCAGCACCTCGATCTCAAACGGCTTGGTGATATAGCCGTCAGCGCCGCCCGCCAGGCCTTTGAGCACCGCATCGCGCGTCGCCTTGGCGGTGAGCATCACCACCGGCAGAGTCTTCAGCTCGGGATGCTGACGTATCTTGAGCAGCACCAGGAAACCGTCGACATCCGGCAGCACGACATCGAGCAGTACCAGATCGAGATGCTGCGGGCGGCGGAATTCCGCGACGATTTCGTCCCGGTTCTGCGCGATCCGCACATCGAACCCTTCGCTCGTCAGAACATGCTTCAGCAGATTTGCCAGCGAAGGTTCGTCTTCGACCACCAGCACCGAGAGCATGCGCGTCGCCTCGGACTTCTTCCTGGCCCTGGCCCGGCGCGCTATGCTGACAAAATACCCTTGCTGCTGCAACAGCGCCGTGGTCGCCGCGGTTTCTTTCCTGGCTTTGGCGGTCGCCTCCATGGAAGGCTCGACCGGGCCCCGGGACTGGAAAAAGTCGACAAAATCGAGCGACCCGGCCTGATCCTTGACGAAATCGATCAACCCGTCGTACAGCAGGTTCTCGAGGATGTTCAGAACAGCGCCCTTGTCGATGGTTCGAACCCGCGCCGCGGTCTCGCCGACGGTCGACATCCCATCGATCAGGACCAGCACCTCGAGCGCAGACGGCGCCAGAGACGTCCCCGATCCACGCAGTTCGTTCTGCGCTTTGTCCGTCAGCGTGAACACGTCTTCCTCGAGGATTGCGCGGTGATTCCTATCCGACATCGTTTTCTCCGAACTCGCTTCGTCGCTGCCCAGAACCTGTAGTTCGTGATTCTACAATCCCTCGCCCCGGCGTTCGATGGTTGCGCCGTACTCAACCGAGGACACGGCGGTCGATGGCATTTGCACTGTGCGCGCGAGGATAAGCGGCGTCAAGCAGGCTGCGGCGGAAGGGGGCCGGACTGCTGTTCGGCCGGTCAAGGTAAGGGCATAGGCCGGCGCTCGCGTCGGCGATGCGGCCGATCCCAACCCGGGCGGTCGCCGCACGCGCTTTCAGCTACGCGTCGTCTGCCGGCGCGGTAGCGACGATGAAGGTGAGATCGGTAAGGCCGGTATTGGAGATTCCGTGCTCCACGCCGGGCGGTATGTAGATGACATCGTGCTTGCGCACCACCTGGCGTTTGCCGTCTATTTCCATCATGCCCTCGCCATCGAGCACGTGGTACACCTGCTCCTGAATCTTGTGCGTATGCAGCGCCACATGCGCCATGGGTTGATAACAGGAGATGCGATAGTCGATCAGCCTGGAACCCGCCGTTTCAGGGCGCACCAGGGCTTTCGACAACGCGCCGCCGAAATGGCTGGGGAACTCCTGCCAGGGCACCTCGACCACGTTGTGGATTACCGCGCTGCGCTTTGCTTTGCTTTTTGCCTTCTGCTTGTTCTTCACCATGGCCTCCTCGACCTCATGTCCCGGGGGTGAACTTGGCGCCGAATATCGGCTCCTTGTGCGGAATCGGCGGCAAGGCCCAGGCACCGGTGCCGGGCGGCCGGATGTTCGCGTCGACGTGCACGTCGATCAGGCAGGGTTTGTTGAGCGCGATGGCATGCGCCAGCGCGCCTTTGAAGTCCTCGGATTTGGTCACCGTAAATCCCTCGACGCCGGCCGCGCGCGCCCAGGCGGCGAAGTCCGGGTTATACGGTTTGCGCTGCGCGCCCTGATAGAAACCGGTGCCGATCTCGCGCCCGTCGAAATACGCGTACTGCAGGTCGCGGATCGCCCCCCAGGCAAAATTGTTCCACACGACCCATACCGCGGGAATGTCGTATTCCACCGCGGTGCACAGGACATGCGGCACCATGGTGAAGCCGCCGTCGCCGCAGATCGATACGCAGGGACGATCGGGGGCCGCGAGTTTCGCCCCCAGAATCGCGCTCGGGCCGAAGCCCATGCCCGAATAGCCCCAGGTGTTGAGCATGGTCTGCGGCCGGCGCGCGTTCCAGAACTGCATGAACCAGTTGTGATGTATGCCCGAATCGAGCGAAATGATCGCGTCGTCCGGCAACACCGCGCGGCAATCCGCAACGATGCGCTCTGGCCGCAGCGGGGAGGCGTGAATCTCGAAATTCGGCCGGATGTAGGCTTCCCACTCGGCGCGCCATTGGGCGATGTCGGCGCGCCACGGCTTCAGCCTCTCCGCCTTATCCACTTTGCGCCGGGACAACTCGCCCAGGAGTTGAATCAGGAAGACGCGCGCATCGGCGAGTATGCCCAGATCCGGCGTGTAGTTGCGTCCGATCTCCGCATGATCGACGTCGACGTGGATCAGTTTGGACTGCGGAAAGTTCCAGGAATAGCCTGGCATCCAGGACGAGGACGAACGGTCGTCGAAGCGCGCGCCTATCGCCAGCACCAGGTCGGTGTGGCGGCCGGCCTGGTTCGCCGGATAGGCGCCATTCCTGCCGATGAATCCGAGCGACAACGGGTCGGTCATGTCCAGGCAGCCCATGCCGTTGGGCGAACTGATCACGGGAATCTGCAGCGCGTGCGCAAACTCGGTCAGTTCCTTGCTCGCCTCGGCCAGCGTGACCCCGTGGCCGATAAAAATCACCGGCTGCTTCGCCTGCAACACCATGTCGAGCGCTTTCTGGATGTCCTCGGGCGAGCCGCCGCTGCGGCGCAGCCTGAAACCGTCCCATTCGGGCTCCGGCTTTACGTCGGCCTCCTCCTGAAACAGGTTGAACGGAATGTCCACGTTGACCGGGCCGGGGCGCCCGCTGGTCATGGTCGTCACCGCCTGGCGCAGTGCCAGCGGCAGCATGTCGACCCGGCTAGGCTGGAAACTGCGTTTCACCACCGGGCGTATCACATTCGGAAAGTCCGCCTGATTGTGCCGGTTGAGTTCCTGGAACGGGCCGCGGTTGAATTGCGAGGTCGGCACGTTGGCCGTGATCGCGAGCAGCGCCGAGGAATCCGTCTGCGCTACGGCGAGCGACATGATCAGATTGGCCGAGCCCGGGCCGGTGGAAGTCAGGGTCGCGACCGGCTGATGTTTCACCCGAAAATACCCGTCCGCCATGTGGCCCGCGACCTGCTCGTGGCGCGGCGAAACGAGTTTGATCTTGTCGCGGACTTCATACAAGCCATCGAGCAAGCCAATGTTGCCGTGGCCGCAAATGCCAAAGACGTAGGGAATCTTCTCCTTTACCAGGAACTCCGAAATGAGCGTCGCGCCTTTTATTTTTGGCATACTATTTTGACCTTCCGAAATATTTACGCCCCCCTGCTGCTGCGTGGTTTCGACGACGCGAGCCGAGCGAGCCCGGGTAGAACCCACAGGGGAGACCGCGGGTTTTTCCTGTTAATCTTCACATAGTCGCATGACAACCGACATTGTAGCATTTTTGTGCTAGGCTGCTGCGGCATTGGACAGACTGGACAGATGCATGACCGCGTCCGGGAACCCGCGCCCTGCCGCCGCTAGGGCAAGCGCAATCAAAGGAGCAAGATCGATGTCGTTGAAACTCTGGTATTCGCCCGCATCCCCCTTCGTGCGCAAAGTCATGGTGTTCGCCCATGAAGTCGGCCTGGCCGACGCGATCGCGCTTGCACCTGGAGACGTGTGGTCGCCACAACCCGCAATCGACCGGGAAAATCCCCTGGGAAAGGTGCCGGCCCTGGTCACGCCCGACGGCGTATTTGCCGGATCCTATCTATGCTGCGAATACCTCGACAGCCTGCACACCGGCCGCCGCCTGATACCCTTGGCGGCGCCCGAGCGCTGGCCGGTGCTCCAGCTGCACGCATTTGCGGACGGGATCATCGAAGCGGCTGTCGCCACGGTCATCGAGCAACTGCGCCGGCCGAAAGAACTCGTCTATCAGGGCACACTCGATCGCCAAAGCGCGAAAATCACCCGCACGCTCGATAAGATCGCCCCCATGACCTTGGCCCGGGACCCCGACATCGCGACGATTACCCTGGGCTGCGCCCTGGGTTATTTGGATTTCCGCATGCCGCAACTGCAATGGCGCGACGGGCGCAGCGCATTGAGCCTATGGTACGAGGTGTTCTCGGCGCGAAAATCGATGCAGGCGACTGTGCCGCACACCTAGTGCACTGTTCCCGGGAGCCTGCGGGAGGATATCCTCCCGCGTTTCGCGATTGATTCGGCCTCAGACCAGCAAGCCGCCGCCGTCGATATAGACCACGCTTCCGGTCATGAAGGTGTTGCGCAACATCAGCAGGATCTGATCGGCACAATCCTCCGCCAGACCCACACGCTTCACCGGAAGCGATTTCGCGACGTTCTCGAGCATCGCCTTACGCGCCTCGGCCGGCATGGCCGCGCGCGTCGGCGTGTCGATGATGCCGGGCGATACCACGTTGAACCGCAGCGGCGCCATCTCCAGCGCTAGCCCCTGGGCCAGCGTCTCCAGCGCGGCGTTGATCGCGCCGACCAGCACCATGTTGGGCTTGGGGCGCCGGCTCAAGAATCCCGACACGAAAACGAACGAGCCGCCCGGCGTAACGGTCGCCTTGCGCGCCACGCGGTAGGCCCCCCAGAACTTGACGTTCATCGCTGCATAGGCGTCTTCCAAATTCTGATCGCGCACCGAACCGAATTTGAACGCGGCGCCGCTGACCACGATGTGGTCGTAGGCGGGGGAGGCGTCGAAGAAGGCGTCGACCGCTGCGGTGTCGGAAACGTCGAGTCTGCGCGCCTCAACACCCCCCTTGAGCAGCGCCTGCGCCGCCCGCAGCTTCTCTTCCGAGCGGCTGGCGATGGTGACTTTCGCTCCTTCGGCGAGCGCACCCGCCGCAGTCGCGTAACCGATGCCGGAACTGCCGCCGATGACCAATATGTTCTTTCCGCTCAGAGTAGACAAATGGATTTCCCTTGCAATTGATAAACGGTTGTTGCGTTTTGGGGCTCATAGGAACATCAGCGGATGGATCCCCTCATGTCCGCTGGATACGCCGTTGCGGAATTCATCTTGCAACCTGTTCCTGGACCGGCGCGCCTATTCGATATGGATGCCCGCGTCCTTGATGATCTTGGCCATTTGCGCGAGCCGGCTCTTGGTGAGCGCACCCAGCTGTTCCGGCGTCGAGGTCTTGATCTCGACCCCTTGCGTCGCCAGGCGCTCGCGCAGGTCTGGCGCGGCGAGCGCGCGCGCAAGCTCGGCGTTCACGCGCGCGATGATCTCTTTCGGCGTGTGCAGGGGCGCGAACATCCCCATCCAGGTGACAAACTCGTAGCCGGGCAGGCCGGATTCGGCAACCGTCGGCACGTTGGGGAGCAGCGGCGAGCGCGTCGCGCCGCCGGTTGCAAGCGCACGCAGCTTCCCTTCCCGCACTTGGTTGACCACCGCATTGGTGCCGGAGAACATCATCGGAATCTGACCGCCGATCACATCCACTGTCGCCTGTGTCGTGCCCTTGTAAGGCACGTGCGTCAGTTTGATCCCGGCCATCGACTGGAACAGTTCCATTGCGATGTGCTGCGGGCTGCCGTTGCCGCCGGAGGAGTAATTGAGCTCGCCCGGCTTCGCCTTCGCCAGGGCGATCAGTTCGGCGACGTTCTTGGCAGGCAGGCTGGGATGGGCCACCAGGGTCCATGAATTGTTAACCATCAGCCCCACCGGTTCGAAGCTCGCTATCGGATCGTAGGCGATCTTCTTGCGCAGGTTGGGGACCATCGTCAGCACGGCGTCGTTGAATGCGGCGAGCGTGTAGCCATCGGGCGCGGCGCGCATGAAGCGCTCCGCACCGATCATGCCGGCCGCACCAGGCAGATTCTCGACGACGATCTGCTGACCCATGTTCTCCGACATTTTCTGGGTGATCATGCGCAGGACCACGTCGAGCGAGCTGCCTGCGGCCAGAGGCACGACCATCGTGATCGGCTTGGAAGGATAGGTCTGCGCCTGAGCCAGCGATAGGGTACAAACCGCGACCACGCCGAGCAACCATCTGGTAAACATTTTCATCGTCATCCTCCTTTGGCAACGCAGCTATTCGATTTTGGCGCCGGAAATCCTGACCAGTTCCTTCCATTTTCCGACTTCGCCGGCGATGAACTGCTTGAATTCCGCCGGCGAACTGCCGACCGGCTCCGAACCCTGCTCCGCGAGGCGCGCCTTGACATCCGGCTGATTCAGCACCTTCACAATCGCCTCGTTCAGCTTGTTCACGATATCGGCGGGTGTTTTCGCGGGGGCAAGGACGCCGTTCCACAGCGCGACTTCGTATCCCGGCAGAAGCTCGCCGATAGTAGGCAGTTCGGGCAGCAGTGGCGAGCGCTTCTTGGTGGTGATGCCTAGCGCCTTTACTTTACCTCCCCTGATGTGGGGCAAGACCTCGACTAGCGGCCCGAATAGGCACTGGATCTGCCCGGCGAGGAGATCCGCGGTCGCCGGAGCGCCACCCTTGTACGGAACATGCACCATGTCGCCGGCAATCATGCTGTTGAACAAGGCGGCGGAAAGATGCTGCGAAGAACCGTTGCCGGCCGTGCCATAGTTAACCTGGTGTTTGCCGCTTTTCACATAGGCGATGAATTCGCTGAGATTGGCCACAGGCACGCTCTGCCCGACCACCAGCACGTTGGGGATGAACGCGGTCTGCGCCACCGGCGTGAGGTCATGCACGAAGTCGTAGGGCAGGTTCTTGTACAGACTCATGTTGGTCACGTGCGTACTCGTAGCCAACAAAAACGTATAGCCGTCGGGAGCAGACTTGGCCACCGCGTCCGCGCCGATATTGCCCCCGGCGCCGGGCCGGTTGTCGACGACTACTGTCTGGCCCAGCTGCGCCCGCAGATTTTCCGCAATCACCCGTGCCGTGACATCGCTGCTGCCGCCCGGCGGATACGGCACCACCAGCTTGATCGGCCGCGAAGGCCAGGTGTCGGCAAACGCGGGAAACGCGGCCTGCAGCAACAGCAACGCACAGCCAATCGCCTTAATCGTACTTTTCATCATCGTGATCTCTCCTTTGAACCGGTTAAGAAACGCGGGGATAAATCCCCGCGCGCAGCCCGCCGCTGCGCGCCAAGAATCAATCGGCGTGGATCCCCGACGCCTTGATTACGCCGGACCACTTGTCGATTTCCGCATTGAGAAACTTGCCGAACTGCTCCGGGCCGGCCGGGTCGATGACGGCGCCCAGATTCGACAGCTTCTCCCTCACCCCCTTGTCTTCGAGCGCCTTGAGTGCCTCGCTGCTCAGTTTGGCCACGATGTCCTTCGGCGTCTTCGCCGGCGCGACCAGCCCCCACCATACCGATGCATCGTAGCCCGGCACACCGGCTTCGGTGAAGGTCGGCACATCGGGCAGCATGGCAATGCGTGTCGGGTTCGCCACTGCGAGCGCGCGCAAACGCCCCGATTTGACGTTGGAGAGCACTTCGAGCGGATTGTTGAGCATGAACGACAGGCGCCCGCCGAGCAGGTCGGTCATAGCCGGCGCACCGCCTTTATACGGCACATGCACCACGTCGATTTTGGTGGTGAGCTTGAGCAGCTCCGCGGCCAGATGCCCCGACGAACCGTTGCCCGCGGAACCGTAGTTAAGAACGCCCGGCTGCGCTTTGGCCATGGCGATGAGGTCCTTCAACGATTTCACCGGAGAAGATCCCTGCACCACCAGCACCAGCGGCGCATATCCGATGCGGGCGACCGGCGCGAAATCCTTCGCCGTATCGAATCCGGGATTGCGGAACAGCGTCATATTCGTCGCCAGACCATTGGCGCCCATGAGCACCGTATAGCCGTCGGGTTGCGCCTTGGCGACGTATTCGGCGCCCAGATTTGCGCTCGCACCCGGTTTGTTTTCGATGATAACCGGGCTGCCCATCTGCTCGGACATGCGCTGGCCGACCGCACGCGCGACCACATCCACCGCACCGCCAGCCGCGAACGGAACGACGATCCGGATCGGCTTCGCCGGGTAGGTTTCAGCCACTGCAACGCTTGGAAGCAACACCGCGCTCAACACCACGCCTAGCCATCTCTTGAACTGCAACCGACTCTTTCCTGTTTGTGCGCCGGCTCCGATTTTCCTGGACACGAATTTGGGGTTAAATCGTGTCTGAGAGAAGGAGTCGGATATGCAGAAACAGAAGGATGCAAGCGGGGTTGCGCCGGGCTCGCTGGAGGGAGCGCGT
>Ga0334722_10000046_pt1 | contig 178121 bp, 165 predicted proteins | sample C3_bottom_MG_FD_207210 | JGI IMG/M metagenome (GOLD analysis project Ga0334722, IMG submission 207210) | Sediment microbial communities from Yellowstone Lake, YNP, Wyoming, USA - C3_bottom | ecosystem: Environmental > Aquatic > Freshwater > Lake > Sediment | place: USA: Wyoming | collected... | reverse complement strand
GTCGCTTGCCCTTCGCGTCCACGGTCCGTGCTCTCGCCGGCGGCTTCGCCGTCTTGCGCGGCTTCCTCACTCGGGCTCCTTGCGAATCGAATCCGCTCGGGCGATGGTAGTCACGCCCCCGTCATACCGTCAACCGGCGCCGCGCGTCAGCGCACGCGCACATACAGGTTGCCGGGCAGTCTCCGCACCAATCCCTTCAATTCGAGCATCAACAATTGCGCGCTGACCGTCGCCGGCGGCAACTCTGCCTCGTCGACGACCTGATCGATGTACTTCTGCTGCAGCGTCAAGATGTGCAGCAGTTTCTCCTCGTTGCTCCCGGGCGCTACTGCCGGCGCCGCCGGCTTCGGCGGCACCGGCGCCCGTGCGGGTTTCATCTCCGCCGTCACCGGCGCCGGTTGTGGCTTCCGCGTCGGCAGCGGCGGCAGTTCTTCCAGAATGTCCTCGACGCACGACACCAGTTTCGCGCCTTGCTGAATCAACAGGTGACAGCCGCGGCTCAGCGCGCTGTTCACCGTCCCCGGCACCGCGAACACCTCGCGGCCCTGCGCCGCCGCGTGCTCGGCCGTGTGCAGCGCCCCGCTCTTCTCCGGCGCCTCGACAACCACCACACCGTGGCTCATCCCGCTGATGATGCGGTTGCGCGCCGGGAAATACTGTCCGCGCGGCGGTTCGCCCAGCGGCAACTCCGTCACCAGCGCCCCGCGCTCCGCAATGCTTTCAAACAGGTCGTAGTTCTGTTCCGGGTAAGTCTTGTCGATCCCCGTCCCCATCACCACAATCGTGGTGCCCACTTCGAGCGCCCCGCGGTGCGCGGCCGTATCAGCGCCCAGCGCCCCGCCGCTCACCACCACCACACCCGCTGCCGCCAGGTCGCGGGCCAGCGACTCCGCTACCACGCGTCCGTACGGTGACGCTCGCCGCGACCCGACAATCGCCACCACCGGCCCGTTCCACTCCGGCAGCCGCCCCCGCACATACAACACCGGCGGCGCGCCCTTCGCCTGGCGCAACAGCGGCGGATATTCGCGGCTGGTGATCGGCACCACCCGCGCGCCCAGTCGCTCCAGTTGCGCCAGCCGTGCCTCAAGGTCGAGATTGCACGCCTTGAATAACCGCTGCCGCGCGTCATCCGGCACATCGCCGAGTTGACCCGCTTGCAGCGCCTCGAACACCGCCTCCGGCGTCCGCAGGCGCTTGAGAAGCGCGACCGTCACCCGGAACGGAAGGCGGGCTTCACTGAGCGCCAGCCAGGCGCCGACTCCCGTCATGGCGCTACCGCGGTCGAGCGGGAGTGGCAGGTTTCGGCGCGGCCGCCGATGGCGTCGTCGTGCTGAAGTACCAGCCGCGCACCAGTTCGTTGCCGCGGTAATCCTTCGCCCGCACCTCGGCGCGATGCCAGCCGACCGGCAGCGCCGCGTCGGCGGTATTCACCACCTGCGCCCCCACCTTGCCCTTGCGCGGGTCGAAGACGACGGGAACCGCTTTGCCGTCCAGCGTCATCACCAGGGTGCTCGCGTCCACGCCGCTGTCGGCATCGAACAGCACCACCGACAAGTCGAACGAGCGCTCGGTCACCGTGCTCCCGGGCGTCGGTTTGAGCAGGTCGTAATCCGGCGGCGCCTTGTCCACGGCGCCCGAGGAAAACCGCGTCAGGTACCCGCTGCCCGATAACACATACAGCGCACCGCCCGACACGACCGGCGTCGCCAGCACATCGGTATCGCTCTCTTCGCCCGCCACTAACTCCGGCGGCCGGTCCCAAAACATCCAGCGCGGCGTGCCGTCCGCGCGGGCGAGCGCCACCACAAAGGGCCCGCGGGCGCCGAAGAACAGCAGCGTCGGCGTCACCGCCGGCCGTGAGGTCAGCGACGCGCCCGCTTCGTGGCGCCACAACTGTCGCCCGGTCTCGGCATCAAATGCCATCACAAATCCATCGGCCGACCCGACATAGACCACGCCCGCCGGTCGCCGGAAACTGCTCGGTGGTTCCGCCGCAGCGCCCGGCGGTTCCGCAATGGCCGGCGGCGTCAGCGCGCCGCCCGCGTGCTCGTACTTCCACAACAGCCCGCCGCCGCGGTGAAAGACGAGCAGCGCGTTCCCCACTGTCACCGCCACCCGGTCGCGCCCCGCTGCCGGGTCCGAGGCCTCAGACCCGAGCGGCAACTGCCGCCGCCAGGCAAGGCGACCGTCCGTCCGGCGATACGCGGACAAGAACGCACCTTGATCCGTGGCGTACAGGTTGTCGCCGTCCACCGCCATCTCGCCCTGGATGGTGTCGTCTGACGGCGTCGACCACTGCTCGGTCCCCGTGCGCCGGTCCACTGCATACACGATGTTGTCGAAAGTCGCCGCGTAGAGCGAATTGCCGGCCATCGTCACTGCCGTGCGGAAGGCGCCCCGCGAGTGGTCCTCGGGAAACTGCCACAACACATTCAGTTGGTCGCCCTGAAACAGCGACTGGGCGTCGAGCGCCCGCAGGTAGCCGTCCGGTCCGCCGACATAGACGAAATCGAACCGCGCCGCCGGCGGCGAGCGCAGGGCATCATCGTAAGCGAGCGTCCACAGCGGCCGTCCGCTGCCGGCGTCGAGCGACACCAGCGACGCCCCGGCCGCCACATAGACCCGCCCGCTCTCCGCCACCGGGGCCTGGTCGAGCGTCGTCGGGCCGATGTAAAACTGCCAGTCCACCGCGAGGGGCAAAGTCAAATCAGGGGCCGCGCTGGGGGCTTCGGCGGCCGGCAGAGGGCGCACCCCGGCGCTGCCGAACAGGCCAACGGCCAGGAAAGCGACGGCTAAGACCCGCGCACGCGTCACGAGCATTCCTCGTCACTTCCTCCCGCATTCATTATAGCAGGGGGCTTCAATGCTTCATTCTTTCCCCAATTTGTGGCGGGATGCCTGCAACCATTCCCTCGGCTGCATTCTCGGACACCCCTTAGACACGCCGTCCCCGCGGCGAGTTCCGCCATGCACGCGCAGGGCAAACCACCTATCCATGAGATGGCCGGACTTACCGTCAACGCCCGGTAAACCGGGCTCGTCATCAGCATTCGTATGAGCCCCATTTATGGGGCGCTAACGGTGAGTCCGGGGATCTCATCCCCGGGCTCTCAAACCCCCAGCCGCTCCCGGATCACGCACAGCACCGCCTGCACGTCAGCGGTGCCGCGCGTCTCGCGCATCACCTGGCCGACCAGGAACTTCAGCGGCGCCTCGTTCCCGGCGCGCACCTTTTCGACGGCATCCGCGTTCGCCGCCAGCACCTTCTCGAGCGCGTCCTGCAGCGCCGAGGCATCCTGCACCGTTCCGAGGCCTTCGGCCTGCACAATATCGGCCGCGCCGCGGCCGGTCTCGAACATCTGCTGCAGGACACGCTTCGCCACCGTCGTCGTCACCTCACCGCGCGCCACGAGCCCGAGCAGTTCGCCCAGCCGCGCCGGCGTCACGCTCGCCGCGGCCGCCGTCTCGCCGCGGTCATTCAGGTAGCGCGAAACATCATTGATCACCCAGTTGCTCACGGCCTTCGGCTCACTGTGCGCGGCGAGCGCCGCCTCGAAGTAATCGGCCAGCGCCCGGTCGGCGGTCAGGATGCCCGCGTCATACGCGGGCAGACCGTGCGCCTCGATGAACCGCTTCCGCCGCGCCGTCGGCAATTCCGGAATGCGGGCTCGCAACTGCGTCAGCAGCGCGTCATCCACCGCGATCGGCGCCAAGTCCGGCTCCGGGAAGTAGCGATAGTCGTGCGCCTCTTCCTTGCTGCGCATCGCGCCCGAGACCTCGCGCTCCTCATTCCACAGCCGCGTCTCCTGCGCCACCGGTTTCCCGGCGCGCAGCACCTTCGCCTGCCGCTCAATTTCGTATTCGAGCGACCGCAGCACCGCCCGGTGCGAGTTCAGGTTCTTAATCTCGACCCGCTTGCCCAGCGGCGCGCCCGGCTCCCGCAGCGAGATGTTGGCCTCGAAGCGCAACTGCCCGCGCTCCATCCGCGCCTCCGAGACCCCCAGGTATCGCAGCAATTGTTGCAGCGTCTCCATATACGCCGCCACCTCGTCGAGCGATGTCAGGTCCGGCGCGCTCACGATTTCCAGCAGCGGCATGCCGGCGCGGTTGAAGTCCACCAGCGACCCGCGGGCATCGCTTTCCGGGTGCAGCAGCCGCCCGGCGTCCTCTTCCAGATGCACATCGGGGATGCCGACCCGCACCGTCCTCCCGTCCAGCAGCAGGTCGAAGTGGCCGTCGTAGCCGAGCGGCGTGCGCTTCTGCGAAATCTGATAGTTCTTCGGCAGGTCGGGATAGTAATAGTTCTTGCGCTCGAAGATGAACGGCCGGGCGATTCGGCAGTCGAGCGCCAGCGCCACCGTCAGCGCATATTCGACCGCGATGCGATTGATGACAGGCAGAGTCCCCGGCAACCCGAGGCAGACCGGACAGGTCTGGTGGTTGGGCGCCGCCCCCCACTCCGTCGCGCACCCGCAGAACATTTTCGACCGGGTGGCGAGTTCCGTGTGGACTTCGAGACCGATGACCGGAACGAGGTTCGTGGACGCCGCGACGCTCACGCGGTCATTGTACCGCCCGCCGCTAGCGCAGCCCGACCACCGTCAGGTTCGCCAAATCCACCCACCCGATCCAGCAGACGACGGTGAGCAGCAGGGCCATCGCCAGCATCGCATTGCGTACGCGCAGCGCCGACAGCAGGTAGAGCACGACGCCGGTGGCGACGAGTTTCAGCGCGTCGGCCTGGAGCAGCGACAGCGGCTGATAGATGGGGTTGAGTTCGCTCGCCATCCCGTGCGTCAGCGCCGCCCGCGTAATGACCGCGTCGAGCGCGTTGAAAAACACCCAGGCGACCGCGAGGGAGCGAAAAGTCGCTCGCTCCAGCGCCACCCACAGGGGCGACTGCTGAAACACCCAGGTGCGCGTCATCGCGCCGCCCCGGTCTGGGCGAGCGCGGTCAGGCGGTCGAGGCGCGCCGCCGTCTCACTCACATACGCCGGATCGCGCAACTCGGCCAGGTTGGCCTGCGCAATCGCCGACACCGACGCCAGCGACGACCGCGCCAGCGCCCGTGCCACTTCCAAATCGCTCACCACCGGCCCGTGCGCCAGCGATGTCAGCGCCTCCGCCAACTGGATGACCTCGGCGCAGCGCTCGGCGCTTTCCAGCGGCACCTCGGTCGCGGTGCGCAGTGCCTGCTGCACCGCCTGGCGCCGCGCGTGCTTCTCGGAATCGGTGGCCTTCGGTAGCCGGTAGGCGGCGACCACGATGTCGTACGAATCCGCGTCGCGGTCGGCGAGCGTGAATAGCGCGCTCAAGTGCGCGGTCGCCTGGGCATTGATGTCGCCGAGGAGCGGGTCGCCGTTGTCGGCGCGGCGCTTGCAGACCGCCGCCACTTTGGCCACCAGCGCGCTCGCCAGCGCGCCCGCCACGGCACCGGCGCTCCCGCCGCCCGGCGTCGGCGCATCCGAGGCGACGGCCTCGGTGAACGCGCGCAGCGTCAGGTCGGCGGTGCTCACTGGCTGACTCTCCCCCGAACGATCTCGACTTCGGCGCACGCCACCGCCTGCGGCAGCGGCGGGCTCAGTTTGCGGACACGCACCACGACTTCCTGCGCGCCCGGCATCGCCAGCACGGACTGCGCAATCCGCTCCGCGAACGCCTCCAACAGCCGGAACCGTGCTCCGCGGTTCACTTGCTCCACCACCTGGCAGATCTCCCCATAATCCAGCGTGTCCGCTAAGTCATCGCTCCGGCCCGCCGGTGCGAGGTCCAGCCGAACCTCGACATCCACCGCATACGGGCCGCCGTCGGCCTGCTCTGCGTCGGTGACGCCATGGTGTCCGTGAAGCCGTAGGTCGAGGACACGCAGGCAATCACTCCTCATGGATACGCTCATTCTTCCCCAGCAACCAGCCGCTTCCCTACCTACTCTGAGTAGTCCTTTCGGTTCAGCAGGCCCCAATCGGCCTCTTCACCCGCCGTTTCCGGGCCTCTCCGCCCGATTCGGTCAGAGGACAGCGGGAGACGGACTACCCCATCACCTGCGCCACCACCTCCCCCCAGGCGGCGCGCCAGCGGTCGAGCGAATAGTGCTCGATGACGAGGCGCTGCTGGCGGGCGCCGAGGGCGAGGCGGTCGGCGTAGACTTCGCTCATCGCGGCGGCGAGGGAGGGGACGGTCGGCTGGCACAAGTGCGCGGGCAGGTCGGGCAGGCCGCCGATATTGGTGGCGATGGTGGCCACGCCCGCCGCCATGCTCTCCAGCGCGGCAAGCGAGGTCCCCTCGCCCGCTACCGACGGGATGAGAGTCATCCGCGCCGCGGCGTAGATGGACGGCATCGCGGCCGGCGGCGCCCAGCCCCAAAAGATGACGCGGTCGCCGAGCCCGAGCGCACGCACGCGGTTCTTCACGCGCTGTGCGTAGCGCGGCTGGCCGTCGCGCCCGACGACGACCAGGAAGCACTCGGCATTGCGCTGCGCGAAGTGCGCGAAGGCGTCGACGGCGAGATGTATTCCGCGGTTGGCATAGAGATTGCGCGGCACCAGCACCGGCGCGAAGCGCGCCAATTCCGCCAGCGGCGCGGCGCCGGCGAACGGCGCCGCATCCACGGCGTTCGGGATGAACCAGGCATGCCCGACGACGCACTCGAAGCGGCGCGTGCGCGGTTCGATGGGGACGCCCATCTCTCGCAGGAAGCAGGTATCGTTCGCCACGAAGGCGTCCGCCGCGGCGAAGGCCCGCTGCGCGTAGCGCTTCTTCATCCCGCCGCGCCAGGAGTGCGGCGCGTCGTCCCAAGTGACGCCGTGCGAGAAGCCGACTAGCCGCGGGCGCCGCCGTCCGCCCAGCGCCCGCCGCACCGCCAGCGCGTAAATCGGGTAGTGGGCGACAATGAGATCGAAGGCCGAAAGCGCCTCCCGCATCCGCGACAAACGCCGCGCCATCCCCCAAAAGGCGCCGCGCACGCCCGGCAACGGACTGCCGACGCCGACCACTTCTGGATTCTGCGAGCGGGCAAACTGGAACACGCGGTGCTCCCAGCCGGCGTCGCGGAAGAAGCGCTCCAGATGCGCGGCGTAGATGTCGCCGCCGCCGAGCGGCGGATCGAAGCCGAAGGTGACCTGCGCGACCTTCACCGGCGGCGCTCGAACAGTCCGATGGTCGTACCGCACAGGTGGGCGATGTCCACCCAAATGTTGACGAGCGGACTGAGCAGCGGCTCAATGCCGCGCCCGCCGCGTCCTTGTGCCCGCGTTCCCAGCCGATACCAATACACTCCGACGACCGGCACGGCGAACAGCCACACCCAAGGGACGCTCGGCGACAGAGCGACCAAGGCAGTGAACAATATGAATTGCAGACCCGCGCGCCGATAGGCCGGTGAAAAGATGCGGGCAGCGGCGTCGCCGCGCGCATAGCGGAAGAAGCGGCGAAAGATGCCCGCCGCGCCGCCGTCAATGCGCCAAGTCACGATAGCTTCGGGAACGAACACCATCTTCGCTCCCGACTTGCGCACCGCCAGATCGAACTCCGTATCCTCGCTGTACGAGTTGTCCTCGGGATAGCCGCCGACGCGCTCCCAGAGCTTTTTGCGAAATGCGACCGAGCGGCTCGACGGCAGGAAAGTCTCGGGGGCGATTTCACCCACCCCCGGCACGGTCGCCAGCGCCGCCAGACGCTCGCCGAGCGTGCGCGCTTCCGCCTCATAGAAGCCGCCTGCCATTTCACAGGCCGCATCGCGCTCGAAGGCGGCGATGAGGCGCGCCAGCCAGTCGGGGCGCAAGCGACAGCCGGCATCGGTCATTGCAATCACCTCGCCGCGCGCGGTGCGGATGCCGTGATTGCGCGCTTGCGCGCGGTTGGAGCCAGGGAGTTCGATCAAGCGCGCGGGCAGGGCCGGATGCGCGTCGAGATAGGCGCGCACTGCGTCCTGCGTGCCGTCGGTCGAGCCGCCGTCCACCAGGATGATTTCATCGGGCGGGCGGGTCAGCGCAGCGAGGGAGTCGAGAAAGCCGGCGATATCCGCGGCCTCGTTCAGGAAGGTGGTGACAAGCGTGACCTGCATACGCGCTCCGGTGTCGCCGGTTCGCGGCATTATACCGGGCGGCCCTTTGCGGCCCCGCCGCGGCTGCTAAGATGGCCGCGTGGAGGCGCTGCTCCTTTCCTACCTGAGCCCGCCGGCCATCGGCGGCGTCGAGCGCCTCGTCTTTGCCCTCGTCGGCGCGCTGCGCGACGCGGGCCACACGCCGGAACTCTGGGCGACCGACCTGCAATCCTTCCGCGGGCCGCGCCACCACGAACGCACTGCCACGGTCGACATGATTCCCGTTCGCCGCTTTCACACGCGCCGCTGGCCGATCGGCGTGCTCGACCCGCACCACCTGATGTGGATCGGTCTGGAGCGGGCGCTGCGCGCCCGCCCGCGGGCGCTCATTCACGCGCACTCGCTGCCGTCGTGGCAGGCGCACGCCGCCCTGCGGCGCGCCGCCGCCGGTGCGCCCGTCGTGCTCACCGTGCACCACGACATCGAGGGATTGCGCGCCTATGCACAACTCTCCCGCGGCCAGGCGCTCCTCGACCGCCTGCGCACGGCGATGGGCACCAACCCGCGCCTGATGCTGACCGTGACGACCGCGCGCGAGCAGCCGTTTTGGGTCGGCGAGGCCGGCCTGCCAAGCGACCGTGTCGCCGTCATTCCGAACGGCTGCGACCCAGCGGAGTTCGACGCGCCCACCGCAGCGCACATCGCCGCGGCGCAGGCGCAGTGGCCCGCGGGGGCGTTCCGGCTGTTGTTCGTCGGGCGGTTGGTCCACGCCAAAGCGGTGGATGTGTTGTTGCGTGCGCTGGCGGAGGCGCCGGATGTCTCACTGCTGCTCGTCGGGCCCGACGGCGGCGAGGGGACGGCGCTGCGGGCGCAGACGCGCGACCTGGGGCTGGCCGACCGCGCGCGCTTCCTCGAATTGCCGCGCGAGCAGCTGGCGGCCACCTTCCGCGCCGCCGATGCGGTCGTCGTGCCGAGCCGCTCGGGCGAGAACTTCGGCATCGTCGCCGTCGAAGCGATGGCGGCGCGGCGGCCGATCATCGTGACCGATTGCGGCGGTTTGCCGGAAGTCGTCACCGATGAAGAGAGCGGCTTGGTCGTGCCGCGCGACGACCCCAGCGCGCTCTATACCGCCCTCATCCGCCTGCGCGATAATCCTGACCTGCGCGCGCGCCTCGGCGACGCGGGCCGCGCGCGGGTCCTCGCGCATTACACCTGGGAGCGCGTCACCGGCGCGTTTCTCCGGCTTTACCAGCGCGTCCTCGCCGCCTAACGCGCCAACGACTCCAGCGCGGCCAGCAGCGTCTGCGCCGACCGGCCCCAATCGAACCGCCTTACTTGCTCAAACCCGGCGGCGCGCAGCGCGGCACGGCGGTCGCCGTCGCGCAGGACCATCAGCAACGCCGCGGCGATGGTGTCCGAGTCGGCGGGGTTGACCAGCGCCGCCGCGTCGCCCGCGGCCTCGGGCAGCGCCGCCGTGTTCGCGCAGACGACCGGACACCCGCACGCCATCGCTTCCAGCACCGGCATCCCGAACCCCTCATACCACGACGGCAGCACGAACACGCCCGCCGCCGCATACAGCGCCGGCAGGGCGGCCTGTTCGACATAGCCGAGCCAGACCGTGCGGCCGCCCAGCCCCAACTCGTGCTCGAGCCGCTTGAGGCGGCCGCCGAGATGCGTGACGGCGCCGGCGATGACCAGCGGGGCGTCGAGGCCTTGTTGCACCGCGGCCGCGTAGGCGCGCAGCAAGCCGTCGGGGTTCTTACGCGGCCGGTCGATGCCGACCGCCAGCACATAACCGGGCTGCAGTCCCCAGCGGGCCTTCACTTGTGCCCCGGCGTCGGCCGGCGGTGAAAACGCGCGGTCGACGCCCGGCGGCACGATGACGACGCGCTCCGACGCGACGCCATATACCCGCTGCAAGTCGCGGCGCGTGTGTTCGGAAATGGCCACGATCAAGTCGGCCCGCGCCAGCCCCCAGGGATACACTTTGCGATAGATACGCAACTCGCGCTGCGGGTAGAACTGCGGGAAGTCATACCACGCCAGGTCGTAGACGATGGGCACGCACTTCCAGGGCCGCGTCCACGGCACGATGCTGCCGGGGAAGAGGGCAATGTCGGCGTCGCGCGTCACGCGGCCGAAATGGTGTTTCAGCCAGATCCGCCGCGGCGCGAGGATGCGCACTTCGACATTCGGCCGCGTCCAGATGGGCGCGCCGTCGTCGGGTGCATGGTCGACGACCAGGATGAACTCGTGCGCGCCGCCGTTCGTCGTGAGCGCGTTCAGCAGTGACGCGGTGTAATGCTCGACGCCCGTCTTCTCGCGCGCCAAGAGGTAGCGCGCTTCGACGGCGATCTTCACCGGGCGGGCAGCACGCGGCGCACTTCCGCCGCGTCGTAGGCGAGGATGACGGCGGGCCCGTCCACCGGGCGGCCAGCCGCCACCGGCGTGCGGTCCACCATCAGCCCCCACACTGGCGTGCCGGTGCGATAGAGAGGCCACGACACCTCGTCGAACTCGCTCTGCATCCCTTGGAAGAGCACCAGGTCGGCCCGGCGAGCGCGTTCCAGGTGCTGCGCGGGCGTGTCGGCCGGCTCGTCGTGCGTTACCACCACTGGTTCCGTCAGGATACCCAGCCCGCGGTAGAACTCGAGCAGCGACGCGGCGCCCGGCGGCGTGATGTACACCGATTTGACCGGGTGCGCCTCGAGGTAGCGGGCCGCGTCGAGGTACGGCTGCCCCCAATACATGGTCTCGAAACCGCGCTCCCAGGCACCCCGCGGCCCCTGCACCGCCAGGTTGTAGAAGCCGAGTTGATAGGGGTGCCCGGCGAGCAAGCCATACGCGCCCGGCGCCAGCAGCAGTCCGCCGAGAAAGACCAGCACCAGCCGCGACCAAGTGCGCGACGCCCGCTGCGCGGTCAGCCCGGCGCGCACGCCGTCTCCAAACCATTGGAACCCGAGGCCCGCCAGGCAGGCGACGAACGGGAGCGCGGGGAGCAGCAGGCGCTCACCGTTATAGGCGGGCTGGCTGGGCAGCGACACTGCCGCAATCGGCACCGCCGCGCCGAGCACCAGCAGCATCCTGTGCGCGCGGTAGGGATGCCATTTGATGGCGGCGACGAGGCCGAGGAGCGCCAGAAAGAGGACGGCGACCGGCGTCGTGACGGCGAATTCAGTGAGCGCGTAATACCAGGGCGGGCGCTGGTAGTTCTGGCCGAGGAAGTAGGCGGCGACCGGGTAATGGTTCAGATGGAAATTGAGATACGACTTGATATGGCCGAACGGCTGCAGCCACAGCCACGGCCAGCCGATGAAGAAAACCAGCGCCCCGATGAGGAGCAGACTGACCGTGAGGCGCAGCGCCCGATTGCGATAGGCGATGATTGCCCAGGGGATGAGATAGAGGGGCGCCAGCGCCGCGCTCAATTTCGTGAGTAGGCCGAGGCCGAAGAGCGTGCCGGTGACATAGCGCGCGCCCGGCTCATCGGCATGCGCGGCGGTGGCGAACTGCGCAGTCATCAGGAAAATGAGCGCCGCCACCGGCAAATCCAGCGCGGCGAAGTGCGCATGCGCGAACAGCCGCGGCATCGTGACCAGCGCCAGTACCGCGAACAGCGCCCCCATCCGCCCGACCGGCACGCGCAGGAAATTGAACATCGCCCCCGCCATCACGCCGAAGAGCAGCGCGCCGAGCAGCCGGAAGGCGGTCAGCCCGGGCAGAAAGCCCAACACGGCACCGAACACTGCCGACATCAGCGGTACCAGTGGCGGGTGCCAGGTCGGCTCCGCCTGCCAGGCGTTGCCGAGGTCCTTCATGAACTGATCGAGGTGCCAGTCGGGCAGGCGCAGTTCGTGCACCGCCCAGGCCGTGTAGCGCTGGCCCTGCGTCAGGTAGAGCGGCTCGTCATAAGTGACGCCGTATTGCGGCAGCGTCACCGCCACCACCAGCGCGGCGCCGATGCCGATCAGCCAGGCGCAGAGGAAATCGCGCTTCTCGTCACGCGTCACGCCGCCCCCCAGCCACCAGAATGGACACCATCAGCAACACCCCCACCGCCGTCGCAAACAGACCGATGACATAACTCCCGGGGCGAAACTTCCAGACGACCGTGTGCCACCCCTGTGGAACGACCACGCCGCGCAGCGCGCCGTCCACCCGCACGGGCGTCGCCGGCGCGCCGTCCACCGTGACGCGCCAGCCGGGATAGAGCGGGTCGGCGAGGACGGCGAGCGCGGTCTGCGCCGCGTCCACGGTGAACGCTGCCGAATGCGCGGTCATGTGCAAGTCGGTCGCCGCCACCACGCTCGGCGGCCCCGTCGCCAGGCCGTCGATCGGCTGCGAGACCGCAAGGCCCTGCTGCCACGGCACATTCGTCTGCCATGCCGATATCGCATCATCGCGAACAACTTGTGCGCCCTTCGCTACGAATGCCCGCGGGCGCGCGTCCTGGTTCTCGTACACGCGCATCGCCTCGCTGCTGAACACGCGCCGCCAGCCTGGAGCCGGTTGCACTGCCGTCGTCGCCCACTCCGTCACGCTCAAGCGGTCGAGCACCGGCGCCGCCGGGTCGAGCGCCGGCGTCGGCGCCTGCGGATGCGCGGTGCGCAACATCTCCGCGTAGGGCCGCCACCAGAGCGAGTCTGAGCCCTGCACATCGGCGAGGTGATAGGCCATCGGCGTATTGGGCGGGAACCACTCGCGGAAATTGCCGCCGGTGGACACAATCCGCCCGTCGCCGAGCGTCGCCTGCAGGTATTGCGTCAGCGGCGACGGCGGGAAGGCCAGCGTCGAACTCACCGCCGGCGGATAGCGGACGCCGAACAGGAACAGGTCGCCGATGACGATCGCCGCGGCCGCGGCAGCAAACGCCTTGCCCGTGACGAGGGCGCGCTGCCGCAGCGCCACCAATATCACGCCCGCGGCGAGCACGAGTGCGGCGACGCCCAGTTCACGGTAGGTGTAGGACGCCAGCGCTGGCGCCGGCCACCAATCGAGGAATCGCACCAACGCGGCGACGACGCCGATGACCAGCGCGCCCGTGGTGACCAGCGCAACAAAGGTCGCGCGCTTATGCGCGGACTGCGCCAGGTCATCTACGCCAGCGCCGGCCAGCATCGCCAGTCCGAAACAGGCCAGCACTAACACCCGCCCCAGCCCGCCCAATTGATCAAAGCCCGGCAGCGCGTGATACAGCAATACGAACAGCGGGCTGCCGGTCGCCAGCAACACCGCGACGACGACCAGCCCGGTGAAAAACCCGCTCCGCGGACGCCGGCGCACGACCGCCCACGCGGCGAGCAGCAGCGTGAACGCGCCGACATACATCCCCGACTCTTGGAAATTGAAGCCGCCCTCTTTGCCCAGATTGCCCCAATAGTTGTAGCCCACCGGGTTGCCGAAGAAATTGGGGACGACGAACAGCGCCAGGTGCGACCACGGCACGCGCACATTGGCGAGCAGGTCGGCGAGCGGGCGGACATCGCGCACGCTTATGCGCGCCAGTTCGATCGTGGGCAGCAGTTGCACGGCGGCGAGCAGCACACCGAGCGCCAGCGCGCTCCCGGCAGCGCGCACGCCCCACAGGCGCATCGTACGCGGCGCCGTCGCCACGCGATAGAGCGCGTACGCGGCGAAGGCGCCGAGGACATAGAACGACACCTGCAAATGCCCGCCGAGGAATTGCATCGCCACCACGGCGGCGGCGCCGAGCACCCAGGTCGCCCGGCGAGTCTGCATCGCCCGCTCGAAACAGAGCAGCAGCAGCGGCAGCCACACGCTCACCCACTGCCCCAGCGTCGGAAACGCAATCCAGCCGACGGCATAGCCGCAATAGGCATAGGCCACGCCCGCCACCACCCCGCCCCAGCGCCCAATGCCGATCGCCCGGGCGAAGAGGTAGGTGAACCACGAGGCGAGCACCAGATGCAGCCACACCGTCCACCCGAACGCCGCCGCGGTCGGCAGGACGGCGAAGAGCAGTTTGCCCGGATAGAACACAGCGGATTGCAGATTGGCGAGGAACGGCATCCCCGCGAAGGCATACTCGTTCCACAGCGGCACGACGCCGCGGTGAACCGCTTCCGTCCAATACATCTGCCACGGGAAATACTGCTGCACCGGGTCGAGCATCGGGTTATAGACATGGTCGAAACCGGGGAACTGCGCGCGTAGATCCCGCCACGGCCCCATAATCAAGAGCATATCGAGCGGCATCACCGTCCGGCCCGGCCACAAGAAGCGCCCGCAGAACACCAGCGCCAAGGCGGCGAACAGCGCGAGCATCCGCCAATCGGCGGCGCGTTCCCTCTTCCCCGTTGCCGGCGCTGCGCTCACTTGCGCGGCCCCGCCACCTGCTGAAACACCCAGTGCCGGAACATGAAGAAGTTCCAAAATACGACGATGGGAATGGCCACCAGTTGCGAGATGTTGGCCGCCAGGACGGAGTGCGGCGGAATATGGAAAATGCGGTCTTGGATCGAGATGAGGATGGTGGTCATCGCCAGGCGCAATCCCAAGCCCACTGTATAGACAGTAAAGCCGCGCGCGTATTCGTGGTGCACCAGGCCGCGCCCGCGGAAAGTCCAGATGCGGTTCCAGATGAAGCCGTTGGTCGAAGACACAACATGCGCAGTGGCCGCGGCGGCCTGCGCGCCGAGCGCCCAGTCGCGCCCGCCCAAGTGCACGATGAAGTGCGTATAGCCAAAACCAATGAGCGCAATGTTCAGCACCGTGAAGTCGACAGCTGTGTTCAATGTGCCGACGATGCAGAACTTGACGAACTGCCGCATCCCCCGGCGCTGATGCCACACCGGAGACGCGCCGGCCGGCTGTTCGGCCGCCATCAGTCCACCACCCCGAATTTTCCCGGCGGCCAATAGCGCAGGACGACGCGCCCGCGCAGCGCCGTCACCGGGATGGCGCCCCAATCGCGGCTGTCCTCGCTCAGCGCCCGGTTGTCGCCCATCACCCACACTTCTCCGGCGGGGATGCGCGTCGGCTTCAGCACCGTTTCGCCTTCCGGCTCGGCATAGGGTTCGGAGATTGCCTGGCCGTTCACGAAAACCTGCGGACCGAAGATGGCAATCTCATCCCCGCCGACGGCGATGATGCGCTTGACGAAGTAGTCATCGCCCGATTCGATCAGCGCGATGTCGCCGCGGCGCGGCGTGCGGCTGTGATAGGCGGGCTTGTAGATGAGCAGCCGGTCGCCGTCGTGCAGCGTGGACTCCATCGAGCGTTCGACGACATAACTCGACTCGAGCAGATAGACTCGCACCGCAACGGCGACCGCCACTACCGCCGAGACATAGACCAGTTGCACCCAGCGCGGCAGGGCGCGCAGGCGCTGGCGCAGGGAGCGCGGGGGTTCCGGGAGGGCCACTGGCCCGGAGTCGTCAGGCGGTGCAACGCTGCGCACCGTGTGCTGCATCAGCGAACTCGCGTGGCTCCGTCGTTCTCTGTCCTGGTCCCGCGGCCCACGGCGCGCGGGATAGGTCCGGCCGTGGTCAGCGCCGGTTACGCAACAGCAGCAGGTAGGCGAGCGTCAGGAACGCCGAGACCGTCGCCGCGACATAAGTCAGCGCCGCCGCCGTCAGGACGCGCCGCACGCCCCGGGCTTCGTCGGGCGTTACATACCCGCCGGCCGACAGCAGTCGCATCGCCCGCGCCGAGGCGTTGAGTTCGACCGGCAGCGTGATGAGCGAGAAGAGCAGCACGCCGGCGAAGATGACGATGCCGACATTGATGAGCACCGGCATTCGGGTGAAGAGGTACCCGATAAACACAATCGGCCAAATTTGCGCGCCGAAATTGATGGCCGGCACGATCGCCGTCCGCAGCGCCAGCGGGCCGTAGTGTTCGGCGTGCTGGAAGGCGTGGCCGGTCTCGTGCGCGGCGACGCCGAGCGCCGCCAGCGAATCGCTGGCATATACCGGCTCCGACAATCGCAAGACGCGAGTGGAGGGATCGTAGTGGTCGCTCAAATTGCCACCAATGCGCTCGACATGCACTTGCGACAGCACCTGCGACACCTGCCCTTCGTGACCGGGCGCCACCAGCGCGGCGCGGGCGTTGCTGTCGCGCAGCAGCCGCTCCGCCAGTTCGTGGCCCGTCAGCCCCGATGAGGCGCGCACCTGCGAGTAGCGTCGAAACGCCGATGACACCAGGATTTGGGCGACGATCCCGAACAGGATGGCCGGCCCGACGATGATGAGATACAGCGGGTCAAAAAACAGCATCGGTTCCTCCTACCGCAACGCCTCCATTATGCCACGGGGCGGCGAGGGGTCAGGAGAGCCGGGCGCGGGCCGCGGAAATCTGGTCGGCCGGGAAATAGGTGAGTTGCTTCTTCGATTCGAGGTGCGGCGTGCTGTCGGCGGGCGCGTCACGCACCACTTGCAGGAACTCGCGGCAGGCGTCCTCGCCGCGGCCGAGCATCGCATAACTCTTGGCGAGGTGGACGCGCGCCTCATACCAGCCGGGCTGCTCGCGCACCACCTGTTCGATGGCGGCGGTGCCGGCTTCGAACTCGCCGGTAAAAAGGAGCACGAGTCCCAACTCCAGCCGCGCCTGCAGATGGCTGGGGTCGTCGCGCAAGACGCTTTCGAGCAGCCGGCGGGCCTCGTCGTATTGGCCCTCCTGGCGCAGCGCCATCGCCTGCTGGCAGCGGTCGTCCAGGTCAGTCTCCGTGGAATTGCTCAAGAGTCTCCACCCTCAGGAGGTCTCATGTGCTCGCCCACGCGGATTCGATGTCCGTTGGCAAACGCCCACCCGGACATCCGCTTTCCCCCGGCGGGCCGCACCTCGCAGAGTGCCACCGCGCCGTCCCTCGCGCCTACTACGATACCATCCTTCTCGACCGCCAGCACCTCTCCTGCCACCGCCGGCCCCCACTCCCGTGCCCTCCCGCGCAAAATTTGCAGGCGCTCGCCTCGAAAAGTCGCCCAGGCCGGCGTGCGCGGCGACCCGGCCCGAATGCGGCGTTCGATGTTCGCGGCCGGCTCGTCCCAGGTGATGCAGAAATCCGCCGGGTGGAGTTTCGGGGCATATGACACATCAGCAGATGCCTGCGGGCGGCGGGGTGCTGTGCCTTCGGCGATGCGATCGAGAGTCTCGACTAACAATCGGGCACCCTCGGCAGCGAGGCGCGCTTCCAGGTCGCCTGCCGTCTCCGCGTCAGCGAAGGCAACCGTGCGCTGCAAGATGATGTCGCCCGCGTCAACTTTGGGCGCCATCCAGATGGTGGTCACGCCGGTTTCCCGCTCGCCCGCCAGGATGGCCGCCGCCACCGGCGCCGCCCCGCGGTGTTTCGGCAGCAGCGACGCGTGCAGGTTGACCGCGCCGCGGGCGGGGATGCCCAGCGTCTCCGCCGACAGGACCTGCCCATACGCGACGACGACGAACACCTCGGCGCCGAGCGCGCGGAACGCCTCGCGGGCGGCGGGCGCGTTCACATCGTCGGGCGCGAGCAGCGGAGCGCGGTCCCCGGCGGCCTCGGCGACCGGCGCGGCGCGCAGTTTGCGCCCGCGCCCGGCGGGGCGCGACGGCGCGGTCACAACCGCCCGCACCGCGTGCGCGGACTCGAAGAGCGCGCGCAGACTGGGCACCGCGAAGTCGGCGGTGCCGAAGAACACCAGCGAGAGGCCCACCGTCAGCGCGCCGCAGCCGCCGTGAACAGGGCTTCGACGCCGGCGCGGTCGAGCGGCTCGCTGATCGGCTCGCCGTCGGCGTCGTCGCCGAGGTAGCGGGTGAACCGGTCGCCGGCGGCGCGGTCAAGGATGAGCACGCCGTCGAGGTGGTCGATTTCGTGCTGCACCACCCGGGCGCTGAAGCCGTTGAGGTCGAGGTGAAACGGCTGGCCGTTGCGGTCGAGTGCGTCCACGGCAATGGCCATCGAGCGCACAATTTGACATTCGATGCCGGGCAGACTCAGGCACCCCTCGGTGCCGGTGGCGGAGCCGCTACGGGACATGATGCGCGGATTGACGAACGCAGTGACGCCCTCCCCCCAATCGGCGACGCACACCCGCTGTCCGACTCCGATCTGCGGAGCCGCCAGCCCCACGCCCGGCGCCGCTTTCATCGTGTCCACCAGGTCGTTCAGCAGCGCGCGCGTGCGCGTGTCCACCGCCCCCACGGGGGCGGTGGGACGCAGCAACACCGGCGCCGGAAACCGCAGAATCGGCCGCACCATCGTGCGCCCCTTATAGCAAGGAGCGGGGTTCCATGTCCACCGTGAAGCGCACGCCCGCCGGCGCGCCGGCGTCGGCGACGCGCAACCCGGCGTGGATCGCCGGCTCGGGTCCCTTCACGAGCAGGTGCCAGCGGGCGCGGTCACGCACACGCGCCCGCGGCGCCGGCGCCGGACCGAGCACGCCCGCGTCGGGCGACGCGGCGCGCACGCGTGCTGCGAGCGCCTGCGCCGCGGCGGCGACCGCGCTGTCCGCGGCGCCCGAGACGATGATGCGCCCCAGTGCGGCGAACGGAGGGAAACCCGTCTCTCGTCGCACAGCCAGTTCGCGGCGATAGAACGCCCGCAGGTCGCCCCGCGCCACGGCCGCCACGGCGTAGTGATCCGGATTGTGCGTCTGAATGGCCAATCGCTTCGCCGTCAACCGTAGTGGCCAGAGCGCCTGAAAGGTGTGCTCGGCGGCGAGGACATCCGGCGTGTGCAACAGCCGGTCGGCGTCGAGCACCACACAGACCGCGCCCGCGGTGCGCGGCGCGAACGCGAGCGTGGTCACGACCACTTGCGCTTGTGCGCCGCCTTCTCCGTCTGCGACGGCGACCGATGCGCCCGGTGCGAACTGCACAACCGCCTCGGCCACCGCGTCCGCCCCGACGCCCCGCGCCCGCAGGCGCAGACTGCCGCAGCGCGGGCAGCGCGTTGGCGCCGGCTGCCGGGTCCCGCATTGCGGACACGATAACGCCGCGCCCGTTCGCGCGTAGCGCATATTGATCCGACACCGCGGACACTGGAACGCCTGCCCGCACTCCTGGCAGAGCAGCGACGGCGCATAGCCGCGCTGCCCGGCGAGGAGCGTCACGTGATCGCCCGCCGCCAGCGCCTCCTGGACGATGGCCCGCGCCCGCGACGACAGCCCCGCCGGCGGGCGCCGCCCGCGCAAGTCAATCAACTCCACGGTGATTGGGGCGGCGGTCCCGCGCTCCAACAGCCGCTTCACCTCGCCGGCGCGGTGCAGCCATTCCACGGTCGGCGCCGCGCTGACCGCCACGACGGGCACGCCAGCCTGCTCCCCCAGCGCCCGCGCCACGCGCCGGGCGTCGTAGTGTGGGCGCTCCTCGGCCTTGAAGAGGTCGTCGTGCTCACCGGTGACCGCGATGACGCCCAGCCGCGGCAAGGCGGCAAACACTGCCGTCCGCGTGCCCGCGACCACCGCCGCGCCGAAGGCCGCGCGCCACGCTTGCGCGCGCTCGCGGGGCGTGCGCGTCGGCTGCATGACGGCGACCGGGCCTGCGATCGTGCGTGCCAGGCGCCGCGCCAGCACCGCGACCTGCACCGCGGTCGGCGCCAGCACCAGCGCTTGGCGTCCATTCGCCGCCGCCCAGGCGCAGACCACGTCCACCGTGGCCTCCGTCTGGCGGCCGTCACGGTCGAGAATACAGATTGGCCCGCGCGGCGGCTCGGCCAAGACCGCCCACTCGTCGGGCGGCGGAATTGCGGTGGTCGCCATTGCCGGCTCCGCATCAGCCGGTTCGCCGCCCGCCCACTGCACCCGCGCCGAGGCCTCAACGACGCCTTCGGCACGCAGCCACTTCAATTGATCGCGGTCCTTGCGGACGCGCGCCGGCTCGAGACCGCCGTCCGACTCGGCGATGCGCTCCAATAGGCGCGACGCGTCGGGCCGCGCCGCGGCGATGTGTGCGCGCGCGACATCCGGCGTGCAGTCCGGCGCCAGGCGCACCGTCGCCTCCAGGCGCACGACCTCGCGCGGGAACCACAGGCCGAGCGCTTCGCTCAGTGTGCAGTGATAAAACCCGGCGAGCCACTCAGCCGTTTGCAGGCAGTGTGCGGGGAGCGGCACAGCCGCGGCGAGCGCGTGCAGTGGGCGCGTCGCCGCTGCGCCCGGCGTGTCCGTCAATCCGACGACCACACCCAGCGTCATCCGCCGACCGAGCGGCGCGACGACGGAGTGACCGACACGCACCCGCTCGGCGAGTGATTCGGGAACCGCGTAGGTCAGCGGGTCGGGGAGATGCCGCCCAACGCGCAACGGGACGACCTGGACGAAGCGGGCGGGGTCGGCGTCCGTCCCCGGCGGCGGGCGCACGGGCTACGGAGCGGCGGTGGCGAGGCCGGCGCGGTCGCGCAGCGCCGCGGCGGCGTCCGTCCGCTCCCAGGGCGCCTCGCTGGGGTCGCGGCCAAAGTGCCCGTAGGCGGCCAAGGGGAAATAAATGGGCCGACGCAAGTCGAGCGCCTCGATAATGTCGCCCGGCGTGAGCGGGAAAACTTCGCGCACCAGGTCTGAGAGCGCCTCGTCGGCGAGGCGGCCGGTGCCGAAGGTGTCCACCTCCGCCGCCACTGGGTCGGGATAGCCGATGACATAGGACAGTTCCACTTCGCAGCGGTCGGCGAGGTGCGCGGCCACCAGGTTCTTGGCGATGTGCCGCGCCATATAGGTGGCGGAGCGGTCCACCTTCGTCGGGTCTTTGCCGGAGAAACTGCCGCCGCCGTGGTGGGCGACGCCGCCGTAAGTGTCCACGATAATCTTGCGGCCGGTGACGCCGGTGTCGGCAAGCGGCCCGCCGCGGACGAAGCGCCCGGTCGGATTGACCAGAATCGTCGCGTCCGGGCTGAGCAATGCCGGGTCGATGACTTTGTCGATGACTTCGGCGCGCACCGCCTCGACGACCTCGTCGAGCGACGCTTCGGCGGTGTGGTGCGCGGAGACAACGATGTGGTCGACGGCGAGCGGCTGGCCCTGCTCGTCGTAACGGACGGTGACCTGGCTCTTGCCGTCGGGGTGCAGGAAATCGACGAGGCGTTGTTTGCGCACTTCGCTGAGCCGCCGGACCAGTTTGTGCGCCAGCATAATCGGCAACGGCATCAGTTCCGGCGTCTCGCGGCAGGCATAGCCGTACATGGTCCCCTGGTCGCCGGCGCCGCCGCGGCGGACGCCGAGGTCAATGTCGGGCGACTGTGGCTGAATGGCGACGAGCACGCCGGCGCTGAGGAAATCGAACCCGCTGCCCCACTCGGCGGCATAGCCGATGCGCTCGAGCGTCCGGCGCACAATCACCGGGATTTCGATGTAGCAGTCGGTCGAAATTTCGCCGGCGACAATACACATGCCGGTGGTGACAAGCGCTTCGACGGCGACGCGGCCGTTCGGGTCTTGGATGAGGATACTGTCAAGGACGGCGTCGGAAATCTGGTCGGCGATTTTGTCGGGGTGGCCCTCGGTGACCGACTCGGAAGTGATGCGCCGGTAGGCCATCAGGCGGCCCGCTCCGCCGGGCGCGCGCCGGCGCGCGCGGCGCGCAGCGTCCGCACGCGATCGAGGATCAAATGCGCTACTTGCAGCTTCGGCAAGACCGGATGCTCCTCTGGGGCGCCGCCGGGCGTCAGCAAAGTCACGCGGTTGCCGTCGGCGCCGAACCCCGAGCCCGCCGTCATAATATCCGTGCACACCATCAGGTCGAGGGATTTCCTGTGGAGTTTCTCCTGAGCCCGAGCCAGCGGGTCGTCCCAGTCCGCCGAAAAGCCCACCAGCAGGCGGTCGCCCTTGCGCGCCGCGGCGGCGCCGAGGATGTCGGGCGTGGCATGCAGCGACAGTGCCCGGCCGTCGGCCTCTTCCTTGCGTAGTTTCCCTTCGGCGGGTCGGTCGGGGGCGAAATCGCAGACTGCCGCCGCGCCGATGACGACCTCGGCGTCGTCCAGGTGCGCCAGGACTGCGTCGAGCATCTCCTGGGCCGACATCACTGGAACAACCCGGACACCCGTCGGGTCGGACAGCGCCGTCGGGCCGGTCACCAGCGTCACTTGGGCGCCGCGACTGGCGGCCGCTTGTGCCAGGGCGTGGCCCATTTTGCCCGATGAGGCATTCGTAATGAAGCGCACGCGGTCCACCGCTTCGCGCGTCGGCCCGGAGGTGATCAGCAGCCGGACACTGGCCAGATCGTTCTTGCGCGCCAGGCGCTCGACGAGATGGGCCACGATGACAGCGACATCGGCCATCCGGCCGGGCCCGCGCTCACGGCAGGCCAGCCAGCCCGATTCCGGCGGGACGATTTCATAGCCTAGGGACGACACCTGCGCCAGGTTGCGCTGCGTCGCCGGGTGTTCCCACATCCGCGTGTTCATCGCCGGCGCGACGAGGATGGGGCAGCGGCATGCCAGCACCGTGCTGGTGAGCATATCGTCGGCGAGGCCATGCGCCAGGCGCGCCAGCAGGTTGGCGGTGGTCGGGGCGAGCACGACGGCATCGGCCCGCTGCGCCAGTGCGATGTGCTCGATTTCCCACTGCCCGGGCGCATCGAACATCCCGGTCACGACCGGGCGGCCCGACAGCGTGCTGAGCGCGAGGGGTGTGATGAACTCGGCGGCGGCGCGCGTCATCATCACATGGACTTCGGCGCCGCGCTGGGTGAGTTCACTGACCAGCTCGGCGGCCTTGTACGCGGCGATGCTCCCCGACACGCCGACGAGCAGGATGGCGCCGGCTAGTCGGTCGGCGGGATCGGCAGGGGCTGCCAGCGGTGACTGCGGCATCGTTCGGCCACCATTATAGCGTGCAGGGTCTCGGCAGCGGTCTCGACCCGGTCGTTGAGCACCACATAGTCATATTCCCGTGCCCGCCCCAACTCCGCGCGCGCGTCGCGCAGGCGGCGGGCGAGCGCGTCGCCGTCCTCGGTGCCGCGGCGGCGCAGGCGCTCTTCAAGCGCCGGCCAGGAGGGCGGGATGAGAAACACGAGGACTGCGGAGGGGTCGGCGGCGCGGACGGCGCGTGCCCCTTGCGGATCGATCGCCAGGACGACGCTCTGCCCCTGCGCTCGCTGTTCGGCGACCCGGGCGCGCGGGGTGCCATACCAGTGGCCGTGTACTTCGGCCCATTCGAGCAGGTCGCCGCGGTCGCGGGCCTTGGCGAAGTCCGCGGGCGGGACGAAATGATAGTGCGTGCCGTCCACTTCATCAGGGCGCGGGCGGCGGGTGGTCATCGAGACGGAGCGCACGACACGGTCGTCGCGGCTGCAGAGGGCGTTCACGACGGTGCTCTTGCCGACGCCCGACGGGCCGGAGACTACAATCAGCAGGCCATCCGCTCCGCCGGCTGGCGCCGCCATCAGATATCGAAAATCTTGGCGTGGAACGAGATGTCGCGCACTTCAATGATGCGCCGGATGATGGAATCGAGGAGTTCCCACTCTTTCTTCATATCTATCTTCTGCCCGCGAATGGCGCGCAACTCACCATCCACATAGACGACGCCGTGCGAAGTGCGAATGAGAAGGCGCGTGGGATCGACCGGTCGCTTGTAAATTTCTTTCCAGACGCGTCTGGTCAAGCGAGCGTCTTCTACTCCCAAATGTGCACCGGCTCCCGCGAGATCAGGTCTCGGCTCGGCACCACTTGGCCGCTTGCCACGAATTCGTTGACGACCCCGTGACCGATTTGATAGCGGACATGGACCTGGTACAGGCCGGTCGCCTTCGGCGTGAAGAGGAGTTCTGTTTGATACTCGCCGCGTCCAGCGCCCGGGTCCGAGGGGACGGTCAGTCGGATGGTGCCGTTGGGAAGCGTCGTCTGCGTCGCGTATGGCTTCGCGGTGTCGAACACCACACCGACCATCGAGTCGGCGGAGAGTTCGAAGACCACATTCGGGCCGGGCACAATTTCGGTGGTGACAAACGCGACGCGCACGCGCACAGATTCATTGAAGGCGACGGTGTCGGGCCAGTCCTGGCGGACGCCGGTGCGGTGTTCCGCGTCCGTCGAGGGCAACATGACGAGGACCGCGAGGAACCCGGCCAGCAACCCGACGCCGAGGGTCAGCACCCACCATTGGCCAGCCGACAAAACGGTATGCCCTCGAGACCGGGACCGTACGCGAGGGACATCCAGCCCACAAACCGGACACCGGGCGAACCCTTCAGCCAGTGCCCGACTTGGAGCACCACACCTTGGACAGCGCCGTCTCACGATAGGTTGTGTGCTTCCATTGGCATTATACGGACTCCTTCTTTCTGGCGTCAACCCGTTGAATTGACAGTCCCCAGGCGGCTCCGTACAATCCCCCCGCAATGCCCTGCGGCGCCCCCACCGAGGTCCTCAGACCGTGATTCTGCGTGCCCGCCTGTGGATACTGGCGGTCGTCGTGCTGTCGGCTACGGCCTTTCTTCTCGTCTTTCAACCCCTCACCTTCCACCTGCGCCCCCACCCGGTGGATAAGTCTCTGACCCTCAAACCGGTGCAGGAATTGCCGGTCGGTTCCCTCCGCCTGTATGTCTATCAGCCTCAGCCCGCCCTGAAACTGGGACTCGACCTGCAGGGCGGCCTGCGGGTGGTCTTGCGGGCCATCCGGGGCGCCACGATCACCGTGGAGCCGGGCGAGACAGCGGCGACCGACGCGGCGAAGGCGGCCCTCCGCCAGCGGATTCTCGCGCTGCTTGATCCGAATGAGTTCCCCGGCCGCACGGTGGAATTGAACCCGGCCGGAAACGCCGCGCTGATTCGAGTTTCCGTCGTGGATGAAGCGCAGATGAATGCGACGGCCGACCGCCTGCTGGAACGGCTGCGGCCGGCGTTCCCGAATGTCGCCGTGGCCCCAGACGGGAAACAATTGGGCAAAATCGAGCCCGGCGCGCTGCAGACGATCGCCGAGATTATGCGCCGCCGCGTGGACCAGTTCGGCGTGACCGAGCCCGTCATTGCGCCGCAACCGCCCGACCGCATTTCCGTCGAGTTGCCGGGACTGCGCAACCCCGAGGAATTCATCGCGTTGGTCAAGTCCACCGCGCAGATGCAATGGGTGCATGTCCCGTCCAACTTGCAGCCGCGGCTGCAATCCGCCATTCAAGACTCGGAAAAACCGAAGTCCGAGCAAACGATGACGGACGAGGATCGCAATAAGGCCTTCACCGAAGTGTTCGATGCCTCGACCGTGGTCCTCACCGGCGATGACCTGCGCCCGAATTCAGCGCCCGGGTCTGGGGCGACCAGCGGAAACTATGTCAACTTCAATTTGAAGCCCGACGGGGCGAAGAAGTGGGAAGAGTTCACGAAGTTCAATGTCGGGCAGTATGTGGCCATCTACCTCGACCGCAAGGCCATCAGTTCGCCGATCATCCGCGGCGTGATGTCCAATCAGGGCCAGATTGAGGGCCAGTTTTCCGTGACCGAAGCGACGCGGCTGGCGACATTGCTCAACGCCGGCGCCCTGCCGATGTCGCTCGAAATCCTGCACCAGGAAGTGGTCAGCCCGACGCTCGGCCAGGACTCGTTGAACGCCAGTCTGTTGGCAGGCATGATCGGCACCTTGGCGATTATCGTCTTTATGATTTTGTATTACCGCCTCCCAGGGGTGCTGGCCGACTGCGCGCTCGGGTTTTACACGCTAGTGCTGCTCGGGCTGTTCTGGCTGACGGGCATCACTCTGACGCTGCCGGGCATCGTCGGCATCCTGCTGACGCTGGGGATGGCGGTGGACACGAACATCATCATCTTCGAACGCTTGAAAGAAGAAATCCGCTCCGGCAAGACGGTACGCGCCAGCATCGACGCCGGCTTCAATCGCGCCTGGACGGCCGTCCTCGATTCACATGTGACGACCTTCGCGTCCGGGTTAGTGCTCGTCCTGCTCGGCCGCGGGCCGGTACAGGGATTCGGCGTGGCACTGATGATTGGGGTGGCGCTCTCGCTCTTCACCGCCGTCACAGTGAGCAAGCAGTTCATCATCCTGGCGGCGCATTCGCCGCTGGGGATGAAACCGTGGCTGTTCGGCGCCCGCCCCCCGCGCCCCGCGGAACAGGCCTAAGCGATGACGCGCGGCACGCGACGGCCGGACCTGATCCGTTTGCGGTGGTTGTGGTACTCGATTTCGATCGCAGGGCTCGTCGTCGGCATCGGCAGCATGGTGATGCATGGGCGCCAGGCGGCACGCGAGGGCCGGTCGTTCATCGAGCGCCTGGGGCTGAATGCGGGCATCGATTTCACCGGCGGGGCGATGTTCCGCTACAAACTGCCGAATCCGTTCGACGAGTCGCAGGAAGCGGCAAAGCAGGTCGAGTTTCGAGCGGCGATCGAAACGACCGGCCTCGCCCGGTTCAAGATTCAGACCGTCGGCACCGGCGCCCTCCGCAACTACCTGAATGTCCAGACCCAGGCGCTGACCGAGGCCGACCAGCGCACCGACCGCGACCGCCTGACGCAGGCGCTCACCGCAAAGGAGCCGGGCATCACGCTGGAGGAATCCACCCTCGTTGGGCCGGTGGTCAGCAATGAGATCCTGGTGCGGGCGCTCGAGGCGTTCCTCCTGGGCACAGTCATCATCCTTTTGTACATCGCGGTGCGCTACGACTTCATGTTCGGCATTTGCGCGGTGGTGGCGTTGCTGCACGACATCTTCATTATGCTGGGCTGGGCTTCGCTGGCCCGGCTGGAGGTGGATAGCGCGTTCGTCGCCGCGGTCTTGTGCGTCATCGGGTATTCGGTGAATGACACTATCATCATCTTCGACCGCATCCGGGAAAACCTGCGGCGAATGCAGGGGCGGCCGTTCGCCGAGATATGCAATTACAGTTTGTGGGAGACGATGGCGCGGTCCATCAACACCCTGCTGGCTGTCTTATTCATCCTGTTCGCACTCCTCTTTTTCGGCGGCGTGACGATCAAGTCGTTCGTCGCCGCGATGACGGTCGGGTTTATTTCCGGAGGCTACAGTTCGATTTTCAACGCCGCCCAACTGCTCACCGGCTGGAAGACGCGCCGCGAAGCGCGCCAACGCCGGCCGGGCGCACAGGCTTCGACTGCCTCCGGCACAGCGCGGTCGCGGCTGGCGCCAAGTCCCAGCCGCCCAGCCCCCGCGCCGACTCCGTCTCGCCCAGCGCTCGAGAGCGGTATGTCGGCGGCTTCAGCCGACCTGGACGCGTTGGCGACGCCGCCGCCGCTGCCCGACCGCGCCAGCGAGGATGTCCTCGAAGCACGCCGCGAGCGCCGCAAGGAACGCAAAGCGCCGAAGCTCGGCAAGCGCAAGCGGCGACATTAAAACCTGTGTCAGGTGATGGGTGTCAGGTGTTAACAGACTCCTGACACTTGACACCTGAAACCTGACAGCGCGGCGCCTCCAGGCAGGGCGGTACAATGAACCGCAATGGAAGTCACTGCACGGACGGAGGCGCTGTTCGAAGACCTGCTCCGGGTTGCGACGGCGGCCCGCCCCGACATTGACTCGGCGTTCCTCCGCCGCGCCTACGAGACCGCCGAGGCCGCGCACCGCGGCCAGACTCGCCGCACCGGCGAGCCGTACATCGCCCACCCGATCGCGGTCGCCACGCTGCTGGCGGAACTCAAACTCGACGAGAAGACCCTCGCCGCGGCGCTGTTGCACGATGTCATCGAAGACACCCGCCTGACCGTCACGCAGTTGCGGCACGACTTCGGGCGCGAGGTCGCCCGGCTGGTCGAAGGCGTAACGAAACTGCGCGGCCTCGAATTCACCTCCACCCGCGAACAGCAGGCCGAGAACCTGCGCAAGATGGTGCTGGCGATGGCGCGGGATGTGCGCGTCGTCCTAATCAAGCTCGCCGACCGATTGCACAATGTGCAGACGCTCCATGTCCTCCCCCGCGAGACGGCGGAGCGCACCGCTCACGAGACGCTCGAGGTCTTCGCGCCGCTGGCGCGCCGGATGGGCGTCACCACCTTCGTCTGGAAACTCGAGGACCGGGCGCTGCGCTACCTGGAACCGGAGAAGTACGAGGAGATCGTGCAGGGCCTGAACCGGACACGCATCGAGCGCGAGCGCATCGTCCAGCGCGCCATCCAGAAACTGCGCGGGCGGCTGCGCCGCGTGCGCATTCACGCCGAGATCACCGGCCGCCCCAAGCACATCTACAGCATTTACGAAAAGATGCAGCGCGAGGGTGTGGACTTCCAGCAAATCCTCGACCTGGAAGCCATCCGCGTCATCGTGGATAAGACCGAGCAGTGTTACGGCGCGCTCGGGCAAGTGCACGACCTGTGGACGCCGCTGCCCGGGATGTTCAGCGATTACATCGCCAACCCGAAGCCGAATGATTACCAATCGCTGCACACCAAGGTCATCGGCCCCCACGGCGGCCCGATGGAGGTGCAAATCCGCACCTGGGAGATGCACGCGGTGGCGGAGTTCGGCGTCGCCGCGCACTATCAATACAAAGAGGGCGGCGGCCCGCTGCGCGTCCGCTCCGACCGGCGCGTGAAGTGGCTGCAGCAACTCGCCGCGCTCGGCAGTGAAGTGCCCGACCCGCACGAATGGCTCGACGCCCTGCAGGCCGACCTGTTCCAGGACCAGGTGTTCGTGTTCACGCCGAAGGGCGATGTCATCGACCTGCCGCGGGATTCGACACCGGTAGACTTCGCCTATCACATCCACACCGAGGTCGGCAATCGCTGCCGCGGCGCCAAGGTGAACGGCAAGCAGGTGGCGCTGCACTATCGCCTGGAAAGCGGCGATGTGGTCGAAATCGCCACGGCCAAGGAGGGTAGCGGCCCCCGGCTCGACTGGTTGCAGTTCGTCCGCTCCAGCGGCGCCCGCAACAAGATTAAGCAGTGGTATCGCCGCGAGCAGCGCGACGAGAGCATCACCCGCGGCCGCGAACTCCTCGAGGCCGAGTGCCAGCATCAGGGCGTGCCGTTCGACCAGGCGATGCAGAACGGCGCGCTCGACAAAGTCGCGCAGCGGTTGAACTACAAGGCCGCCGACGAGATTCTCGCCGCCATCGGCTATGGCGACCTCGGCGCCGAAGGCATCGCCCGGCGCGCCCGCGAGGCGCTGGGCATCCCCGCCAAGGTCACGCTGCCGACGAAGGCGCCGGTGATTGAAACGGCGCCCGCGGCAGCGGTGCTGGTCGCCGGCGACGAGACGGTGCTCACCCGCTTGTCACGCTGCTGCAGCCCGGTGCCCGGCGACACCATCTCCGGCTATGTCACCCGCGGCCGCGGCATCGCCGTGCACCGCACCGACTGCCCCAATTTGCAGTACTACGAAAAACTTGAACCCGAACGCTTGACGCCGGTGCGGTGGAACTTGGCCGAGCAAGCCATGTATCCCGTCGAGTTGCGCATCCTCGCCTTCGACCGCCTCGGCCTGCTGTCGGCCATCACCTCAATCATCAGCGACCACAAGACCAACATCCGCTCGGCCGATGTCACCGTCGCCGAGGACGGCCTGGCGCACTTCCGCATGGTGGTGGACATCAGCGATCGCGCCCACCTGACCCGCGTTATCGAGCGCGTGCGTGGCCTGACGGATGTCCTGCAGGTCGAGCGCGGCGGCGCGATGCACTGAAGTTCCAGCTTCGCATCAACAAGTGGGAATGGGAGTGTACTTGAGAGGCGTTCAACTACGACGAACGCAGCGCAGCAATCTATCAAAGGCGTCTTAGCCGGTCGCTCGTCGAGTTCGCTTTGGTTGCGTCAAGATGGTCGGCCGGGGTTGAGGTGCAAGTTCGCGGGGGAGATCTTGACTTGGATCGGCAGGCTCCGGCTGGTCAGTGGGAGGGGCGTCCGACTCCGGTGTATCGCGGCCAGTTTGACTACTTTGATCCGCTTCAGTTTTCATCTTCAGTTTTCATCGCTCTTCTTTTCAGGCACTTTCCTAGGGTCGGGCTCTGGGAAAGGCACTAAGTCAGGAGTCAGTGGGATGCTCGGATCGGCCGAGTCCGGTTTCTCCGTTTGTTCCATCGGCTGTCTCTGCTCACGAACCTTGGGCCTCTCTTCTGCCCGCCGGATGCGTATGCCCTCATTCAGAGCGTAGATGAGTGGAGGCACAAGATCATCAGGGAGCGGCTTCGTCGGATCAGCCGCGACCTCATCAAGCTGTTCCCTCTCGAGCTTCGTCGCCCGAGACCCGGCTTTCTGATCAGTGTCCGCCATCGAAATGCCCTCTCCTAACTAGTTTACCACAGCCACGGCGATCTGGATGCCGTTGGCGATCAGTCCCGCAAACAAGAGCCAGCCTGACCACTGTAATCTGGTTAACAGCCGATCGACCACCTCACTGTTTTTCTCTACAGTTCGCGTGTAAGCCTCACCGAGCACTCGGAGAACGATCAAATCACTTCGCGAGTACACAAGTCTAAGGTAAGTCATCGGTTCAGTGGGACTGAAGACTTTCTTTGGCAGCAAGACATGCATCGCCAACGCGACCGACGCCAAGAGAAATGCCGCTCCAGTCAGAAGTGCTCCAAGCCAAGTCCAGAAAAAGATACCCGGCGCCACTCGGTCAAGCGACCACTGCACCCCTGCCATTTCGAGTCCAGCCACAATCGATGATGCGCCAATCACAGTTGCAGCGCGCGTCCTGGCGGAGTCCAGACGACTCTCCTCCGCCCCAAACGCGCGAACTGCCATTTCGACGAATTTCTCGTATGCCAACTGGTTGTATACGGGTCCGCCCATCTCATCACCCCACATAAGTCCCGCACTTCGCGCAGTTCGAACCGCGTGACACCTTGCTCCCGCACACTGAACAGGTGACTTGCGCGCCGCCGCCGCTCCCGCCGCCGGGCCGCTGACCGGCGAGGCGCTTCTCCAAGCGGTCGACGCGCCGCGTCAGCTCCTCGATGCGCCGCTCAATCGATTCGAAGGGGCCGTGGTCAGGCATCACTGATTTCCTGTCTCCCCTCTCCATTCATGGGGAGGGGCCGGGGGGTCTGTCCAACCCTCCGGCCATGAGATGGCCGGACTCACCGGGAACGCCCGCTGAAGCGGGCTCGTCCTGCGCCGTCGTTCGAGCCCCATTCATGGGGCGTCCACTGTGAGTCCGGGGATCTCATCCCCGGACATCAAACCTCACCCCCTCCCCTCTCCGTCTCACGGAGAGGGGCGAAGAACTTCTCAACCCTCTCCCCGACCTCCGGTCACCCCTCTCCCAAGTACTTGGGAGAGGGGACGGGGGAGAGGGTTGCTCCCACTACTCGTCTCCATCCTTCGGCCGCGCGGGCGGCTTCGGCTTCTCCAGCGCCGGCGTGACCGCCGGCGCGGACGCCGCCGCGGGCGGCGTCAGGCCGGCCGGCGCGTCCGCCTGATGCTTCAGTTTCGGCAGGCCCGCCAGGAGATCGGTGAACTTCATCCCGGTCAGTGCTTCGATGACCGCCGGCAATTGCGCAATGATGCTGGTCACATCCTGCGTCACGCGCGCCGCGCCGGTCCCGCCGGCGTGGCCGTCGCCCATGCTCACCACCACCATCCGCTCCATCTTCGACAGCGGCTGGCTGATGGCGGCGGCGATTTCCGGCAGTTTGTCCAGGAAGATCTGCGTGATGGCGGCTTCGTTGTAGAGCCGCCAGGCCTCGGCCTTGCGCGTCATCGCCTCGGCCTCGGAGAAGCCGGTCGCCTTGACGACATCCGCGTGCGCCAATCCCTTGGCCCGCGTCGCCGCCGCCTCGCCCTCGCCTTCCAAGCGCTCGCGGTCGCCCGTCCCTTCGGCCGTGGTGCGGAGGCGATACTGCTCGGCTTCGGCCAGTTGCTGGATGCGGTAGCGCTCGGCCTCGGCGGGCTTTTGCACCGTCGCCGTCAGTTCCTTTTCCTTGCGGGCGATTTCCTGCTGCTCGAGTTCGATCTGCCGCGTGCGCTCGACAATCTCGACGCCGACCCGCTCCTTGGTCACTTCCTGCTCCACCTTGAACTTCTGCAGGTCATAGGCCAGGTCGGCCTCGGCCTTCTTCGCCCGCGACAAAGTCTGATAGGTCGCCACATTGATTTCGTAGTCCCGCTGCGCTTCGGCGACCTTGGTGTCGGCCTCGAACTTCCCGACTTGCCCTGACATATTCGCCTGCGCCGACTTGATGGTGGCGTCGCGCTGCGCCTCGGCCTCGCCGATGATGGCGTCGCGCTTCACCTGGGCGATGCGCGGCTTGCCGATGGCGTCGAGGTAGCCCTGCGTGTCGCGCACATCGCGGATGGTGAACGACACGACGACCAGGCCCATGTTGGCCAGGTCGCTGCCCGCCACTTCCTGCACCTTCTGCGCGAACGCCTGCCGGTCGCGGTAAATCTCTTCGACGGTCAGCGTCCCGATGATGGCGCGCAAGTGTCCCTCAATCGTCTGCAAGGCGACGCGCAGCGTCTCGTCCTGCCGCTTCGAGAGGAACTGCTCGGCGGCGGTGCGGATGGAGACATCGTCGCCGCCGACTTTCACCTGCGCCACGCCCTCCACCGTCACCGGCACCCCCTGAATCGAATACACCTCCGGCGTGGTGACATTCAGCGTCATCACCTCGAGTAACAACCGCTGCACCTGTTCGATGATCGGCCAGACAAAAGTCCCCCCACCCTTCCGGATGCGATATCCGAGGTGCTCAATGGTGCCGTCGGGATTGCGCACCTTGTGGCGCCCGCCGGAGACGATCAGCACTTCGTTCGGGCCCACCTTCACCCAGCGGCGGGCGATGGTGTAGAAGAACATCAGGACGACGATGACGATGCCGCCGGTGACCGACACGATCATCGTGGTCTGCGGCTGTGTGCCGAAGAGTTTCTCGAACATTTCCGCCTCCCTTACCGGTCCGGGGGCTGGGCGCGCGGCGTCGGCGCCCGCTCGGCCTTCGTCTCGGGCCGCACGATGGCGGTGCCCCCGACATACCGCACAATGCGGACGATTTCGTGGTCCGCGACCGCCGACCCGTCTTCCGATCGCGCCGGCGCGTTGAACCGGGCGCCGCTGACGATGTAGGCAATCTGGCCGACGCCGTCGGCCGCAATCGGCGTGATGACTTCCGCCTGCGCGCCCGCCAGTTGCGCACGCTGCGGCTCGCTGCTCGCCTGGATGGAGCGCGCCAGCCGCGCGAAGCCGGTGAAGATGCCGAGCGCGATCACGAACCCCGACACTGCGGAGATCGGCAGACTGACCAGAATCGCCGCGTGCCCCAACTTGTGAATCAGGTAGCCGATGCCGCCGAAGCAGGTCAGGAACAACGCTACCATCATCGGCGAATAGGGCGAGACGCCGAGCGAATGGCCCGAGTCGCTGCCGAAGCCGCCGCCGTGCCCGTGGCCGCCGGCGAAATCGTGGCTGACATCGAACGACCCGCCTGCCGCCGCATCGATGCCGCCGTGACCGAACTCGAGCAGCCCCCCGAGGAACACCGTCACGGCGGAGAAGACGATGCCGACGAAAAACGCAATCAGGTACCCCGTCCCAATCCAGTCAAAGCCGAGCATAGTTCACCCGTGACCAGCCGGTCACGCCTCTCCCGCAGGACGGTTCGCCCAATTGCGCCCCACTCCTGCCCCGCAATGATACCGCCGAATCGGGCGGTCATTTCCCGGCCTGCAATGCGGCCTCACCCCCCCTCCCCCTCTCCTGTAAGGAGAGGGGGAGAACTCGAGAAGCATGCGTAGACGCGTTGTCCCTCTCCCAAACGGGAGAGGGTGGCCGGAGGCCGGGTGAGGGGGAACCTTGGAAGAGGGGCTGGGGGAGAGGATTGAATTCGTTGCAGTCCCGAAGGGACTGGATACTGTTCAGCCCGGAGCTTTAGCTCCGGGTAGGGCTGTCAGCAGGCGCAAACCCCCGCAACCACCCCACCGCCTTATCCAGCGGCTGGCCGCACTGCCACAGCGTGCTCCCCACCGCCAGCAGCGACGCGCCCGCCGCGACGCACGCCGCGACATTGTCGGCGCCGATGCCGCCATCCATCCCGATGGGGCGCTCGATGCCGCGGGCGGCCATCAACTCCCGCAGCCGCCGCACCTTCTCCACGCAGAACGGCAGAAACGCCTGGCCGGCAAAGCCAGGATTGACCGACATCACCAGTACGCCGTCGAGTTCGCCGAGCGCATCCGCCAGCGCCTCGACGCTCGTCGCCGGGTTGATCGCCACCCAGGCCTCGGCATCGTGCGCCCGGATGCTTTGCAGCGTGCGGTGCAGGTGCGGCGTCGCCTCAAAGTGGATGCAGATGGCGTCGGAGCCCGCCGCGGCCATGTCGGCCACCAGCGCCTCGGGGCGATAGACCATCAGGTGCGCGAAGAAGGGCTTCGTGGTGAGCGGCCGCAGCGCCCGCAGCACCAGCGCCCCGAAAGTGAGATTGGGGACGAACTGCCCATCCATGACATCGAAATGAAAGCCATCAGACCCACCAGCATCGAGAGAACGGAGCTCCTCGCCCAGCCGGGCGAAGTCGGCGACCATCATCGAGGGGTGAATGTGGAGGGGCATCAGACTAATACTATCATTGCTTGCCGAGTGCGGGCGGCTGCCTTTCCTCACCATACGGGGAAGGGAGTCCCGGATCGTGTAACAGTGCGCTGGCGACCTCTCCAATCTCCATCTCTTCCCGATAGAAACTCTCCAATTGGTCATATGTCCGCTGCAAAGCGAACAAGCCTGCCAGCATCATCACCGAAACCACCGCCAAAGAAACCGGCAGCGCTGTCCCGAGCAGCGTGTTCAGCCGCGCAAGGAACGAGCCACCCACGACCGCCTTCGCCAGTCGCAACTCCTTACGATGAGAAATCGGCAGCAGGATGACGAATCCAATCGCCAAAAGCGCCTCGGCGACGGGCCACAGCACGTCTTGGGGGGACGGGCTGGCCGTGCCCATCGGAAGCGCGACACCGTACCGTCTGGCATCGATCGCCGCCACCACCGCGAGCGGTGCGAGGGTACCCACCGTGATTCCAATCGTGCGGAGCGCGCTCGCCTGAGGCAGGGACATACGCTTGCGCCAGCGCTTGCGCCAGCGAACGACCTCCAGCACCACAATCCACCAAAAGATAACAACGAACGCGATGCAGACCGTTCCCAAGGCGCCAGCTGCGCTGAACAGTTCTATAAAAGGGCCTGGCAAAGCGCGCTTCGATAAGATGCGGCTGTCGTATTCGCTCACGAAGCTTGCGACGCGCTCAAGATCCGCGCGGGCGAGTTCGAATTCCTTCCACACTTCCGGTTGCTTGATGTTACTGCAGAACTCCCGGAATCGGTCGTAGGTCTGATCTGGCGGCCTCCTTCCTGCGACGGCGGTCACCGAATTCCGCTCCCGGTCCGACAGCCAGCCAAGCGCCTGCCCAAGCGCCGACCGCGCTTCTATGGCATCCAGGACTGTGATGAACGGACGCTTCGCGTGGCGCGCCAATCGCAGCCCCACCTGGAACCACTCTGCGGCTTCAACGCCGCGGCCTTCTCCGCGCGCCCGTTTGCCGAGATAGCTGAGAAGCCGGACAACATGATATGTCCCCAGCGTGTCCCCCGTGAGTGGCCCAATGGACATCTCGGACAGCAATTCCGACCCGATGCTGACCACATTGGCCCCCGTCAATTGATACGCCTCTCCCAGACGCCGCAGCGTGGTCAGCCGGTAGTCGTTCCAGCCGCGCTTCGTGAGCATGCGTTCGAGTGTGCGCAGCGCAGCATCGTCTTCATGAAGGCGCAGGAGTCGGATGGCCAGCAGATAGTCAATGGCCGCGTTGGCCGGGTCGAGGCCACGCGCTTCATCCAGCCGTCTTTGCACGAAATCCAACAGGGCGCGCTCACACTCTTGGACGGGCGGTTCTGGCGGATACCCTCCGCTCGGGTCCACTTCAGACCGGCGCCCCGCACCTGCACTTCCTTGGCCGAGCAGCGCAATGACGCCCATCGTGACGCGCGTCGCTACATCCTCGGGGTCCCGTTCGGCCAGTCGGTCCAGTTGTTTGATGCGAAAGTTGCGCCAACTGAACGAGTCTCCCTCCGGAAGAAAAAGCACCGCCTTGGCGAATTGGGCGGAATGATTGTCTGGATTGCGCTCTGCGGCACTCACCAACGCCGAATCATCGATGGAGAATGCAGATTCCGCGAACTCTCCAGAAATGACTGCATGGACGATCGGGAACGCGGGCACGAATGTCAGGCACACTCCCGTCACGATCCACCCCACCCGCGTCGCGCGCATCCCTACCCCAGCCTCACCACCGCGTGCTGGCCCTCGGTCCCTTCCAACGCTTCCGTCAGGAGTGGCACGAAGGCCAAGCCATGGCGGGCGAGCAACGAAACGGCGCACAGCGCCCGCTCCTGCGGCTCGCCGTTCGGCCACAGCGCGGCCTGCGTCTGGCGCAGGCGGCGGATGGCCGCCACATCGTGGCGGGCGCGGGCGGCCAGCGCCTTCTCTTGCAGGCGCGCCAGGTCGGCGTCGAACTTCTCCCGCAACTTCGCCGCCGGCGTCGCCAGCGTCGGGTCGGCCTCGGCGCTTGCCGCCGCGACGCGCCCCGCCGCCTCCCCCACGACCTTGCGCGACTCCTCAAAAGTGTCCACCAATCCGCCCGCGCTCGCCCGCGCTGAGAGCGCCATAACCCCCCGCTCATCCAGCCCCCGCAAATCCCACAGCGCGCCGACCCAGGCCGGAGGCGGGTCGCCCGGCCCTCCGGCAACGCCGCGGGGGTTTAGGGCCAATCCCTCCAGCAGCCGCGCTTGCGAACCCTCGACCAGCGTCGCCGACGCCCGCGGCAGCACCACCGGCATCGTCAGCCCCGCCGCCTCGTATGCCCCCCGCAATTGCCCCAGGTAGACGAGTTCGTGCGGCCCGGCGGCGTAGGCGACCGTCGGCAGCAGCGTGTCCTGCGCCAGCACCCGCAGCGACGCCGTCGTCAGGAACCGCTCCGGGTGCTCGTCGAGCAGCGCCAGCAGCGCCGCCTTGGTGAGGGTCTCCTCGCCGGCGCGGAATCCGTCCTTGGTGACCAGCACCGGCTCGCGGGAACCGTCCGCAAGCGCAAAACCGGTGTGGTCCTCGCGCGGGCGCAGCGTCGGCGCATAGCCGGCGGCGCGCATCCGGTCATACGCCGCCCGCACCAGCGCCCCCGGCCACTCCGTCTCCTCGATCGCCCGCCGGAACACCGGCTTCATCAAGGCCTTGATGCGCGGGTCGAGCGGGTCGAGCATCACCAGCCCGTCGTCCGCGAACAGTTTTGCCAAGAGCGCGGCGAACCAGCCGCCGAGCGTCCGCCAGCGCGTGCCCTCGCCGTCGCGCAGCGCGGCGAAGAGGGCGGGCTTGAATTCGCTGTCGGGCAGCGCCGCGTCGAGCGCGGCGAACACTTCGTCGGCGGCGACGGGGAACTGCCCCACCGGCCGCCCCGTCCACTCGTCGCCGAGCGGCAGCGCGATGCGCTGCGGCGCACCCTGGCGGTCGAGCACGACGGCGTGGTCCACTTCGGCCCAATCGCTGTCCTCGCTGCCGATCCAGAAGACCGGCACGACCGGCCTGGAACACTCGGCGGCGAGGCGCCGCGCCAGCGTCACGACGCTGATGGCCTTGTAAATCGTGAACAGCGGGCCGGTGAGCAGCCCGGGCTGTTGGCCGGTGACGACGGCGACGGCGCCCGGCTCCGCCAGCCGCCGGGCATTCTCGATCGCCCGAGCGCCGGCGCCAATGCGCTCCTGCCGCGCCACCAGCGCCGCCGACACTTCGGCCCGCGGCGCGCGCCCCGGCTCGGTCGCCACGCGCTCCGCAATCGCCGCCGCGGCGGCGAGCGTGGGTGGGTGCGCAAAGAAACTCCTCGCCTCCCCCTCCCCGCTTAGGTAGTCACTCAAGAACACATTGCGACCGAGCGCCCGCTCGAGCGGGACGAAGTCGCGCTGCAATCCGGTGGTCGCGGCGGGAGGCATCGGGCTGAGTTTAGCACCGTCTTCCTCTCTCCCCCTCCCTGTTTGCGTGGAGGGGCAGGGGGAGGGGTTCCGCGCGTCGAGTCGGCCTCACCCCGGCTTCGCCACCCCTCTCCTGTGAGGAGAGGGGCCTGAGTCACTCCCCCCTCTCCGCTCGTCGGAGAGGGGGCTAGGGGGTGAGGGCACTACCTGCTAACTTTGGACCGCCCTGATGCCCGAACTCCCCGAAGCCGAGACCATCCGCCGCCAACTGCTGCGCAGCGTGCGCGGCGCGGTCATCACGGAGACCCGCGTCCTGCACCGCCGGATGACGCGCAATCAGCCGCGGCGCCCGTCGCTGCGCGCGCTGACCGAGGGCCGGCGCATCACCGATGTCGGGCGGCACGGCAAGATGGTGACGCTGACGCTCGACCCGCCGGCGACGCTGCTCATCCGCCTCGGGATGTCGGGGCAGGTGCTGGTCTGCCGCGACGACGCGCCGCCGGGCGACCACACCCGCGTGCGCTTCCGGCTGCGCGGCGGCGAAGAATTGCGCCTCGACGATATGCGGATGTTCGGCGGCGTGCAGGCGTTTCCGAGCGCCGACCCGGCCGCCATCCCGCCGCTCGCCGCGCTCGGCCCCGACGCGCTCGGCCTCGATTTCACGCGCGAGCACCTGGCGGCGACGCTGCGCAAGCGCACCGCGCCGCTGATTGCGCTGCTGATGAACCAGTCCCTCGTCGCCGGGTTGGGCAACATCTATGCGAACGAGGCCTGCTTTGCGGCGGGCGTGCACCCGCTGCGCCGCGGCGGCGACCTGCGGCGCCCCGACCACGCCGCGTTGCACAATGCCGTCCGCCGCGTCCTCGCCGAGGCGGTGCGCTTGCGCGGCACCTCGATGCGCGACGGCCTCTACCGCGACCTCGACGGCGCGCCGGGCGACTACCAGCGCCGCCTGCGCGTCTATGCGCGGGAAGGCGAGCCCTGCCTCCGCTGCCGCACCCCGATCACGCGGGCGCGGCACCAGGGACGGAGTGTGTTCTTCTGCGCGAAGTGTCAGCGGTGAGCATCTTCCACGCCCCCTGACCACGCCGGATATCGAAAACCATGCTAGACTCGGTGTTCCATCGAGAAGAGGCGCACATGAAAGTTGTGACGGGCATCGGGAGCACCACTCATCTCGACCGCCACGGGCACATCGTGAGCAAGTCAGTATTGGAAGACATGGCGAGACAAATAAACGACCACTACATCCCCTTGGACATCGAACACCGAGGAACATACATAGGAGTCGTTTTGGCCGGCATGGTCAAGCAACTGGACGACGGCGAGTTTGGGCTATCTGTGGCGCTTGGGATTTTCGACGACCCGAAAGACTCAAGTGCGTACCAGTATGGCCAAGAGAATACTTCTTGCGATCAGTATTTGCCTCTTCTGAAGGATGCGTGAAATGGCGATCATTGCTTTGTCTGTCGATTCCGATCCGAAGTTTCAGATGCGCCTAGTACATGAATTGGAGAGACACCATCCAGAGGTCGAACCACAGCAGTTTATACGTAAGAGTTTGGGTGCCCCTCAGACGACCAATATGCTTATCGAAGGCGCACTGCTCATCGTCAGCATTCTGCAACTAATCGTGTCGCTTCGAAAGGAAATGCCGGATTCCACATCGACGATCACAATCAAGAACTCGGATAGCCTCGTAATCAAAACAGATCAGGAGTTTGATCCCGAGAAGATCGTTAAGGAGTTTCTGAAACACACTTAGGGCCTTGGCCTGCTTGTTGTCCTTTACCTTCCAAGACAGTTTGCACTTACCGTGTGACCAACAAATGGAATGCACTCCACAGTGACTGCTATCATCCCCCCATGCCCGCGCGCCTCTACCTCGGCACTTCCGGCTTCAAGTTCGACGACTGGGCGGGCGCGTTCTATCCGCCCGGCCTGAATGAACGGGAGTGGCTTACCTACTACGGCACGCAGTTCAATGCCCTCGAAGTCAACGCCTCGTACTACACGCTCTTCAGCCCGCGCACTTTCTTCTTTATGGCGCGCAAGGTGCCCGACGATTTCCAGTTCACCGTCAAATGCTTCAAGTCGCTGACGCACGACCGCACCGACAACGCTCAGGACTTCACCGCCTTCCGCGCCTCGCTCGACCCGCTGCTCGAAGCGCAGAAATTCGGCTGCGTCGTCGCGCAATTCCCCCACTCCTTCCACGACACGCCGGAGAACCGCCAGTACCTCGACCACTTCATCAAGCAGTTCACCGGGCTGGCGCTGGTCGTCGAATTCCGCGGCCGCGAGTGGGCGACCGATGAGGTCCTCGACTTCCTACGGGAACGCCAGGCGGGGTACATCTGCGTGGACGAGCCGCCACTCAAATCGCTGATGCCGCCGCTCGCCGTGGCCACCAGCCCGGTCGGCTATGTCCGCTTCCACGGCCGCAACGCCAGGGAGTGGTACTCCGGCGACGGCAAGAAGCGCTATGACTACCTCTACACGCCGGACGAACTGGGCGAGTGGGTGCCGCGCATCGAGCGCCTCTGGGAGGACACCAGCCGCCTCTACATCTTCATGAACAACTGCTATATGGGCAAAGCCACTCGCAACGCGCTGCAGTTGCGGGAGATGTTGCAGCGCGAACTCCCACTGGGGTGATTGTTGTCCCCTCTCCCTGACGGGGAGAGGGGTACGCGGAGCGGGGGTGAGGGGGTTCAGGCGACGCGCAATGCGCGGCCCTAATACGAAGCAGCCCCGGAATAGGAATTCCGGGACTACCATTCTCTTGAATCGGTCGTGGCGGAATTCCCATTCCGCCAACTTCGCTTCCAAACAGAAAGAGGAAACTCGGTTGCCCGCGTTTCCTCTTGGCCTGTGTTCCCCTGAAACGGTTGCGTTAACTCGGGTCGAAGAACAGCCCCAATCGCACGAAGATGTTCGGAATGCCGCCGGCGACGACGCACTGGCCGGAGTGATGGAAATCGCCGGTGGCGCCGGTGATCGCCTGCCAGGCGCCCGGCCGACCGCTCACGGTGCCGGGGAAGAGGCCCGACATTTCGACTTCGCCGTGGCCGAAGAAGACGAGGTGCCACTGGGCGTCGAGGACATTCCCTTGCGCCAAGTCGCTGTTCAACAGGCGCCGCACGAACAAGACAAAAGTGCCGACCACTTCGGTCGTGCCCGGCCGCAAGAGCACACCCTGCAATTCCGATTCGACGGAGGCGATCTGATCGCGCGCCAACACCTTGAGGTCCACGGCGACATCCGGCGGGCTGCCGGCGTCCGCCGTCTGCAAGCCGCCGCCGGTGGCAGCCGCGGCGCTCATCTCATCGACGACATCGGGCTGTGTCGCGCGCGCGGCGGGGGTGCGCGGCGCAATCGGGGTGATGGTCATCACCAGCGGGGCGGTAAAGGCCACCAGCGCCAGCGCGGCGGGGGCCATCCAGCGAGTCAGCATGCCTGCATCCTCCTCCAGGAGATTGACGATTTCGACAGCGCTCCGTCCGTCATCGAGACAGACGGGTCGCCTGCAGCATAAGTTTCGCTGCCTTGTCCGACATCGTGAATAGGCCGTCCGACCGTCCGGGCTGAACCAAAATGCCTATCTGGATGGCGACCGGCGACACAGGAGTGTAAGGATGCGGAACCGAGTCCCAGCACCGCAGGCGTCCCGCCTGTTCTGTTGTCTCTGTTCCCTCTCCCGGTTCGGGAGAGGGTGGCATGCGAAGCCGCGTTGTGTGCGGCGAAGCAGGGCGGGTGAGGACGGATTCATTCCCTCTCCCCCTTCCCCTCTCCGACAAGCGGAGAGGGGTGAACTGCAATCCCCTCTCCTCACAGGAGAGGGGTGCCGACTTGTCCTTCGTAGCCCGAAGGGCGAAGGAGGAAGGCGGGGTGAGGCCCGATCGACTCCACACTTGACTCTCTTCCCTCGTCCCCCGTATCCTATGCAAACAAATATTTGCATCTCGGCGGAGTGCATTGGGGATGACCTACGAGTCGCTCAACGAGCCGATCGGTGTCGCCGCCGTCTTCCGCCCCGTGGAAAAGGGGCCGGGCGCGACGCTGCACCCCCTCTCTTTCCAGTGGCAGGCGCGCGCCTATCGCGTCGACCGCGTCACCTATTCCTGGCGCGTCCGCGAGGGCGCCGGCTGGTGGCACCATTTCACCGTCACCACCCGCGACGGCAACACCTATGAACTCGCCTTTCACACGGAGTCCCTATGCTGGCAGCTGACGAAAGTGTGGCTCCCGTAGTCTTCGGGCGCCCCGCGCCGACGCACCATATCCTGCTGGTCGATATGAACGCCTTCTTCGCCGCCATCGAGCAGCGGTGCAATCCGGCGCTGGTGGGGCAGCCCGTCCTCGTCTGCGGCAACGCCACCAACCGCACCGTCGTCACCGCCGCCAGTTATGAAGCGCGCCCCTACGGCATCGAGTCGGGGATGCCCCTCTTTCAGGCGCTCCCCCGCTGCCCGCACGCCGTCGTCATCGAAGCCGACCCGCTCAAATACATTGACATCGCCCGCGGCATCCAGGCCATCCTGCTCCGCTTCAGCCCGACCGTCGAAATCTATTCCATCGACGAGGCCTTCCTCACCATCCCCGCGCACGAGGACCCCGTCGCCGCCGCCCGCGCCATCAAGGCCGCCATCCGCGCCGAGTTCCTGCTCACCTGCTCCGTCGGCATCGGCCCCAACCGCCTGCTCGCCAAGATGGCCTCGGGGATGCAGAAACCCGACGGCCTCGTCTGGTTCCGCGCCGAGGAAGTCCCCGCGCACTTCGCCGCGTTGCCCGTCAAAAAACTCCCCGGCGTCGGCGGCCGCCTCGAGCGCGCCTTGCACGGCATGGGCCTCTACACCGCCGGCCAACTCGGCCGCGCCCCGACCACTTTGCTCGTCAGCCGCTTCGGCTTCGTCATGGGCAACTACCTGCACCAACTCGGCAACGGCATCGACCCCACCCCCGTGCACTCGTGCTTCACGCCGCCCCCCATCCGCTCGATGGGCCACAGTTACACCCTCGCCAAAGACACCCACGACCCCGACGAAATGCGCGCCCACCTGCTGCGCCTCGCCTGGGCCGTCGGCCGCCGCCTGCGCGCCGAGGGCTACGCCGGCCGCGTCGTGCGCGTGATGGCGCGCTACAGCGACTTCACCAGTTGCGTCCGCGAGCACCGCTTCCGCGACGACTTCGACCAGCCCCTCGCCATCTACCGCGCTGCCCTCGCCATCATCGCCCGCTGGGACGCCTGGGCGCGCCCGATCCGCGCCCTCGGCGTCGCCGTCGCCGATTTGCGCACCGGCGCGCGGCAAATGCAACTGCCGCTGGAGAACGGGAGAACCGGCGAACGGGAGAACGGACACGACGCGGTACGCACTCCGGACGATCGTCGTCCCCTCTCCCTGACAGGGAGAGGGGTACGCGCAGCGGGGGTGAGGGAGAACCAGGGCACGGGGAAACCGGACGATGCCCCCCTCCGTTTCACCGGCCGCGCCCCGCTTTCCGGCCTCAACAAACGCGGCAACCGCTCTCCCTTCCCCCTCCCCGCGCGCGGGGAGGGGAAAATTCCCCTCACCCGGCCTGCGGCCACCCTCTCCCGTGGGGGAGAGGGAACGAAAGCGCACGTAGTGCCCCTCTCCCCCACGGGAGAGGGGGTAGGGGTGAGGGGGAATCGAGAGGAGGGGCGTAGCGGAATCGCCTCCTGGCGCGAGCGCGCCCTGCTCATCGCCCTCGACGCCATCTGCGACAAATACGGCGAGAAGGCCCTGCTGCCCGCCACCCTGGTGCGGCTCAAAGAGAGCCGCGAAGGCCGCTGGTCCTCCGAACTCGGCCCGGCGCGGAATAATCACAAGCCGCTGGGCAGCCGGAGATTTCTGCTGACCTAGAAAACTGTAGGGGCCGCCCCCCTGGGCGGCCCGCACGGTAACGGGCGGCGCAGGGGCGCCGCCCCTACAATTCACTGCAAGACCGCGCCCAACGCCTCCTCCCCCACTTCCCGCACTTCCGCCGCGCCGATAGCGATTGGCAACACCATCCGCAACTTGCCGCCGACCATCTTCTTGTCGCGGCGGACGGCAGCAAGGAGCGCGGCGCGGTCCACCGGAGGCAGCGACACCGGCAGCCCGGCGGCGCGATACAACGCGGTGATGCGCTCCAGGTCGGCGGGCGCGAAGAGGCCCATCTTCACCGCCAGGCGCGCCGCGACCACGGTCCCGATGGCGACCGCCTCGCCGTGCCGGATGGCGCCGTAGCCGAGCACATTCTCCAGCGCGTGGCCGACGGTGTGCCCCAGGTTCAGCAGCGCCCGCTCGCCGCCTTCGTCGCGCTCGTCGCGCATTACCACCCGCGCTTTAAATGCCGCGCAGCGCCGCACCGCATAGTGCAAGCACGCCGGTTCCCGCTCCAGCAACGCCGGCATCTCTTCTTCACAGAACGCAAAGAAGTGTTGGTCGAACAGAATGCCGTACTTGATCACCTCCGCCAGCCCCGACCGCAGTTCGGCGAGCGGCAACCGGTCGAGCGTCGCCAGGTCGCAGAACACCGCCCGCGGCTGCCAAAACGCGCCGACCAGGTTTTTGCCCGCCGGGTGATTGACCGCGGTCTTGCCGCCGATGGCGCTGTCCACCTGCGCCAGCAGTGTCGTCGGCGCCTGATAGACGGCCACGCCGCGCAGGTAAGTCGCCGCCGCGTAGCCCGCCAAATCGCCGACGACGCCCCCGCCCAGCGCAATGACGCAGCCGCGCCGGTCCAGCCCGGCCTTCAGAAACGCAGCGTACAATCGGTCGGCGCTGCGCAACGACTTCGTCGCCTCGCCCGCGCGCACGCCGAGCATCGTCGCTGCCACGCCTTCCTTCTTCAGCGCGGACAGCAGCGGCGCGCCGAAGCGCCGTCCCAGCGCCGGGTGCGTGACAATGACCGCCCTCGTGTGCCCCGCGTCCGCCACCGCCCGCGGCAACGCGTCGAGCGCACCGCGCCCGATGTGGATGGGGTACGACCGCTCCCCCAGTTCGACGCGCACCTGCGTCCACGCGCGCACAACTTCCTCGGCCACCTGCTCCGGCGTCCGCTCGCTCGTATCAATACGGCAGTGGGTTGCCGCGTAGGCCGGCTCGCGCGCCGCCAACAAATCGCGCACCCGTCCGGTCCGGTCGCCGCTCCCCAACATCGGCCGCGCCGAGTTCCCCACCCGCTGGACAATCACTTCCGGCTTGGCTTCGAGCGTCACCACCAGTCCGCGCTGCAGCGCCCGCGCCCGGTTCGCCGAATCGATCAACGCCCCGCCGCCGGTCGCAATCACCTGCCCGCGCTTCGCCAACACTTCGCGCAACACCACGGTTTCGAGCCGCCGAAACTCCGCCTCGCCCTGCTCGGCGAACATCTCGGGAATCAGTTTCCCGCTGCGCTGCTCGATGAGCGCGTCCAGGTCCACAAACGGCATCCCCAGCACCTTAGCGACCGCGGCCCCCGCCGCGGTCTTGCCCGTCCCCGAGAAGCCGGTCAGGATCAGGTTTGGGATGCCGGGCGCTCCGCGGGCGCGCCGAGCAAGCGCTCCAATCGCGCCTGATAGTCGTCGAAGGCCTTCCGCATATCCGAGAGCGTGTCGCCGCCGAACTTCTCCCGCAGCGCGTCGGCGAGCACCAGCGCCACCATCGCCTCCCCCACTACCGCCGCCGCCGGCACCGCCGTCACATCCGACCGTTCGACATGCGCCCTCGCCTCGGTCTTCGTTTTCAGGTCCACCGTGCGCAGCGGCTTCGTCAATGTCGAGAGCGGCTTCATCGCCGCCGACACGATCAGCGGCTGCCCGTTGGTCACGCCACCCTCCAGGCCACCGGCCCGGTTCGACGCGCGCGTCACCCGCTCGCCGTCGAGAATGATCTCGTCGTGTACCTGCGACCCGCGCCGCTGCGCGCCGGTGAAGCCGTTTCCGATTTCGACGCCCTTGATCGCCGGGATGCTCATCACCGCCTGCGCCAGTCGTCCATCGAGCCGCGTCGTCCACTGACCATAACTGCCCAGCCCCGGCGGCACGCCCCGCGCCACCATCTGAATCACGCCCCCGAGCGTGTCGCCGTCCGTCTTCGCCGCGTCGATGGCGGCGATCATCGCGTCGGCGGCCTTGCCGTCGGCGCAACGCACCGGCGACTCCTCTGCCGCGGCCTGTACACGGTCCCAGTCGTCCGTCAGCGCCGCCCGCACACCGCCCAACTCGATGACATGCCCGAACACCGTGACGCCGAACTCCGCCAGCAGCCGCTGCGCAATGGCGCCGCCCGCGACGCGCGCCGCCGTCTCGCGCGCCGACGCCCGCTCGAGCACATTGCGCAAATCGGTGGAATCGAACTTCAACATCCCCGCCAGGTCGGCGTGGCCGGGCCGCGGCACCGACACCTCCGCGAGGTCCGCGGGCCGTTCGCCCGTCACCGCCATCGCTTGCTGCCAGGTGTCCCAGACTCGATTCGGAATGCGCAGCGCAATGGGCGACCCGAGCGTCCGCTCGAACCGCACGCCGGAAAGAATCTCGGCGCGGTCACGCTCGATCTGTTGGCGGCTGCTGCGCCCGTGGCCGAGTTGCCGGCGGTGCAGGTGCCGATCAATGTCGTCGGGCGTCAGCGGCACGCCGGCGGGCATCCCCGACAGGATGCACACCAGGGCCTGGCCGTGGCTTTCGCCGGCGGTGACGAGGTCGAGCATGCGGCTCCCCGATACGGAAAACGGCGCCTGGTGGCGCCGTCGCCGTCGTGCTGCCGATTATAGCACCGCGCTACTGCGGCGGCGCCAGAATCGGCAGGCCCTGTTCGTCTTCACGCAGGATGCGCGGCGTGAAGAAAATCCACTTCTCGGAAAAGTCGGTGCTCGTCGGGGTCTGCGCCTGGAACAGCAGCGGCCCGATGAACGGAATGTCGCTGAGCAGCGGGATGCGCGAGCGTTCCTTCGAGCGCCGGGAACTGGTGAACCCCTGCAAGACGATGGTCTCGCCCTCCCGCACGGTGAAGACGCCGCTGGCCGTCTGCGTGTCGAGGATCGGGATCGACCCGCCGACCGGCGACGACACGAAGCCGCGCACATCGTTCACACTAACCGTCACCAGCGCGGTGATGGTCCCATCGCCGTTAATCTTCGGGAAGATGATGATGTTGGTCCCCGAGTTGATGAAGACGGGCACGGTGGACTGCACTGTCTGACCGAACGGCCCGGTGGTCGTCGTCGAAATGAAGAACGGCGTCTGCGTGAACGAGGTGAACGGCACCACCGAGTTGTTCGGCGCGACGACCGTGGCGCGGCTCAGGACGCGCGCCTTGCTATCGCGCTCGAGTGCCGTGAGCGTGGCGGCGAAGTTCCCGCGCGCCCAGTTCACCGTCAGGTCGCCCGGCGTGCTGATGCCCGGCACCCAGTTGATGTTCAGTTCCCGCCAGAAGATGCTCCAGGGCCCGATCGACGCGCCCCGCAACGCCGACTCGCTGACCGAGACAAACGCCACTTCCAAAATCATTTGTACCGGCTTGACATCGAGCAGGGCCAGCAGTTCGCGCAGGACCTGGATGCCTTCGTCCGTCCCCGCCACGAAGATCGCGTTAATTGGCTGATACGCAATCAATTGCTCGATGGCGCCCTCGGGCAGCAGACTGCCCAGCACACCCGAGCCCGGGGCCGTCCCGGCGCCGCCGAGCCCACCCAGTCCGCCGGCGCCACCGCCCAGGCCGCCGCCGCCCAGGCCGCCACCACCGCCCAAACCGCCGCCCGCGGCAAACGGCGCCTCACCGCCCGTCGCGCCGCCCGCGACGCCGTTGACGATCGGCTGCGCGACGCCGCCCGTGCCGGTCGGCCACCCAATTTGCATCGAACCGGCCTGCTCCAACACCCGATACTGCTGCATCCGCACCGACACCGGCGGCACCGGCGAGAAGCCGAACAGCCAGGCAATTTCCTGCGGGTCGCGGTACTTTAGCGTAATCGCTTCAAAATTGAGCCCGCGGTCGCGGAACGACTTGCGGACACTGGCCAGTTGGCTCGTCAGCGCGGTCGACGGCCCTTCGCCGGTTGTCCCCTTCTGCAAGTCGGGGGCAAACAGTTCTTGGGCCGGTGTCGAATTGGGGCGCGGCACATCGCTGACATGGTAGATGTCGCCCTCGCGCCACCAAAACCAGTTCAGTTGATTGCACAGCGCCGTCAGCGCGTCGGACAGCGAAACATCATCGAGGTGGAGACTGACCTTCTTGGCGGAGTCGCGGCTGCTCAGGACGAGGTTGGCGCCGGTGTTGCGCTGCAGCCAGTCGATGGCGAAGCGCACTTCCGTATCCACGACATTGTAGCCGTAGACGCGCGGCTCCGGCGTCGGCGCGGCCGCCGGCGTCGGGTCCGGCGCAGCGAATGCCGCCAGGGGCATCGCCCACAGCCAGGCCAGTGCGCTCAGACGCCCAATGCGCGTCGTTCGCCGCTGCTTCATTCGCTCGCTCCCCCTCTCCCGGTCGCCCAAGCGTGCGTCCGCCCGGCTCCCTGGGTTCTCCCGCGCGCTGCTGCGCCCGCGAAGCGATTCAGCAGGGGCCGGCTTCCAGCCTCCGCCGAACGCCGCCCACTCGATTCGCGCTACGCGACTCCTCCGCGGTGATGCGGCACCGCTGCGATTGCCGAACAACTAGAACGGCCCGCCGCCCCCACCGCCATTCGGTCGGCCACCACCGCCGCCGCCGCCGCCGAACCCGCCACCACCACCCCCGGAGCCACCGCCGCCGCCCCCGAAGCCACCGCCGCCACCGCCAAACCCGCCGCCACCCATTCCGCCGAACCCACCGCCGCCAAAGCCGCCGCCGCCCTGTCCGCCGCCGAAGCCGCCGCCGCCCTGTCCGCCGCCGCCGAAGCCGCCGCCGCGACCACCGGCACCGCTATTTCCGCCAAACCCGCTGGTGAACCGCGGCACCAACACCTGGCCGCCGAAGAACGCCACCACATCCACGGGGTCCAGGTACTTGAGAGGGATGCGCACCAAGCGGAGCTTCTGTGTGTCGGTCGGCTTCTTCACTTCAACACGGAGCACCCCGGTTGGCGCCGCCGGCGCGGCCGGCGTGGCGCCCTCACGCAGGCGGTAGACGCCCTTGTCGTCCACTTCGTAGGTCATCCCCACCTGGCTGAGCACGGTCCGCAACGCCTCTTCGAAACTGACATTCGACAGACTCACCGTCACCGTCTTGGCCTTGCCGGCGCCGCCCTCGAAGATGTATTCGAGCGACTTCTGCGGCGTCTGGGCTTGCCGGAAGATCAACTCGATGGCGTCGGCCACCGGGATGTCTTCGGCCTGAATGCTGATAGGGCCGCCCGTCTGGGCGAACACCGCGGTGCGACCGGTGAACACAAACACGGCCGCTGTGACCAGACCGAATACCAGACGGCGAGTCATGGTGATGCCTCCTTGCGCGTACTGCTGTGACACAACGCGTTCCCGCGTGTCCTACTATACCCTAGACTCGGCACCAAGCCAACAAGTTCCTGCCCGCTCAATTCGCCGCCGCGGACGCCCGTCCTCCTGGCCACGCGGCGTCTAGAACGGACCGCCACCACTGCCTCCGAAACCGCCCCCGCCGCCACCGTTCCCGCCCGGAAACCCGTTGCTCGGGAGGCCGCTGCCGGAGTTCGGAGACCCGCCGAAGCCGGGGAATCCGCCCGGCATGCCGGGTTGCCCGGTGCCGGTCTGCCCCGGGAAGCCGCCGCGCCCGGTGCCCGTCATCCCGAACCCGGGCGTGAACCGCGGCTGCAACACGATGCCGCCAAACCACGCTACAACATCCGTGGGGCTGAGGTAGTTCAAGGGAATGCGCACCAGGCGCACATGGTCGGCGCCGGTCGGCCGGAGGGGGTCCGCGATCAAGATGCCGGCCTGGGATCCGGTGGGCCCGCCGCCCGCCTTGGCGCGCACGCGATAGACGCCGTGCGCATCCACTTCATAAGTCATATCCGCCTGGTCGAGGATGGTGCGCAGCGCCTCGTTGAAACTGACATGCGAGAGACTCAGGGTGACCGTGCGGGTCGAGTCCGCGCCGCGCAGGAAGATATACTCGATCGGCTGGGCGCCCGCCCTCGCCTGGCGGGCGAGCAAGTCCATCGCGTCGGCAACCGTGATGTCTTCCGCCTGGATGGTGATGGGCGTGCCGGTCGCCGCGCGCGCAACCGCCCCGGCGCCGGCCAGCGCCAGGGTCAGGACTGCAACTGTCAAGAGCGTGTGTCGCATCGTCATTCCTCCGTCCTGCTCCAAATCCGTTTCGTGCGCGCCGCGCCGCGCGCACCCCTTTGACGGCCTACGGGTCTCCGGAGTTCCCGCCCTGCGGACGCAGTTCCGCAGGCACCGCCCGCGGCATCAGCGGCACGACGACCGTGCCGCGCTCACTCCGGAGCGTGAGCGTGCCGTGCTGCGCATCCATGGCGGCGACGCGCAACGCGCTGGTGATGAAATCACCCGGTTCAACGATGAAGTTTTGGCCATCCAACTCGAGCACGGCGAACACCTTGCCTTGGTAGTCCCACGCAATGGCGGTCACGCGCGGCCAATCCGCAGCCGGCACCGCGTCGGGGCCCGGCAGGGCCGGCGGCAGGCCGAAGTCGAGCACCTGTTCCGGAATCAGGACCGACTGGCCTGGTTTGATCAAGTCGAGGGGCAGGAACGGGTCTGAGCGATGCGGGAACGGCGCAACGGGCCGCGGCATGGGCGCCATCTGGGATGTTCGTGTCTCGGCGCCACTCGTTGCCAATCGCCCGCCCGCCGTAAAGGCAATCCGGCCGATGGCGAAGAGCACAGCGAGTTCGCGAATGAGCATCGGGCTGACCTCCTTGGTGGCGACATGCACCCGCCGTCCCCCATTGGACGGCGTCGGAGGTCAGGAGTTCCGCGCCTAGGGCTTCCCCGGGGTGACGGCGCGCGGCATGAGCGTCAGTTCCACCAGCGCATTGTCTTTGCGCAGCGTCACCGTGTTATGCGTCCGATCGATCGAGACGACACGAATATCGGTCCCGACGAAGTCGCCCGGTTCCACGACATAGGTCTGCCCCTCGAGTTCGATGGTGGCGAAGACCTTGCCTTGATAATCCCACGCAATCGCAGCCACCCGCGGCTGGTCGGCGGTCTGGCGCTCCGGGTCCGGCCCGCGCTCCGCTACCGGGAACCCGAAATCGAGGATGGTTGGCGGAATCACTTTGCGCAAGGGCGGCGGCACCCAGTCATACGGCAGGAACGGGTCCGGCCGGTTGGGCAGTGCGGTCGACGCGCCCGCGGCGGTCGCCAGCTTCGTGCCCGCCGCGCCCGGTGCGCCCGCGCCTGGGGTCGCCGCGCCGCCCGCGGGAGGCAAGGCGCCGCCCGGTTGCCCTGCCGGCTTTGCCGGCGCGCCGCCGGCGCCCATTTGGGCGCCTGTCGGCCGCGGGGCACTGGCCGCGCCGCCGGCGGGAGGCAAGGCGCCCCCTGGCGCCGTCGGCTGTGTTCCAGCCGGTGGATTGGCAACCTGCGCGCCCGGCGGCGTGGCCGCGGGCGGCGTGCCCGGCGGTCTCTGCGCCGTCTGGGTCGCGGGTGCGGATGTGGTCGTTTCGTCGCCCTTGCCGCGGCGCAGGAAGAAGAGAATCCCGCCCGCGGCGACGGCGACGACCGCCACCACCCCCACAATCATCGCCAGTTGCCGCGTCTGCATGTCGCTGCTCCGCCTAGTCGCGTCCGATCTGCAGTGTCATCAATTCCCCACGCCCGAGCCGCTGGAGCCGGGCTTTCCGCCCATCCCCGGGTGATCTTCCGGGCCGGGCGCCTTGCCGCCTTGCGCCCCGCCCGCCGGCGTCGTCATGCCCGGATGCTGTTCGGGCCCAGGCGCCGGCGTGGCCGGCTTCGCCGGCTTCGCCCCGCCGCCGGTCGGCGGGAGTCCAGTCAGAATGTACAGGGTCAGCGGGAAATCGATACTCAGGTTCGGGCTCGGTCCTTTGATCGTAATCTCGTCCCCCATGGCGGTAATGCGCGGCGTCTCTTTCAGGTGCGGCAGGAACCGCAGCACTTCGGGGAAATCGCGGATCTGCATCGTCATGGTCCCGAGCGGGATGGCGATCGCATTCGTATCGGCCGCGATGGCGGTCGTCCCGGGATTGGCAATCGACTCGATGCCGGTGAACTGCCAGCCCTGTTCCTGAAACCAGGTGCGCAGCGTCGGACCGGCGCCGCTGGGGCCCCGCAGTTCCGGCCAGAGGTAATTGAAGAGCGTCAAATCCATATCCGGCAGCATCTGAATCTCGGGATTGCGCTCGGTCTTGACGACCTGATAGGCGGCCTTCACCGCCGCCAGATCATCGTTGGCCTTCTTCAGCGCGGTCACCGCCGTCGGCTTCCGCGCGGCGATAGTCTCCTGCTGGGCGGCGGCCTGTTGTTTCGCCTTGTAGTCCACCACTGCCGGCCGCACCATCGTCATGAACGCGACCAGCACGACCACGCCCGCAACGAGCACGCCCACGCCGAGCACATAGAACCGGTTGATACGATCGAGAAAGGTCATCGCCGCGGCTCCTTACAAGGATACACCGCTGCCGCTGTTCATGTTGCCGCCGCCGCCCCCGGCGCCGGCCCGCGCCCCAGTCGGAGCCAACCCGGCGCCGCCGGCGCCGCCCAGTGAGGTGGCGCCGCCCCGGCCGCCCGAGAGCGTAATCGTCTTGGCCGGAATGCCGGGCATGGCGAGCGCCAAGGCATCCTTCAACGATCCCTGCACCTTGAAGGTGAGCGGTTTCGTGTCATCCGGGGGCAGGGACACCGTCCAGCCCTGAATCTGATATTGCACCTGCGGCGGCGTGGTGAACGGCGTCGCCCCCTTCATCTGCAGGTAGAAGGCCTTCATCGCTTCCAGGTTGCGCGCCCGGCCGTCGAAACTGACCGCGTTGCCGCGCACCGCCAGTTGCGTGACTTCGATGTCCTTGAACAGCCACTCGTTGAGCGCCTCGAGCGTCGCCGCCATGTGCTCGCCCTGCGTGTTGACCTGGGCATACCAGGTCACCCATTGCGCATACGCCGGCAGTTGCGCCTTCACGGCCTGCTCATCCTGCTCGATCTTGAGGACATCGTTCGCGCGCCGCGTCGCCTCCGCCAGTTGATCGGCGGCGACCTTGACCTGTCGCTTGGCGACGCCCACCCACATCGCCGACACGACGAGCACGGCCACGACCACCATCAGCATGTACTTCACCATGCCGAGGGTCTTGCGGCGCTCGGCGAGATAGGCCGGCAGCAGGTTCAGCTTCAGAATGCCCATGGCGACCTCCCGGTCATTAATCCAGCATATCGCGCACCGCCAGCCCCACCGAAATCGGCAGCACGCCGCGGATTTCGTCGAAGTAGGCGGGCGCGTAGTCCTTCGTGGCGACTTCGACCCGCGCCAGCGGGTCGGCAAGCGACACCGGCAACCCCAATTCGGTCCCCACATACCGGTCCAGTCCCGGCATGCGCGAGGTCCCGCCGTAGAGCAGCACCTCGTCGATTTCCACCGCCGGATAGCGGGTCCGGTAGTACTCGAGCGAACGGCGGATTTCCCCCACCAATTCGGCCAGCGTCGGCAGGATAGCGCGCGCAATCTGATCGGCGAGGCCATTGCCCTCGTGCGCGACTGGGCGCGGCGCCGGCGTCGCCGGCGGCGCGGACGACGGCCGCCGCGGCGGCGGCACGGACCCGAGTTCGGCCGTCAGGTCGAACACCGAGGACTTGCCCTTGCGCGCCTCCTCTTCCGGTTCGGACATCACCGTCACGCGCGGCCCTTCCGGCGGTACCACGGTCTCCGCCGGCGGCGTGGACAACTCGACGGCGGGCGCGGGCGGTTCGGCGTGCGCGTCGCGCTCGGGGTGCAACACCTGCGCGTATTCTTTCTTCAAGCGTTCGGCCTCGTCGGGGCCTTTGCCCAGGCCTTCGGCGACGGCGCGCGTCACCGTGTCGCCGGCCAGCGGGATCGGGCGCGTGAAGTGCAAGATGCCGCCCTTCTTGATGATGCTGACATCGGTGGTGCTGGCGCCGACATTCACCAGCGCATAGGTCTTCTCGTAGGCGCCTTCGCTGGCGCGGATGTCCACCAGCGCCCGCGCCGCGGAGAGTGGCTCGACATCAATCGCCACCGGCTCCAGCCCCGCCACGGTCAGCGTCTCGAGGTAAGCGTTGACCAAATCTTCCTGCGCCACCGCCAGCAGCACTTCCATGTTCTGCGCGCCTTCGGGCAATTCCGACGGGTCCACCAGCGGCTGATAATCCATGATGACTTCGCTGGCCGCGAACGGGATGTGGCGCTCCACTTCCCACTTCATCGTATCCGCGAGTTCCTGGCGGCTCATCCGCGGCACTTCGATGGGACGCACCACCAGCGCCGATTGACCCGACACCGAGCACACCACCTGTCGCGTCTTCACGCCGTGGGCCGTGAGCATTTGTTTGAGGGCCATCCCGATGACCTGCGGCTCGACGATGACGCCGTTGGAGATGACGCCGGGCGGCGACGGCCGAATGGCGACGCCCGTCAAGCGAACGGCGCCCTTGGGGCCGCCCTTCATCTCGACGACTTTAATGAGGCTCGTGCCGATGTCGAGCCCCAGGATCGTATTTTCACGCGCCATAGTGTCCGTGGTCGCAGACGACTCGGGATGGCATTATAACAGTGACCTTTCGCCGTGCCGGGCAGGTCTGTCCTTCTGACCGCATTCCCTCCCGTTTTGTTCCCATCTGTCCACTAGTCCGGCAATGGCGGCAGGAAGAGTTGGAAATACAGGTCCGACAGGCCTTGAATCGGCGTCGTGGCGGCCTCCGACGGGGTGCGCGGGCTGCTCCAAATCAGCCAGACGGCGCCGGTGAAGAGGTCGTGGACGGCCGCCAGGGTGGCGTCGGGCGCCGGCGCCGTCACCGGCACCGTCCGCCCCACGGCGTCCATGGGCGGGTCTTGCGCCACCAGCCAGTCGACATCGACGCCGGCGGCCTGAGCATCGCGGGCGACTTCGATCTGCCGGGACGGGACGGACACCTGTCGCACCACGCCGAGGGGGATGCGGTCGCCCGTCGCCGGGTCAATCGCAAACGCTGCGGCGCCGACGCGGAACCGCTTCACCGGGTCGGGGTTGGTGAGCGTGATAATTGTGCCGCTCACCGCCGCGGCCGTGTCGCTGATGAACGCGCGCCGCTCCTCACGCCAGCCCAGGGTCGGGTTCGGCGTGGCGGCGCCGGGGATCCAGGGCGTCGCCCGCAGCGTCTCGAAGCGCATCCGCGCCCCGTGCAACGGTGAAGTCTCTTTCCAAAATACCCAGAGCCGCGGCACGAAGTCATAGCCGTCGAGCCCGGCCTGGGGGCGCGCGACACCGTTGTCGTCCAGGAACCGGAAGTCTTCGATGAACGCCGACGAGTCGCTGTCGCTCATCACGCCGGTGGTGATGCGCATCACGCGCGGACTGTATTCGAGCATCACGACCTGCGCGACCGGGAGCGCGTTGGCGAACCGCACCGCGCCGAGCGCCGCATTGAATTCGACCGCCCCCATCCCGCCCCCGAAGAGCGGCCCGCCCGTCGTCAAGCGGCGCCACCCGTCATCGAGCGGCGTCCCGCCGACGAGGATGATGTCGCGCAGCAGCGTCCCGGTGTTGCCGTCCACGACATACACGCGCGGCGAAATCGGGTTGGTCAATTCGTTGTTGGCCGGGTCGGTGCTCACCACCCAGTCGATGTGGCGCGTGGTAAAGACGCGCCGGTCGGCGTCGAAGCCGAGCACTTCGTCCGCGTCATCGGGCACACCGCGCGCCGTGCCGATCTCGCGCGGGAACGGCTGCAAGCCGCTCTTCGAATCGGCGTCACGCAACAGATCCAGGCGGTGGCGGCTGTAAAAGATGTCACTGGTCGGACTCAATCGCGTCTGGCCGGTCAGCACTTGGTGCACCAGCCCGTCGCCCGCCCAGTAAAACGCCCGCGCCTGGCGCCCGTCCGACAGTCCGTCCGAGAGCGTGAAGGCCTGCGGGTTCAGCCACGAAGTATTCTGGTCGGCGGGGCCGGTGGCTTCCGTGACATACAGTTGGCTGTGTCCCCCGCTCAGTTCCGTCCAGAGCAGGAACCGGACGCTGCCGCCGGTGCCGAGGATCGGCTGCACATCCTGCGGCTGATTCGCGCCGCGCGGCAGCACGACGGTTGGCACGATCGGCGACCCGACCGTCCACTTGCCGCCGAGGACCGCGTGGTCCACGACCGTACCGGCCGTCGTGTTGCGCACGGCGCGGCCGGTCCAGAACACCCACGGCTGGCCGGCGCCGTCCACAATCAGTTTCGGGCCATAGTGGTCGGTGTAGCGGACACCAGGCAAGGCGAGTAGCGGATCGTTGCCCGCCGTCAGCAGCGGCTGCGGCGCGTCGTTCGCATCCAAGTAGTCGAGCGTAAAGCGCAGGCCGGGCGTCGCCGGCGGGTCCGGCTGGCCGAACGACCAGACGATTTGCAGCGAGGGGGTGCCGCTGAGCGGCACCCAGGCGATGGTCGGGGTAATGCTTTGGCCGCTGAGCGCGGTCAGGCGGCGCTGCGCCACATCGGCGGCGATGCCCGTACTCGTTTGGCCGGCAGCGCCAGAATTCCAATGCAGCGCCCCACGATAGGACCCGGTCGGCTGCCGTGCGGACACTGCGCCGGTCGAGGAGACGATGTCCGGGCCGGCCAGCAGACCGCCGGCCGCCGGCTTGGCCAGACCGCCGAGACCGCCGGAGGATGGCCCGCGCGGCTGCGCCCCCGGCAGGTAGGGCCCGAGTTCTGCGTCGCTGCGCACTTGAAACGGCGCGCCACTCGCGTCGGTAAAGTCGTGGTACGGCGTCAGGCCACTCCGGTCGAGTCGCAGCAGTGCTGCCGTATCGGAGTTCAAATCCATGCCCAATGGGAGACTGGCATTGCCGCCATTGGCCGCCACGCCCGCCCACAGACTCACGCGTCGCGCAGGCGACACGCCCAGTTGCCCCAGTGACAGCGTCCCATCGCCGCCGCTGCGCCCGAGGTCGAGCGTTTCGAATTGCAGATCAAGCCGCGGTTGTTCGGCCAGCGAGATGGTGAGCCCGAGCAGTCCGCACGACGCCGGGTCGTGCACAAACGCCTCACCCGGATCCCATTGTCCGTTGCGGTTCAAGTCGGTGAAGATCGTGATGACTCCCGTATAGTCTCCCGGCTGCTGGAATCGGGGGATGAATTGGCCCACCAGCACCCGCCGCCGCGCCCCGGCCGGCAGGGCAATGTCAAGCCCCAAATCGAAGAGGCGTCCGCCCGCGGTGAGGTTGTCTTCGTTGCTGCCGGAGCCGCTCGGCGGCGGCGAGGCGCCGGTCCGGGTCAAGAAGTATTCGAGCCAGCGGATGCCGAACTGCACGCCGGTGCGCGTGCCGCCGGGCCCGCCGCCGAAACTGAGCCGCGAGGTATTGTGCAGCAGCGCGGTCACTTGCGATGTGGCGGCGCCGTGCGGCGTCACACCCGTGACGCGGTCGCTGGCGGGCACGGTCAAGGCGCCGAGGGCAGCGCCCGATCCGTCCTCCATCACCAAGGGGTCCTCAATGGTAATGCGGCCGTTCCAAGTCCCGGATTCGGCGGCGAATGAGACGCTCAGGTCTTGCCACAGCGGGTCCGTCCCCGGCGCCGTGACGACCAATTGTTCGACACGCTCGACGACCCACCCATACGGCGTCCAGGTGCGGTCGGAGCCGAGAGTGATCGTTCGTCCTGAGACGCGCGGCTGCACCGGAATGGTAATCATTGTGCACGGGACATCGGTATTGAGCGTCGGGTGCTGGCAGGTGAGGTCTTGCGCCCAATCGCGCCCCCCGCCCGCCGGCGGGGCGCCGTCGCTCCCGACCAGTTGGATGTCGAGCGGGAAGTCGAACGTCTGGTTGGCGCACGGCGGCCCGGTGTATTCGCTCGGCGAGAGATAGCGGAGATGGACGCGGTAGCGATTGGCATAGCCCACCGCGGTCTCCGTCGGATTGCTGGTGACGGTGTTCGATCCCCGGATGTCGAACCACTCCACCTGCGCGGTGTCGGAAATGAGTTGCTGGTCACCCCGCCCGGCGAGGGTGTAGCGGAGGTCGTCGCCCCAACGATAGTGCACGACACCATCGATGATGCTCGAGCCGCGGGGCAGGGTCGGCACTGGCTCCGCCGTCAGCACCGGCGACGCCGGCGCCACGCCGGTGCTGTCCACGTCGACTTTCAATTCGACTTCGCGCACTTCACCGGGGAACAAGGTCCCAAACTCCCAGGTCAGCAAGGTGCCCTGCGGCCAGGGGGGCGCTCCGCCCGTGTCGGGCAGCGGAGTCGCCGTCGTGCCGGTCGTCCCGATCGGGATGACATCGCTCACCGTGACGCTGTCGGCGAAACTCGGCCCCAGGTTGGTGACGGTAATGCGATAGGTCAGCGTGTCCTTGACCGGGCCCACCGGCGGCGAGGCGACGGTCTTGTCCACCGTCTTCACAATCTGCAGTTGCGCCAGCGAGGCGAAAATCTGGTCGAAACCGCCCTGCAGGCGGGTGCCGGTATTGCTGAGGGCGACGACATTGCCATCGCCAGCGCCGACAAACAGCACCGTCCGCCCTCCGATGCGCAGGCCGCTGTCGGGGCCGTCAATCTCGAGCGCCAGTTGCGAGGATGCCCCCATCGGCCGCCGCGGTTGCGCGAAGAGCTCCAAATACAGGTGCTCGTCCACGGCGAAGGACACCGCGGGCAGCGTCGCTGTTCGGAATTGGATGAGGCGCCGGATGCCCGGATCAATCGTCGCCCCGCCACCGGTCGCCGGCGCACGTTTCCAGCCGGTCAGATCGGCGACGAGCGCGATGGCGCTGCCGGTGACATTGACCTTCGAGAGGCGGTACCACACCGTGACTTCGTGCGGCTGCCCCTTGAGGATGGGCAACTCTTGGCTTATATCGGTGATGAACTGCACCGGCAATGACGCCAGCCACTCGCCGCCCGGCAGCGAGGTGCCGGCGCGGTCATTCAGATCCACCCAGCCGCGCGCGGTCAGCGCTGCGGGCAGGGCAGCGACGCGCGTCGCATTGGTTGTTTCCGGCAGCCACTGCAGGAGCGCCGGCGGTTGCAGGAAATCGAAGGCCGAATCGGCGCCCAGTCGCCACGACCCGCCGGCGCTGACCGCGGAGAGCGGCTCGACGGCGAATTCCACAAAGACGCCTTCATCCGTGCCGGCCGTAAACGCGGGCACACCGTCGAGTGAGACGATGACCCTGGCCGCATTCGCCGCGGCGATGGCATTGGCCGCCGAGGCCGGCGTGCTGAGGTGGACAGCTTGCTGGGCCCAGGTTCCGAGCGTCGCCGGATACAGTTGTTGCACGCGGGCGAGCGCACCGTTGCCGGGGTTGCGCGCGACACGCGTCACGCGATACCAGAGGCGCGCATCCTGCAAACCGCCGCCCGGCGCAACCGCGGTGAGCCGCGCCGACAGCGTCCACGGCACCGCGCCGAAGGCCAGCCCCGCCGGCAGAGCGCCAAACCAGCCGCGCTGCTGATCGAGGGTGGTCGGAAGCACCGTGTCGGCGGGCGTGGTGACGGTGCTGGTGGGCCGGAACCGGAAATACTGGGGAGCGGTGCCGGTGCTGACGGTGTCGGCCGTCTCGGCGACCGTGTTGAAGCCCGTGCTGACGCCGATGCCGAAAGCCGCCGCATTCATCTCGCCGTAGCCGCCCGTCAGCAGCGAGTTGTGCAGCACGAACGCGCCGCTGTCGCTCGTGTCCACAATGGTGGTGCGGTCAGGCGTCGTGCCCGCCGCGGCGTCGAGGGGGCCGGCGCCGGCCGGCAGGTCGGGCAACTGCACGGGGTCGATCGTGCGCAGGAAGATGCCTTCGGGCACGCGCGCCAGTGACGGGGAACTACTGATCGGAAATGGGTTACTGGTGAGCGTGGCGGCGTCGAGGTTCCACGGGAAAGTGGGGTCGAGGTTTTCGAGCGACAGCGGATCGGCGGTCTTTCGCCCAAGACCCTCGACGAACCCGCCGGATCCCCCAACGCTCAATTGCGTGCCGACATACACCGCGTGCGCGTCGGCGGGCGCGACGCCCGGGCGCGGATCGATGGCGGTCGCGGCCGATGAATCCGTGGGCGCGGACAGCAACGTGGCACGGAACGGGTCCAGGGTGAACGCCCGGAGGGTCTCGAGATTGAAGGTGAGCATCACGCCCTGTGTCGCCGACCGCGCGGCGATGAAGGCGCGCCGGATGTGGCCGTTGGCGCCCAATTCGAGTGCGGGCGAGTTCGTCTGCGGCCACGCCAGTGGGGTCGGATCGATGGTGGTGGGAATCTCGCCGACCAGTGTGCCCGTGTCGGCGCGCAGGATGACGATGCGGCCCGCGTTGTCGCCGATGATGGCGACCGGCCGGGCGACGGTGTCGCCGAAGAACGAGCCGTCCAGCATCCCCACCGCCGGCGACGCCGACATCCGCCCCATCGCCGAATCGGTGAGCGGCGGGAACACCCAGCGCAAGTTCGACGGCTCCAGCGCCCCCGCGCCGGGCTTTTCATTGATGCCGTAGACGCGCCCCTCTTGCGAGCCGACGATGACGACCACCTGATTGTTCGGCAGCTCGGCGACCGCCGGCGACGAGTCGAGTAGCCGCGCCGGGCCCGTGGCGAAAGCGAACGGCTCGTGGCGGAAGCGCCACACCAGGTCGGCGAAATTGGGACCCGAGGGCGGGTCGCCGTCGCGCAGCGCAAAAATCGCGTCCACCGACCGACACACGACGAACCCTGCCGGCGTGAAGGCCGGCGACGCGGCAATAGAACTCTCCGGCGCCTCATCCAGGTCGGGATAGGTCCACACTTTGGTGACGGTCGTGACCGTGGCGCCGGTCGTCGCGTCCGTGGTGCGCATTTCGAGCAGACTGTGCAGGCGGCCGCTCAAGTCGCCGAAATAAATGCGGCGTTGCGTCCCCGGGTTCTGCTCGTCGAGGTCCACCACCAGCGGCGACGACACGATGGCGCCGACGCCCGCTTGCGCCAGCGGCGGCCACACCCACCGCACCGCGCCCGACAGCGAATCGAGCGCATACAGGCGGCCGGGCGTACCGGTGCCGACATAGAGCGTCGGCGTGTCGGTATCGGTGCCGGGGGCGACAGTGGGCGAACTGAAGATCGGCGCGCCGAGGTTCGAAGTCCACAGCAGCGCTGCCTTCGCCAGGCCGAGCAGCGGGTTGCCGAACTCGTCGCCGGCGCGGCCGCTCTGCTGCGCGTCGTGGCGCCACTTCGTCCAGATGCCGTCCACGAGGTATTCCTCGCCGGAGAACTGCCTAATAGTGGCCAACTGCGTGGCCAGGTGTCCCGGCGAGACCACCACCAGCGAGGCACCCGCCACCACCGAGGCCGAGGCCGCCAGCAGCGCCAGGGCGACGAGCAGGGACTCGGTGAGCGGCCAGCGACGACGGTGCGTGCGGTTCATCGGCGTTCCACCCACAGCGGTTGCGTCAATCCGGTGGTACCCGTTCCGATGCCCGGATAACTCGGGTCATAGGGGTTGGGCAGCAGGAACCAGTGGAACCAAGTGCGCGTCGCGGTGCTGTCCTGGTCGAGCCGGCGCAGGCGCGTGGTGCGCGCCTGCCCGAAGAACACCTCGATGATTTCATTCTTGCGCGGCGCGCCGATGTCGGTCAGTTCGCCGGCAGCGATGGGGGTCGGCGTGCCGTTCGCCAGCAGGAGCGACCCGGTCAGCGTCAGTTGCGCGGCGAGCGGGTGGAATTCCGCCAGCGCCTGATAGGCCAGCGTCTCGGTCGGGAGCGGCGGCAGGCCGGAGAGGTCGGCGAGGTAATCGTTCGGCTGTGGGAAACCGACATGGTCCTGCGTGTACTCGAAATCAATCAGCCCGTTGCCAGTGTTCATCAGTTTCAAGCCGTTGCGGTCCACATAGAGCAGGTAATTCGTCCCGCGGAAGGGCACATACGACAATTGGCGCAGCAGTTGCACCGGAACCGGGACGCTGTTCGCCTGCCGCCGCGGCCAGAGGTTGAGGCGCCCGTCGGTGTCCGTGGCGTTGATGCGCCAGGGGGTCTCGGCCGGGCCGACCTTGGTGATCTCCAGCACGGAGAGGTACGGGTCGCGCCCGGTCGGGTCGGACGGATGGTTGGCGATGCCGACCGCGAAGGTTTCGAGCGTCCCATCGGTGTTGAATACCAGCGGCGTCAGCGCCGCGTACATCGGGCGGCCGGTCACGCTGCCGATGGGAGCGTCGCGCAGTTGCGGGTGCGTGCTGACGATGCGGGTCGTATGGTCGGCGATGACATTCACCGAATCGAGGTACTGCGGCCGCACGACCGTTGTGCCGCCGGGATCACGCGCCCACTCCCGGCGCAAGCGTCCCTGGATCGTCGGCCGGTCCACCAGCAGCACCCGCGAATTGCCCGAGTCGGCGATCAGCGTGCTCTCGTTGACACCCGGAACAAAGAGGTGCACACCCGACCCGGATTGCACCCAGGCCGGCACCGGCGCGGTGACGCGCCAGACATCGGCTGGGTCGTCGACGAGTCTCCACAGCGTCCCGAGCGGCGCCAGCGACTGGTTCGCCGCCGTAAACGCCCACGCCGGCATCCCAGAGGTGAACTGTGTCGGGTTGCTCACCTGCAGGAAGACGGAGACCGTATCGGAGCCGCGGCCGGTGACGACGCCGTCGCTCAGCGTCACGGCGCGGCGGAAGCGCACCGCGTCGCTCGGCGCATTGAGCGTCAGGAATTCGGGCGTCAGGGCGCCGTCCGGGTGCGGGTATTGCCAGCGGACGCGGCCGTGTTCATCGAGATCGAGGACGCGGTTGGTGCCTGTGTCCACCACCAGCAGTTGATCGCGGTCGAGCAGGCGCACGCGCGTCGGCCGTTCGATGGGCTGGAACTGGTTGGGCGTCTGCAGCGGGCGGCCGCCGAACGCCGTGTAGCGCAGCGAAGCGTGCGGCTCGGCGGTGGCGTCGATGACGCGGCGCGGCGCGATCGTGTCCACCGGCGTGAACCCGCCGGTCTGGATGCCGAACCCCTGTCCGGCGGCGCAGAACAGCCGCGCCCCGTCGGCGACCCAAGTGGGCGTTTCCGAGAACGCGAAGAGCGCGTTCGAGCCGCTCGTCGTCGCCAATCCCGTTCCGATGACCAGTCGCCCATCCACGATGCCGATCGGGCTGAGCGGCGAGTAGCCGGCCTGTTGCGTGCCGGCGACACCGAGGCGGTAGCGCTGCACCTCGGCGCCGGTGGTGCGGTCAATGCCGACGAGCCAAGTCTCGCCCGACTCGCTGTCCCAAGCGCCGACATACAGGACCGTCGCGGTGAGGACGGGCGGCGTCACCACCTCTACCTGCGCGTCGGTCCAGCGCCAGAGGATGCAACTCGGGAAAGTGACGACGCTGAGCGACGGAGCGCCGTTGTCGTCGCGGGTGTAACTGACCTCGGCGGTGCGGCCTTGCCATTCGGCCATCCCCGACGGCGTCAGGCAGACGGCGCCGTTCTGATAGAGGACGCTGTAGTCCGGGTTCGGCTGCAGCGGGCCGTTGACACGGCGACCGTCCACGGTGATGTCCACGGCGGTGCCGGGGCGGATGCCGCCGGGCAGGAACACGCAGCGGTCGGGAACACGGCGAATGGCATACACCGTGCCGCGGCGGGTGAGGTCGGTAACGCCGGGGCGGTTGCGCGTCACATCCCAGACCGCCTGGTAGTTCGCCGCGGCGAAGATGGCGTCGCGCGCCAGGGCCGGCGTAAAGGGGAACGCGCTATACCACTCCTCGGTGGCGGGCGTGCCGCCGGCCTCCGGCGGTCGGAGCATGCCGGCGAACTGCCAGAGGAGGGCGGGTGTGTTGTTCGTGAGCATCCGCGCCGCCGTGATCGCCCCGGGTTCGGCGCGTCGCTGCGCCTGCGTCAGGTCGGGCAGGTTGACATCCGTCGGCGCGACGAGGACCTCACCGTCGGTCGCCGGCGAGGCGGCGCCGAAGGCGTCGGGGTCGACGCGGGAGCCAATGGAGAGCGGGGTCGGCGGGATGTCGAAGACGACATTGGCCTGGTCGCGCGGCGTCGCCGTCGTATCGGTGTACCGAATCGTGTAGCCGGTGCCGGTGCCCTGCGGCGGCGGCACCGGGTACGGCGCCAGGCGCAGCAGCTCCAGGTCGGCGACGGTGAGGCGCACACCGTTGCCGGAAACGCGCTCGGTGAGGAAGGTCTCGGTGAACACTTCACTGATCGTCCCCCCGCCGCTGTCGAGATTGGCGACGCGCCCAAGGCCGGTCACCGGGTCGATGGGCGAGACTTCCACGGTGTAGGCGTCGGCGGCGACGCGCAGGCGCAGCGCGTTGAGGTCGCCGTTCCAATCGGGCAACTGGCTGGTGAGCGTCAGCGGGTGCGACCAGAGGCGGCCGGCGTTGCCGATCATCGTCGAGGGCGAGTTGGCCGTGTAAGAGAAGTACGGCACCACCGCCCGCGCACCGCGTTGGTCGAGGTGCACGCGCCAGGTGATGGCGGGCGGACTGCTCGAACTGATCATCCCGCGCCCGCCCAACGGGTACACCGCGTTCATCCGCCCGGTCTGCGCGTCGAGGAAAAAGAGGTACGACTGCCCGGCCGCGGCACCGCCCGCCTGCGGTGGCGGCTGGTAGGTGGCGAAGATGAGCATATTGTCCACCACCGTCGGCGCGCCGCGCGGCGTGCCGCTGGTGCGGCGGTCGACCGCCTCGCCACTGAACGGGAACTGCCAAATCGTCGTGCCGTTCACCGCGTTGTGGCAGGCGACCGAGCCGAAGCCCTCGGGGAATGCGCGCACGACATACAGGAGCAGTTGCCCCTCGAGGCGCGCCAGCGACAGCCCGCGGATTTCGCCGCCGCCGCCGAGCGTCCAGACCAAGTCATAGGGATAGCCGGTATCCACGCCGAGTCCGCCCGGGAGCCCGTCGCTGGGCCGAATGCGGCCGCTGGCCGTTGGGCCGGGCGGCAGCGATTCGCTGGGCGGACTTTGGAACGCGTAGACATTGCCGGCCTGATCACCGGTGAAGACCATGCCATCGGCGCCGACCGGTTGCGGGATGAAGGTGGACGGCGACGCTTCGCCCTTCTCCGACGGGTATACCCACTCGACGCCGAGCGCGGCGGGGAGGTAGCCGTTCTGCATCTGCGACCGCGTCAGCCCGCCGCCCTGGTCGCGCCATTCGAGCGTCCAATGCACCAGGTTGTACGCGAGTTTTAGGGCGCCGGCGGCTTCGTAAGGCGGCAACTGCTGGTAACTCCCGGTCGGGTCGGCGAAGTTGCCGGCGAACGGGACGAACCAATCCTGCAGGCGCCCCAGCGTGTTGCCCGCCGACACCACGATGGTGCCGTTGCCGATGCGCGCCGCGCTGACGACTTCGACCTGTTTCCAGGCGCCGGCGGTCTGGTCGTACGAATCCGTCACCACGACCGGCCGCCACTGCGCGAGCGGCAGGCGGTCGCTGACGAAGCCGTCGGGCTCAATGCCCGTCCACGCCGCTTCGGCGACCCCCTCGCCCACCGCGTCGAGTTCATCGCCGCCGAGCAGCGACTCGCCCCAGAGCAGCGGGTGCCGCGGCTCGACAGGGCGTTTGGGCTGGGCGGTGGCGGGGACGCCGGCGGTGGTGCTGGTCTGGTGGCGGATGGAGAGCGTCAGATTGCGCCCGCCGTTGGTGAAAGTGGACTCGCCCCAGTTGTTGATCCAGAGGGTGCCGCCGTTGCGGACGAACGCCTCCAGGCGCGGGCGCAAGGCGCCAAGCGTGGCGAAATCAATCGGGCGTCCTTCGTCCAGGATGAGAATATCGAAGAGCGAGAGGTCGGGCGGCGGCAGGGTGGCGTCGTCGCGGATGACCCAGTAGGCGGGCATATTCTCGGTCAGCGCGGTCCCGGACGCCGGATACCAGGGCTGGCCGGTGAACGCGGTGTCGGCCGCGGTCAGCGGAGCGAGCGGGTTGAAAAAGTGATACTCGGGCGGGCGCATTGGCGAATGCGCGAGCAGGGGCAGCGCCAGCGGGTTGCGCATCGAATAGGCATACGCATCGGTGGATTGCACCAGCAACATCGCCAGGCGGACATCGACGCGGCCGCGCGTATAGCCGGCGGCGGGGACGGTGCCGAGCGCGTGGCGGCCGACGCCGACGCACAGCGCCAGCGGGAGGCATAACAGGAGGAGACGACGACCGCGCGGGAGACCCCGCCTCGGGCGCCGGGGGCCGCGCGCCGCCACGGTTAGATCCGCTCCCCGAGGGCAACCAGGCCGGTGCCGACCGGCAGGCGCGGAATGCTGGGCAGGCCGGGCGCGCGGACACCCACCAGCGCCGCGTCGTAGCGATAGAACGGCCCGAACCGCTCCGTATTGTCGTACGAGTCGAGCCAGGCGATGGCGCCGCGCCAGTCGGCGGTCCAGCGGGTGACATCACCGATGGGCGGCGTCCGGTTCATCGAGAGCGCGCCGCGGAAGGCGATGCGCGTGTCGGGCGGCCACATCTCGGCGCGCTGCAATTCCTGGCGCTTCTCCGGCGGCAGCGGGCTGATGAGCCAGCTGCCGGTTTGCGCGTAGGCGGCGATACCTTCGATCTGCACATCGCCCGTGAGCAGCGTGCTGATCAGGTATTCGTTCGCCGAGTCAGGTGCCAGCGTAAATTCGAGCGCGTTCTCTTGTCCGGGCGGGTTCACCCAGTCGGTCAGGTCGAAGACGGCGCTCTCCCAGCGCGGCCACACTTCACTGGGCTGATAGGTGGTGCCGGCGCCGTTCCAATCGAACAGGCGTCCGTTGATGACCAACTGAATGCGCGTCGGGCCCGGGCTGCCGAAGGGTGGGACGAATCCGGTGTGGCGGAGACTGAGCAGGACCTGCGTGCGCACTTGCTGTTGTTGGGCAGCGACCGGGTCGGGGCGCGGCGTCAGGAAGGTGGCGCGCACCGGCTTGTCCACCGTCACCCGCCAGTGGAAGGGCGGGCGGCCGTCAAAACTGTCTGAATCTTGGTCAATCGGCAGCACTTGCGGGATGGCGCTCATGTTCAAGACGACGGAATCGCGCGCCAACAGCGCCATTTTGGCGGTGCTGTTGCCGAGCAGACTGCCCTGGATGTAGATGGTGCCGCCGGAGACGAGGTTCAGCGGCGTGTTGTCGGGCAGGTGGCCGGAGACGCGCGCATTGCCCTCCGCGAAGAGGACTCCGTTGGGCGGATAGGGGCGGCGCAGCACATTGCCGATGGCCACCAGGTCGCAGGTCGGCGGTTGGGTCGCGAGGTTGACAATCGGCTGCACCCACGAGTGGCCGTCGCGCCGGATGAGTTCAATTTCAGTCGCGCGCAGGCGGATGTCCACCCCGGGCGGGTCGTAAATATCGCGGTCGCCCCAGGCCCCGATCGGCGGCCCCGCCATAATTTCGGCGCGCAGCGCCTCGGCGTCGTGGTCGAACTGCACATCGGTATCGTTGTCCACGAACAGGCCCTGCGCCTGGGCGCTGAGCAAGGGCAAGAGGGTAACGCTGTCGAGCGGCAGTGTCCCGAACCAGCCGGTGTTCACCCAGGTGCCGGTGTCATTGCGGACGCACCAGAGCCCTGAATCGCGGGCGGCTTTGGTGTAGCGCGACCGTAAGTCGTTCGGGTCGATCAAGTCAATGCGCGGCGGCGACAGCGGGCGCACCCAGCGCGGGCGGTTGTCGCCCGGGGCAATGGTCAGCAGGCCGTCGCGCCAGAGGCCGGAGAGCGTGCTGAAAATGGGGTCGTCGCTGGCACGGCCGATGCCGTCGCCGGGGAAGGTGTTCGGGGCGGTGCGGAGTTGCACAAAGGCATCGGGCGCGGCCAGGCGGTCGAGTTCGATGCGTCCGGCGACGGCAACGCGGTCGCCGCGCGACGGCGCCAGCCGCACTTCATTCAGCCCCACCCAACGCAGGTCGCGGTTCGAGAAGATCGGGCCGTCGATGACATTGGTGTACATATCGAGCGCCGGCTGCAGCGCCGACAGTTCGAGGTCGCCGCCCTTCAGGTTCTTGGGGCCGACGGGGATGCCGAGACTGGCGGGCGCGGCGCTGCCGTCGGTGTTGGCGATGAACCACAAGTAATCCGGCAGCAGCAACGGTTTATACGCAATGAGCGTGCGGCTGACGAATGGGTTCCCGCGAATCTTGCCGGTGGCGCGGATGACGATGAACTTGGCGAGCGGGTTGCTCGGGTCGCGCGCCGGGTTGTAGTCCACCGTCAGGGTGAAGAAGCCATTGCCGACGGGGAACTGTTCCGCCGGGTCGGGGCGCCAGTCGGCGCCCTCGGGGTCGTACACCAGTTGTTGGTCGGCGTACTGAATACCGGCGTCGGCGATGAAGGCGGCCTCGGTCAGTTCCACCTGGCGCGTGCTGAAGGCGAGGTTGCCGGCGACGACCGCCAGGAAGATGGCGGCGACCGCGGCCACCAGGATGAGGATGAGCACGGCGACGACCAGCGCCTGCCCGCGCGGGCGGCGCCGGCCGAAGCCAGCCAGGCCGAGAAGTCGCAGGTCAGCGGCGGGCATTTTGCACCGTGATCCGGCGAATCATACTGAACTCTTGGCGACCGCCGCGGTCGCTGCTCTGGCGGCTGATGATCAGCGAGGCGGTGATGTCCTCTTTCGTCGTGTAACTGATGTGCACGCGGTCGGTGTCCAGGTTGGTCCGAAACTGATAGCGCACGACGATCTGCGGGTCGGCGAGGTCGAGAAACGCCGGGTCATCGGCGGCGAAGACCAGGTCCATCCCGTCTTCGAAATACTGCCCGGGGCCGGGCGGCTGGCGGCTGGAGCGCGTGAAGTAGCGGACATCGCCATCCACATCCACGAACTCGACGAAACTGGAGCCGGCGACGAGTTGGGCATCGGTCGCCACGGAGGCGTCCAGAGTAACGCGCCGCAGGCCGGCGTCGGCAGGCGGCACCGGGTGCTTCTCTTCGCGCGCGAAACCGAAGAGCAGGCGGCCGCGGATATAGTCCACGCCGAACCCATAGGGCACCGACGCGTCTCGGGTCGGATACTGCCCGGTATCGTAGACCATGGCGTTCGTGTCGTCACGGATGATGAGGCGGCGGAACCCGGAGTTGGTCGGGTCTTCCATCCGAGCAGTGTAGACAGGCGCCGTCTGGCCGGTGCGGAAGACCGACACTTGGATGTCCCCGGTCCAGAGCCCGCGGCTGCCTTCCAGCGTGGAGTAGTCGAGTTTGCCCCCCACCTCGCGCGGTCGCAGCACTTCATCGCCGACCTGCGCGAAGGTGAATTTCGGATTGATCAGGAAGGTCAGCGGGCGCGGGAAGGTGCCGGGCTGCGTCCCGGGCGGGGCGCCGGCGGGCGGGAGCGGCTCTTGCGGCAGGTTGAAGTCGGCGCTGACGCTGGCGACGGCAATGACGAAATCGTTCCAGGAGGCATTGAACGGCGGATAGGTGCGGTCCACCGCAGTCGAAGCCCGGTCGGGCGGAAAGAGGGGCGTTGCCGGGGCGTCGGCGACTTCGGTGCGGGCGAGGATGACGGGGTTGCGGTCGCCGCGGATGGTGCCGTAATACGGGTTGTAGGGTTCCTCGGGGTTGACCAGGGTCCCCCAATACCGGATGGCCACCAATCGCCCGAGCGGGTCGAGCGCCGGGTGGACGGGCTGGATGAGGCGGCCGAAGTCGTCCACCGCGGGCAACATGAAAGCGAGTGACGACTCATCACCGGCGGGCTGGTCGAAGACATACATGGCGTTGGCGAGTTCGCGCTGCAAGGTCTCCATCGATTCGCGGGCGGCGGTCTGGGCGTCGGACTGCGCGGAGCCCCGCGCCAGCAGACTGCGCGCGGTGAGGAACGGCACGATGAGCAGACTGACCACGATGGTCAGCAGCGCGATGGCCACCAGGAGTTCGACCAGCGTGAAGCCGCTCGGGCGGGCGCGCTTCACGGCAGGCCCAACTCGCGGCGGGTGATGAAGAGTTCGACTTGGCGCGACATCCAGCGGGCGTTGAGCAATTGCCGTCCTTCGGTTTCGCGGCCGGCGGGCGGGACGGCGAGCGTGTGCCCATCCACCGCCCACACGACGCGCACGCGCACCGAGACGCCGCGCGCCAGCATCAGGCCGCCGTCATCCACCGAGTGGCGGAGTGTCCCGATGGACAGGGGCGACTGGCCGCGCAGTTGCACCACTTCGCCGGTGACGAAGTCGCCGCTGGTCGCGCGGTAGTCGACCAGCAGCGTGCTGCCGACGACATCGAGCGGGAACTGCATCGTCCGCTCGTCGGCCATATAGAACTGGCTGGCTTGCACCATCTGCCCGCGGGTGTAGAGCGCGCGCGGTTTGAACACTTGCACCAGCCAGTCCTGCTTACTGCGATAGAAGAAGCGCAGTCGGGTGCCGATGTACGGCGCGAGCCCAGTGACCAGCCCGCGGTGGTAGTCGACGACAAAGTCGCGGTTGTCGAGCAGCATTTGGCCGGTCGTCGGGTCGACGGCGACGACAAAATGCGGCTCGCCGGCGTGGACGACGACCGGCTGCGGGACCGGTGTCCGCGGCGGGACGCGATCCGTGGGGCCCTTGAGGTTGTCGAGACGGAGACTGACTTCGCCGGACGGTTCCACCGTGTGGTCCTCGCGCAGCAGCCCCCAGTCGGCGACGCGGTAATCCATTTTGACCTGGCGCCCGGCGTCGCTCGGCGCGAATTCGAGGAACGCGGTGCCGAAGTGCAGGTCGGGCGAGACAACTTCGTAGTGTCCCGGCAGCAGCGCGCCCAGGCCGTCACGCGCGCCATCCCCGTTGAGCGCCACGAAGGCCTGTGCCGAGTTGGGCAGCACACCGGAAAAGGCCGTATTGAGCCGCTCTACCAACCCGTCGAGATCGCGGATAAGGGCGGCTTCGACGCGCCCGGCGCCGGTGTCGCCGATCGGCCGGTTCACGCTTTCACTCTTCGGATCACCCAGGGTGGCAAAGTCGGTGGACAGTCCGCCGACGGGGATGGAGACCGTCAGCGCCCCGGGCACCCAGTACACCCCCGGCTGCGGGCGGCGGATAGGCGGCGTGTCGATCGGGGTCAGCAGGTCGGCGCGGCCGTCGTTGACGCGGGCTTCGCTCTTCAGCGGGACGCCCGCCTTCGCCCAAGTGTAGTCGAGTTTCACAAACCGATCGACGGGACCGGGATTGAAGAGCACTTCGCCGGTGGTGTCTTCGAGGAAATACGAGGTCAATTCATTGGGGCCGCCGCGCTCGGCGAGCAGCGCGCCCGGCGACGGGACGCGGCGCATCTCGTCGGTGGAATAGATGACGACCAGCCCGGGGCCGTAGACCTTCGAGCCGATGGGCATCTGCCCCTGGCCGACATCGGGTACCGGCACCTGCACTTCGATGGTGTTGGCCGCGGCATCGACGCGCAGCACGACGCCGAGCGAGAAATCGAACTGGCTGCGCACCAGATCGCCCGGGTCGAAGTCCGGGTGCCGCATCCGCACCGTGGTGCCGACGCTGAAGAGCGCCGCCGATTCGACATGCAGGACGCGGGCACCGGGCGACACTTCGGTGAGCAGGTTCGTGCTGACATGGTCGGGCGTGAACTTGAAGGTGGGGAGCGCCAGGCGGGTCTGGCGCTGAATGTTGATGCGCTCGCCGAGGACGACGCGCGGGAGCGCGACGCTGTCGGGCTGCCAGCTCGCATTCCCCCAGTCGGGCGTGACATCGCGCGGGTCATACGGCAGCACTTCGCCGTGCGGGCCCAGCGCGACGATGGCGTCGGGCAGCGACGCGGCGTCCTGCTTGAGGCGCTCGGCCTCTTCTTCGGCGAGGCGCACGGCGCGCATGACATCGCCGCTCAGCCGCAGCGTGTCGAGCCCGGGTCGGAAGATGAGGATGACGGCGACGATACCGATGGAAAAGATGGCCACCGCCACAATGATTTCGAGGACGGTGAAGCCGGCGCGACGGCGCTGGCGCGTTCGGGGGGTCATGGCTGCGCCTCGCGCCACTGGCCGGTCCAGGCATTGGCGATCAACTCGTCATTGCGGGCGGCGACGCGCTTCACCGTGCCGTCGGCGAACAGGACAATGTCCAGGTCCGAGCCGTGCGGCCGCGTGCCGACGGCACCGCCGGTGCCGGACCGGCGGTTGTAGGGGCACCAGGTGACCACGGTGGCCGCCGGGACGAAGACGAGACCGCCCGTCACTGAGCCACGCAACTGCCGGCGGTCGGTCGGGTCGGAGAGCGCGATGCTCGGCCGGAACCGATGGTAGTAGGCGCGCCAGTTCGACGGGTCGCCGTCCTGGAAGTAATAGGCGCCGTAGTTGTTAAAGCCCCACAGCGACGGGTCAAAGTTCCGGATGTCCGTGGCATGCCATCCCGAGGCGGTGTCCGCAAAGTATTGGTTCCATCCTTGCTTGCCGAGCGCGGCGTTGGTCGGCTCGCGGACCAGATTGGCGGGGCAGTGGAAGGTGGTCAGATTGCGCAAGTAATTGGGATAGAGGTCGGCTAGGCCCCCGAAGCCCCGCGGGCGGTCGCCGATGTCAAAATGGCCGGCGCCGTAGGCTGCGGCGGCGGCCTGGGCCTGGGCGGCCGTGGCTTCGTCGGGGGTGCCGGGATAGGCGCCGTAATCCTGCCAATAGAGTTTCAGGGCCTGCGAGATGGCCTTGAGGTTGGCGGCGCAGGAGGTGGCGTCGGTGCCGCGACCGATGCTGAAGAAGACCGGCACGGTGACGGCGAGCAGCAGCGCGACGATGCCGATGACAATCATCAGCTCGATCAAGGTGAACCCACCCGATCGGGCCGCTCGGCTGCGCGCGCCGCGCCGGCCCCGCTCCGCTCCCGCTGTCACGCGGTCGATCACTCATCAACCTCCGGCTCGAATGTCAAGGATGAAAGCGCACGACGGGACGACGAGCAGCCGGAGCGGTCATCGGTCAGTGAACGATTGGTTCACCCAGTCATAGTCCAACACCGATTGCACACGCGTGACCGCCGCATCAATCCGGACGATCAGGTCCACGCCGCCCAACTTGGCGTAGTGGAAGCGGTGATGCGGGCAGTGGGTGACAATGGTATTGGCGGGCGGGTTGGGGTTGCGCAGCATCGGCGACGCGGCCGTCACTTCATTGTTGGCACAGTCCCACAGCGGAAAGCCATCGTGGCTGAGTTCCGGGGTCGCCTTGGCAACGCCAGCGCACCCCTCGAAGGTCGTCTCCGCCATCGGACGCAAGTAAAACGCCCGGACATCCGCCGCCGTCCAGACGCTCAAGTCGCCCGGGACGCCCGGCGCCGTACACGGCACCCCCGGGTTCAGCCCGTTGATGATGGAGGCCGGGGTGGAGTTGGGGAACTGCTTCGGTCCCAGGCCGCCTAGGGGGTCATGCACATTGGCCGACTGATAGCCCCAATAATTGTAGAAATCCTGGTAACTGCTGTAGTAGCGAAATTCTTCCTGGGGGGTGTTTTCCTTCGGCTTCTGCGCCGCCAGCAGGTCATCGGGGCAGCGCACCGTGTCGGGGTTGTCGACAAAGCCCGCCTTCATCAGCGACGCGACGCCCCCCCAATACTGAATCTGGCCGCCGACGACGATGGTGACGGAGGCGGGGGGGAAGTCGCCGAGTTCGGTCTTGTACTGCAGCAGCGCCAGGGCGATTTGGCGCAGGTTATTGGTGCAGCGCGCCTGATAGGCGGACTCACGCGCCCGGGACATGACCGGGAAGGTCAGTCCGGCCAGGATGGCGATAATGGTAATCACCACCAGCAACTCGATGAGCGTAAAGGCGCTGTCGCGCCGCCGGAACCGTTGCATCCCTTCCTCCTCCGGAATGGATGAAGTGCCGCCTACCACAACACGCGCCTATTAAGGAATACCCGATTGGGCGCCGGATTCAAACAGTCATTATGCCACTTGGCGCCCAATGCCGCTATCCGCCGACCGCGCTGACCCACCAGTCCCATCCGCTGAGCAGCCCCTGTAAGACTCCACCCCAGCCGTACGCGGCCACCCAGAGCAGCAGCGCGTACGCAGTGACCGCCATATAGGGGCCGAAGGGCATGTAGTGTCCGACCGCGCCTTTCACCCCGGAGCGCAGCGCCCAGACCGCCATCAATCCGGCGCCGAACACGCCGCCCAGCAGAATCGCGCCGGCAAACGACAGCAAGGCCGGCCAGGGCCCGAGCACCGCGCCGATGGCGGCGCCCAGGTTGGCGTCGCCGCCGCCCATCGCCTCCTCGCGCCGAAAGAGCAGGCGCCCGAAGAGATCCACGCCGGCGAAGAGCGCAAACCCGAGCACGATGCCGACGAGCGACGGCGGCAGTGGCAGCGCCCACCCGACGACGGGAACATGAACGACCAGAAACCCGTAGCGGTGCGCGACGAGACTGATGCCATCGCGCACGACCCCGACCGTCAGCGCGACGAGGACCAGTTCGTGCGGGATGATGCGGTGCTCGTAATCAATGAACACGACCGCGACCAAGACGGCGGTGAACACCCAATAGGCGAGTAAGTCCATCGCCAGCCACGGGTCGAGGAGGGTGCGGTGGAACACCGCCCACCAGACGCCGAGGAATGCCGCCACCGTCAGCAGTTCAACCAAGAGGTACAGCGGCGCGATGCGCTGCCGGCAGTGGCGGCAGCGACCGCCAAGCACCAGGTAACTGCCGATGGGGATCAGGTCCCAGACCCCGAGAGGATGATGGCAGCGCGGGCAGACGGAGCGCCAGGGATGACGGCCGGCCGTGAAGTGCGTCTCGGCGGCGGCGAGGGTAGCTTGTTGCGCGTCCGCGGAGTGCGCGCGACGCAGCGCGGCGCGCAGGGCGGGCGGCAGCGCCGGGATGTCGTCCACCCAGGTCGTCCAGAGGTCACCGGCGGCGGGGGTGCCGCCCCCGGCGAGGCGCCGGCGTTCGTGACGGATGTCGCCGAGGCCGACGCGGCGCGGCAGCCGGAAGATGGCCATATTGAGGAAACTGCCGACATAGGCGCCGAGGACGACGCTGATGACCGCGCCGAAGGCGCCAATCATCCCGACATTGAGGTCGACGAAGAACGGCCGGTGGGAAACGAGCGCGGTCCCCGGCCGGCCTACATGCGCTCGCTGAGTTCGCTGACGAGCGCCACCATCGGGAGGAACATGGCGATGACGATGGTGCCGACCATCAACCCGACGAAGATAATCATCACCGGTTCCAGCGCCGCAGTGAGCGCCTGCACCGCCGACTCGACTTCCGATTCATAGAATTCGGAAATCTTGGTCAGCATCATGTCGAGCGACCCGGTCTCTTCGCCGATGGCGATCATCTGGACGACCATCGGCGGGAAGAGGCGGCTCTTTTCGAGCGGGTCGCCGACGCGCTCCCCTTCCCGGATGTGGTTGCGTGCATTGAGGATGGCGTCGGACATCACTTTGTTGCCGATGGCCTCGGCGACGGTCTCGAGCGCTTGCAGGATGGGCACACCGCTGACCAGCAGCGTGCCGAGGGTGCGCGAGAAGCGGGCGAGCGCGATCTTGTGGTTCAGTTTGCCGATGACCGGGATCTTGAGTTTCAGCCAGTCCCACTGCCAGCCGCCGGTGCGCGTTCGCACATACTGGGTGAAGGCCATGACGAACAGGACGACGAGCAGCACCATCACCCACCAGCGGTAGATCAAGAAGTCGCTCGCCCAAATGACTTGCTGGGTGAGCCAGGGCAGCGGCACATTCTGTTCTTTCAAGAACTTGGCGATCTGGGGCACGATAAAGGTGACCAAGAAGGTGACGACGGTCATGGCGAACATCATGACCACGATCGGGTACACCATCGAGGCTTTGACCTTGCGGCGCAGGCGGACATCGTCTTCGAGGAAGCCGGCGAGGCGGTTGAGCGTCTCGTCGAGCACACCACCGACTTCGCCGGCGCGGACCAAACCGACGAAGAGGTTATCGAACACGCGCGGGTATTCGCCGAGGGCGCGGGAGAGCGTATCGCCGCCTTCGACCCGGCCCTGAATGTCGCGGATGATGCGCTTCATCGTGGCGCTGGCCGTCTGTTCCTCGAGGACGGTCAGGCAGCGCACCATCGAGACGCCGGCGTCGATCATGGTGGCGAACTGGCGGCAGAAGATGGAGAGGTCGCGCCGCTTGACGGCGCCGAAAATCCAAAAGCCCTGCGAGGCGCGCCCGCGCGAGCGCGCGGCGGCCTGTTGTTGCTGGACGGGCGCGGGCTTGCTGCGGCCGACGGCGCTCACCTTTTGGACCCAGAAGCCGCGCTCTTGCAGTTGCCGGACGAGCACACGCTCGTTCTCGGCCTCGACGGTCTCGGTGACGACTTTGCCGAGGACATCCTTCGCTACATACGAGTACGTCGCCATGGACGCCGCTCCTTTCCGGCCGCGCTACCGGCCCGACCGCCCGCCGCGCGGTGGCGCCGGGGCGGTGGTCGCCTCGCTTTCGGTCATGATCATCTTCTTCAGTTCGTCCACATTCATAGCCCGCGCCATCGCTTCTTCGTAGGCAATCAAACCGCGCAGATAATAGTCTTTCAAGGCCTGATCCATCGTCTGCATGCCGACGCTGGCGCTGGTCTGGATGACCGAGGTGATTTGGTGCGCTTTCGCCTCACGAATCAGGTTCCGGATGGCGGCGGTGGCGGTCATGATTTCAAGGACGGCGACGCGCCCCGGCCCACCAGCCCGCGGCAGCAGTTGCTGGGAGACGACCGCTTCGAGGTTGTTGGAGAGCATGATGCGGATTTGTTCCTGCTGGCCGGACGGGAAGACATCCACGATGCGGTCAATGGTCTGCGCCGCGTTGTTCGTGTGCACGGTAGCGAACACGAGGTGCCCGGTCTCGGCGGCGGTGATGGCGAGGTGCATCGTGTCCAGGTCGCGCATTTCACCGACCAGCAAGACATCCGGGTCCTCGCGCAGGGCGGCGCGCAGCGCGTTGGGGAACGACCGGGTGTCGAACCCGAGTTCGCGCTGGTTGATGACGGAGCGGTGGTGCGTGTGCAGGTATTCGATTGGGTCTTCGATGGTGATGATGTGCACCGAGCGCTCGGTGTTGATCATGCCGACCATGGCGGCGAGGGTGGTGGACTTCCCACTGCCGGTCGGCCCGGTCACCAGGATGAGCCCGCGCGGGCGCCGGCTCAATTCCTCGAGCACGAGGGGCAGCCCGAGTTCGCGGACGGTCGGAATCTTGGCCGGGATGACGCGGAAGGCGCCGGCGACATTCCCTCGGTCGCGGAAGATGTTGACGCGGAACCGGGAGAGTTGGTGCAATTGGTGCGAGAGGTCGAGTTCCCAGTCCGTTTCGAACCGCTGGATTTGCTCGTCGCTGAGGATGTCGTAACAGATGCGCTGGGCATCCATCGGCTGCAGCGGCTCGTAGTGGGCGGTGAGGAGCTGCCCATCAATGCGGAAGATGGGTGGCAGGCCGACGGCGAGGTGGAGGTCGGAGCCGTTCTGCTGCACGACGAGTTCGAGCAACTCGTCAATGTGCGTGTCGTCGACGCGCCGCGGCCGGCCGGTGCCGCCGAGCGCCGGGATGGTCCAGGTGACGACGGCCTGGTGTTCGGCCTCGGTCAGTTGCCCGGGGCGAGTCTGTTCGATGACTTCCATGGGCTCGGTTTAGTCCTCGCTTCCCCTGCTCGTCCTAGTTCTCGGTTCCATATCCCCACTCCTGTGGGCGGGCGCCGTCCGCACCAACTTAGAGGTGGAAGACAACACGCATCACTTCCTCAATCGTGGTTTGGCCGTCGGAGACCTTCATGAAGCCGTCCTGCTTGAGGGACCGCATGCCGGCGGCCAGCGCCGCGTCGCGCACCTCGGAGAGGGGCGCGCGCTTGACGATGAGGTCGCGGATTTCATCGTTCAAGACCATCAATTCGAAGAGCCCGGTGCGGCCGAGGTAGCCCGTCTGCCGGCACTTGCTGCAGCCGGCGCCGCGGTAGAAGGTGATTTCGCCTTCCGCCTGCGCCTTGAAGCCGACGCGCTGAATGGCCTCGATCGGCGGGTGATACGGCTCGCGGCAATGCGTGCAGATGCGGCGGGCGAGGCGTTGCGCCATCACGCCGATGACCGACGACGAAATCAGGAACGGCTCGACGCCCATATCCACCAACCGGGTGACGGACGACGGGGCGTCATTGGTGTGCAGGGTGGAAAGCACCAAGTGACCGGTCAGCGACGCCTGGACGGCGATTTCCGCCGTCTCGAGGTCGCGGATCTCACCGACCATGATGATGTCGGGGTCCTGGCGGACGAAGTGGCGCATGGCGCCGGCGAAGGTCATCCCCGCTTTGCGGTTCACCTGCACCTGGTTGATGCCGGGCAACTGGTATTCGACGGGGTCTTCGATGGTGATGATGTTGCGTTCGACCGAGTTGATCTTGTTCAACACCGAATACTGCGTCGTCGTTTTGCCCGACCCGGTCGGCCCGGTGGAGAGGATCATCCCGTAGGGCTGGACGATGAGTTCCTCGAGGACGGTCTGGGTGTCGGGGAAGAGGCCGAGTTTTGTCATCCCGATCAGCACGCTGCTCTGGTCGAGGATACGCATGACGACCTTCTCGCCGAAGACGGTGGGTTGGGTGGCGACGCGCAGGTCGTAGTCCTTGCCGTCTTTGCGGACATGGATGCGGCCGTCTTGCGGCAAGCGCCGCTCGGCGATGTTGAGGTCGGACATAATCTTGATGCGGGAGACCAGCGCCGGGTGGACATACCGCGGGATGGTGAGGACATGGTGCAGGACGCCGTCGACGCGGTAGCGGATGCGCACGCCGCGCCGTTCGGGCTCGACATGGATGTCGGAGGCGCGGTCGTTGATGGCGTTTTGGATGATGAGATTGACGACGCGGATGACGGGGGCTTGGTCGGCGAGTTGCACGCCGCCGTCGTCCACCTCTTCGTCGCCGCCCATGCCCATCGTCGCGCTGTCGTCGGCGCCCAGGGCCTGGCCGGCGACGCCCAGGTCTTCGAGCGCGCTGGAGAGGGCATCACCCATCCCCGTCTCTTGCGGGGCCTCGTCGGTGGCAAGGAGCGCTTCCAAATCGTCGGCGCTGGCCAGGACGGGCTCGACTTCAAAGCCGGTCATCAGCCGGATGTCATCGAGGGCGAAGACATTGGCGGGATCGGTCATCGCCACGGTCAGGCGGTTGCCCGTGCGGCGGATGGGGACGGCGTTGTAGCGCTTGATGAGACTCTGCGGCAGCACCTTGGCGACGCCATCGTCGACGGCGGTGGTGCCGATTTCGAGGAGCGGCACGCCGAGCTGCAGTGCGTAGGCGCGCAGGACATCCCGCTCGCTGGCGAATCCAAGCGACACCAGGATTCGGCCTAAGCGGTCGGCGCTGGACTTCTGGACTTCTAGGGCCTGGTCGAGCTGCTCGCGGGTAATCAGGTTCTCTTCGAGCAGAATCTCGCCGAGAGGCCGTCGGGTGGCCTTGATCGCCGCCATCGTCGTTCGATCAATCCCTCCAGGGATTGGGCTGCAGCACTACGCCGCTCGATGAAGGAAGATGAAAGCCCCTGGTGCAGCCGAACGATGGCACCAACCACAGCCAGTATACCACTTCACGGAATCCGCCACGATTCCCCTCCCGCTACCGGCTTCGGGGCGCCGCCCCGCCGTAGAGACATGTTCCGCATTCGCTGCCGGCGGTGCCGCATCCCCGCGCCGTCCGCTTCCTCTTGGCGGGATTGTACCCAAGCACCCGCCCTCCAACAACATCATTTTTCGACGGGCGGCAGGGCATTCCGCATGGCGTCACGCGGAGCCGGCTGGCCGGTCCAGCGGGTGAACGACGCCGCCCCTTGCGCCACCAACAGGTCCCGCCCCCCGAGGACGCGCCCGGCGCGCGCCCGCGCGCGCTGTTCCAGCGCGGTGAGCGCGGGTTGATAGACGAAATCGAATACGGTGTGACGCGCGGCGAGCGCCTCGTCATCGAGCGGCAACTCCTTCGCGTCAAAGGTCAGCCCGGCCGGGGTGGCGTTCACGAGCAGATCGGCGGCGGCGAGCGCGACGCGCACGGCGCCGCGCGACCAGGGAATAGCGCTGCCCTGCGGCGCCAGCGCCGCGACGGTCTCCGCTTTCTCCAGCGCCCGCGCACACACCCAGATGCGCGCGGCGCCGGCGCGGGCAAGCGCCCACACTGCGGCGCGCGCCGAGCCGCCGGCGCCCAGCACCACCGCGCCGGCGCCGCGCACCGTTACCCCCGCGTCGGCGAGCGCGTCGGCAATGCCGGCGGCGTCGGTGTTACTGCCGGCGAGCGACCCTTCGCGCACGACGATGGTATTGACCGCGCCGATGGCACGGGCCTCATCGTCGAGCGTGTCCACCAGCGCGCAACCTGCCTCCTTGTGCGGAATGGTGAGGTTGGCGCCGGCGATGCCGAGGGCGTGCAGGCCGTCGAGCGCCGCGGGGAGCGCCGCGGGCGGCGTCGGACAGGCGATGTAACAGAAGTCCAAGCCGGCGGCGGCGAAGGCGGCATTGTGCATCAATGGCGACCAGGAATGTTCGACCGGCCAGCCGAGGAGCGCGATGACGCGCGTGGTGGCGCGGATGCTCATGCCGAATCCACCGCGCCGATCCAGCGCAGGACGAGGCGCTCCATGAGCCGCGTGACGCGGGTGCCGATGAACTCGCGGGCGCTGAGCGGGCGCACCAGGATCGTGGTGAGGCCGAGGGCGTTACCGCCGAGGACATCGGTGAAGACCTGGTCGCCGATGACGGCGACCGTCCCCTGCGGCGCGCCGAGGCGGGCGAGGCCGCGCCGGAATATCCAGCCGAGCGGTTTGCCGGGCATCCACCAGGGGCCTTTGGACACCCAGGCGGCGCCGACGCGCTCGGCGAGCGCGGCGACGCGCGGCGGGCGCGCGTTGCTCAGGAGGCAGAGGGCGAAGCCGCCCGAATGCGCGCGTGCCAGCCAGTCGAGCGCGTCGGTGTTCGGCTCGTGTCCGCCGGTGGGGATGATGGTGTTATCCACATCCACGAGGAGCGCGCGCAGATTCCGGGCGCGCAGGGCGGCGAGCGAGACCGTCCAGAGCCGCTCGCTGCGCAGCGTGGGGGTGAGCAGCCGCCGCATCGGGCGCAGCATACTCAGCGCCGCGCCGGCAGGTCAACCAGTGAGGGGCCGCAGAAAGACAACGAGCGCCTCATAGACCAGACCGCCGGCGAGCAACGCGGCCGCCGCAAGGAGCGGGAGGAGCGATGTGCGGGTCGTGCCCTCGGCGGGTGCGCTCCACCACGCCCAGCCGTGCCGTCCGGCGAAGATGAGCACCAGCGGATAGACGGCGACCGCGACCCACGCCCAGGCCGGGTCATCGCGCACGACGGCAGCGAAGGCGTGCGTCACCGCCGGAAACCCGATCGTGGCCGGGGCCAGCGCCCAACCGGCGCAGAGCAGGACCGCGCCGAGGAGCGGCCACCCGGGGCGCGCGGCCGAGCGCGGCAGGGCGAGCAGCGCCGGCGTCGCCAGGATGACAAGGAACGCGGCGGCGTAGGCGGTGCCGGGCGCGTCGCCGCGGATGACGGGCGCGAGGGCGAAGAGCACCCACCCCACGCCACCGGCGGCGGCGAATCCGGCCCCGCGCCGCGCCTCCTGCGCGGCGAGTGCGCAGAGCGCGCCGCCCCACAGGATGGTGACGCTGCCGGCCAGCACCGGCGCGATGAGCGGGCGGGCATGCGGAAACCCGAAGACAAGCGTGGCGACCCGCACCAGCACCACCAATGCAGCGGCACTCCACGCCAGCCGCGCCAGGTGCGGCAACCGGCGCGCGGAATCGCCCGCGCGCCCGACGAGCATCGGACCGACCATCGCCGAGAGCGCCAGACCGCCGACCGTGAGCAGACCGGCGAGGCGCAGCGCGCGATCAGCGGCGAACGCCAGGCCGGGGCCGGCGTTGACCATCGACGCTTCGCCCGACAGCCGAGACACCATTGTCAGCCCAATAGCGGTAGCGAGCGCAGGGGCCATGGTCAGCGCGAGGCGCCCGGGCGAGCGCTCGCCCCAAACGACAACGAGCGCGGCCGCCAGCCATGCCAGAGCGAGGACGGGCAGCGACACGAGGACGAGCGAGGCGCAGATGAGCGCCAGCGCGGCGGCAAAGCACGCCACCGCGCGCAGGTCGCGCAGTTCGGCGCGGGCTTCGAACAGGCCGGCGCCCGCCATGCCGAGGATGGCGAGCAGCGCCAGGCCGCCGGCGCGGTCGAAGAGCAGGCGTAACTGCCAGGGCGACTCGGGTCGGCCGTAATCCACCAGAAAGGGAACGGCCGAGTGGCCGACCGCCCAGAGCAGCGAGGCGGCAAGCGCGAAACAGCCCAGCAGCGCCCCGGCGCCGAGTAGGATTGCAACAAGGCCGCGTTCGGCCTCGCTGCTGCGCAGTCCACGGCCGGCGAGTGGGACGACAGAGGCAAGCGCCACGATCACCAACGGCCACAGGATAAGGAGGTTGAGGCGCGCGACCTGGTCGAGGGTCACTGCGGAGTCATCCGCCGCGCCGCGCGGGCGCGGTGATTACGACTTGCGGGCGGCGCGCCGGCGGCGCGTGCGCTTGGCGGGCGCAGCGCCGAGTTCGAACTTGTAGCCGCTGCCCCAGACGGTGCTGATGCGACAGTCGATACCGGGGAGCGAGAGGAAGCGGCGGCGTAGCCGCTTGACATAGGCATCCACGGTCCGCTCATCAGTCGGCGAGAGCGCTTCGTAACCCCAGACTTCGCGCAGCAGTTGCGGGCGGCGGAAGACGGTGCCCGGCTCGCAAGCCAGATGCCAGAGCAATCCGAACTCGGTGCGGGTGAGCGGAATGCGCTTGCCCTGCACATAGACTTCCAGCTTGCGGCGGTCGAGGCGCAGGCCGGGGAAGAGCAACACCGATGACGGGTGGCCGTTGCGGCCGGCGCGGCGCAGGACCGACTTGGCGCGCAGGAGGACCTCGCGCGGGCGGATGGGGCGCACCACATAGTCGTCGGCATCAATGCCAGCGTCCCACAACGCCTCGAGGGTATCAACTTGTTCGGCGATGAAGATAATCGGCGTGACGACGCGGCGGCGCAGGGCGCGGAAGGCCTCGGCGAAGCCGTTGTCGAGGCCGCCGTCCACGATGAGCAGGTCATGCGCGTGCTCAAGCGCCGCCTGCAGACGCTGCGTGGCGTCGCCGTTGGTCACGCCGTTGGCAATCTCGACTCCAAACCCGTCTTGCTCGAAGTGCCAGCGCAACAGGTTGCGAGTCCGTTCGTCGTCAGAGACGAACAGCACACGGCCCTTGCCCAACTTAGGTCACCCCTCTGTCACTCCCACGGACGCCCGCACGCGCCGTGTTAAGTGGAACTTACCCGAAAACCCGCCAACGCATACCCTTCGCTGTCCACGGAAGGAACTCCTGCCGGCGGCTAGTCGAACACGCCGCGCTGGCGGAGCGACACAAACCGGCCGTCATGGCCGAGAATAAGGTGGTCCACGACCTCAACGCCGAGGAGTTCGCCGGCGTCCCGGAGCCGTTTCGTGGTGGTCAGGTCGTCGGGGCTCGGTTCCGGGTCGCCGCTGGGGTGGTTGTGGGCGAGAATGACGGCGGCGCTGTTACGCGTCAGGGCGGCGCGGAAGATTTCCCGCGGGGCGGCGAGACTGGCGTCAATGGTACCCTTGCTGACTTCCTCGGCGCGGATCAGGCGGTGGCGCGCGTCGAGACAGAGAAGGAGGAAGTGCTCTTCGGTGGTGGACGGCAGGGCGCGGGCGGCGATGCGCGCCGCGTCCTTCGGGTCGTGCACCGGGAGATGGTCCTGGTGCTCGGTGGGGACTCGCCGGCCCAGTTCGAAGGCGGCGTTCAGTTGTGCGGCCTTAGCCAGCCCGATGCCCGGCACTTCCTGCAATTGTTCGACGGTGGCGAAACTGAGCGCTTCGAGGGTCTTGAACTGAGCGAGCAACCGGTCGGCTAACACCATTGCAGATTCGCGCGGATTGCCCGTCCGCAGCAGGATGGCAACCAAGTCGCTGTCCTTGATGTCGCCCGGGCCTCTGCGGGCGAGTTGTTCCCGGGGGCGCTGTTCGGCGGGCAGGTCGCGGACGCGCAGGTGGTCGGCGCTCATCGTGCGAGCAGACTTCCCCGGCGCGGGAGAATCGCCTGCCGGTCAGAAGGCGAGACTGGCGCTCAGTTGCGCGCGGATGCCGGTCCACTGGCGGTCGTCGGCGATCCAATAAACGGCGAGGCGGACGCCGTACGGGTGCGAAAGCACCAGCCCGGCGGCGTAGTGGCCGTTCGTCCCGGCCTCGGCCATCAACCGGAAGAGTTGCGGCCCATAGAGGAACGCCGCCCATGCATCCGGTACCTGATCACCGTTCCCGATGCCGACGGCGGCTTCCCACACGACCGGCTGTGGTGCATAACTCGCCACCGCATAGGGCGACCCGGTGGTCTCGCCGACCGCCAAGTGCCAGCCGGCACCGTGCGGTTCGCGGAGACTGACTTTCCAGGTCGGCTCGACATCATTGGGCGCATCGCCCGACGGCAGAATGGCAGTGGCGCCGAATTCGAACGGCCGCGCCCACCAGACGCCTTCCTCGCTCTTGAGCAGGCGCGTAGCCACGCCCCAGCCCTGCAGCGTGGCGCCGACGCGCATATCCACGGTGACACCGGCGCGGATGCTGGCCGCGGCAGCGACGCGGGCGGAGGGCACGGTGACGAATCCGCTCAAGCCCGCGGTGGTCGGCACCGTGGTATCCATCGTGTAGTGGACGCGGGCGCTGATGGTGTGGCCGTCACGGAAGGTGACGCGCACGATGCCTTCGTGTTCGCCGTCGGTGATGGCCCAGGGTACCTGCCAGGGGAGAATGCCCGGATTCTGTCCGCCGCAGACGGCGCAACCGGCGATGGCCTCGTGCGGGACGGGCTTGCCGTCGAGCAACACTTCGATGTGGTCGGGCATGATCAATTCGCCCGGATCTTCCAGTTGGAAGATGAGCAGGACCTTCGGCAGACTGAAGACCGCGCCGCCGTCGTGCGGGAAGACGATGCGCAGGGCCGGCTGCGCCAATGCGGCCGGCGCCGAGAGGCCGAGCGCGACAACGACCAACGCCACCAGGGCGGCGCGGCGCATCAGAGCCACATAGCCTCTTGCACTTCGGGGCGGGCGGCGAGCGCGGTGACGAGCGCGTGGGCGTCGGCGACCGTGGTCACATGCAGGTGCAGGCGCACCCAGTCACGTCCTCCGCCCCCGCCGAACTCGATGCGCTCCACTTGCAGGCGCTGCGCTTGCACCAGCACCAAGAGTTCGGGTACAGCGGCGCGACCGCCGGCGCTCAATTGCAGCTCCAATTGCCGGAGACCGGTCCGGCTGGCGATGCGGCGCTCGACCGCCGTCATCACCGTCAACGACAACAGCACCACCACGGTTCCGAGCACCGCCGTGGCGGTGATGGCGCTCTCGGTCATCGTCACGGCCGGCCAGCCGAGCGCCGCCGCCATTCCGATTGCGGCGACGGCCCAGAGACTGGCGGCGGTGGTCAGGCCGCGGACAACGCTGCCGTAGCGGATGATGGTGCCGGCGCTGAGGAAGCCCATCCCGGTGGCGACGCTGGCGGCGACGCGGCCGGTGTCGCCGACGAACCAGAGCGAGACGAGGGTGTACACGGTGGCGCCGACGCAGACCAGGATGTGGGTGCGGAAGCCGGCGGGCTTCTCATACGCCTCGCGCTGCCAGCCGACCGCCCCGCCGAGGACGACGGCGAGCAGCAGTTTGGCGAGGACGAGCAGCCAGATGGCGAAGTCAGGGGGCATCGCGCGCCGCGGATTCTACCAGCGGCCCGCGCGGGGGGCTATGCGCTACGCAATCGGGGGGCGCTGCGGGGTGTGGCGGTGGCCGTTGCCGGGTCGGGTGGGCTTGCCGTTGCCCTTGCCGTTGCCTTTGCCATGCCCGTTGCCTTTGCCGTTGGTCTTGCCGCTGCCATTGCCGTTGACAGAAGTGGCCGCGGCCAACACCGCGCCGGACTCCATCAGTCGGGCGAAGTCCTCGGCGGGCAGCGGGCGGCTGAAGAGGAAGCCCTGCAAGCGGTCGCAGCGGAGCGAGCGCAGGTAGAACAACTGCTCTTCGGTCTCGACGCCCTCGGCGACGACTTTGAGTTTCAGCCGGTGCGCCATAGCGATGATGGCGGAAACGATGGCGGCGTCGTCGGCGTCGGTGGCGATGTGTTGGACGAAGTCGCGGTCCACCTTGACGGTGCGGATCGGGAAGTGCTTGAGATAACCGAACGACGAGTGGCCGCTGCCGAAGTCGTCAATGGAGAGGACAACGCCCATTGCGTGCAGTCTCTCGAGCGTGGCGAGACTCGCTTCAGCGTTCTGCATCAGGATGTTTTCCGTCAGTTCCAATTCGAGCCATTCGGGGGCGAGGCCGGTCTCGTCGAGCGCCCGGCGGACTGTGGCGGCCAAGTCGGTCTGGTTGAACTGGCGGGCCGAGAGGTTGACCGCGATGCGGACGGGCGGCAGACCGGCGTCTTGCCAGGCCTTGTTCTGAGCGCACGCAGTGCGCAGCACCCAGTCGCCAATGGGGACGATGAGGCCAGTCTCTTCGGCGACGGGGATGAAGTCGTTGGGAGGGACAATGCCGCGCTCGGGGTGCTGCCAGCGCACCAGCGCCTCGACCCCGGAGATCTGGCCGGTGGCGAAGGTGACGATGGGCTGGTAGTGCAGCAGGAATTCCTCGCGCTCGAGCGCCTTGCGCAGGCCCAGTTCCATTTCCAGGCGGTGCAGCACGCGCGCGTTCATATCGGCGGTGAAAAACTGGAAGGTATTGCGGCCCTCTTCCTTGGCGCGGTACATAGCGGTGTCGGCGTTCTTGAGGAGCGTTTCGGCGTCGGCGCCGTCGCCGGGGAAGAGACTGATGCCGATGCTGGTGCTGACGAAGACCTCGTGGCCGTTCAACTGGAACTTGTCGCGAAACGATGCGAGGACTTCCTGCGCCACCGTCGTCACATCGTCGGCATGGGCCACATCCATCAAGAGCAGGACGAACTCGTCGCCGCCGAGGCGGGCGATCGTGTCGCCCGGGCGCAGGCGGGCCTGCAGCCGCTGACTGACCGCGTTCAAGAGCAAGTCGCCGTAGGTGTGGCCGAGCGTGTCATTGATGAGTTTGAAGTGGTCGAGGTCGAGGAAGAGGAGGGCGACGACGCGCTGGTTCCAGCGGGCGCGCGCCAGGGCCTGTTCGACGCGGTCGAGGGCCAGCGTGCGGTTCGGCAGGCCGGTGAGCGGGTCGTGGAAAGCGAGGTGCTGCAAGCGCGCCTCAGTGAGGCGCCGCTCGGTGATGTCACGCGCCACGCCGACCAGACCGACGGCGCGGCCGCTCGCATCGCGCAGGAAAGTGGACTTCACTTCGGTCCACACGGTGGTGCCGTCCTTGCAGGTGAGTTCGAGGTCGAGCGTGCGCGAACGGTGCAGGTCGAGGGTGTCGGTCTGTTCGACAGTCAACTCCTCGGTCAGCACCTCCATGGCGAACTGATAGGACGCGGGCGTCATCACCTGGTCGAGCGACTGCGCGACCGCCTCCTCCACGGTATAGCCGCGCAGAATGCGCACCGACGGGCTCATGTAGGTGAAGCGCAGGTCGAGGTCAAGCGTCCAAATGACATCGGAGACATTGCCGGCGAGCAGGCGGTAGCGCTCCTCGCTCACGCGCAGGGCCTCTTGCGTGCGGACGCGGTCGGTGACATCCATCATTACGCCGCGTAGGCGGCGGGGCTTGCCGTCTTCGATGACGACGGTGACGAGGTCGTGCAGCCACACGACGCGGCCGTCGGCGGCGAGGAAGCGATATTCGAAGGCGTGCGGTCGGCCCTCGCTAGTGGCTTGCACGCAGAAGTTGACTGCCCACTGCCGGTCGTCGGGGTGCAGGTGGTCGGCCCAGAAGGTCGGCTCGGTCAGCCAGCGCCCGACCGGGTAGCCGAGGAGGCGCTCGGCCTGCGGGCTGACGAAAGTGAACTGGAAGGTGTCGGCGTCCGCCTCCCAGACGATGCCTTCGAGCGTGTTGACCAGGCCGGCGTACTGCTCCTGCGAGCGCCGCACTTCGACTTCGGCGAGGCGCAAATCGGTGATGTCTTCTTCCGAGCCCTCGTAGTAGAGGATTTGGCCGTCGGCCCCGCGGACGGTGTACCCGCTGTCGCGCACGAGGAAGGGCGTGCCGTCGGCGCGCCGGAGGTGCAGTTCCATATTGCGGACGACTCCGTCGCGCGCCATCCGCTCCGTCCATTCACGGCGCTCGGCGGGGTTGGCATACAGGGAGGCCGCGTTGGCGTTCAGCAGCGCCTCGCGGTCGGGGAACCCATACATTTTCACGAGCGCCGGATTGACATCGAGGATGCGGCCCTCGGGGGTGCTGCGATAGAGGCCGACGGGCACATTCTCAAAGAAGGACCGGAAGCGTTCTTCGCTGGCGCGCAGGGCGCGCTCGGCCCGGAGCCGGACGGTGAAGTCTTCGACCGTGCCCTCGTAGTACAGAATCTGGCCGTCGGGGCCGCGCACCGCCCGAGCCGTTTCGCGCACGGATAGGTCGGTGCCGTCCTTCTTGCGCCAGACCTCTTCCAGCCCGCGCACAATCCCTTCCTGGTCAAGGCGGGCGGCGAAATCGGCTCGCGAGTAGTCGGGATGGAAGTTGTCGCCCGACAGCGGTTGCGCCGCCAAGTCCTCGAACGAGTCGTAGCCCAGCGTCGAAACCAGCGCCGGGTTGGCGAGCAGAATGCGGCCGTCCACGGTGGTGCGATAGAGACCGAGGGGCAGATCTTCGTAGAGACTGCGGAACCGGACTTCGCTTTCGCGCAACGCGGCGACGGCGCGGGTGCGTTCGGCGATTTCGGCGGCCAGGGCTCGGTTGGCGTCAACCAGGTCGCGCGTGCGGCGCTCGACGAGCGCCCGCACTTGGTCGCCGCGCCCGACGGTCTGCACCACCACCGCGGCGAGCAATGCCGTGAGCAACAGACCGCCCAGCAGCGTAGCCCACTCGGCGATCGGGCGATGGGAGGCAAAGAAGGCGGCGGTCGGCTGACAGAGGATCCGCCAGCGGCGGTTGGCGACGGTCAGTTGGGTCGACCACGACACCGGGCTGGCCGGCGGGGGCGTCACCGGGGTGAGTCGGGCAGCACTGGCGGCGTTGCCGCGGTCATCCGTGCTGCCGCTAAACAGGCAGGCCCCGTCCGACTCGTCCATCAAACAGAAGAATACTTGCTGGGCCCGCACTTGCTGCAGGACGCGCTCGGCGACGGCACGCCCGTTGAAGATGACGCTGACGAACCCCACGAGGGTGGCGCGGCGCTGGGTGACGGTGTCGTGCGGGACACCGCTCCGAAACACCGGATAGTACACGATGTACCGATCGGCGCCGGCGTGGTGTTGGGGTCCGAGGGCGAGCGGCGGCGTCGCCACCGGTTCGGCGCGGTCGCAGGCCTTCTCCATCGCCGCGCGCCGGATGGGGTCGGAGGCGGCATCGAACCCGATCGTGGGGAGATGCGCGTCCCACGGCTCCATAAACCACACGGGGAAGTACTCGGCGCGGGCGGCGGCGGGCAGCGGGTTGCCGTCGGGCGCATGCTCCCGAATCTGAAACTCCGGCCCGAGTTCGGCCTGGCCGCGCGCTTCGAACGCGGGACGCCCCCCGGCGGACACGCGCGGCAGCCATTCGATCGTCAGGGAACTGCGGTTGCGATCCAGGGCGTCTTGCAAGAACGCGTGAAACCCCGCTCGCTCTACGGACTGACCAGCAGCGAACAAGGCCGCGACATCGTAGAGCACATCGAGACGATTACTGACTTCTTGGTGCAGGACCGGCGCCAACGCCTCGGCGCGGCGAGCGAAGTCCTGTTGCAGCAGATGCCGGTCCCGATCCCGGACTGCCCAGAACGCGCCCAGCGACGCCGCGCACCCGCCCATCATCGTGAGGATGATCGGCAGGTAGCGAGCGAACGCCGCCCGGCGCTGAGACGCGCTATGCCCCCGCATGTGGAGTCACATTAGTGTCGGATTTTCGACATCCGTTCAGGGCATTGTTCCGCACTGACGCCGGATTCCACAGCCGAAATGCCGGGCGGGCCGGTCTGGCGCGCCGCCCGGCGGTCACGCCGGGGCAGCGGCGGTGAGGTGACGGGCGGCTGACCGCCACGCGCCATCGGCGAGCCGCTCGGCAAAGACCGGCGCCGGCAGCGGCAGGCTGAAGGCGTAGCCCTGCATTTCGTCGCTGCCGAGGGCGCGCAGGCAGGCGATTTGATCTGGCGTTTCGACCCCTTCGGCGACGACGCGCATCCCGAGCGTGTGACCCAGCGCGACGATGGCCTCGGTGATGGCGGCGGCGTCGCGGTCGGCGGGGAGGTCGTGGACGAAGGAGCGATCCACCTTGAGGGCATCAAAGGGCAGCCGGCGCAAATGCGCGAGCGAGGAGTAGCCGGTCCCGAAGTCATCGACCGCCAGTTGCACGCCCAGGCCCTGCAATTCTTCGAGCGCGGCGCGGCTGGCGTCGGCGTCTTGCATGGCGCAACTCTCGGTGATTTCGAGACGCAGCGCTTCGGGCGGCAGCCCGGCGGCGTCAAGCGCCGCGGCCACGGACTCGGTCAGGCCCTCCTGGCGGAACTGCCGCGCGGACAGGTTGACGGCGATGGTCGGGAGCGCGGCGCCCGCCTCCCGCCACGCGGCTGCCTGCGCGCAGGCGGTGTGCAAGACCCACTCGCCGAGCGGGACAATCAGGCCAGTCTCTTCGGCCACTGGGATGAACTCCGCCGGCGGCAGCAGACCGAGCGACGGATGCTGCCAGCGCACGAGCGCTTCGGCGCCGGTCAGGTCGCCGGTGGCGGCGTCCACCTGACACTGGTAATGCAGTGCGAATTCGCGGCGCTCGAGGGCGCGGCGCAGGCCGTGCTCGCGTTCCAGGCGCTGCGCGGCCCGTGCGTTCATGGCGGGCGCATAAAAACGGAAGGTGTTGCCGCCGGCCTCCTTGGCGCGATACATCGCCAGGTCGGCGCACCGCAGCAGGGCGTCGGCGTCGGCGCCGTCGGACGGAAAGACGCTGACGCCGAGACTCGGCGTCAGATAGAGGTCGTTGCCCTCGACAGCGAACGACCGGCGAAAGCCGTCGACGATGCGCTGGGCGAGCGGCCCGACGGCGAAGCCATCGTCGAGGCCGCTGACGATCACCGTGAACTCGTCGCCGCCGAGGCGAGCGGGGATGTCATCCTCGCGGATGGTGGTCTGCAAGCGCGCCGCGACGGCGCGCAGGACCTGATCGCCGACGGCGTGGCCGAGGGTGTCGTTGATGAACTTGAAGCGGTCGAGGTCGAGGAACAACACGGCGACGCGGGAGACCTGGCGGCGCGCCTGCGCCAGCGCCCGGCCCAATTGGTCTCGGAAGGAATGGCGGTTGGGGAGTTGGGTGAGCGGGTCGTAGTGCGACAGATGATGTTCGTGGCGATGTGCGCGCTCGAGCCGCACCAGCATCGCCTGACGCTCGACGGCATAGCGCAGGACGCGCACGACGCCCTCGCCGTCGACGCGCCCTTTGACGAGACAATCCTGGGCGCCGAGTTGGACTGCCCACTCGGCGCAGGCCGTGTCGTCGTGGCCGGTCAGAATCACGACGGGCACCGCCGGCGCCTGCGCGCGGACGCGGCGCAGTGTGTCCATGCCGGCCGAGTCGGGCAGCCCGAGGTCGAGGAGGACCGCATCGACGCGTTCCCGGTCGAGCCGGTGCAAGGCGTCGTCGAGGCGGGTGGTGTGCGTCAGCCGCAGGCCGGCGCCGGCGGCGGTGCGGAGGACGCGCTGCAACAGCAGCGCGTCGTCCATATTGTCTTCGACTTGCAGGATATGTAGCGGGTGTGCGACGGCATCGGCGGGCTTCATCGGCGTCGCACCTCAGTCCGCCGGCTGCGCGGCTGGCCGGGTGACGGCGGCGCCGTTGTGCGGCGCGCGCCCAGCGACAGCGGGGGCCGGCCGTCGCGGGAGTGCGCGCGGGGCGGCGCCCAGCAGCGCGGGTACCTCTTCTGGCGGTACCGGCCGGCCGAAGTAGAAGCCCTGGAGGTGGTCGCAGTGCAAGTCTTGCAGGGCCGCCAGCTGGTCGGCGGTCTCGACGCCCTCGGCGACGACGGTGAGGCCGAGCCGGTGCGCCAGCACAATCATCGCCGCGGCGACGGCGGCGTCGTTGCGGTCGGTATTCAGGTCACGGACGAACGCCCGGTCGATCTTGACGGCGGTGAGCGGACACTGGCGCAGAAACCAGAGCGATGAGTGGCGGCTGCCAAAGTGGTCGAGCGACAACCGGACACCGAGCGCCCGTAAATCACGCAACTCGCCGAGGTCGGCCTCCGTGGTCTGCAACAGGAACTGCTCGGTGAGTTCGAGTTCCAGACGGTCCGCGGCAAGGCCGGTTTCCCCGAGTACCGTCCTCACGGTCTCGGCAAAGTTGGGCGCCCGCAACTGGCGCGGCGACAAGTTGACGGACACCCGCGCGCCGGTGTCGTCCTGGTCGATCCAGGTGCGCATCTGCGCGCAGGCCTGCCGGAGCACCCACTCGCCGATGGGGAGGATGAGCCCGGTCTCTTCCGCGATCTGGATGAAGTCGCCCGGCGGAACCAGCCCCCGGGTCGGGTGCTGCCAGCGCAGCAGGGCTTCGACGCTGACCACCTGCCCAGTGGCGGTGTCCACTTGCGGCTGGTAGTGAAGGCACAATTCGTTGCGGGCGACGGCGCGGCGAAGGGAGGTTTCGAGGTCGAGGCGCTCCTGCGCACGCAGGTTCATGTCGGCCGTATAGAACTCGAAGCAGTTGCCGCCGCGTTCTTTGGCGCGATACATGGCGGTGTCTGCGTTCTTGAGCAGCGACTCGGCGTCGGCGCCGTCCTGCGGGCCGATACTGATGCCCATGCTGAGGCCGATGAAGAACTCCCGCCCTTCGACCAGGAAGGGCTCGAGCAGCGCGGTCCGCACCGTCTCGGCGACCCGCACGACATCTTCGGCGCGGGCGATGTCGCGCAGCAGGATGACGAACTCATCGCCGCCCAGGCGGCACAGGGTGTCGCCCGGCCGCAGGGCAGAGCGCAAGCGCTCGGCGGCCGCCTCGAGCAGCAAGTCGCCTTGCGAGTGACCGAGCGTGTCGTTGATGAGTTTGAAGCGGTCGAAATCGAGGAAGAGCACGGCCACGAACCGCTGCTGCCAAGTGCTGCGTTCCAAGGCCTGCGTCAGCCGGTCGCGCAGGAGGAGGCGATTGGGGAGCCCGGTCAGGGAGTCGTAGAAGGCGAATTGATGCAGTTGGTCCGCGGCGCGTTCCGCTTGGCGCCGGGCTTCGTCGGCGAGGGCATGCAGGCGGAGCGCCTCGTCGCGCGACAATTGCAGTTCCTGCGTGCGCGCGATGACGCGGTCGTTCAGGCCGCGGTTGAGTTCGGCAAGTTCGGCCGCCTGCCGACTCAATTGCCGGCCCGAGGTCTCAATGGTGGCCTGCCACCGCCGCAGCGTGCGGAGGACCGCCGCCCATCCGATGAGCAGCAGCGGCATGGCGACGATGATGGAGGCGGCACTGAGGAACACGGCGCGTTCCGACGCCCCCCGGCCGCCGGCGATGGCGTGATCGATGGCCCGCCCGAGGCGGGCCATCCCCTGCGCGTAGCTGCGCTTCTGGTCTTCATAGGCGGGGCTGAAGAGGACGCCGCGGGCGGCGGCTGTATTGCCCGCGCGCACCAGTCCGAACGATCGGTGCTCCATTTCGACGAGCGCCTGATTGGCGGCATCGGTTTCCCTGCCGGCTTGGGCGCTGATCGCCTCAGGCGCCAGCGAGATGACTTCTTTGATGTCCCGATCGAGGATGGGTTCATTCTGCCGGTAGCGGTCTTCCCAGCGCAGGTCACCGGTCGCGGCCGTCATCCGCGCCGACATCGTGAGGACTTCGTCGAGCCGCATGATCTCGCCGCGCAGTTCCGTCAGGCGGAACGCGTGTTGGTGCGCGGCCCGCTCACGCTGATAGGTGGCATACACGCTCCACGCCAACCAACACCAAACGACGCCGCTGAGGACGACCGCCAGGGTGAGCAGACGGATGGGGCCGCGCGCCGACTGCGGGGCGACGGCGAAGGGCTCGGTGGGCCGCGGTGGACCGGAGTCGGGTGGAGCGCTCGGCGCCGTGGCGCCCGAAGGTTGCGGGTCAGAGTCCGCGAGGTCTGTCACCCCCACATTCTTGCCCTTGATACGGGCGTGCCTGTTGCTCACGGCGACATGCGTGTGACGCGCAACCGACGCCCCTGAGTCACCGTGCCGCCGCGGCCGCCCCGGATCAGCGGCGGGGGGCGACGGCGAGCAGGACGACTTCGTCCGGGGGCAGGGATTGCAATTCGGCGGCGGCGACGGCTTCGAGTTGATCGCGGGTGGCGACGCCGGAGAGGTCAGTGAGGCGGTGGCGAGCGGCGAGGAAGGTCAGCGGCAGGATGGGGCCGGCGTCGCCGAACTGGGTGCGGGCGTCGCACAACTGCCGCAGCGCCGCCAACGCCTCCGCCGCCGGCGCGGCGACGACTTCGGCGCTGTCGAGACGCAAGCGGACCACGCCGCGGTCATCCACCAGCCGCGCTGACTGCTGCGTGCGGCGACCGAGTCCGAGCGGCCCCCGGCGCGTGTGCTCGGCGGCGAACGCCTGGAACCCGCCGCCGCGGGCGAGGGCGCGCACGGCGTCGGGCGCGGCGCCGAGACTATGCGCGGCGGCGGCGCGCTCTTCGTCATCCGTCGCCACCGCGGCGGAGGCGCCCGCTTCCAGCGCCAGGGCGCCGGAGGCTTCCGCGCGCACGAGGTGTTGTTGCGGTTCGACGGTCAGTTGCACTTCGACGCTCTCCGGCGCGGCGCCGGCGCGCACGACGGCCTCCTCGACTTCGCGCCGCAGCCGTAGCAGGTCGTCGCGGGTCGGGTTGACGATGGTGCGCTCCACCTGTTCGCGCACCAGCGCCAGCGCGACGCCGATGGCGGAGAGGACGGGCGCGTGCGGGGTAATGACGAACTCCAGTCCGAGGCGCTGGGCGACTGCGGGCACCAACACCCCCGCCCCGCCGCCGCCGCCGACCAGCAGCAGCCCCTGCCGGTCCACTTCGTATTCGGCCAGCAACTGTTCGACCGCGGTGGCGAGCGGCGCGGCGGCGTGGTCGAGCAGCGCCTGCGCGGTGTCGGCGGTCGGGGCGCCGACACCGGCGCCGAGGGCAGCGACCGCACGCCGGGCACTCTCTGCGCCGCCGCGGGAGTGGTCGCCTTCGGCGAGCGCGCCGAGCGCGTTCGCCGCGCAGGTGGTGGTGACGGCGACGCGGCGGCCGGCATCGGCGATGACGGCGTAGTCGGCAGGATCGCGCGGCAGCGGCGCAATGAGTTCGCTGCGCGCCGCGTCGCCGACGGGCGGCTCGAACGCGGCATACGGCAGCCCGGCGAGGTGCGCGGAGCGCGGCCCCACCGCGTGCAGGCGCCCGGCGCGCAGGCGCGGCATCGAGCCGCCGGCGACGCCGAGCGTGCGGACATCGAGCGTGCGCAGGAACAGGCGGTGGCCGCCGACGGTGGCGCCGCGCAGCGACGGGCGCCCGCCGAGGATGAGCGAGATGTCGGTGCTGGTGCCGCCGACTTCGATGAGGACGCCATCGCTGACGCGGGCGAAGAGCAGCGCGGCGGCGACGCCGGCGGCAGGGCCGGAGAGGAGCGTCAGCAGCGGGCGGCGGCGCACCTCGTCGAGCGTCATCACGCCGCCGTCGGAGCGCATCACCATCAGCGGGACGCGAATGCCGGCCTGGCGGACGGCGGCCTCGGTGCGCTCGGCGGTGCGGAGCATCACCGGCAGGACGGCGGCGTTGACGGCAGCGGTGCGCGTCCGCACGCGCAATCCGAGCCGCCCGGAGACCTCGTGCGTGGCAGTGGCGGGGACGCCGACGGCGCGGGCGGCGTCGAGGACCGCCCGCTCGCGCGCCGGGTCGTCCACGGAGAACGCCTCGGCGGCGACAATGACTTCGGCGCCGTCGGCGACGAGCGCCTCGATTTCGGCGCGCAGACGCTGCGGGGTCGCGTCGCCGGTGTCGAGAAAGCGGTGGCGTGTGCGCAGCGTGGCGCCGCTGTCGAGGATCAGGTCGCCGAGCGTGGTTTCGGCACGGACGCGGCGGCCTTCGAGCCCCTGGCCGATGGCCAGGATGCCCACCGTGGCCAGGTCGCCTTCGAGGAGGGCGTTGGTCGCTTGGGTGGTGCTGTGGGCGATGAAGGCAATGTCGGCAGGCGTGAAGCCCCCGTCGCGCAACAGCAACTCGAGCGCCTGCACGACGCCGGCGGCGACGCCGTCGGGCGCGCGGTGCGTGGTGGGCACGACGGCGTGGGCGCGGACTTCCAGCGTGCGCGGCTCGACGGCGACGGCGTGGGTGAAAGTGCCGCCGACATCAATGCCGACGCGCAGCACGGGTTAGAGTTGCTTTGCTTCGAGCAGGCGGTCGTTCAGATACACTTTGACCAGCACCGCGCCGCGTCCGGTGACGCGCACCTGCACGACATCGCCCGGCGAGTGGAACTGGCGATAGGCCTCGCGTTCGCCGTCGTCGTCTTGGACGATGATCTTGACTTCCTGCACCCCGCTGCCGCGCACCGGCACTTCGACGACCGCCTGTTTCTCCATCGACCCGCCGGGCGCGCCGCCGAGACCGCTCTGGGACCCGAGGGGACCACTGCTGACCACATACGAGACGGCCTGGCCGATGCTCACTTTGGCGCCCGCTTCCGGCGACTGACTGATGACGCGGCCGGGAGGGACGCCTTCGCTCGCCTCCTCCTGCACTTGCCCGACGCGCAGCCCGGCGTTTTGCAGCTGTTCGGTCGCCCGGCCACGCGTCATCCCGAGCAGCGAGGGCACTTCACGCAGCGACGAGCCGGCGCTGACGACGAGATTGATGGCGCGGCCGCTGCGCACGACGCGCCCGGCGGGCGGCGAACTGACAACGACGGCGTCCAGCGGCACCTTCTCGTTGAATTCGCGGCGCACCACCACCGGCCGCAGGCCGGCGCGGCGCAGAATGTCGAGCGCAATCGGTTCCTGCACGCCCTGCAGGTCCTGCACGGTCACCGACCCGGGCGTCGTGATTTTGAGCGCCAAGGGGATGCCGTAGTAAATGCCGACGGCGACACCCACCAGGAAAACCGTCAGGATAATCTGGCGGCGCAATGCGGGCGCCGGGCGCGGGCGGCCCCAATCCTGCGAGGGGGCGGCGGCGGGGCTCATGGCGCCGATTCCTTGCGGGCGCGCTGCGTGGCCTGCTCGTGCTCGGCGAGGGTGCGGCTGAAGTAGTGGGCGCCGCTGGGGCGGGCGACATAGTATTGGAACGGCGTGCTTTCGGGCGCCAGCGCGGCGCGCAGCGAGGCGAGGCCGGGCGAGTTAATCGGGCCGGGCGGCAGGCCGGCGTGCTGGTAAGTGTTGTAGGGCGAGATGACCTGCAGGTCATCGAAGGTCAGCGCCGCCTTGCGCTCCGGCAGCGCGTATTGAATAGTCGCGTCGCACTCGAGCGGCCGGCTGTCGCGCAGGCGGTTGCTGAGGACGCCGGCGATGCGCGCCCGCTCGTCGTCCAACTTCGCCTCGCCTTCGACCAGCGAGGCGAGCGTCACGATGTCGTGGAGCGCCGCGCCCGCGTCCGCGGGTTGCACGGTGAGGGCGGGCTGCAACACCTTCCACGCGACTTCCGTGAAACGGCCCAGCATCCGCTCGATGACCGCCTTCGGGTCGGCGCCCGGGCGGAAGTCGTAGGTGTCGGGGAAGAGGTAGCCCTCGAGCGACGCGCCCGGGTGCGGAAACGGGGTGGTGAAATCCCGCCCCTGCGTGGCGGCGAGCCGCAGGAACTCGTCCGGGTCGGTGACTTGTTTCTCGCCCAGCAGCGCGGCGATCTGTTTCACGGTCAGCCCCTCGGGGATTGTAATCCGCGCGACGACACTGTCGCCCGCTGCCAGGCGGCGCAGGATTTCCCGGGGCGGCAGGGCGGCGCTCAATTCATAGGTGCCGGGCTGCAAATGACGGGCCTGGCCGGAGAGCACGCCGGCCCAGAACAGCAGGCCGGCATGGCGCACCAGCCCCTGGGCTTCGAGGCGGTTGAGGACAACCGCTGCCGAATCACCCTCGCGGACCACGAAGCCCTTGGGCGCGGCGCCGGCGTCTTGTGGAGAATCCAGCGCGCGCTGTGCCACGACCGCGGCGACGGCCACGCCGCCGAAGATCACCAGCACCAGGACGAGCCACACCCGCCACGACAAGCGGCGCGATCCTGTCGAGGCGCCCCCGCGGTGGATGACGACGCGCCCAGTCTTCATCACCGCATCATTCCCCATCGCGTCCGCGGAAGTGATCGAAGCCGTGCCCGAGCGTCCGGGTCACGCCATCGGCGTGTGCGGTGACGCCCGCGCCCGCCGGCACAATTTCGCCGACGGCGATGCAGGCGGCGCCGGCGGCGCGCAGCGCCGCGGCGACTTCGGGTTCTCCCTCCGGCGCAACCGTGAAGAGCAATTCGTAGTCTTCGCCGCCTTCGAGGGCCCATTGCAGCGCGTCGCCGCCGCAGCGTGCGGCGGCGGCGCGACAGGCCGCCGCGCAGGGGACCGCCGCCAGGTCAATGCGCGCCCCCACCCCACTCTCTTCGGCGATGCGGCAGATGTCGCTCGACAGGCCGTCGCTCAGGTCGATGCAGGCGGTGACGCGCCCGGTCGCGGCGAGCGCGCGGCCGGCGGCGAGGCGCGGCTGCGGCCGCAGCAGGCGCTGGACCGCGGCCGCGACCGCGTCGTCCACCGGCGCTTCCGTTTCGAGCAGCACCAGGCCGGCGGCGGCGAGGCCGAGGTCACCCGTGACACACACCCGGTCGCTCGGACGGGCGCCGGCGCGGGTCAGCGTCTGCGCGCGGATGCCTTCGCCGAGAACGGTAGTCGACGCCAGCAGGAATTCGGAGCGCGTCGTGTCGCCCCCCACCACTTCGACGCCGTGCTGCTGTGCCAGGTCGCCCAGTGCTCCATAGAAGGCATCGAGGTCTTCGATCAATGTCGTGTCTGGCACGCCCAAGGCGACGAGTGCCCAGCGCGGCGTGCCGCCCATCGCGGCGATGTCGGAGAGACTGACGGCGAGGGCCTTGTGGCCGATGTCGGCGAAAGACGCCCAGCGGCGACGGAAGTGGATGTCTTCGATGAGCGTGTCCACGGTGGCCAGCAGCCAGTCGCCGCGGATGGGCGGGAGGGCGGCGGTGTCTTCGCCGAGGCCGAGGCCGTCACGCGGGCCCCAGGGCCCGGCGCGGCGGCGCAGGCGATGGAGCCATCCGAACTCCCCGAGCGAGCGGAGTTGTTCGGGCACGGCGGTTAGAGGATCGGCAGGCGCGTCTTTTGCTTGCCGAGCACCGGGAAGACCGGTTCGCCGCGGTCGTTCAGAATCTCCGATTGGAGTTTGAACACGCACAGGTCACCGCACATCGCGCAGGCGGTGTCGCCTTCGCCCAGCGACGGCTCGAACAGCGCGCGGGCGCCGACCGGGTCGAGGGCCTGCGCGAACTGCCCTTCCCAATCGAGCGCGCGGCGGGCTTCGGACATGGCGTCATCGCGGCGCTGCGCTTTCTTGCCGAGTTTGACGATGTCACCCGAGTGCGCGGCGATGCGGAAGGCGATCAGGCCTTCGCGCACCTCGTCGGGGCCGGGCAGACCGAGGTGCTCGGACGGGGTGACATAACAGAGCATATCGGCCCCGGCGGCGGCCGCGACGGCGCCGCCGATGGCGCCGGTGATGTGGTCATGGCCGGCGCCGATGTCGCAAGTCAGCATCCCGAGGATGTAGAACGGCGCGCCGCGGCAGATTTTCTTTTCGAGCAGGACATTCGCTTCAATCTCGTTGAGCGGGACATGACCGGGACCTTCGACCATCGCCTGCACGCCCGCCTCGCGGCAGGCCTCGACCAATTCGCCGAGGGCGAGGAGTTCGGTGAGTTGGGCGATGTCGGTGGCATCGGCGATGGAGCCGGGGCGCAGGCCGTCGCCGAGGGAGAGCGTCAGGTCATAGCGCTTGGCGATGTCGAGGAGGCGGTCGAAGTGTTCGTAGAACGGGTTCTCGCGGTTGTTGGCGAGCATCCACACGGCCATCATCGTCCCGCCGCGACTGACCATATCGGTGATGCGGCCGTAGCGGTTGAGCCGGTCGACGCCCTGGCGCGTGACGCCGCAGTGCACCGTGACATAGTCAATGCCGCTGGCGGCGTGGCGCTCAACGGCGTCGAACATTTGCTCGGGCTCGAGATGGATGATGCCGCGGCCGAGTTCGGCGGCTTCCTTCGCCGCCTGGTAAATGGGCACCGAGCCCATCGGCGCCGGCGAGGCGCGCACAAGCGTGTCGCGGATGCTGTCGAGGTCGCCCCAAGTGCTCAGGTCCATCGTCGTGGTGGCGCCGTAGTCGAGGGCGACGCGCAGTTTTTCCAATTCGGTGTCGAGGTCATAGGAGACATCAGAGGTGCCGATGTTAGCGTTGACCTTGGTGAACAGCCCCTGGCCGATGCCGATGGGGTCAATCCAGGTGTGCTGATTGTTGGCGGGGATGACGAGGGTGCCGTCGGCGAGGCCCTGGCGGATGTCCGCGGGGAGGACTTCCTCTTTGGCGGCGACGACGCGCATGGCGTCGGTGATCTGGCCCTGGGCTGCCTGTTCGCGTAGCGTCATCGGGTCTCCTCGCTCGGCGCCGCCGCGGCGCGCAACAGCGCCCGCACCGCCGCCACCGGATCTGCCGCTTCACTGACTCCCGTCACTACCGCCACGCCGGCGGCGCCCGCTTCGATCGCCGCGCGGGCGTTCGCCGCGGTGATGCCGCCGATCGCCAGCACGGGCACGCTTGCCATTGCGCAGATTGCGCGCAGGGCCGCCAACCCGATGGCGGCGCCGGCGTCGGACTTCGTCGCGGTGGCGAATACGGGGCCGGCGCCGAGGTAGTGTACCCCGGCCGCGAGGGCCTGTGAAGTCTCGGCGACATTCGACACCGACGCGCCGATGCACAGCGACGGCGCGCGGCGGCGCGCGGCGTCCCACGGTTCGTCGTCGGGGCCGAGGTGCACGCCCTCGGCGCCGACCGCGAGCGCCAAATCGAGCCGGTCATTGATGATGAGGCGCACGCCGGCGGCGTGCGTCAGCGCCCGCGCGGCCTCCGCCAGCGGGCGCACGGCCGCGTCAGTGCCGTCTTTCACGCGCAATTGCACTAAGGGCGCGCCGCCGGCAATGGCGGCGCGGACCAAGTCGAGGTGGTCATAGCGGGGAGTACGCGCAGTGATGACGCAGAGCGCCCAGCCGGGGGCCGGGCTAGTGCTTGCGGCCATCGCGCTCCGAGAGGTGCGTCAGCAGCCCCATCAGCCGGACGCCGAAGATGCCGGCGAGCAGCGCCCCGCCGAGCGCGAGGACGACGCCCATCCAGAAATCGCGCGAGGTGTCGAAGTTCTGGCCGAGTTGCACCATCCGAAAGCCCGCCAGCGCCAAGCCGAGCGAGACCAGCAACGCGGTGAACACCCAGACCGCCAATTGCGACATTCGCGCCGGCTCGATGATGAGGCGCGCCCGCTTGAGCGGCGGCGGGTTACCGACCGTGACGGCGATGTGGAAGCGGTCTTGCGGCTTGACGGCGTGCGCGTTCTCGTAGCGCAGTTCGAGGACCGCGTGCCCCTCGCTGACGGCGCTGAAGCGATGGACGACGGAGTGCCCGTCTTCGGTGAGCAGGAAGTAGCCGTGCTCAGTGTCGCGATTGATGCGGAGCGCCTCGCCCTTGATTTCGGGCGCCCAGCGGCCGGTGCCGCCGCGCTCGTCGAGGGTGATTTCGAGCGTGTCGCCGATGTGCATCTCGATGGCGTGCCCGGCGTCGTTCTCGGTCAGATAGAAGGTTTTCCGCATCGGGTTGGTCTCAGGCGGCGCCGGGTGTGGCCCCGGGCCACTGCGGCGCCTCGGCCTCCTCGGGCCGGCGCAGGCCTTCCGCCACTTCCATCGCCGTGTCGCGCAGGGCGGTGGAGAGGCGCAGCAGGCGCAGGCCGTCGAGGCCGCTTGATTCTGGCTTATGCCCGTCGTGAATACAACCGAGGAAATGCCGGATTTCATGTTGGAGCGGATCCCAGTCGGGCACCGTCACCGTCTGCAACTCCCGATCGCCTTCGGCCATCCGGAGCGTCCGGTGCAGGTAATCCACTTCGGCGAACCAGCCCAGGCCATGCACCGCCAGCGTCCGCACCGTGTGCGGATTGAGGTAACTGGCCAGGAAACAGCCGACGGCGCGGCCGTAACTGACCGAAGCGGTGGCATAGTCGAGGAACGGCGCCTGGACGCGCTGCCCCCAGGCGAAGACCGGCGCGCCGGTGGTTTGCAGCAGGACGCCGGCGACGGCCAGGTCGTGCACCATCAGGTTGGTGATGACATCGAGGGCTTCGGTGGGCGGATAGGAAGGCGCCAGGCGCTCGGCGAGGAGCGAGAGGACTTGCTCGCCCGCGACGCGCCGGCGGAGTTCGGCGACGGCGGGATTGAAGAGCTCGGTGTGGCCGACCATCAGGATGACGCCGGCGCGACCGACTTCGTTGAGCAGCGTCTCGGCTTCCGCGACGGTGAGGCACATCGGCTTCTCGAGCAGAATGTGGACGCCGGCGCGAGCGCAGTCGGCGCCGATTTCGCCGTGCGCCGCGGTGGAGGCTGCGACGACGGCGCAATCGAGACGAGGCAGGAGGTCGCGGTAATCGTAGTAACTGGTGGCGCCGGACTGGCCGGCCACTTCATCGGCGCGCCCATGATGATGATCGGCGACGCCGACCAACTCGACTTCGGGCAGCGCGGCGAGCGCCCGGGCGTGTTTGGCCCCCATCCGGCCGGTGCCGATGACGCCGACGCGAGTGCGCTTCATGGGCGTCTCCGGCGCCGGGCCGTGCCCAATGCCCTTAGCCCCCCATCCCCATGCCGCGGCCGCCGGCGCCGACCAGCACGGGCTTGCCGTTGACGACGCCGGTCATCACGCGGTAGACGGTCGATTCCGACTCGCGCCGGACGACGAGACCTTGCGTATACGGTTTCATCGAGGGCGCGGTTTCGACCGTAGTCTTGATGGTGGCAATGAACGAATCGCCCATTGTTTCGGTCTTGGTCACTTCGTGGCGCACCTTCGCCTGCTCGGGAACGCGCTTGCCGTCGGTGAAGAGGTTTGGCATCCAGAGTTCGGGCTTGGTCAGGTCGGCGCCCTGGCCTTCGAGCAATCCGCGCGTGGTGCTCGACAACAGACTGGCCATCGTCTCATAGTCGCCCTGCTCGGAGGCGCGCAGGAAGGCGTCGAGGACGGATTTCGGACGGCCCTGGAAGTAGTGATAGCCCTGCCACGCCACCAAGACCACCGCGGCGGCGATGACGACGAACGCCACGGGCAGCGGAATGCGGCGCGCCGGCGTCGCCGCGGCCGGAGTCGGGCTACTGGGAGTCGCGCTTGGGGTGTCGGGCATCGGGTTTCTCCTCTGCGGGCAGCGCCGGGGGTGGCTCCTGCTTCCAGCCCAGCGACTTGGTGATTTCTTCGAGCGGCAGCGCATTCATCATCTGGATAACGGCGGCGACAGCGTCATGGCCCATCCCCTGCAATTCGCCGACTTCGTCGCCGAGACTTTCGATGAACTCCCACTGCCAGGGGCCGTCGCCCTCGCGCACCAGGATCATCCGCGGCGTGGTCGGGATGATGGCAATCCGGCGGTGGGTGTTGAGCACTTCAATGCGGGCGCGCTGCGGGAACCGCTGCCGCACGACGTAGTTCGGCTGCGCGCCCGGGGCCAGGCCGAGGTAGGCCTTGGCGGACAGGATGACCAGTTCCGGGCGCCGACCGGCGGTCTCGGGCACGGGGATCAACTGATCGCGCTCGCGGTCGCCGGGGCCGAGGCGGGCGTAGAAGGCGGCGTAATCATCGCGCTCGAGCGCGTCCACGATGGAGCGGGCGGCGCGTTCCGGCGTCTCAGCGCGGGGGACTGTGACGGAGACGACGATCACCGCTGCGACCGCCAAGACCACCAAGGCGGCGCCAAAGAGCAGCGGGACCGACGCCCGGCCGCGCGCGGTCATGCGTCGAGCGTCTCCCAGGCGCGGCGCAGGTCGCCGATGAAGCGTTCGAGTTCGCTCACTTTCTCGTGGGCGCGGGTGACAATGCGGTTGGCTTCGTGTATCGGGTCGCGGCGCTGGTTACGCGCGCGGATGAGGAGGTAGGCGATGGCGCCGCCCAGGACAACCGCACCGAGCACAGTCAGAATACCCCAGGCGCCCTCGTCCTCGTCTTCGGTGGGGGGGCCGAGCGCTGCGTGCTCTTCCATCGGCATCCGCCGCGTTACAACTCGAACGTCTTGTCGCCGGGGTCGTCGTCGCTGCGGGTGTGGAAGATGCGCTTGACGAAGGTGAGCAATTCCATCGGGTTGAAGGGCTTAGTCAGGTACATATCCACCCCCGACGCCCACCCGCGGAAGACATCGGCATCCTGTGCTTTCGCGGTCAGCATGATGACGGGAATATCCTTGGTCTTCGGGGCGCTGCGCAGGTGTTTGAGCACTTCGAAGCCGTCCATAAACGGCATCATGACATCGAGGACGATGAGGTCGGGCTTTTCGGAGTCCACCTTGGAGAGCGCGTCCTTGCCGTCGAAGGCCAGCGCCACATCGTAGCCCTCGCGTTCCAGGTTGACCTGGATGAGGCGCAGGATGTGCCGTTCATCGTCAACGGCGAGGATTTTCCGCTTGCGCTTCGGGGCGCTCGGTTGCTTCGGGGCCGCCATGCCGACCTGTCTCCTTCCCGCCAATCCGCCGGGCGGACTGTAGCACCGCGGCTTTCCGACTGTCAACGCAGCAGGCGGGCGACCCACGCGAGCGCGGCGTCGGTGTTCGCGGCGCGCTGCGCGCCGTGTGCGAGCAGTCCTTCGATGCGGCGGACGGCCTCGCCGCCGGTGTAATCGCGTGCGGCGACGGGTGGCTCGGTCAGTACCAACACCGGGACGCCGGCGGCGAGCGCCGTTTCGGCCGCATCGAGATTGGACAGATTGCCGAGGCCCCACAACACGGGCGCCACAATGACCGCTGCCGCGGCGCGCGCCAGCGCCACATTCTCCGCGCTGCGTTCGGCGCTGATCGCGCAGAACGGCGCTTCCTCGACGCGCGCCAATCCCATCTCCTGCGCGAGTTCCTGGTCGCTGTCGGCGACATTGAGGACGCCGACCGAGACCGCGTGCCCGGCCTGCACCAGGCGGTGCAGCAGCGCGCTGCCGGCGCCGGCGCCGGCGATGACATGGAGGCGCACTCCCGAGGCCGCGGAGCGCGGCGCCGCCGGGCCGGGGAGCGTGACATAGGGGCGGCCGGTGGTCGGATGGAGGCGGACGTGCACCGCGGCACCGTAAGTGGCGGCGAGATTCGCTTCCGTGATGACGCGTTCCGGCGGACCGTCCTCGACCAGCCGCCCGCGGTGGAGCAGCAGCAGGCGGTCGCAGAACTGCGACGCCAGATTGAGGTCGTGCAGGACGATGAGCACGGTGAGGTCGTCCTCGGCGCAGAGCGAGCGCACCAAGTCCAGCACTTCGATCTGGTGTTGGATGTCGAGGTGCGTGGTGGGTTCGTCGAGGAGCAGCAGGCGCGGCTCCTGCGCCAGCGCCCGCGCCAGCAGGACGCGCTGCGCTTCGCCGCCCGAGAGGGTGGTCATCGGGCGCGCGGCGAGCGCGGCGCACTGTGTGCGCGCCATCGCCCAAGCGGCGCGTTCACGGTCGCGGGCACCTTCGAGGCCGAGAGGGCCGAGGCGCGGGGCGCGGCCCATCAGGACGACTTCGCCGGCGCGGAACTCGAATGCCACCGGGCTGCGCTGCGCCACCAGCGCGACGCACTGTGCGCGGCTCCGCGCCGACTGACCGTTGAGCGGCTCGCCGAAGACCTCCACCGTCCCAGCCGCCGGGCGGAGCAGACCAGCCGCGGCACGCAGGAGCGTCGTCTTGCCGGCGCCGTTGGGGCCGATGATGCCGACGCAGGCGTCGGCCGGGACTTCCAGCGTGAGGTCGTGCAGCACCGACTCGCCGTCGTACCCGGCGCTCAGCCCGCTGATGCGCAGCGCCGCGCTCAACGGCGCGTCCGCCGGAGAACATAGAGGAAGAACGGCGCGCCGAGCACGGCGGTCAACACGCCGACCGGGAAGACATCATCCTGCCGGCGTGCCAGCGCGTCGGCCCACACCAGGAGGATGGCGCCGACGCCGCCGGCGACGGGCAGCAGAACGCGGTGGTCGGCGCCGACGAAGCGCCGCGCCAGGTGCGGCGTAATGAGGCCGACGAAGCCGATGACGCCGCTCACCGCCACCGCGGCGGCGGTGAGCACCGCCGCCCAGAGGAGGACGCGGCGCTGGGCGCGCGCCAGGTCGAGGCCGAGGGCTTCGGCGGCTTCGTCGCCGAGCGCCATTAGGTTGAGCGGATGCCCGAGCGACCACAGCGCCAGGAAACCCGGCGCAGTGACGCCAGCGAGCATCGCCACCATATCCCAACGGGCGGCAGTGAAGTTGCCGAGCAGGAAGAAGAACACCTCGCGCAAGTCGGTGGGGCGCAACAGCGTCATCGTCAGCACCAGGCCCGACCACATCAGCGAGCCGACGACGACACCGGCGAGAATGAGCGACTCCATCGCCACGCGTCCGCCGACTTTCGACAGGCGATAGACGAGGGCCAGCGAGACCAGGCCGGTGAGGAACCCGACGCCGGCCATCCCCAGCCCGCCCGCCCACTGGTCGAAGCCGAATAGGAGTCCGGCGGCCCAGCCGATCGCAGCGCCGGCGGAGACGCCGATCAGGTACGGGTCGGCGAGCGGGTTGCGGAACAGCCCCTGCAGCGACGCGCCCGCGGACCCGAGAATGAACCCGACGAGGGCAGCGGCGATGACGCGCGGGCCGCGCAGCGTCCAGAGGATGATGTCGTCGCTCGTCCAACCGGTCTCCGGCGCGGCGAACAGCCCCCACCCCACTTTGCGCAGCGAGTGCCAAATGTCGCCAAAACCGATCGGCTGTGCGCCGACGCCGAGCGTGAGCGCCATCATGACGAGGACCAGCGGGAACAGCAGCCCCAACGCCCGCGCCAGCCGGAGGCCGACCGGCGGCGGGAGGGCGACCGTCTCGCCCGCCTCAGTGTCGCTCAAATATCGCGTCCTCGAGCGCGATGGCCTGGGCGATTTCCGGCCACAGGCGCCGCGCCTCGGTGCGCAGACGCGCCATCTGGTCCCGGTTGCCGGCGCGCTCGGCGAGCGCCCCCTGTCGCCACCGCGTGCGCGCCGCCAGGTGGTTCACTGTGTCGTCCCGCTGCTGCGTGCCGCCCGGGTCGAGGATGGGCTGCTCGTGCGATTTGTAGTCATCCACGATACGCATGGCGTTCTGGAATTGCGCGCCGGCGTCGTCGGCAATCTTGCCGTTCAGCGCCAGCAGCCCGAGCCGGTAGTGCGCTTCGCCGAATTCGGTGATCGTCTGCCCGCCAAGCGCCGGCGCAGTCTCGACGGGCGTCCCGCGCAACTTCAGGTACTTGCGCAGCACTTCGGCGGCGCCGGAAAAATCCTGCCGGTCGAGCAGCAGGTCGGAGAGGGCGATGACGGAGGCAGCGGACTGCGGGTTGTCGGCGAGCGCGGTGCGGTACTCCGCAATGGCGCGATCCGCGTCCCCGCTCGCCTGATAGACACGCGCCAAGACATAGCGCGCCTCGGAATTGTACGGCTCGCGTTGCACCAGTGCGCCCACGATCCGCAGTGTTTCGGGCAAGAGGGCGCGGGCGTAGTCGCGCACTTCCCCCTGCCCTTGCTCGGCGAACGGGATCACGGACTGCGCGTAATAGAGCGGGTATCGCTCGTTGGTGGGATCCCACCGCATCGCCTCGCGCAGGCAGTCGAGCAGTCCCTTGAAATCCCCCCGCTGGACCGCGGCGTCCGCGCGGTTGTAGCGCGCCGAGCCGACGGCGCGGCTGACCGGCGCCAGCGCGAGGAGATACAGCAGGATGATGGTCATCGTGATTGCGCCGGCGGCTCCCCAGCCGCCCAGGCGCGCCCGCGGTTGCGCCGGTGGCTCGCTGAGCAGCGCGAAGCACAGCCAGCCGGTGAGGTAGATGCCGGTGATGTACCAGCCGTAGTCCACCATTCCCTGCGCGAGCAGCACGGTGAGCGCGGCGAGCGTCCCGGCCGCAAAGAGTCGCTCGCTGCCCGCGGCGCGCCGCCAACGGCGCAGCGCCGTGAGAAACACGGCGCCGAGCAGCCAGAGGAAGAGCCCCAGCCCGATCAGGCCCGACTCGGCCGCGGTCTGCAGGAAAATTTGGTGCGCGTTCTTGGTGACGCCCGCCTCGGCGTAGTGCGGGAACAGCACGACAAAGGTGCCGGGCCCGTGGCCGTAGACCGGGCGCATCACGCCCCGGCTGGTGTCGAGTGCCATCGCCGCGGTGGATTTCCAAGTGTAGGCGCGGAAGACGGTGGAGTTGTCCGTGAAAATGTTGGCGAAGCGGCCGCGCAGTTGCGGGACGAGGACCACGAACCCGATCAACGCCGCCATCCCCGCCAGACCGACCGCGGCGCGCCACCAGAGCGACCGCCGCCCCGGCACGGCGAGCGCCAGGAAGACCGCAATGCCCGCGCCGAGCGCGAGGATGCCCGAGCGCGAGCCGGTTCGCCAGACATCGAAGGCCGCCATCAGCAGGCAGCACACGAGCGTGATGCGCCACCACGAACGCTTGAAGAAGCGCCACGCGCCCAGCGCCAGAAAGACACCCATTGCCATAAACACCGCGAACGCGTTCGGGTTGTAGAACGGGCCGAAGACGCGCCAGGACGGGTTGTGCTGACCCAGCCAGACGGATAGGTATTCCTGGACGCCGATGACGGCGTCGAGACCGGCGCCGATGAGGAGCGCCAGCAGTGAGCGGCGGCGGGCGTCGGCCGGCAGTGTGGCGACGAGATAGAAGACGAGCAGGCCGGCAGCGATGCGCCCCAACTCGACGATGGCGCGCGAGCGCCCCTCGCCGGCGACCGCGCTCAAGAACACCCATCCGACAAACGCGGCAGCCGGCGCGGCGATGGCGGGGATGGCGAAGAAGGCCGGGGCGTCGCCGCGGAAGCGTCGCACCAGGCGAATCAGCCAGGCGAGCAGGATGAGCCCGAAGACGGGAACCTCGCCCCAATACGCCGGAATCGCCGGGAAGGGGCGCAGGAACACGGCGTACTCCGGCAGCGTGCCGGCCACTAGCGGCACCAGGAACAGCGCCAGCAGGAGCGCCAGTTCCTCGCCGGTCGCCAGCGGGTCGCGCCCGGGCGGGGCGCTAGCGGTCGCGGGAGCCGGCGCCGGGCGCGGCATGCGCGGTCGTTTCGACGGGGACAGGGTGTCGCAGGCGACTGAGGAGCCATTGCAACGCGGCGCGCATCAGAATGTAGGCCTCGCGCACGCGGATGCCGAGTGCCGGCAGCCAGCGAATGAGGAGCGGCCAGGACGCGGCGTAGTGCTTCCAGTAGAAGCGCAGCATACTGCGGTGGAAGGCGCGCACCATCGGGAGGACGGCTTGGTCGGTGGCGCGACCGATGGTGTGTACGACGACGGCATCGGGGACATACCACCGTTCCCAACCGGCGGCACGGGCGCGATAAGCCCAGTCCACATCCTCGCAGAACATAAAGAAGCGCTCGTCGAGCGGGCCGACCTGTGCGACGGCGGCGCGCCGCACCATCAGGGCGGCGCCGGATAGCCATTCGACTTCGCGCGGCGTGGTGTGGTCCCACTCCTGCATCAGGTAGGCGCGCGTGAAGCGATTACCGGGGAGCAGCCAGCCGAGCGGTGTCCCACGGAAGAGGCCGGCGGCGAAGGTGGGGAAACGGCGGCACGACGATTGCAGCGAGCCGTCGGGGTTAAGCACGCGCGGGCCGGCGGCGCCAGCGTTGGGATGCTCTTCGAGGAAGCGCTGCAGGCGCGCGCAACAGCCGGGGCGCACCAGCGAGTCCGGGTTGAGGAGAAAGAGGAACTGTCCGCGCGCGGCGGCGATCGCCTGATTGGTGGCACGCGCATAGCCGCGGTTGTCGGCGTTGGCAATCAGATGCGCCCAGGGGAACTCGCGCCGCACCATGTCGACGGAACTGTCGGTCGAGCCGTTGTCCACGACGATGACTTCTGCGGCGTCGCCGGCATCGGCACGGACGGCTTGGAGCAGCGCGCGCAAATCGGTGCGCGTGTTCCAGTTGACGATGCAGATGGAGAGCGCCGGCGTCACGCGGCCTTCGGCTCCGCACCGGGCAGGGCCGCTTCGTCGAGCAGCATCACCGGGATGCCGTCGCGCACCGGATAGCGGCGGCCGCAGGCCGTGCAGACGAGCGCGTCGCCGTCTTCACGCACCGGCTGATGGTCTGTGGGGCAGACGAGCAAGTCGAGCAGTTCGCGGTCGAGCATCAGTCCGACCCCCACTCGATGGGCGCGCCGAGGCGCTGCATCACGGCGGGGAAAGTCGGGAACGAAGTCTGGATGCACTCGGCGCCTTCGATGACGGTCTCACCGTCGGCGACCAGGCCGGCGACGGCCAGCGCCATCGCCACGCGGTGGTCGCCGCCGCAATGCTGCCGGGCGCCGACCAGCCGCGCCGGGCCGGTGATGGTGAACCCATCGGCCTGCTCCGTCACCTTTGCTCCCATCGCATTCAAGGCATCCGTCATCACGCGCAAGCGGTCCGATTCCTTCACCCGCAGCCGCGCGGCGCCGGTCACGCGCGTCTCGCCCTCGGCGAGCGCGGCCGCCACCATGAAGATGGGGATTTCATCAATCATCCGCGGCACCAGCGCGCCCCCCACCGAAATACCCCGCAGCGGCGCGTGCGACACGGTGATGTCGCCCGCGGGTTCAGCGGCGTTGTCGGGCGTCGCTACGACGCCCGCGCCCATCTCGCTGAGCACATCGAGGATACCGGTGCGGGTGGGGTTGAGGCCAGCGCTCTCGACGACGAGGGCGCTGCGCGGCACCAGCGCCGCCGCGACCAGCGGAAACGCGGCGGCGGAAATATCGCCCGGCACGGTGACTTCGCACCCCCGCAGCCGCGCCGGGCCGCGCACCGCGGCACGCAGGCCCTGCCGTTCGACGGAAGCACCGAACTGTTCGAGCATCCGCTCGGTGTGGTCGCGGGTGGGGAACGGCTCGGTGACGCTGGTGACGCCCTCCGCGTGCAGGCCGGCAAGGAGCACTGCCGATTTCACCTGCGCGCTCGCTTCCGGACTCTCATGGGCGATGCTGCGCAGGCGGCCGCCGACGATGACCAGCGGCGGGAAACAGCGGTCGCCGGAGCCGGTGACGGTGGCCCCCATGCGGGTCAGCGGTTCGGCGATGTCGGCCATCGGCCGGCGGCGCAGCGAGGCGTCGCCGTCGAGGCGTGCGGCGGACGGGCAGCCGGCGAGGAGGCCGAGCAGCAGACGCAGCGTGGTACCGGAGTTGCCGCACTGGAGCGAATCGGCGCGGCGCAATCCCTTGAGCCCGACGCCGCGGATGGAGATCTCGCCGTCGGCGGCGCGGAAAGTATTGACGCCGAGCGCCTGCAGGCAGGCGATGGTGCGTTCGGTGTCGTCGGCTTCGAGGAACCCGTGGATTCGCGTCTGGCCCTCGGCAATGGCGCCGAGGAGGGCGGCGCGGTGCGAGATGGATTTGTCGCCGGGGAGACGCAGGCGGCCGGAGAGCGCGCCGAGCGGCCGCCGGCTGCGCAGGGTCACGGGAGGTCGAGCGCGCGGCGGCGCTGCACCGCGTCGGCGAGCGCGGCGCGCAGCGCGGCATCGTCGCCGCCGGCAATCAGGCCGGCAAGCGCGTCCAGTTCCCGGCTGAACTGTTGGAGCGCGGCGGCGATGGCGGGGCGGTTGGTGCTGAGAATGTCGCTCCACATCTCGGCGTTGCTGGCCGCGAGGCGGACGCTGCCGCGGTAGGCGGGGCCGGCGAGGTCGGTGGGGCGGACACCGTCGCGCGGCTCGTTCGTGGTGGCGCGCACCAGCGCAATCGAGAGTAGATAGGGAATGTGGCTCACTGCGGCGACGAGTTCGTCGTGCAAGTCGGCAGGCAACTCACGCACCCGCGAGCCCACGGCCCGCGCCAGCGCCTGCACGCGGGCGAGCGCGTCGCGGTCGGTCAGTGCGGTCGGCGTGAACAGCCAGACCTCGCGCTCGAACAAATCGGCGCGGGCAGCAGCGACGCCCTCGTGTTCGGTGCCGGCCATCGGGTGGCCGGGGACATACTGCACCTGCGACAAATGTTGCTGCGCCGCGGCGATGATGGCGGTCTTCGTGCTGCCCAAGTCGGTGACGAGCGCGTCGGGGCGCAGGTGCGGGGCGATGACAGGCATCAGTTCGATGATGGTGCGCACCGGCGCGGCGAGGACGACCAGGTCGGCGTCGCGCACCGCCACGGTCGGGTCGGTGGTGCCTTCGACGATAGCGCCGCGGGCGAGCGCCGAGTCGATGGTGGCTTGGGTGCGGGCGCAGCCGACGACGCGGTCCGCCAGTTCGTACTCGCGCAGGGCGAGCGCCAACGAGCCGCCCATCAGGCCGGTGCCGATGATGGCGACACGATTGAAGAGCGCAGTGGGCACGCTACCGCCTTCGACAACACGACTGCCCGCCCTGCCGGACGAAGGAAGCGCGGGCGGTGCGACGAATAAACGAGTATGCCCGCCGTCGCCGAGACGCCTACCCTCGACACCGTGCGCCTCCGCCGCGCGTTTCCCGGACTCGAGGGGCAGTGCTACCTGAACGCCGCCGGACTCGGGCCGTGTTCGCTGCCGGCGCAGACCGCGTTTCTGCATTGGAACCATCTCGTCGCCAATACCGGCGGCGACAACCCGGAGGATTTTCCGCGCCTGCACATGGCGACTCAAACTGCGCGTGGGCAAGTAGCGCGGTTCCTCGGCGCGCGGACGGACGAGATCGCCTTCTTCGGCAATGCCACCGACGGCGCCGACCTCGTCTTGCACGGCCTCGACTGGCGCGCCGGCGACGAAGTCATCACCAGCACCGAGGAGCACCCGGCGCTGACCGAGAGTCTGGCGTCGGTGCGCGAGCGGTTCGATCTGCGCGTCGCGCACATCCCGCTGCACGCCGACCCGAACGCGCTGCTCGACGCGGTCGAGGGAGCGCGCACCGAGCGAACGCGCTTGGTGGCCATCAGTTGGGTCGGGCACCGCACCGGCGTCCGCATCGACATGGCGGCAGTGTGCCGGTGGGCGGCCGACCACGGCATCCTGTCGCTGACCGACAGCGCGCAAGTGGCGGGCCACATCGCTGCCGACCTACACGCGCTCGGCACCGACTTCAGTTACGGGTCGGGACACAAGTGGTGTTTCGGGCCGCTGGGAACGGGCTGGCTGTATGTGCGGCGCGATCGGCTCGATGGACTGAAGCGCTCGTGGACGGGCGCTGAGTCGGGCCTGCTGTCGTTCGGCGACGATGTCGAACACGCCCGCGCCCTCGGCGGCGCGGCGCGGCTGGAGTTCGGTACGCGGCCGTGGCCGCTCTACATCGGCTTCGGCGCCGCCGTGGAATTCTTGAGCGGGATCGGGATGCCGGCGATCGACGCGCACGGCTGCGCCCGCAGCGCGCAATTGGCCGACTTGCTTCGCGGCGTGCCCGGCCTCGAAGCCGTCAGCCCGGGCGGCTCGGCGGCCACGAGCATCCTCTCTTGCCGCCTCACGAGGCACGACCCGAAGGCCGTCGGCGAGCGGCTCTGGCGGGAGCACCGGGTAGCGGTGCGGATGCTGGAAGACGGGCTGCGGTTCTCGCTCGCCTGCTTCGTGACACCCGAACAGGTTGAACACACGGGGCGGGCAGTGCAGGCCGTTTGCGGCGGGCGTTGAAGCACTCCGCAGCGACCAATCATCAAAGAATCGAAGTCTTCGGGGAGGGAACTCACTGATGATGCGTCATCTGCTGCGCGTCGGCGCGTGTGCCACATTCCTGGCGGTGACGGTCGGCAGCGCGGTCAGCGCGCCCGCGGCGCCGTCCTTTGAGAATTACGCAGCATTGTCCGCGCATGTGCGGGGACTCGCCGCCGGCCACAGCGCCATTGCTCAATTCAGCAGCATCGGCAAGAGCCGTGAGGGGCGTGAATTGTGGATGCTGCAAATCGCAGCGACCGGCGCTCCGATGGAGCGGCGCCCGGGGATCGTGGTGGTCGCCAATCTGGCGGGAGACGATTTGGCGTCGACGGCGCTGGCGCTGCGCGTCGCGGAGGCGCTCGTGCAGCGGGACGACGCCAACGACGCGGCGGTGAAGGCGCTACTGGCGACGCGTGTCTTCTATTTCATCCCCTGCCTCAACCCCGACGGCACCGAGCGGATGTTTTCATCGCCGGTCGTGCTCGACCGCCGCAACGCGGCGCCGGGCGGCGACGAGGGACACCTCGCCGACCTGAACGGCGACGGCGTCATCACGATGATGCGCGTCCCCAATCCCGACGGCGCCTGGCGCGTGGATGACAAGGACCCGCGGCTGCTGGTGCCGGCCGGCCGCTCCGAGGCCGGGCAATACGACCTCATCCCCGAGGGCGACTTCCGGCGCGTGGACGGCGCGGCGCTGCGACCGGGCGTGGACTTGAACCGCAATTTCCCGATCAACTGGCGGATGGAATTCGAGCAGGCGGGCGCCGGGCCGCGGCCGGTGTCGGAGCCGGAGGTGCGCGCCTTCCTCGAATTCGCCGATGCGCACCCCAACACTTTTGCTCTCCAAGTGCTGCAGGTGGGGACGGACGATCCGCCGCTGCCGAGCGTTGACCAGACGCCCTACGACCAGGTGCATTACGACGCGCTGACCAAGAAGCACCAGGAACTCTTTGGCGCCGCGTTCCGCAAACAGCCGACGCCACCGCCCGGGCCGGTGCCGACGCCGCAATTCGGTGGCGGCGGGGGCGGCGGGTTCTTCGCCGCCATGTTCGGCGGGGGCGGGCCGAACCTTGATGAACAGCGGCCGTCCGGCAGCGAGCGCTACGCCGGCACCATCCTCGACTGGGCGTATGAAACGCACGGCATTCTCGCCTGCGCGACGGAACTGTGGACCGAGGCGCCGAAGCCCGCCGACCCCAATGCCAAGCGCTCCGAGGGTGAGCGCGGCTGGCTGGAGTGGAACGACGAAGCGCTCGGCGGCGCCGGGTTCGTCGCCTGGCAGCCGTTCACGCACCCGCAGTTGGGCAAGGTGGAGATCGGCGGCTGGAAGCCGTTGACCAAGGACAACCCGCCGCCCGAAGTCGTCGCCGCGGCGGTGGAGCCGAACCTCAAGTTCCTCCTCTGGCGCGCCGAGCAGACGCCGCAAGTGGCGCTGAAGAGCGTGACGGCGGAGGCGCTCGGCGGCGACTTCTTCCGGCTGCGCGCTACCGTGACCGAGACCGGCCCGCTCGCCACTTCGACGGGCAAGGGCGTAGCGACGCGCGATGACCGCGCCGTGTTCCTGCAACTCGACCTGACGAACGCCGAGATGGTGGTCGGCGAACGACGGCCCAATGCCGGCGTGCTCGGCCCCGGCCGCGAGAAGACCTTCGAGTGGATTCTTCACCGGACGGGCAGCAGCGGACGCGCCGTCGTCACGGCGGACAGCGCCCGCGCCGGGCTGGTGACGCAGTCGGTGGACCTGCGATGAGCGGGCGACGCGAAGGGAGCGGTGCGATGCGCAAGGTGCTGATCGTGCTGGGAACGCTGGCGCTCGGCGCGACGACTGTCGGGCGCGCTGCCGTCGCGCCGAAGCCGTATGTGGCGACGGCGCCGGTGAAATTGCCGATGGACTTCAACCACTTCTATCCGTACGAAGAGATTGTCGACGCGCTGCACCGCCTCAACCGCGCCTTCCCGCAGTTGAGCAAGGTCTACACCGTCGGCCACTCCCGCGAGGGGCGCGACTTGGTGGTGATCGAAATCACGAATTACGCCAAGGGCGACCCGGCGAAGAAGCCCGGCATCTTCATTGACGGCAACATTCACGGCAACGAAATCCAGGGCGGCGAAGTGGCGCTCTACACCGCCTGGTATCTGCTCAACCGCTACGATTTGAATGACCCTTATGCGCGCAAACTGGTGGACGACCGCACTTGGTACATCTTGCCGGTGGTGAATGTGGACAGCCGGGTGCGCTTCTTCACACAGCCGCAAGACCCCAACACCCCGCGCCACAACAGCAAGCCCTACGACAACGACCGCGACGGCCTGGTGGACGAAGACCCGCCGATGGACCTGGACGGCGACGGGCAGATCCTGGAGATGCGCATCCGCGACCCGTTCGGCAACATGAAGCCGGGCCCCGACCCGCGGGAAATGGACCCGCGCGATACTTTTGAGCGCGGGACCTGGCGGTTGCTGGGCAATGAGGGCATCGACCACGACGGCGACGGCCGCACCGGCGAAGACGACATCGGCGGCGGGATGGACATGAACCGCAACTATCCCGCCAATTGGGCGCCCCCGCACCGGCAATTCGGCGCCGGCCCCTACCCCACTTCGGAACCCGAAATTCTCGCCGAAGTGCTGTTCACCGACGCGCACCCGAACATCGTGCTGGTGCAGAACTATCACAACAACGGCAACTTCATCCTCTATCCGCCGTCGGACCGGGCGTCGGCACAGGGCAATGCCGCCGATGTGCAAGTGCTCAACGCGCTCGGGCAGCGCGGCCTGAAGTTCCTGCCCGACTACACCCAGGGCACCTCGTTCGACCTGCTCTACAGCGTCAACGGCGGGTCGCTCGACTTCCACTACCTGATGCACGGCGCCTGGGCGTTCACGAACGAACTCTGGCGGCTGGAGCCGCAATACCGGACGCAAGAAGGCAGCGATCAGCAACTGAAGTACAACGACGAAGTCGTGCACGGGATGTGGTTCACGCCCTGGCACAAGTTTATGCACCCGCAATTCGGCGAAGTGGAAATCGGCGGGTGGAACCAATTCTCGTCCCGCGTGCCGCCCGCCGACTACCTGCCCGAGATGTGCCAGCGCAACTGCCTGTTCACGCTCTTCAAGGCCAGCCAGTTGGCGGAACTCTCCGTCGAAGAAGCGACCGCCGAGGCGCTGGGTGGCGGCATGTACAAAGTGAAGGTGCGCGTCGCCAACCTGGGCAGTCTGCCGACTCGCCCGGCCGAGACGGCGCGCAACGGCGCCGAGCCGCCGCTGACGGTCGCCTTCGGCGCGCCGGCAAGCGTGCAGATCATCGCCGCCGGCAGCGCGCAGCGCTTCACCTGGGCGCTGCGCGCGACGGAAGTGCCGAAGCAGCCGCGCGACCTGGCGCTCCTCAAGATCGGGACGCTCGCCGGGCAGTCGGATGTCTGGCTGGTGTGGCTGGTGAAGAAGACCGGCAGCGCGCCCGCGAGCATCACCATCACCGCCGCGCACCCGAAGACCGGCGAAGCGAGTCGGGATGTAATGCTGCAGTAGTCGTTTGACACAAACCTCACCTCTAGCCCATCTCCGTTTAACGGCGAGGGGTGCCCTGCGAAGCCTTGGCGAAGCAGGGTGGGTGAGGTGAGCGCGTCGCGGCCTCACCCCCCTGCCCCCTCTCCTGTAAGGAGAGGGGGAGATGAATGCCGAAAATCGGATTTGACCAGGGAGCCCTCAATGACCATGCAAAGTCTTTCCCCCGTCCTCATCGTGGACGCCATCGAGCCGTGCCTGACATTTTGGGAGCGGCTCGGGTTCGCCTGCGTCGAGAAGGTGCCGGAGGGCGACCGGCTCGGGTTCGTCATCTTGGTCAAGGACGCAGTGACGGTGATGTATCAGACGCGGGCGAGCGTCAAAAATGATGTGCCGGCGCTGGCGAGCGACGCCTATCGGTCGGCGCTCTATCTGAAGGTGGACGACATCCAGGCAGTCTTGCCGCTGCTCGGCGATGCGCCGGTGGTGCAGCCGCTGCGGACGACTTTCTACGGCGCCACCGAGGTAATGGTGCGCGAGCCCGGCGGCAGCGTCGTCGCCTTCGCGCAGTTTGCGGACGAGTGAGAACCGTCGCGAAGGTTGAGACGACCTCACCCCCGGCCCCTCTCCGTTAACGGAGAGGGGTGGCGAAGCCGGGGTGAGGTTGAGACTGACGCCCGCGGCAGGAATCCGGCAGCGAGCGGCCAATTATCCACGCGCCGGGCGGAGAACGCCCCGGCATTACATCCCCAATCCCTGACATGGCGGAGGACGATGATGAGCGACGGCTACGCGGACCCGAAGGCGCTGGTGACGACCGAGTGGGTGGCCAAAAACCTCAAGAAGAAGAATGTGCGCATCGTCGAGGTGGATGAGGACACCACCCTCTACGACCAGGGGCACATCCCCGGCGCCATCTCGCTGCACTGGATGAACGACCTCGAGCACAACCTGCTGCGCGAACTGACCGACCCGAAGGTGTTCGCCCACCTGCTCGGCCGCCACGGCATCGGCAAGGGCACAACGGTCGTCTTCTACGGCGACCGCAACAACTGGTTCGCCGCCTATGCCTATTGGATTTTCGAGTATTACGGCCACAAGAAGAAGGCGATTATGGACGGCGGGCGCGCCAAGTGGGTGGCGGAGAGCCGCCCGCTGACCCCCGAGCGCCCGATGATTGCGGCGGCCGAGTACCCGGAGCCCAAGCCGCGCAAGAAGGTGCGCGCCTGGAAGGAAGATGTGACGAAGTTGCTCAAGAACCCGAGCGGGCGGGCGTTGGTGGATGTGCGGTCGCCGGGCGAGTTCAGCGGCCAACTGATCGCGCCGCCGGAGTACGCGCAGGAGGGCGCCCGCCGCGGTGGGCACATCCCGACCGCGCAGAGCATCCCCTGGCCGCAGGCCTGCAACCCCGACGGCACCTTCAAGTCGGCGGACGAACTGCGGGCGCTCTATGGCGCCAAGGGCGTGACGCCCGACAAGGATGTCATCGCCTACTGCCGCATTGGCGAGCGGTCGTCGCACACCTGGTTCGTGCTGAGCAAACTGCTCGGCTATGAGAAGGTGCGCAACTACGACGGCTCGTGGACCGAGTGGGGCAACCTGGTGAACGCGCCGATTGAGAAGTGAACAGTGTCCGTCGTGCGTTGTAGGTAGTAAGTAGGGACTGCAAGAGCGACATCACGGCGGGCGGCGACTGCTGTCCGGCCATGAAATGGCCGGACTCACTGGGGATGCCCCATGAATGGGGCGCGGCACCAAACCTCGGCGGCTGATGATGGCGCGGTGCCCGAAACTGTTCGAGCCCGGTTCACCGTGCGTCTAACGGTGAGTCCGGGGATCTCATCCCCGGACGGGTCACTGCACGAACGGGCGGATGCAGAGCAGATAGATCAGTCCGGCGACGAGGGCGGAGAACGGGATGGTGAACACCCAGGCCCAGACGACGCGCATCGTCACCCCCCAGCGCACCGCGGAGAGCCGCCGCACGGAGCCGACGCCGACGATGGCCCCGGTAATGGTGTGCGTGGTGCTGACCGGAATGCCGAAAAACGAGGCGCCGTAGAGCATCAGCGCGCCGCCCGTCTCGGCGCAGAAGCCGCCGATGGGTTTCAGTTCCGTGATGCGAGTGCCCATCGTGCGGACGATGCGCCAACCGCCGAGGGCGGTGCCCAAACCCATGACCAGGTAGGAAATGAAGAGCACCTCCCAGGGCGGCACCGCTTCGGGGATGATCTTGCCGGCGACGAGGAGCATAGTGACGATGCCGGCGGTCTTCTGGGCGTCGTTGCCGCCATGGCCGAGGGCGAAGGCGGCGGATGAGAAGAGTTGCCCGACGCGGAACCAGCGATCGACCCGCGCCGGCGATGCGCGCCAGAAGATGCGAATGGCCAGCACCATCAGGATGCCGCCGAAGACCATTCCCAGCACCGGCGCGATGACGATGAAGGTGAGCACTTTGTTGATGCCCGCCCACTTGAGCACCGAGGCACCGTGCGCGGCGAAGGCGGCGCCGACGGCGCCGCCGATGAGCGCGTGCGACGAACTGATGGGCAGCCCCAGAAAGAGCGTAATCACCGACCAGGCGATGGCGCCGAGCAAACCGGCGATGATCACCTCCGGCGCCAGCGCGTGCGGCTCGACGATGCCGCCGGCGATCATCTTGGCGACGGCGACGCCGAAGATGAAGTAGGCGGCGAAGTTCCAGACCGCTGCCCAGACCACGGCGTGCATCGGCCGCAGGACGCGCGTGGCCACGACGGTGGCAATAGCGTTGGCGGAGTCGTGGACGCCGTTGTAAAAATCAAAGATATAGGCGATCAGGACCCCGACGATAATCAGCCAGGGCCAGTGTCCCATTTAGCCGGACCCGTGCTTGATGACGACGCCCTCGATGATGTCGGAGACATCTTCGACGCGGTCGACGGCGTCTTCGAGCAAGTCGTAAATCTCATGCCACTTCATCGCCTCGCGCAGATCGCCGCCGTTGCGGAACAGGTTGCCGCGGGCGCGGCGCGAGGTCTTATCGCCCTCGTTTTCCAGCCGGTTGATTTCGATGCAATGGTCGAGGATGCGGCGGGGCCGCGACAAGTCGCGCAGGCCGCGCACGGCCTTCTCCATCTGCTCGGTCGCCCGCGCAAGGACGCCCGCCAGCTCCACCATTTCGGGCGACATCTGTTTCACTTCGTAGAGGATGAGGCAGTCCGTGCAGGCCTCGACATGGTCAATGATGTCGTCCATCCGTGAGGCGAGCGGCTGGATTTCATCAATGGGCGTGATGAAAGTGCGGTTGAGGCGATCCATAATCTCGTGGGTGATGGTATCGCCCTCGTGCTCGGTCTCCTCGATAGCGCCGGCGAGTTCCCGGCCGCGCTCGTCATACTGCGTGGCGAATTCCAGGAACTGCTGCGCGCCCCGCACCACATTGCTCGCCGCGCGCTCGAGCAAGTCAAAGAAACGCTCGTCGCGCGGGATCAGGCGCATGCGCATCGCGGGTGACTCCTGAAGTCGATCATCGTCCCCCTCCGGCTAGTGTGCCACACGGGCGCCCCGGTGTGGGCGCTTCCCATCCACATCGGTTTGCGGAAAAGCGGCGAGGGCCGCCTTCGCCGCCGCCTGTTCTGCCTTCTGCTTGCTCTTGCCCTTCCCCGTCCCCGCCACCTTGTCTGCGAGCAACACCTCGACGAGGAAAGTCTTGTCGTGGTCGGGGCCGGACTCCTCCGCGACGCGGTATTCGGGCGTGGTGCGCAGCCGGTTCTGCGTCGTCTCCTGCAGCACGGTCTTGTAATCGGGCGTGTGTTCTTGGCGCTCGATCGAGCGCAACGGCGTGCGGATCAGCCGGAGAATCAGATCGCGGGCCACCTCCATCCCCTGGTCGATGTAGACCGCGGCGAACACAGCCTCGAGTGCGTCCGAGAGGATGGAAGCGCGTTCGCGCCCGCCGTTCGCTTCCTCGCCGCGCGAGATGATGACGAAGCGACCGAGGGTCAGGCGCCGGGCGACCTCAGCGAGGATCGGCTCGGAGACGACCACGGCCTTCACTTTCGTCAGTTCGCCTTCGGTCCAGTCGGGGTGGAGCGCCATCAGGTGTTCGGCGAGCGTGATGCCCAGGACGGAGTCGCCGAGGAATTCGAGCCGTTCATTGCTTTCGCCCTCCTGCGTCTCGCGCAAATACGAACGGTGCGTCAATGCTTGGCGCAGGAGCGAGGGGTCATAAAAGTTGACTTGCAGCCGCCGCTGGAGAGTGACCAGCGGGTCGCGGCGGCGGGTGGGGCGCTTAGGCGCTTTCGCCTTTTTCGGCATTGGCCTTGATTTCCAAACCCAGTTCTTGCAACTGCTTCGGGTCTACGCGCGCCGGCGCGCCGGTGAGCGGGTCGAGGCCGGCGGCCGATTTCGGGAACGCGATCACCTCGCGGATGGCGCCTTCGCCGGCGAGCATCGCCACGATGCGGTCGAAGCCGAGGGCGATGCCGCCGTGCGGCGGCGCGCCGTATTCGAGCGCGTCGAGGTGGAAGCCGAAGCGCTCGCGCATCAGGTCATCGCTCATTCCCAGGTGGCGGAAGACGCGCTCCTGCACGCCGCGGCGGTGGTTGCGGATGCCGCCGCTGCCGAGTTCCAGGCCGTTCAGCGTCAAGTCGTACTGCCGGCCGATGACCTGGCGCGGATCCGCGTCGAGTCTCTCTATCTGGTCCTCGCGCGGCGCGACGAACGGGTTATGGCCGGCATCGAGGCGCTGTTCGTCCTCGTTCCATTCGAAGAGCGGGAAGCCGGTCATCCAGCAGAATTCCCACGGCCCCTGCACGGCGGTGACGATGGACGAGTCGCCGCCGCTCACCAACCCGAGCAGCGCCGCCACCTCGCGCCGCACTTCACCGAGAATCGTGTTGGCTTTGCGGCGCTGGTCGGCGAGCAGGAGCAGCAGGTCGCCGTCCTGCGCGCCGGAAATGGTGCGCAGCGCCGCGGTCTCTCGCTCCGAGAGGAATTTGGCAATCACCGACTTGATGGCGCCGCCGTGGATGGCCACCTGCGCAAGGCCGCCGGCGCCGAGTTGTTTGGCACGCTGTTCGAGGCGCTCGAGTTGCGTGCGCGCCAGCGCCGCCCCCTGCGGCACGCGCAGGCCCTTGACCACACCGCCGGCGGCGACGGCGCTGCCGAACGCCCGGAACTCGGTCGCCCGGAAGGCGTCGGTGAAGTCCACAAATTCGAGGCCGTAGCGCAGGTCGGGCTTGTCGGACCCGTAGCGCTCCATTGAGTCGGCGTAGGTCAGCCGGCGGAACGGCGGGTGCACCGCAATGCCGGCCAATGCGAAGAGGTGCTGCATCAGCCCCTCGACGAGCGCAATGACATCGTCCTCGGTCACGCAGGACATCTCGAGGTCGATCTGCGTGTGTTCGAGTTGCCGGTCGGCGCGCAAGTCTTCGTCGCGCAAGCAGCGAGCCAACTGGTAATAGCGCTCGACGCCCGACACCATCAGCAATTGTTTCAGGATCTGCGGCGACTGCGGCAACGCGAAGAACTTGCCGGGATACAAACGCGAGGGGACCAGAAAATCGCGCGCGCCTTCGGGTGTACTCTGAATCAGGAGCGGCGTTTCGACCTCCCAGAACCCGCGCGCGTTCAGGTACTCGCGCACGCCCTGCGCCAGGCGGTGGCGCAAGCGGAGGTTGTGCTGCATCCGGTCGCGGCGCAGGTCGAGGTAGCGGTGGCGCAGCCGCAGGAACTCGTCGACCTCGCCGTGCTGGTCGGCGACCGGGAACGGGAGCGGCGCGCAAGCGTTGAGGACCTCCAGCGCGCTGGCCTTCACTTCGATCGCGCCCGTCGGCAGGGATGGGTTCTCGGTGCCCGCCGGGCGCGGCGCGACCGTACCCGTCACGCGCAGGAAGTATTCGGAGCGCACTTCATGGGCCTGCGGGAGGTGCTGCGGGTCCACAACGAGTTGAACGAGGCCGGTGCGGTCGCGCAGGTCAAGGAAAATGACGCCGCCGTGGTCGCGCCGCCGGTGCGCCCACCCGCACAACTGCACTTCCGTGCCGATCTGTTCGGGGCGGAGCGTGCCGCACCAATGCGAGCGCAGTCCCGCCGCGGGCGGGACGATGTCGGGCGTTACGCGGGCTGTGGTGGGCTCTTCCGCCATGAGAGGAGGGTGGCGGCGAGCCGGTCAACGGCGACACGCCCTTGATGTCCGGTCGTCAAATCTCGCAAGGTCGCCTCGCCGGCGGCCAGCTCGTCGTCGCCCAGGATAATAGCAAAGGCGGCGTTTCGGCGCGCCGCCTCCTTCATTTGCGCCTTCAAAGAGCGGCCCAACGGGTCAAAATCTGCAGCCAAGCCCTCACTCCGCAAGCGGTAGGCCAGCGGGCCGACCTGCGCGGCGGCCGCCGCGGAGGCGGCGGCGACATAGGCATCGAGCGCGGCCGCGGGCGGCTGGACGCCCAGCTTTTCGGTAACCAACAGCACGCGCTCGAGGCCGCAACCGAATCCGACGCCCGGCGTCGGCGGCCCGCCGAGGAGTTCGGCAAGGCCGTCGTAGCGCCCGCCGCCGAGGAGCGCGTCCTGGGCGCCGAGCGCGCCGTGCGTCACTTCGAAGGTGGTGCGCGTGTAGTAATCGAGGCCGCGCACGATGCCCGGGTCGAGCGTGAAGGCGATGCCGCGGGCGCGCAGCGCCGCCTGGACGCCGTCGAAATGCGCCCGGCAGTCGGCACACAGATGGTCAACCATCGCCGGCGCGCCGGCGATGAGTTCTCGACAGTGCGGCACCTTGCAATCGAAGATGCGCAGCGGGTTGCGCTCGAAGCGCACCTGGCAATCGGGGCACAATTCATCGAACTTCGGTTTCAGATACGCGCGCAGCAGATCGCGGTAGGCGGTGCGGCAGACCGCGTCGCCGATGCTGTTCAAGCGCAACTCGGCATCGGTGATGCCCACCGCCGCCAGGTACGCGATGCCGACACCGATGACTTCAGCGTCCGCTTCCGGCCCCGGCGCCCCAACGATTTCGATCCCCCCTTGGTGGTGTTCGCGCAGCCGCCCGGCCTGCGGGCGCTCATAGCGGAAAATGGGCGTCAGATAGAAAACCTTGTGGACGCCGCCGCCGGCGCCGAGGGCGCCGTGCTGGATGAGCGCCCGCAACACCGGCGCCGTGCCTTCGGCGCGCAGCGTGACGCTGCGCCCGCCGCGGTCCTCGAAGGTGTACATCTGTTTGGTGACGATGTCGGTCGTGTCGCCGACGCCGCGGGCGAAAACCTCGGTGTCCTCGAAAGTCGGGGTGCGGATTTCGCCGAAGCCGGCCCGGCGGCAGGTGGCGCGAAACGCCTCCTCGATCCATTGCCAGCGCGCCGCGTGTTGCGGAAGAACATCGTGGGTGCCGCGCGGCGCCTGGAAGCGGGGGTTGGCGGTCATGCTGTCCACCGCGCGGTCGTGTCGGAGCGCGGCAAAATGCGTATAATCGAATTGCGGCTGATTCTATTTCGGAGGAATACGGCTATGGGACGCAGCTCTGCATTTCTGCTGGGCGTGTTGGTGGGTGCGGCGTTCGGCTCGTCGCTGGCGCTGCTGTTCGCGCCGCAGAGCGGTGAGGAAACCCGCCAGATGATCGGCGAGAAGGCCTCGGCGCTGCGCGATCGGGCGCGGACACTGGCCGAGGGCGCCCGCGAACGCGTGCGCGCCGCGACGGCGCGGTTCCGCTCAGCGGGCGACGCCGAAACCGCCTGATCGGCGACGCCGCTCACCGGATGAAAGTCCGCACGAAGCGCCGCAACGGCGTGCGTTCGCACTGCCGGTGCCAGCGCTCGTGTAAACAGAGCGGGCAGCGCGGGTAGAGGGCGTACGGCCACCCCTTCAGGTGATGGCAGATGAACTCGTAGCCGCAGTTACCGCACTTGAACAACCGGAACTGATTCCACCCCGGCCGGTGGCACTCTGGGCAGGCGTTGGGTAAACCCGCCTTCTCAATCGTCGCCCGGAACCCGCAATTCGCGCACTTCCAGTTCGTTCCTGCCGGTAGGCGCACCGCTTGCAGTTTCAATTCGCTCTGCTCGTAGAGTTCGTCATAGAGGTCGCGGGGCAGGCCAAGAATGTTGCGCCGCACCGCCTTGCGTACCACATCCTCCGGGTTTTCGCGCGGCTGGCGTACCAGCGGCTGCCCGCACGAACCACACATGGCCTGTTTCACGGAACCGTCGGCGTGCACGCGGTTTTTGCGCCCGCACTGCAGACAGATGACGACGCGGTCGTGATCGACGCTGGCGCGATAAGTGCCCTGGGCGAATGCCGACGGGCCTTGATTGCGCAGCCAGTCGTCATACTCGGCGCGTTGGTCGGGGTCGCTGAGGACTTCATAGGCGCGGTTGATGAGCACCGCCTGCTCGTGCGTGCCGCCCAGGTCCGGGTGTCCTTGCAAGTCCCGCACCAGGGTGCGATAGGCGGTGCGCACGACTTCGGGTTGCGCTTTGGAGTGCACCTGCAAGACCTCGTAATAGTCGACGCCGGGGTCGAACTTGCTCACGCGCGCGCGGCCTCTTCCGCGATGGCGAGAGTATAGTCCACCAGCCGATAGAGGTCATCAATCACTTGGTATTCCTGCGGCGTGTGCGGGTTCTCGTAGCCGACGGCGATGACCACGCTCGGCAAGCCGTTGGCGTTGAAGATGCTGGCGTCCGTGCCGCCGCCGGTGAGCGCGGTGCGCGTCTCGATGCCGATTCGTTGCGCCGCCGCCTCGACGATCTGCAATTGCTTGTGTTGTTCAGTGAGGCGGTAGGTTTCGTAGATGCGGGTGACGGTGATGTCGACGCGTCCCCCACCCTGCTTCACTTCCCCCTCGAATGCGGCGCGGATGTCGCGCACTACGCGCTCGAGTTTGGCCGGGTCATGGCTGCGCGCTTCGGCGCGGATTTCGACGCGGTCGGGCACGACATTGCCCGCCTCGCCGCCGTGAATGATGCCGACATTGCAGGTGGTCTCGGGGTCAAGGCGCCCCCAGGTCACTTTGGCAATGGCCTGCGCCGCCAGCGCGATGGCGTTGATGCCCTTTTCCGGCGCGGCGCCGGCGTGCGCCGATTGGCCGTGCACCACAATCTGAATCACATCCTGGCTGGGAGAGCCGAGGATGATGCCACCGACGGCGCCGCTGCTGTCGAGCACGAAGCCCATCTTCGCGCGCACTTTCGTGCGGTCAAGATTTGCAGCGCCGAGCAGCCCGACCTCTTCGCAGATGGTGAAGACCACATCGGTCGGCGGGCATTGCCGCTTCCCCTCTTTCAATTCCAGCGCTGCCTCCATCAGCGCCGCGACCGCGGCTTTGTCGTCGGCGCCGAGGATGCCGGAATCGACGGCGACGACCCGCCCGTCGCGCACCTCGGGCTTGACGCCGATGCCCTGCGCGACCGTATCAATGTGCGCATTGATGAGGATGGGGGTCGCCTTCGTCGTGCCGGGGAGATGGGCGATGATGTTGCCGACTTCGCCACCGACGGCCTTGCCCGCGTCGTCTGTTTCCCAGGGAATTCCTGCGCCGTCGAGTTCCTTCGTGACGGCGCGGAACATCGGTCCTTCCTTGCGCGGGACGCTGTCGAGGCGGCAGTAATCGAGGAAGCGGTTCAGCACACGGTCGCGGTTCATCGGTCTCTCCAGTGTTAGGTGCGGCGCTGGGCGCCGAGGCGCTGCTCGAGCGCGGCGATGATCTTGGTCACGCGCTCGTCCACTTCGGCGTCGGTCAGCGTCCGGTCGGCGGCGCGGAATTCGAGATGGAAGGCGAGACTCTTCTTGCCGGCTTCAATCTGGTTGCCGGCGTAGACATCGAACAGGCGCAGCGCGGTAAGGAACTCGGCGCCCTCGCCGCGTAGGACGCTCTCCACTTGCGCCACGGGCGTGCCCGCATCGAGCACCAGCGCCAGGTCGCGCATCACGGCCGGGAAACGCGGCGGCGGCAGCACCGCGCCCGCGGGCCGCGCCAGGGCCAGCAGCGCGTGCAAGTCCACCTCGGCGAGAAACGCCGGCTTCGGCAAGTCGTAATGCGCGGCGACGGCGACGGCAATCTCGCCGAAAATGCCGACGGTCGCGCGCCCGATGTTCATCTGCGCGCAGCGGCCGGCGTGGAAACTGGGGTGGCTGGCGGGTGGCGTGGTAATGCGCTCGCCGGCGACTTCGAGCGCGAGCGTGTCGAGCAGGCCCTTGAGCGTGAAGAAATCGGCCTCGCGCACTGCGTCGGGCAGGTTCCAGTCGCCGTCCCAGCCCGCGCCCATCAGCGCCAGGCCGAGCGTGCGGCACTCGGGCGGCGGCTGGTGCGGCGGTCGCGGCAGGAACACCGGCCCGATTTCGTAGACCCAGACATCACCGACGCCGCGCCGGGCGTTTGTCGCCAGCGCGTCAAGCAGCCCGCCGAGCAGCGACGGGCGCAGGTGCGTCGCCTCTTCGCTCTTCGGGTTGCGGATACGCACCGCATCGCGGCGGAGCGGAAAGTCCTCGGGGAAGCCGAGGTGCTCGAACTCGGCAGCGTCGGTGAGCGAGTAGGACATCGTCTCTGTCAGTCCCAGGCCGCGCAGGAGCGGCGCCAATCGGTCGCCGAGCAAGACGAGCGGCGGCTGCGTCGCCGGGCGCAGGGGCATCGGCGGCGGTTCGCTCGGCACGCGGTCATAGCCGTAGACGCGCGCCACCTCTTCGATCAGGTCTTCTTCGATGTTCAAGTCCGGCCGGCGCGGCGGGGCCTGCACGACAATCGACTCGTTCTCGTGCACTGTCAGCCCCAGGCGCTCGAGCAGGTCCACAATCGCTTCGTCGCCGAGATTGACGCCGAGCAGCGCGTTCACTTTCTCTGGCCGCAGCGTGATGGCGCGCGGGCGCAGGTCCGCGTGGTTCACATCTACTACGCCCGCGGCGATCGACCCGCCCGCGCACTCGGCGAGCAACTCCGCGGCCCGGTCGGCGGCGCGCACCGTGCCTTCGGGGTCGACGACCCGCTCGAAGCGATACGATGACTCGCTCGTCAGGTCGAGCGCCTTGCTGGTGCGGCGCACGCTCTGCCAGTTGAAGTGCGCGGACTCGATGACGACTTCGGTGGTGCCGGGCGTCACTTGGCTCGCCAAACCGCCCATCACGCCCGCAATCGCCACCGGCGCCCGCTCGTCGCAAATGAGCAGCATCCCCGGTTTCAGTTCGCGGGTGACGCCGTCGAGCGTCACCATCTTCTCGCCCGCCGTCGCCTGGCGCGCCACGATGCGCGCCCCGGCGAGGCGCGCCCGGTCGAAAGCGTGCAAGGGCTGGCCGAGTTCGAGCATCACATAGTTCGTCACATCCACGACATTGTTGATGGGCCGAATGCCGCACTGTTCGAGGCGCTTCTGGATGTGCGCCGGCGACGGCCCCACTTTGACGCCCGTCACCACCCGCGCCGAATAGCGCGGGCAGTTCGCCGTGTCTTCGACCGCGACCGCGATCAAGTCCGCGCACTTCCGCTCCGATTCCTTGATGGCCGGCTTGCGGCCCAGCAGGCGCTGCTCGGTCGCCGCCGCCACCTCACGCGCCACGCCGAGGATGGAGAGGCAATCGCCGCGGTTGGGCGTGATGGCGAGGTCGAAGACCGGCTCGCCGCCGATCTTCTCCATCGCCTCGACTTCGAGGCCCGCCATCGTCAGGATGCGCTCGAGTTCCTTGAGCGAGGCCTCGACGGCGACGAATTCTTCCAGCCAAGACAGGGGGACACGCATCAGCGGAACTGCGCCAGGTAGCGCATATCGTTGTCGGCGAAGGTGCGGATGTTATCAATGCCGTAGCGCAGTTGCGCCAGGCGGTCGATGCCCATCCCGAACGCGTAGCCGCTCACCTGTTCGGGGTCATAACCGCCGGCGCGCAGCACATTCGGGTGCACCATCCCGGCGCCGGCGATCTCGAGCCAGCCGCTGTGCTTGCACAGCCGGCAGCCCTGCGCCCGGCAGAAGAGGCAGGTGACCGAGACATCCACGCTCGGCTCGGTGAACGGGAAATAATCGGGGCGCATGCGCACTTCGACCTGCTCGCCGAAGAGTTCCGAAGCGAAGACTTCGAGGCAGCCGCGCAGGTGCGCCATCGAAATGCCGCGGTCGACATGCAGGCCCTCGCACTGGTGGAAGGTGTGCGATTTGGTCGCCGTCACCGCCTCGCGCCGATAGACACGGCCCGGCACGACGACGCGCAGCGGCTCCGGCGCCCGCTCTTCCATCACGCGCACCTGCATTCCGGAAGTTTGCGTGCGCAGCAGCAGGTCTTTCGAAATGTAGAAGGAGTCCTGTTCGTCCATCGCCGGGTGGTCGGGCGGATAATTGAGCGCCTCGAAGTTGTAGTAATACTTCTCGACTTCCGGCCCCTCGACGACATCGAAGCCCATCCCGACGAAGATGCGGCGCACTTCGAGGTCCATCATCCGCAGCGGATGGCGGCCGCCGATGCGGTGCCAGCGGCCGGGGAGCGTGACATCAATGCGCTCGCGCTCGGCGCGGCCGATGGCGGCGCCCGCCTCGACCTCGCCGCGGCGCATGAGGAGTTGCTCTTCGAGTTCACGCTTGACCGTGTTGGCCTGGCGGCCGATGGCGGCGCGTGCCTCGTTCGGCAGCGCCGGGATGGCGTCGAAAACGGCCTGCAAGCGCCCCTTACGGCCCAGGAACTCGACGCGGAACCGTTCCAGGTCGTCGGGCGCAGACGCGTCACGCAACTGCGCCCGCGCATCGGCCTCCAGCGCGGTCAAGTCGGCGGTGATTGTTGCGGGGTCGGGGGGCATCGGAATGAATAATACAGGTGTCAGGTGAATGGTGTCAGGTGAGTTGTAGGAGCCGCATTCGTGCGGCGACATTTTTGGGGGGCAGGCATCCTGCCTGCTAAACACGAGGAAACGAGGAAACAAGGAAACGAGGTTCGATCGGGTACCGCCCCGGTCGAGACCGGGGTACCGTCCTCACCCACCCCTCGCATTCGCTCGGGGCACCCTCTCCCGCACTGGGAGGGGGAACAGAGAAAGTTCAGGCGGGCAGGCATCCTGCCTGCCACAGCACCTCACCCCCTGACCCCCTCTCCTGTGAGGAGAAGGGGAGACAGATGTGGAGGTTCGGGGATTCACGGAAGGGGGCGGGAGGGGGAATTCGGCGCCACCATAAAAAGTGCGGAACGAAGCCAATTACGCGCACAAGTCTTGACACGGGGCGCGAGAATCAAGAGGGGTGAGGTGAATGCGCGGAATTCCGCCGGTAGAGTTCTTTGAGCGTTCGCCAGCACGGGCATCGAACCAATGACAAGTGAGAAAAAGCGCGAAGGAGGCCGAGTCAAGTTCAGCAGAATCCTCCTCGCTTTGCTAGCAGTTCTTGCTTTATCGGTCTTCGCGTGGAATCGTTATCTTGTCATGCGCGCGGACGGGCTTCGCGCTTCGCTCAGTGGAACGGTAGTCTTCAATCCACCCAACATGACGGGCAACCTTGTGGAGGTGCGGCTGCCAGAAGCGACTCGAATGGAACGGCCGTTGTCAATCGACTCGAAGGATGAATTGCACCTGTCATGGCTCCTCGACCTCTCGCCTGCCGATGGGCGGCTGGTTGCAATTGCGGCGGGTCGCGATCGGGCTGACCGGGTACTCGTCGTAGTCAAAGACACCGGGCGAGTCGTGTTTGAGTCTGATGGATATTCGACATGCGGGGCGATCTCCCCGAATGGGAAGCGACTTGCTTGGATAAAGGAGAAAGCACTTTGGGTGAGTGACATCGAGTCGTCTGCAAAGCCAAAGTCAATCACTCCCGGACGCGAGTGGAGTCATTGTTCGTGGCGGCCAGACGGTAACGCCATCGTCGCTTGCGCCGGCGACGCATGGAACTACGGAAACTGTGCACTACTGGACCCGAACACGGGGGAAGAATTGGAAGATTTCGGAAACGGAATTGAGGCTCGTTTTTCGCCCGACCAATCTTCAATTGCCATCGTCACATCAGGCGACGCCTGCGAAGTCCGCGATGCTTTCACTGGAAGACGCAGTCGCGTCCTACATGACCAGGCGGGAATCAATCAAATCCGCTGGTCACCCGATGGACACAGTCTTGGTTACATTGACGACGGCCGCCCAATTTTCATCGCAATGACACGGCCACCGATGATCAACGTGTTCGATATTCACACAGGATGGAGGACTTCCCTTAAGGCGACGGCAATTCCGGGTCACTGGCCATTTCTCGTTACATACTCCATCAATTCGTGGGCATGGCTGAAGTGACTTGATTCCATCGCAAGTGAGAGGGCCCGGATCGCTCCGCGGAAGTCGGACCCCCTACCCCACCTTCTCCCAGCGCAACAACTCCGTGACGGAGGAGAGGGTGCTGCCGGCGTGGATTTCGCCGCGGATGCGGTTCTCGGTCTCCAGGACATTCATCGCCCGGTTGGCGTATTCGGCGGCCTTCTCCCGCGGCAGGACGACGACGCCGTCGTCATCGCCGAGAATCCAGTCGCCCGGGTTCACCTTGACGCCGGAGAGTTTCACCGTGACGCCGATCTCGCCGTGGCCCTTCGGCTCGCCCGCGGTCGGCGAGATGAGTTTGGCGAACGCCGGAAACTTCAGCCGTCTGATTTCGACCGTGTCGCGGATGGCGCCGTCAATCACGACGCCCGCCAGGTGGCGGCCGACGGCGCTGTGCGTCGCCAGTTCGCCCCAGACGACGGGAGTCACGCCGCCCGCCTCGATTACGATGACATCGCCGGGCGCCGCCAGGTCGATGGCCTCGACGGGCTTGGCCCAGTCGCCGGGGGCGGTGCGCACGGTGAGCGCCGGCCCGACGCAGCGCAGGCCGGGCAGAATGGGCAGAATGCCGGGCAGGTCGCCGTTGCGGTGCAGGGCGTCGGAGAGGTTGGCGGTGCTGACCTGTTCGAGCGCCTCGCGGATGTTGATGTCGGTGACGCGCTTGTAGAGGCGGGTCTCGACGCGCACGCCCTCGTCGAGGGCGCGGCGGATTTGCGCGGTCGCTTCGCGGGCGTCGGCGGATTTTGTTATCGCGCCGCCGATGATGACGATGCCGGCGCCGGCGGCGACGGCATCGGCGGCGCTCTCCGAATGAATGCCGCCCGCGACGCTGACCGGGATGCCGACGACGCTCGCCACTGCGCGCAAAGTATCGAACGGGTCGAGGCCGCGCATCTGCAGGTCAATGGGACAGTGGACATTCACCAGGTCGGCGCCGAGTTCTTGCGCTTCCTGCGCCCGCGTCACCGGGTCGAGGTGGCCGATCAGGTCCACCGACACCAGCGCGCCGTATTTTCTCCCCGCGTCGATGGCTTCGAGGATGGTGGAGTCGGGCGCAAAAGCAAGGATGTTGACGACGCCGGCGCCCGCCTTCGCCGCGCACTCGACCTCGATGCGTCCGGCGTCGAGCGTCTTCAGGTCGGCGACGATGGTGGCCTTGGGGAAGCGCTGCTTCAGCATCCGCACGATATTGAGGCCTTCGGCCTTGATGAGCGGGGTGCCGGCCTCGATCCAGTCGGCGCCGCCGGCGTAGGCCTCTTCGGCGGCCTTGAGCGCCCGCGAGGCGTCCACGAAATCGAGCGCGACTTGCAGGATGGTCTTGGTGCTGACGGTCAGGATGCCCATAGGTTGCTCCCAGTCCAGCCGAGGGAGTCTAGGGCGGTGATGCGAGAGATGTAAAGACCGCCAAACCCCCCTCTCCCCCGCTGCGCGTACCCCTCTCCCGATTCGGGAGAGGGGACTACAAGCACCGTGGGATGCTCGTCGTCCCTCTCCTCTTCAGGGAGAGGGTGGCCGAAGGCCGGGAGAGGGGCGGCGGGTCTGCGCCGGGGGAATGCTGAATGGGAGACCCCGGAATGGGAATTCCAGGGCTTCCAGTTCTATTGAGTTTCCGGCCTACCGGCTGCCGCGGAAACCGCGCCCCACCCCTGCCCCTCCCAGTGCACGGGGAGGGGTCACGAGGGATTCATCTCAGGGCGACCGGCTATCGCTTTCCGACCTCACCCCGGCTTCGCCACCCCTCTCCGTCTCACGGAGAGGGGCTTGAGGCGAGTGGCACTTCCGCTAGTGCGCTCTCTCGTCGGCGGAACCACCTCACCCCGGCTTCGCCACCCCTCTCCGTCTCACGGAGAGGGGCCTATGGCGAACGGCACGCTGGCTAGTGCGGTCTTCCGTCGGCTTGGGCGACATCCTTCTTGGGTTCGAGGGCGGCGGCGGAGCGCTTGGCGGCGTCGGCCTTGGCCTTCGCCTCGGCAATCGCGCGCTCGTCGAGGTGGTCCTTCATCTTCAGCATGTCGATGCCGTCGGTATACCACTGCGGCGCGGCGTCGCCTTTGAGGTGGTGGTTGAAGAACTCCATCATGCGGATCGAGTAGTCCTCGCGGTTCTCGGGCCGGCCGAGGCCGTGGTTCTCCCCCTCGTACTCGAGCAGGATGACTTCCTTGTTCAGGCGGCGGAGGGCGGTGAAGTATTCGACGCCCTGGGTGAAGTCCACGGCGCCGTCCAGATCGTTGTGCAGGAGCATCAGCGGCGTGGTCACCTTCTCGGCGTACATCACCGGCGAGTTGCGCGCATAGGCGAACGGCAACTCCCACGGGCCGGCGGAGAAGCGCCCCTGGCTCGACTCGAAGATGGCGCCGTTCGAAATGCCGGCGTTCTTGTAAACGAGGCCGTACATGCTCGCCATATCGGTGAGCGCGGCGCCGGCGATGGCGGCGTGGAACTTGTCGGTCTGCGTGACGATGAAGGCGGTCTGATAGCCGCCCCAGGAGTGGCCGTGCAGGCCGACGCGCTGGGCGTCGACGATGCCGGTGGCCACCGCGGCGTCCACGGCGGGCACGACGCACTCGACCGCCGAGACGCCCGGGTCATTGACGCGGTAGGTGATGTCGGGCATCAGCACCGCGTAGCCGTTCGAAGTGTAGAGGCCAGCGGAGAAACCGCCGTAGGTCGGCCGCTGGAAGCGGTGCAGGCCGTCGGTCAGTTTCTCGTAGATGTAGACGATGCAGGGATACGACTTGCCCTTCTCATAGCCGGCGGGCAGGAAGAGCGCCGCCTGTTCGGCTTCGCCGCGGGCGTTCTTGAAGTCGAGCAGCATCGAGCCCGGCGACCAGACGAACGGCGCCAACTGCGCGGCGACATCGGTCATCTTGCGCTCGCCGGCGAAACTGTCATCGGCGACATACCACTCGGCAGGCGTGGTCTCGGAGCTGCGGCTGAAGGCCAGGAAGTCGGCGTTGCGGGCCTTGAGCACCTGAAAGCCGTGGCCGGCCGCTTCCCACCCCAGCGTCTGCAACGCGCCGCCCGGGGCTCGGCGGGCATAGCCGTTCTTCTTATCCTGCTCGCCGTAGACGGTGAAATACAGCGGCTTAGACAGGTCAATGCCGCGCTCGGTGAAGTCGAGGGTAAAGCGTCCGTAGCGCAAGTGATCGCGGAAGCCGTTGCCGGTCAGGTTCTGCGCGGCGGCGCCGGTGAACGAGACCGCCCAGATGTCCCAGCCGTCGCTCAACAAGACCGTCTTGCCGTCCGACGACCAGCCGACGGGGCCGTCGGGCGGGTCGGGAATGTTGTGGTCGTCTTCTTCGTCGTGGAAGTCGGCTTGCACGCCGGCGGTCAGGTTGCGCGTGGCGCCGGTGGCGAGGTCGAGGGTGTAGAAATCACGGCCGCGGTAGAAGAGCACCTGGTCGCCCGCCGGCGACGCCCCGAAGACCCAGCGCTCGCCGTCGAGCAACTTGCGCCGCTCGCCGGTCGTCGGGTTGATGGCGTAGACATCGGTGCCGCCGACGCCGCGGACGCTGGCGTCGCGGTCATAGGGCTGCGAGTCGCGTCCGACGGCCCAGGTGTCGCGCGGGCCGAAACTGACGGTGCGCACGGTGTCATCGGCGAGCCGGACGAATTTCTTGACATCCACATGCCAGACGCAGAGATAACTGAAGTTGCGGTCAGCGTTCTGCTGCAGGCGCTGCTGCGGCTGCAGGCGCTTGTCCTTCCAATGCCAGATGACGAGCGACGGGAGCGGTTCCTGATTGCCTGGCGCCCCGCCCGGCCGCGCGGCGCTCCCCGGCGCACCGGGACCGCCGCCCGGCCGTCCGCCACCGGGACCACCGGGGCGCGGGCCGCCCGGCCCGCCGGTGGGGCGTGCCCCTTCGCCGCCCGCCGGCGCTCCCGCCTCGGCGGCTTCGGGTTTCTTGGGCTTGGCGTCGTAGATGCCGAAGATGAGGGCGGTGCGCGCCTCGTTCCAGATCGGGGTGCGGTTCGGGCTGACGGTCATCCCCTTCGGGAATGACTCGTCGGCGGCGGGGTCGTAGGCGACGGTTTGCGGCGTTTCCTTGTCGAAGCCGCGGACTCCGACGACCGATTGCAGCGGGTTCTCGAATCCCTTGTCTTCGACGGCACGCAGAGCGGTCAGCGCTTCGCGGCTGATGCCTTCGGTGTCGAGGATGTCGGTCCAGGTCAGGCGGGAATAGGCGGCTTTCGCCAGCGTGTCGAGGACGACGGTGCGGAAGTCGCGCAGCCGCAGCGCGTAGAGGCCGTTGCCGATCTTGTCTTCCGCGTCGACGACATAGGCGAGCCAAGTGCCGGTCTCATCGAAGGCGAAGTCGGCGACATTACCGATGTTCGTCTCGCGTCCGGTGGCGAGTTCGTGCAGCAACAGGTCGGTGCCGCGCCAAGCGCGCGGCGCGCCTTCCGGCGCGCGGCGCTGCACGGCCAGCCACTGCGCCGACCGGTCCGAGAACGCGAACGATGCCGGGCGCGCGAAGGTCTGCTTGTCGCCGTCCTTGAGGCGCAACAGGATGAGCGATGTCCCGGCGCCACCGCCCGCAAACCCGGCTCCGGGCGGCCCCGGCGGCCCGCCGGGAGCGGGCGGCTGTGACTGCGCGACGGGCGGCAATTCCATGAAGGCGGCCCATTGCGAGTCGCTGGAGAAGGTGGCGGGGCCGCCGCGGGCGTGGCGGTAGGTGGTGTCGGCATCCGTGCGGCGGATGATGAGTTCGCCGTCGCCGTAATTCGGATTGAAGGTGAAGGCGAACCACTGGCCGTCGTCCGACAGACGGGCGGCGCCGGCGTCGCGCCAGGCCATCGCATCGGCGACGGTCATCGGCTGCGGAACCGGTGGAACGACCGGCGCCGCCGGCGCCGGTGTCTCCGCCGGAGCAGCAGCGGGCGCGACGGCAGGCGCAGCGGGCGCCGGCTCCAGCGCGCGCACCGTCGGCGACGCCACAGCCAGCACGAAAGCGCAGAGACCAAACCAGAACGGGCGACGGATGAATGTCATCGGAATCCCTCCCACCAGATTGCTGAAGAAGTACGCCGGGGAGTGGCAAACCCCTGTCAGTTGGATGCGGGGGAGGGAGGAGGTGTGACGGCCTACGGGGTCATTCCCCCACGAACTGGACGATGATCTCCCGCTGCCGCGGCCGGGTGTCGAAGTCGAGGAAGACGATCTGCTGCCAGGTGCCGAGGGACAGGGCGCCATCGACAACGGGGATCGAGACGGAGGGGCCGAGGAGCGACGCCCGAATGTGGGCATAGCCGTTGTCGTCGTGGGTGTTGTGCGCGTAGTGGGCGTCGGCGGGCGCCAGGCGTTCGAGGGCCTTGGTCAGGTCTTCGACCAGGCCGGGCTCGAATTCCATCGCGGTGATGGCGCCGGTGGAGCCGGGGACATGGACGACACACACGCCCGACTTCAGTCCGCTCTTCGCCAGCGCGTCGCGCAGTTGCGGCGTCAGGTCGATGATCTGCCCGCGGCCGCGGGTGTCGAGGCGGATGCGGTGTGTGGCGACGGTCATCGCCGCGTTACGAGTCGGCGCGGCGGACAACGGAGCGCCGACCGTTGTGCGTTTCGAGCGCAGTCAGCGTCCGTGCGTGATGCGTCGTCGCCTGTTCGAAGTGATAGCCGACGCGCAGGATCAGGTCTTCGCGGAAGGCGGGGCCGATGATTTGCAGGCCGAGCGGCAGGTCGTCCTCATAGCCGCAGGGCACCGACAACGCCGGCAGGCCGGCGAGCGGCACGGGGATGGTGCAGACATCCGAAAGATACATCTGATACGGGTCGTCGGCCTTCTCGCCGATGCGAAACGCCGGGCCGGGCGCGGTCGGCGACAGGATGACATCGCACTGCTCGAAGGCCTGTTCGAAGTCGCGGCGGATGAGCGTGCGCACCTGCGAGGCCTTCAGATAGAAGGCGTCGTAATAACCGGCGGAGAGCGCGTAGGTGCCGAGCATAATGCGGCGCTTCACTTCGGGGCCGAAGCCCTCGGCGCGGGTCTTCGAGTACAGTTCGATGATGTCGTTCACTGGTTGCGCGGTGCGGTGCGGGTATTCGACGCCGTCGTAGCGCGCCAGGTTGGAACTCGCCTCGGACGGCGCAATCAGGTAGTAGACGGGCACGCCGTACTTGGCGTGCGGCAGCGCCACCTCGCTGAGCGAGGCCCCCTGCCCTTCCAGCACCTTGGCGGCCGCGAGCACGGCGTCGCGCGCCGGCGCATCCGTCGAAACGCCCTCGACTTCAAAGAGATCGCGGGCGATGCCGACGCGCAGGCCCTTGATGTCCTGGCCGAGCCCGGCGACATAGTCGGGCACGGGGACATCGACGCTCGTTGAGTCGTGCCGGTCGTGCCCGGCGATGACGCCGAGCAGCAGCGCGCAGTCGCGCACATCGTTCGCCAGCGGGCCGACCTGGTCGAGCGACGACGCGAACGCAATCAGCCCGTAACGCGAGACGCGGCCGTAGGTGGGCTTGAGGCCGACGATGCCGCAGAGCGCCGCCGGCTGGCGGACGCTGCCGCCGGTGTCGGTACCGATGCCGAGCAACGCTTCGCCCGCCGCCACCGCCGCCGCCGAGCCGCCGCTCGACCCGCCGGGGACGCGGGCAAGGTCCCAGGGGTTGTGCGTGGTGAAGTAGCCGGAGTTCTCGGTCGAGGATCCCATCGCAAACTCATCTAGGTTGGTCTTGCCGACGATGACCGCCCCCGCGGTAGTCAGGCGCTCGACGGTATCGGCGTCATACGGCGGCACATAGCCCTTCAGAATCTTGGAGGCGCAGGTAGTCTCGATGCCGCGGGTGGACATGACATCCTTCACCGCGATAGGCACGCCGGTCAGCGGGCCGGGGTCCTCGCCCTTGGCGAGGCGTTTATCGAGCGCGTCGGCGCGGGCGAGCGCCTGGTCGGCGGTGACCTTGAGGAACGCCTTGACTTCGCCGTCCACCTCGCCGATGCGGCGCAGCGCGGCCTCGGTCGCCTCGCGGCAGGAGACCTGCTTCGATTGGACGGCCTTGCTGGTTGCCAGCGCAGAGGTCATGCTCACGAGCGCGCGGCCGCCTACTCCACGACCCGCGGGACGCGGAAGAGGTCGGCGATGCGGTCGGGGGCCAGCGCCAGCACTTCGTCGATGGGGAGCGAGGGCTGCACGACATCGTCGCGCCAGACATTCTGCAAGGGGACGACATGGCTGGTGGGCTCGACGCCGGTGGTGTCGAGCGCGCCCAGCGCGGCGAAGTGTTCGATGATGGAGTTGAGTTGCTCGGTCATGCGCTCGAGTTCGGCGTCGGTGAGTTCCAGACGCGACAAGAGCGCGACATGCTCGACTTCGGTGCGGGTGAGTGGCATCGGGTCCCCTCGACGATTGTATCAGTCTGCCTGCAGACCGGAGGCAGAGGTCGTCCGGGGATGACATCCCCGGACTCACCGTTGACCGCCCGCTGAAGCGGGCTCATCAGACAATGCGGTACGAGCCCCATTCATGGGGCGTTTCACAGTGAGTCCGGCCATGTCATGGCCGGACCAGAGCGATTCAGTTCGGTTTGGCGACCGGCTCCACGACCACCTCGCCGGCGCGCGAGCGGAATTCCTGTTTCAACAGAGGGCCGGGCGCAGTCACCTCCGCTTCTTCCCAAGCACCGTTGCGGCGGCGCTGCCAGGCGATGCGCTGGACGGAACCGGTGGGCACTTTGTAATCGCCGTCGCGCACGGTGAGCGTGAACTTGGTGAAGTCGCCGCCGGCGGGCGTCCACCCGTCGGCCGTCCATTGCACCGTCGAGCCGGTGCCGAAGACGCGCAGGCGCACGCGTTCCGGCGAGTATTCGACGACTTCGACCCGGGCCGGCGTCTCGGAGGTGAGCGAGACCGGCATCGGCGTCGCCACCCACAGCCGCTGCCCGGGAAAGATGAGGCGCTGCGCGGCCTGATCGCCGACCGGCGTCTCCTGAAGCAGACTGGCGCAGCGATAGAGTTTCGGGTCGCGCGCCACGACTTCCACGCTCTCACCGCCGGGGTTCCACAGCACCAGCCGGCCGTCGCTGAGCGGGGTGAAGATGACATTCGACACAAACGCCGTCGGCGTCAGCAGCATCGAACGGACATTGAGGCCGATGAGGTCCATGTGCAAAGCGTCGAAAACCGGGTCGCCGGGCAGCCAGTATTGCCACAGCCAGGTCATCCCGAAGACCGCCAGCCCGGTGCCGCGCGGCGGCGAGACGAGGATGCCGCTGAACACAATGCCCATCTGCTGCGCGCCGAGCACCAGCAAGTCGGGATAGGGCAGGTTGTAAAACGCCACCGGCCCGCTGAACGGCTGCCCCTCCGGCCCGTTGCCGTGCGCGGGCAGGCCGACGCCGAGGTCGGCGAATTGTTGATTGCCCCAGGTCCAGAAGTTGGTGTTCGCGGTCTGGACGGTGTATGCCAGCGGCAGCCCGAAGAGTTCGCGCAGGTCCGCCGGCATTTCACCGACGTTGTCACCCGCCTCGTCGAACCCGAATCCCAAATCCGCCATCAGCCGCCCGCCGCGCCCGACGAAGGCCAGCACCGCCTGCCGTTCGATGAGTGTGAGCGAATACGCCTGCGGCGCAATCAGCAGCGCGTAGGGGTCGAGACTGACGCGCGTCAGGTCTTCCTGGCTGAGGTAATCCACCAGCCCGTAGCGCGTGCCGCGACCGAGAAGGGTGAACAACGCGGCGGGGCCGGGAAAGGCACTGGGCAGGTAGCCGTAGGAGCCGCGCGTCTTGTCCCCCGGGCCGGGCTGAAACGGCTCATACAACACAGCGAGCGCGGGCACCGGCCGCAGCGGGAGCAGCCCGTCGCCCGTCAACGAATCAACGGCGGCGCGAATGGCGCGGCGGCGCGGCTCGTTCAGCACCAGGTCGCTCCAGGCGTCGAAGCCGATGCCGCAAGCGCCGTGCAGCGCCATCAGCCGCATCCAGTCGGTCAGTTCGGCGGGCAGGGCCCGCGTCGCCAGGATCGGCAGCGGCGCCATCCGTCCGCCGCGGCGTCCCATATCCACGCCGTGCACATTGTGCGTCGCGGTGTCGCCGCCGGCGAGGTTCGGTTGCAGTTCCTCGACGACGCCGGCGTAATCGCTGGGAATGCTGATGACGGCGCGGAAATCGCGCACGGCGCCGGCGAGGATCGGGTGCACCGGGTCGGCGATGCGCACCTCGTTCGCCCAGATGGTGAGCAGGTCGCGGTAGGTCTCGCGGCGGGAGCGGGCCAGGTCGACCAGCGCTCGCCCGATGCCGCCCGGCTTCTGGGCGTCTTGCGCGGTCGCGGCGGCGGGCGTCGCCTGCCGCCAATTCTCAAACTCGCTGCCCCAGGCCTCGTTGAGCGCGTCGAGCGTGGTGTATGTATCCGTGAGGTAGCCGATGAAGTCGGCGTCGAATTCGGGCACGCCGTCGGACGGCACCGCCTCGACCATCCAGGCGACCAGGCGCGGGTAGGCGCGCAGTTTGCCGACTTCGTGGATGAAATCGCGCACCGCGGTGCGATAGGTTTCGCCGCGCGGGCTCATCGGCGGCAGCGATTTCGGCGCCAGCGCCAGAATCAGGAAGAACCCCTTCGCCTGCGCCTTGCGGATTTGCACATCGAGGTCGGCGATGGCCTCGTCGGACGGGTCGCGCACTGCAAAGACGAGCGCGTTGAAGCCGGTGTCCTTGTAGGCGTCGTAGTCTTCTTCACGCACCGGCCCGCGGGCGAAGAGCAGCGGCGTCGGCGTGCCGTCAATCAGAAAGCGCGTCGCGTCGCGCTTGACCTCGAGCGGCGACGGCCGGTCCGCCGGCGACTCCGCGGCGGTCTGCGCCGCCAGCAGCGCCACAAACGCCAGAATCAGTGCGCGTTTATTCATCGGCCAGCCGCTCCGTCTCCTCGCGCAACGCATCCGCTGCCGTGCGTTTGCCTTCGAACACGCGCATCACCCCGACCGTGCCGAAGTAAAGCAGCACGATGGGCAGCGACGCGGCGAGGAGCGTCACCGGGTCCCAGGTCGGCGTGATGATGGCCGCCGCGACGAGGATCACCACAATCGCCTGTCGCCATTGCCGCATTAGCGTCCGCGAACGGAGCAGCCCGATCCGCCCCAGCACCAGCAGCAGAATCGGGAATTGGAACACCAGCCCGAACGCGAGATAGACCTTCACCGCCAGGCCGATGTAACGGCCGAGGGATTGGTAGACCGTGACGCCGGCGGGGGTGAACTGCACGAAGAACCACACGACGCGCGGCATCAGCGCCCAGGCGAACCCCAGCCCGCCCATAAACAAGAGGAACATCACCGGCGCCCAGGGCCGCACCGCGGCGCGCTCGTGCGGCGTCAGCCCGGGCCGGATGAACGCCCACAGTTCCCACAAGACCAGCGGCGCAGCGAGGATAAACCCCGCGGCAAAACTCACTTTCAGCCGAGCGCCGAAGGCCTCGGTGAAGTCGAGCGCGACGACTTGGCCGCCCGACGCGCGCAGCGCCTGCCAGGCCGGGTCGAAGAGGACGCGGATAATCCAATCGTAGCCCGCCCAGGCGGCGACGGTGCCGACCAGCACATACAGGCAGGCGCGGATGATGCGGCGTCGGAATTCCTCCAGATGCTCGACGAGCGGCTGCTCGTCCTCAGGCCGAGGGGACATTGCGCCTCGCCGTCATTCTAGGCGGCGCTGGTGACGGGCCGCAACTCGTAGCGGCCGGGCTTGCTGGCGGTCACGCGGCCGAGCGGCGTGTTGGGATCGTGCTCGAACACGCACAGCCACCCGCCCTGCGCCACCTGTTCGAGGATGTGGCGTTTCGTTTCGAGTGTCGTCATCGGGTAGAGGTCATAGGCCATAATCCAGGGCAGGCGCAGGTGCGCGGTGGTCGGCACCAGGTCGGCGAGGAAAATCGCGGTCTCGCCGCCGTCCTCGATCACAACCGCTTGGTGGCAGCGGGTGTGGCCGGGCGCCGGCAGGTAGCGCACGCCAGCGCAGATTTCCGCGTCGTCGCCGACGACGACGAGTTTGCCGCTTTCGCGGATGCAGGCCCAGTCGTCGCTGCGGTAACTGCCGCGGGTGCGCTCGTTGCCGTGCTCGGCGTCGTGCAATTCGCCCTCGTGCACGAAATAGCGCGCGTTCGGAAACGCGGGCACAATGGCGTCACCCTGGCGCCGCGTGTTGCCGCCGGCGTGGTCGAGGTGCAGGTGCGAGTCGACCACGACGGTGACATCCTCGGCGCGGAAGCCGGCCTCCTCAACCGCGGTGACGACCGTGCGCTGCGGGTCGTTATCGTAGATGTCGAACTCCTCCATCGACTGCTTGTTGCCGATGCCGGTGTCCACGACGACCAGTTCGCTGCCGGTCTCAACGAGCAGGCAGTTCAACCCGAGGACGATGCGGTTGCGGTCATCGGCGGGGCAGGCGCGCTCCCACACCGGCTTGGGCACGACGCCGAACATTGCCCCGCCGTCGAGCCGGAAGGTGCCGGTGTTGAGGACCTGAACACTGAACTTGCCAATCCGCTCCGGCATGGCGCTCACGCCGCCACGGGGACGCGCTGGCGGGCGGCGCGGACGCGGGCAATCTGCTCGTCACTCACCTGCTTCTCGAAGGAGCGGAAGCCCGCCAGTCGGAAACCATGCTTGCGGGCGAGCGCATCGATTTCCTTGACCTTGTCGTAGTCGAGGCGCCGGCCGAGCGAAAACGACTCGTAGCGCCGTTCGAGCGCCAGCACCATCGTCTCGGCCATGCAGGCGTAACAAGTGCGCGGCGGGAAGCCGAAATCGAAGCCAAAATCCACGCTGCCTGGCGTCTCCACCACCCCGCCCTCGATCACCAGCACATCGGGCCGCTGTCGGGCCACAGCGCGGCTGACATCCCGCGGCCGCGAGATGTCGCACACCACCGCGCCCCGCTTCAGGTGGTGCGGATGCACGACGGCGTCGAGCGCGCTCGTCACCGTGATGACGATGTCGCAATCGGGCAGCGCGGCGTCGGCGTCGGTGCTGATGGACGCCGCGGCGCTGCCGGGCAGGTCGTCGAGCACCGCTTGCAACCGGCGCTCATCACGGCCAATCAGGACGAGCGACGGCACGGCTTCCGACAACAGCATCGCGCTCACCCGCCCGATGGAGCCGGTGGCGCCCATCACGCCCGCCCGCGCGGCGGCGCGGTCGATTCCCACCTGTTCGGCGGCGAGGAGCGCGCCCTCGACGCCGGTGGCGACCGTGTAACTGTTGCCGGTCGTCACGGCGAGGCCGACATGCTCTTGGATGGTCTTGCCGGCGTCGCCGACGACGGCCGTGTAGGCGCCCAGGCCGACAATCTTTGCCGGCGTCTCGCGCTCGAGCACCCGGATGGTCTCGATGATGCGCCGCGTCACATAGCCGACATCGCCCTCGATCTGCTGGCGCGCGGTGAGCGGCACGCCGACGAACCACCCTTCCGCCTCGGCGCCTGCCGCGCCGCGCACGCCGCTGATGTGCGACACCCGCATCGGGCCCTTGTGAGACAGCAGCCACTCGACCCAGCGCTCCGGCAGCAGGCGGGCGATGGGGTACTTGCGCGCCACATCGAGTTTGTCGAGCGGGTGCAGGACGAACCCGAAGGTGCCGCGCTCACTCACTGCGCTTCTCCGAGAGCCATTCGATGCGCGGCATCACGCCCGCGTCGCGCAGCATTGCGGTCAGTTCCTCGGGCGCCAGCGGGCGCCCGGCGCGCGCCACGCACGCCGCCTCGATGACATTGGCGCCGAACGATCGCCCGCCCATTGCGGGCGTCGTGGTGACGAGCAGCAGCGCGCCGCGGCGGCGGCATTCGTCCACATCGGCGGCGGTCACGGTGTTGGTGATGATCACCTTGTTGGAACAATCGGCGGGCAGGAAGTCGCGGATGAAGTGGAAGTCACCCGCGATGATAGCAGCCCGCTCGGCGTGTTTCGAGCGGTGCGCGCCGTACCCTTTCTGCTTCTCGCCGGTCGGATAGAGCCATTGAAACGGGAGCCGCACGATGATCGGCAAGAGGAATGTGGCGACCACGGTGAGCATGCGCGTGGAGGTGAGTCCGATGGGGACATTGATGGCGCAGATGAGGTCGCCGATGATGAGGCGCGCCCCGGCGTCTTCGAGCGCCCGCGCCATCGGGAAGCGGTCGACCGCCGACACCATGAACACGGGCTGGTCCTGCAATGAGAGCCCCGTCAGCGGCTTGAAGTAGGCGATGACCCACGGCTCCCAGTGCGCTTTGAGGCCGGAGCCGTCCACCACCGGCGTCTTCTTCACTTCGGCGGCGAGGCGCGCCGGGTCGCGCAAAGTGTAGCGCCGCTTGCCGTTGCTCAGCCACAGGTCCATCCCGCCGAGGCCGATGGCATCGGCCTTGCCGTCCCATTCGCGCAGTAGTTCGCGGTAGCGGTTCAGGTCGCCGTCGGCGCCGATGCGGCGGACGGAGACCGGCTCGCCGGCGAGGACCAATTCGTTCTCGCTATCGCGCGTCGAGGAACCGAGGGAGACGGAGACGACGCGCTTCACTCGCGCTCGTCTCGCCGGATGCCGAAGGCCAGCGCCAGCCGCTCGCGCACCGTGACCGACAGCGACGCCACAATCGCCGGAATGACCAGTACCACTTCGATGAGCAGCAGGATGAACGCGGCGACGCGGAACGCCTGCGCGGCGCCGTCGGCGCCGAGCCACCCGGCAATCTCGCTCGCCACCCACGCCGCAATGCCGAGCGCGGCGCAACCAATGACGAGTGTCCACGCCCGACGGGCGAAGGTGAGTTTGTTCTGCAATTGGCCGGGGCTTCTCATCGAGTGTTTCGATACGCCTTCAGTCTTCCAAGCATGCTCGTAATGATGACTGGTGCGGCGAGTATCATGAGTACTGCCCCGACAAGATTCCAGGGAATCCAATTCCCGTTTCGATACCTCAGAACCAGCGCGACCGCCTGCACGAGAACAGCCAACAGCCAAACAGCGTAGGCCACCCACTCAATGGGCGAGGGCGGAGGAAGTCTCCGCTTAAGGTTGCCTGTGCTCTCTCTACTCACCTCATCGACTCTCGTTGGCGTGTTGGGTTCTCTCGGCATTGCGCTTGTTCTGAACTGTGTCGATTACCGCGCTGACCAGAGTCAGCATCATTACGATGGATCCGAAGAGGAGAAAAAGAACCCCGCGCATGAGAAGTTCAGTCGAATGGATGCGGCGGGACTGAAGATCAAACAGCGTCCACAACAAATCCGAGGCAACCCAAAGCAATCCAAGCAAAAGTGTGCGCTTCGATGGCCGGAATGCGAGCAGGGCTTTCATTGCTTTGCCTGATGCCGCGCCGACCACTGCGCGAACCAGGCGAGGGCGCTGACGATCCCCAAGGGAAAAGCAGCAACGATGGCGTACCACCCCGCTTCGACCAAGAACTGCCCAAAGGAACTGAGGGGACCGCCTGTCCACTTCGCGAGTGCGTCCCCGATGCCCCGGACGATGGCGCCGACCATGAGGCAACCCACCGCTACATTGAAGGCCCGATGTTCGACGACCTTTGCCCGTTCGCTCATGTCTTGGTTCGCTCTCGCTGCTGCACCAACTCCGCGATCCGCTCGACGACATCCTCCACCGTCAGGCCGGTGCTGTCCAGGGTCACAGCGTCGGGGGCGGCGCGCAGCGGGGCGTGGGCCCGAGTGCTGTCGCGGGTATCGCGGCGGCGCAGTTCGGCGAGGACAGTGGCGGCGTCGGCGGACTCGCCGGTGCGCTGCCGGTCGCGCTGATTGCGGTCGGCCCGCTCGTGCTCGCTGGCGGTCAGGAAGATTTTGACTTCGGCGTCGGGGATGACGACGGTCTGGATGTCGCGCCCCTCGGCGACGATGTCGCCCGCCGCCGCCAGCGCCTGCTGCCGCCGCACCATCCACTCGCGCACGAACGGCAGCGCCGACAGGGCCGATGCCAGTTCGCCTATGGCCTGCGTGCGGATGTCGGTGGTGATGTCGCGGCCGTCCACCGCGATGCGGCAGTCGCCGCCCGGCGCCAACTCGACTTTCAAATCGAAGTGCGCCAACAGGTCGCGGACGCCCGTTTCGTCGGATGGACCTATTCCCTGCGCCTGCGACGCCCAGGCGAGCGCGCGGTACATGGCGCCGGTGTCGAGATAGCGGAACGACAGGCGCCGCGCCAGCGCGCGGGCCACGGTGCTCTTGCCGGCGGCCACCGGCCCGTCAATCGCCACGCGCACGCCCGCCATCAGCGCCCCCGCAGCATCGCGAACAGCGTGCGCGCCCAGCCCGCCAGCGCGATGCCCGCCACCGTCGGCCAGTAGACGAATGGGCCGATGCGCCCGCGCCAGTGCTTGGCGTAGAAGCGCAGCAGTCCCCGGTGCGACTCCGCAATCATCGCCGCCTTCATCTGTCGGGTGCTGGCACCGAGGTGGTGGACGACGACCGCCTCGGGCAGATACCAGATTCGCCAGCCGGCCTGCCGCATCCGCCAGCACCAATCCACATCGTTGAAATAAATGGGGAAGGCCGGGTCGAAGCCGCCCACCGCCTGATAGGCCGCCCGTCGCACCAGCAGCGCCGAGGCCATCGGCTGATCCACTTCGCGGGCGGCGTCGTGCGCCCACCAGGTCATTTGATAGCCTCCGAATGTGCGGCTGCGCGGGAAGAGCCGCGCCAGCCCCAGCCCCTGCGCCCACAGGTAGCCCGGCCACGGGAACGCCCGGCACGAGTATTGCAGGCGCCCGTCAGGGTACTCGAGTCGCGGCGCCACCGCGCCCGCTTCCGGGTGCGCGCGCAGGAAAACAATCAGCACATCGAGCGCGCCGGGGCGCACTTCGGTGTCCGGATTGAGCAGCAACAGGAACTCGCCCTGCGCCCGCGCCAAGCCTTGATTGTTGCCCTCGGCAAAACCGGCGTTGCGGTCATTGGCGATGAGGGTCACGGCGGGAAACTCACTGCGCAGCATCTCGGCGCTGCCGTCGGCGGAGGCGTTGTCCACGACGATGATTTCGGTAAGCCCGGTGGCCGGATGCGCGGCGAGGGAGCGCAGGCAGGCGCGCAGCAGGTCGCGCGTGTTCCAATTGACAAGGATGATGGAGAGGACGGGGGGCGTCGCGGTCACGCGCTCGCCGCGCCGCCGGGAATCAGGAACCGGCGGCTGTCGTGCAGGCGCTGCAGCACCCGCTCGCGCCCGAGCACTTCGAGCAGGTGGAAGAGACTCGGCCCGGCGGTGCGCCCGCTCACCGCGACGCGCAGCGGATGGATGATTTTCGAGGCCGACAGTCCCAGCGATTCCGCGCACCCGCGGACGAGTTGTTCGAGTCCTTCCGCCGTCCAGGCGGCCTTGCCGTTCCGCAGTTCGCTCTCCAGGCGGTCGAAGGCGGCGGGCACCCAGTCTTTCGCCAGCCACTTTTCGACCGCCACCGGGTCATAGGCCGGGTCGCGGAAGATGAAGTCCACCAGCCCGGGCACCTCGCCCAGCGACCGCGCCTTCTCGCGCTCCAGTTCCACGGCCTGGCGCGCGTAGTCGAGCGCCGCGGCGTCGGCGTTAGCCGGAACCAGGCTGGCCTCCGTCAGGAACGGCAGCGCCTGCGCAAAGAACTCTTCGGGAGACAACTTGTGCAGGTACTGCCCGTTCATCCAGAGGAGTTTTTCGGGGTCGAAAACGCTGCCCCCCTTCCCCACCTGGCCGAGTTCAAAGCGCCGCGCTAATTCCTCTTTCGGAAAAATTTCCTCGTCCGCCGATGGCCCCCAGCCGAGCAGCGCGATGTAGTTGAACACCGCTCCCGGTAAGTAGCCCCGATTGCGGTACTCGAGGATGGGCAGCGCGCCGTGGCGCGAGGAGAGTTTCGTCTTGTCCATCCCGAGCACCATCGGCAGGTGCGCGAAGGCGGGCGGCTCGTATCCGAGCGCGCGGTACATCTGGATTTGCCGCGGCGTGTTCGAGATGTGGTCGTCGCCGCGAATGACATGCGTCACGGCCATGGCGTGGTCGTCCACGACCGCGGCGAAATTGTAGGTGGGCATCCCGTCAGATTTGCGGATCACCAGGTCATCGAGCACCGCGTTGTCGAACTCGATGGTGCCGCGGATTTCATCGCGCCAGCCGGTTGTGCCCTCGTCCGGCATCTTGAAACGGATGACCTCGGGCCGGCCCTCTGCTTTCAGGCGGGCGCGCGCGTGCGGGTCGCGGCAGCGGCCGTTGTATTTCCAGGGCTTGCCGACGAGTTGCATTTCCTTGCGGTGCGTCTCGAGTTCCGCGGGCGTGCAGTAACAGGGATAGGCCAGATCGGCGGCGAGCAGCCGGTCGAGCGCGGCCTGATAGCCGCCCATGCGCAGCGACTGGCGATAGGGGCCGTACGGCCCCTCGCGGTCGGGGCCTTCGTCCCAGTCCAGCCCCAGCCAGCGCATCGCCTCCATGTTCTCGCGCATCCAGTCGTCGCTGGAGCGCTCGCGGTCGGTGTCTTCGACGCGCAGGATGAAGACGCCGCGGTGATGGCGGGCGAAGAGCCAGTTGAAGAGCGCGGTGCGCGACAGGCCGACATGAAACGCGCCGGTCGGCGACGGCGCCATCCGAACGCGGACGGGTGCTCCGCCCGCGCTCCCTACTTCATGATCCACTTCTTCTTGGCTTTCTTGCGGTCTTCGTCCACCCGTTTCGGGTCCACCACCCAGTTGTCGGAGTTCGACGGCCGGTTGAAGAAACAGTTGAACGAACTGAGCACCGACCCCACGATGCGCTTCGGCGTGCGGCGCACCAGGTTCACTTCCGTCCACAGCGCCAGCGGCTTCAATCCTTTGCGGTGCTCTTCGAGCAGGCGGACAATCAACTCGAAAATCGTCCAGGGCTCGGCCTCGCTGCGCAACGCCACCAGTTGTTTCTCGCGCTCGGCGGCGACGACGAACTGCGTCTCGGTCTTGCCCGTTAAGGTCAGATTGTAGGTGTCGGCTTCGGCTGTCGGTTCGAACTGCAAGATCGCGCCCGGCTGCACCTTGTGCGTGCGGTACCATTCCTCCAAACCGAAGACCAGTCCCAACTCCGGCTTGCCCCACAAGATGCGCTCCGCCCCGTCGGTGAAGGCGCGAGCGCGGAACACCGGGAACTCGGCCGGGAAGAAATCCCAGTCCATTTTGCGCAGTTTCATCGTGCCATGTTCGAGGTGCCAGGGAGGGACGGCGTAGAGCAGCTTCTTCAGCGACATATCTTTCGGCTTCAGTTTACTCTCGTCCACTTCGTCTTCTTCGCCGACTTCCTCGAACTCGGGGTCGTGGACGAACGCCGGCAGTCCCGGCTCCAATCCCTTGTCTTCAAGCGGCGCGTCGGGGTGCTCCTCGGGCGGGCCGGTGAGTTCGAAAGCCAGGTCGAGCCCGCGCGGCAGTTCGACGGGCAGCGTCGGCACCTGGCTGGGAATGCACCAAGTCCCGCGCCCGATCGGCGTCAGGCGCTGCTCCTGCGAGAGTGCCTCGCGCAGGACATCGGTCGCCTCTTCGAATTGGGGGCTGGACACGGGCAGTTCGAAAATCAGCCCAGCCAATTCGGCAATCGTCGCCGGCCGGTCTTGGTCGAGGACGAACGCCACTACCTCATCAAGGTCGGCGGGCGACAGGGCGAGCGTCTGCTCATCGCCCTCCGGCTCCGGCTCCGCCTCCGCTTCATTGTCGAGCCGCCGCAGCCGGCGCTTCCACCCCTCCGTCCAGTCCGTCAGCGCCCAGTAACCGCCGGAGAGCAGCAGCACACGCGGATTGGCGAGCATCGCCTCGAAGAATGCGTCGGGCGCCAGGGCGCCGTTCCGGTGCGTCCAGAGGTGATAGCCGATGACGCGGTTGTGCGTCGGCGTCTCGACGCGCTCGAGCAGGCGCACCGCCCGCTCCATCGGATCATCGACGCGCAGCCCCTGCCCTTCGAGTTTCTCGAGCGCCTTGCGCGCCAATTCCGCTTCGTCGAAGAAGTTTTGCAGGAAGACCGCTTCGGCGTCGCGCCCCTCCAGCTGCGGCAACCACGACTGCAGTCCCCATCGGTTCTCGGGGAGCGGGAAGAATTCGTCGCGGGACTGGAGAAAGCCGGGCAGATAATCCTGGAAGTATTCGAGCAGGCGGTTGTGCAGGACGGCCATCTCAGAGACGAGCCGCGGCAACTCGAAGGGCCGACCGCGGGCCTCGATCAGCCCCTCAACGCTCGCCGCCACCGGCCGCCCCTTGTGCTCGCGCACGGCCAGGCCCCAGCGGCGCTCCAGATTGGCGAATCGGACATTCCCCCGCAGGATCTGTCGCAGGAACTTCGACCCGACCTCGAACTGGTCGGCCAGGAGCATTGCGATTTCGCCGCTCTTTGACGGCAGCGGACGCTCCAGCAACACTTCGTAGCAGAGGTCCTCGAGCCAGTGGAGGGCGGCGTCTTCCGGGGAGTGCCTGCGGATGCGGCGATGCCACATTAGGATTGCGGCGAACCGGCGTATGCTACCGGAGGGCTTGGCGACCGTCAAGGCAAGAGAGCGCTTGACAGGCCGCTCAGTGATCGTAGAGTTGTTCTTGATGCCGGCGAACGGACACCGCCCCGCCCGTCCCGCGCTGCTCACTGCGGTCGACGCGTTTTTGCGGCACCTGGAGCGTGAACGCGGCGCGTCTCCGCACACCATTACCGCATACAGCCGTGACCTCTCGGATGCGGTCACCTGGTTACAGCGCGCCGGCGTGACGCACTGGCGCGATGCCAAGCCGACGCACATCCGCCAACACCTGACCGCGCTGCAAACCGACGGCTTGGGAAAGCGCAGCACGGCCCGGCGCTTGTCGGCGTTGCGGTCGTTCGGGCAGTTCCTGGTGCGCACCGGCGCGCTCGCCCGCGGGCCCGCCGAAGGCGTGACGCGCCCGCGCCTGCCGCGGCATCTGCCGCAAGTGCTCTCCCGCGCCGAACTGCACGACCTGCTCGCCGCCCCGCCCGCCGACACGCCGCTCGGCCTGCGCGACCGGGCGCTGTTGGAACTGCTGTACGCCACCGGCCTGCGGGCGGCGGAACTGATTTCGCTGACCGTGGACCAGGTGACAACCGGCAGCGATGAGCTGCGCATCGTGGGCAAGGGACGCCGCGAGCGCATCGTGCTGATCGGCCGCTATGCGCAGCGGGCGCTGGCCGCCTACCTGCGCCGCGGCCGCCCGCAACTGCTGCGCCGCGGGCGGCAGGGCGCGGCGCTGTTCGTCAATCACTACGGGGGCCCGCTCACCGACCGCGGCGTGCGCTATCTGTTGGCGCGCTATCTACGGCAGGTGAGCGCCAAGAGCGGCGTCAGTCCGCACACCCTGCGCCACACCTTCGCCACGCACCTGCTCGAAGGCGGCGCCGACCTGCGCATCGTGCAGGAACTCCTCGGCCACGCCTCGCTGACGACGACGCAACTCTACACACATGTCAGCAGCCGCCGACTGCAAGAAGTCTATCAAGGGGCGCATCCGCGGGCGTAGGAGCAGTTTCAAGTGTCAGATGTTAAGTTTCAAGCAATGGGCCACACCTGACACAGAACACTTGACACCTACCTACCGCACCGGCTCCACGACCAACCGAATCGCGGTGCGTTCCTGGCCGTCCACCATGATGTCGTTGAACGACGGGCGACAGACGAGGTCTTTGCCCGACGGCGTCAGGAAGCCGCGGGCGATGGCGATTGCCTTGATGGCCTGATTGAGCGCGCCGGCGCCGATGGTCTGCACTTCGACGATGCCCTTCTCGCGGATGACGCCTGCTACCGCGCCGGCCACCGCGTTCGGGTTCGACTTCGCCGAGACTCGCAGCATGGTCACTTCCACTCAAGCATCTCCCGGAAGGGCTTCCACCGCGTCGGGGGCTTCGGCGCCGCCCAGTTCGCTCTCCCCCACCACTTCCTGAATGCGCGTGATACGCACGGCGCGCCCCGTGGTGTCGTCCACCTCAATGGCGACGCCACACAATAGCACCTCGCCGCGCGCCGCGACCAGCCGCGTCGGCATCTTGGTCAGGAACGCTCGGATGGCGACATCAATGCGCATCCCCAGCACCGACTGGCGCGGCCCCACCATCCCGACATCGGAGAGAACCGCCGTCCCGCCGGGGAGGATGCGCTCGTCGGCCGTCTGCACATGCGTATGCGTCCCGAGCACCACACTGACCCGCCCGTCGAGGTAATACGCCAGCGCCTGCTTCTCGCTGGTCGCTTCGGCGTGCATGTCCACCAGAATGACTCTCGTCTGCGCCTGGATCGCCGGCAGCAACGCGTCGGCCGCCCGGAAGGGACAATCGAGGTCGGCCATAAAAGTGCGGCCGATCAAGTTCATCACGCCGATGGCGCCGCCGCCGGGCAGCGGATAGACGGCCCAGCCGCGCCCGGGCGCGCCGGGCGGATAGTTCGCCGGGCGCAAGAGTTCGGGCACTTCGTCTACGACCTGTTCGGCTTCCTTCTGCGCGAAGACATGGTTGCCGCTGGTCAGGATGTCCACGCCGGCGTGGAGCAGTTCACGCACGGTGCGGCGCGTCAGCCCGATGCCGCCGGCGCTGTTCTCGGCGTTGGCGATGATGACCGACGGCTCGTGCTGCGCCCGCAGGGCGGGCAGCGCTGCCGCCACCGCGCGGCGCCCGGCCTTGCCGACGACATCGCCCAGGAAGAGAATCCTCATCGGGCGAACTCGACCGACCGCGTCTCGCGGATGACGGTGACCTTGATCTGTCCCGGGTATTCCAGTTCGGCCTGGATGCGCTCCGCCATATCCCGCGCCAGGCGGGTGGCGGCCAGGTCGTCCACTTGTTCCGGCAGGACGATGACGCGGATTTCGCGCCCGGCCTGAATGGCGTAACAGGTGTCCACGCCCGGACAGGACTGGGCGATCTCTTCCAGGTGCTTGAGGCGCTTCAGGTAATTCTCGAGCGACTCGCGCCGGGCGCCGGGCCGGGCGGCCGAGACGGCGTCCGAGACCTGCACCAAGACCGCCTCGACGCTGTTGGGCTCCTCGTCGCCGTGATGGGCGGCGATGGCGTGAATGACCGCCGGCGATTCGCCGCAGCGGCGCGCCTGTTCGATGCCGATGCCGGTGTGGCTGCCCTCGGCGTCGCCGTCGGCGGCCTTGCCGATGTCGTGCAGCAGGCCGGCGCGACGCGCCACCTCTTCGTTCACGCCCAGTTCCGCGGCCAGGATACGCGCGACGCGCGACACTTCGACGGAGTGCGCCAGGACATTCTGGCCGTAACTCGTCCGGAAGCGCAGCCGCCCGAGTGTCTTCACCAGGTCGGGGTGCATATCGTGGATGCCCGCCTGCAGGCAGGCCTCGTCGCCGGCCTCCTGCATCGTCGCTTCGACGGTCTCGCGCGCCTTGGCGACGCTCTGCTCGATGCGCGCCGGGTGAATGCGACCGTCCAGGATGAGTTGCTCCAGGGCGATGCGGGCGATTTCGCGGCGGACGGAGTCGAAAGTCGAAATGACGACCGCCTCGGGCGTGTCGTCAATAATTAGATCCACGCCGGTCTGCTGCTCGAAGGAGCGGATGTTGCGGCCTTCCCGGCCGATGATGCGGCCCTTCATTTCGTCGGAAGGCAGTTGCACAACCGTGACGGTCGATTCGACGACATGTTCCACCGCCGACCGCTGGATGGCCTGGGCGATGATGTTGATAGCGCGCGCCTCGGCGGTCCGCGCCGCTTCGTCTTCGATGGCGCGCACCATCCGGTTGGCGTCCTGCCGCACCTCGGACTCGATGTCCAGGAGCAGTTGCACCTTGGCCTGCTCCGCGGTCATGCCGGCCAGGCGTTCCAATTCCGCCCGGCGCTCCGCGACCAGCACATCCAGCCGCGTGCGCAGGCGTTCGATTTCGGTGACCCGCTCTTCGACTTCCTGTTCGCGCTTCTCTAACTGATGGGACCGGCGGTCCAAGTACTCATCTTTGTTCATCACGCGCCGTTCGAGCCGGTCGACTTTCGATTTCCGGTCCCGCAGTTCCCGTTCCAACTCGGTGCGGCGCTCTTGCTCTTCTTCACGGACGGCGATCAGCGCCTCGCGCCGGGCCGTCTCCACTTCACGCTGGGCATCTTCCTTCAACCGGGCGGCGACATCCAGCAGCTGCTTTGCCTGCCACTGGTGCCGCCGGTTGTTCACGATCAGCACCACACCCACCACCAACGCCACCACTCCCACTGCGAGCACAGCGATGCTCAGTGGGTCCGACATTGGTTTCAAACTCCTCTCCGTGGGGACGGAGAGGCCCCAGTTCTCAAGGTGCCTCGGCGGCGCCGAAGCGCCCCCGTGTCAACGCACTAGGTCATCAGGTTCCAGCCCGATGAGGGCCTCTCGATTAGTCGTCAAGGAAGTCCGGCAACACTGCTCACGCGCGGGAGCACACGGCCTCACGCCGCCGCGTCCCGCCGCCGAGCCGCAGGGCTTCCGTCCGCCCGACCGCAACGGTCGAGCCGGCGCAAGCCCCAGTGGGGGTTCCATATCCGCCGGGGATTATACCCTGGGCCGCCGGACCGCCCTTGGGGAGACCGGCGACGACTCTACGGCGCCGCGGCGGCGGTGACGGGGCGCTTCTTGGCGGCCGGTTCCGCCTCTTCTTCAACTTTCGGCAGGGTGGGCAGGAGGATGGCGCGGATCTTGCTCTCGATGTCGTCCATCAGCGCCAGGTTGCCCTGGAGGTACTCTCGGGCCGCGTCGCGGCCCTGGCCGAGTTTGACCTCGCCGAAAGTGAAGTGGGCCCCCGACTTATTGATGACCTTGCACTCAGCGCCCAGGTCGATCAGGCCCGACGCCCGCGAGATGCCCTGGCCGTAGATGATGTCGAGGTCGGCCTGGCGGAAGGGCGCCGCCACCTTGTTCTTCACAATCTTGGCGCGAGTGCGGGCGCCGATGATGTCGGTCCCCCGCTTGAGCATTTCGAGCCGCCGCAGTTCGACGCGCACGCTCGCCCAGAATTTCAGCGCGCGCCCGCCGGGGGTCTGCTCTGGGTTGCCGAACATCACGCCGATCTTCTCGCGCAACTGATTGATGAAGATGCCGAGCGTGTTCGAACGGGAAATGTTGCCGGAAAGTTTGCGCAGCGCCTTCGACATCAGCCGCGCTTGCAGACCCATCTGCTGGTCGCCCATCTCGCCTTCGAGTTCCGCCTGGGGCACTAACGCCGCCACCGAGTCGACGACGAAGACATCGATCGCCCCGCTGCGCACCAGCGTGTCGGCGATTTCGAGCGCCTGTTCGCCGGTGTCGGGCTGGCTGATGAGGAGTTCGTCGGTATCCATCCCGACCGCCTTGGCGTAGGCCGGGTCGAGGGCGTGCTCGGCGTCAATGAACGCGGCGGTGCCACCCATCCGCTGCGCGTTCGCCATCACATGATAGGCGAGCGTGGTCTTGCCGGAGGCCTCGTTGCCGTAGATTTCGACGACGCGTCCGCGCGGCAGCCCGCCGACCCCCAGGGCGATATCCAGCGGCAGGCAGCCGGTCGGAATCACTTCGGTGGTCAGGCGCGCGGTGGCCTCCCCCAGCCGCATCACCGAGCCGCGGCCAAACTGCCGCTCGATCTGCTCGATGGCGACACCCAGATTGCGCTCGCGCTCGGTGGTCATTGCCGCTCCTCTCCGCCCGCCAGGGCGTACTGCGTCACGACAGTGTACTCCGGCCCGCTCGGGTGCAACACGCTGCGCATCAAGCAAAACGCCGTCACCGGCATCGTGCCGAATGCCGTCGCCTGCTCGCGCTCGAGGCGCGCGGTCAAGTCCGGCGTCGGCCGCTCCACGCGCCCGATGGTCAGGTGCGCGGAAAACGGGCGCGCCTCACGGGCGAACCCCAGCGCTGCCAGCGCCTGCTCGACGCCGACGGCGAGCGCTTGCAGCGGCTCTGCCCCCGCCGTCACCCCCGCCCACAGGACGCGGGGGCGACGCGGCGACGGGAACGCCCCAAGGCCGCGCAGGGTCAGCGCCGAGGCGCCGAGCCCCGGCGGAATCTTAGCCAGCGCCGCCTCGATGTCCTGCACCCGCCGGTCGGGCACTTCGCCGAGGAATTTGAGCGTGAAATGGAAGTTGGCAGGCGCCACCCATTTGACGGCGGCGCCCGACGCCCGCAGTCGCTCCTGCGCCGCCGCCAGCGGGGGCCGCAGGTCGTCCGCCACCAGCACCGCCACGAACAGGCGCACTAGGCCGCCGTCCCCCGCAGCCAGAGCCAGAGGTGCAGGAGGGCCATTTGGGCGGCAAGCGCCTTGTTCGCCTCGCGGTCGCGCACGAAGCGGTATTCGTGCGATTGGGCATGGCGCTCATCCGCGAGGCCGATGTAGACCAGGCCGACCGGCTTCTCGGGCGTCCCGCCAGTCGGGCCGGCGATGCCGGTTGTGCTGACGGCGACTGTCGCATTCGCCACGCGCCGGGCGCCCGCCGCCATGGCCTCGGCAACCGGCGCGCTGACCGCGCCGTGTGCGCGCAGCAGGTCGTCCGGCACGCCGAGCAGCGCGGATTTCGATTCGTTGCTGTAGGAGACGACCCCGGCGAGGAGATACGCCGACGAGCCGGGCACATTGGTGATGCGGTGCGCCAGCAGCCCGCCCGTGCATGATTCGGCCAGGGCAAGCGTTTGCTTCCGTGCCGTGAGCGCCTTGCCGATGACCTCTTCAAGCGACTCGCCATCGCGGCCGAAGAGCCGGTCCGGGAATGCGGCCACCACTTCCCGCTCGAAGGCATCGAGGGCGGCGACTTCGCCGGCGGTGACGACCAGATGCACCTCGCCCAGTTTGGCCAGAATGGTGATGGCCGGCTGGTAGCGTTCGATCCGGTCGCCCAGGGATTTGATGACCTGCGATTCGGGGACTCCGGCGAGCCGCAGCGTCCGCCGCAGGGGGACGCGAACACCGCGCAGGAGTTGCGCCAGGTGCGGGAAGACATACGCCTCGGCCATCGGCCGCAACTCGCCGGGCACGCCCGGCAAGCAGAAGACTTCCCGGTCGCCCGCATGCAGGTGGATGCCGGGCGCGATGCCGGTCGGGTTCGGGATGGGAACAGCGCCCTGCGGCAACTGCGCCTGCCGCCGCTGGATGGCGTCGAGGGCCCGCCCGCGCGCGCGCATGGTTTCTTCGATCAGGCGCAGCGCCTCGGGGTGTTCGGCGACGGGCACGCCGCAGGCGTCGGCGAGCGCGGCCGCGGTCAGGTCGTCGTGCGTCGGCCCCAGGCCGCCGGTGACAATGACGGCATCCGCCCGCACCAGCGCCTCGCGCACCGCCGCCGCAATCTCGTCACGGGCGTCGCCGACCATCGTGACCCGCGCCAGCGTCGCGCCGACGCGCGCCAACCCGTCGGCGAGAAAGGGCGTGTGGGTGTCCGCATTGATGCCGAGCAGGAGCTCGGCGCCGGTCAAAACGAGTTCCGCCTGCATCCCAAGTCGGATTATAGACCGGCGAGGGCGGTGCCCCCCTCACCCGGCCTGCGGCCACCCTCCTTCGCCAAGGCTTCGGAGGGCAAGCCCTCTCCCGACAGGGAGAGGGAACAGAGATCATCGGAGTTGTGTGTCCCGGGGACGCTTGCGAGATTCGGGTCAGGGGTCAGCGGCGGGCGGAAACAAACAGCGTGCGCCAGGGCGCTTCCACCAGGCGGTCGGCCCAGACTTTGCCCTGCGACGCGGAGGCGTGCACGAACCAGCCGGCGCCCAGGTAGATGCCGGTGTGATCGATGGCGTCGCCACTGCTGGAGAAATACAGCCGGTCGCCCGGATGCAGCGCGTTCACTTCGATGGGCGCGCCGACCTCGGCTTGCTCCGCCGCAGTGCGCGGCAACTGGGCGCCGCACGCCTTGAAACTGGTCTGCACGAGCAATGAGCAGTCGAGCGAATGGTCGGAGCCGCCGAATTCGTAGGGCATCCCGAAAAAGCGCATCGCTTCGAGGATGACACGTGCGCCGGGCGCCACGACTTGCTCGGGCGGATCATCGGTCAGGCGCAACATCACGGCCGGCGTCCACGACACTCCGCCGTCGGCGGTGAGCACCGCGACATAGCCGTTGAACTGATTGGTGACGCGCAGGGTGTCGTTCGCGCGAGCGATGCCGATGGGTGATTGCGAACCCGGGAACGGCAATAGCGGCGCCGCCGGCGCGATCACCACCGCGTGCGACGCAATGAGAATGTAGCGTTCCACCGGGGCCGGCACGGCTTGCGGCGCGGCGCCGACCCGCCCAACACACAGCAACACCAACCCCGCCCATACAACAACCCGCCGAGAATCCATCGCTTCGCCTCCAAGCAGCCATGGAGGTTATTCCATAGGAACTATGCGCGTGGCTGCGAGGCGAGACACGATGGTTGGAATGACGGACAGAAAGGAACGGGCCTGGCGGCCTGCGCTACCCGATCAGCGGCTTAGCGCTTGGTGAACTGGAAGCCGCGCCGGGCGCGCTTGCGGCCGTACTTCTTGCGTTCCTTGGCGCGCGGGTCGCGGGTCAGGTAGCCGCCGCGGCGCAGGACCGGGCGCAGCGCCGGGTCGAATTCGAGGAGCGCGCGGGCGATGCCCAACCGGACGGCGCCCGATTGGCCGGTGACGCCGCCGCCCAACGCCAGGGCGCGGACATCGAACCGGTCGGCGGTCTTGGTCGCTTCGAGCGGTTCGCGGATGTGCTGGACGAGCAGTTGTCGCCCGAGTGCGAAGGCGTCGACATCCTGATGGTTGACGCGCACGCTGCCCTTGCCGTTCACCAGCCAGACGCGGGCGATGGCGCTCTTGCGGCGACCGGTGCCATACCAGCGCTCTTTCGGCAGCACCATCCGGCTCATGATTTCACCGCCACGGCGACGGGCGATTGCGCCGCGTGCGGGTGGGCGGCCCCAGCGTACACCTTCAGTTTGCGCAGCGAGGTGCGCCCGAGCGTCCCCTTGGGGAGCATCCCGCGCACCGCGCGGCGCACCAGGTTTTCGGGCTTGCGCGTCAGAATGTCGCCGGCGCGCTTCGACTTCAGCCCGCCCGGATAGCCGCTGTGGTGGTAGTACACCTTACTGACGGCCTTGTCGCTGGTGAGGCGCACCTTGGCGGCGTTCACGACGACGACGAAATCACCGCAATCCACATGCGGCGAAAAGGTCGGTTTGTGCTTGCCGCGCAGGAGCGAGGCGGCCTGCGCCGCGACGCGCCCGAGCGAGGCATCGGTCGCGTCGAGCAGGAGCCACTTGCGCTCGACCGTCGCCGGCTTCGCCGGCTCGGTGCGCCAGGTTTTCGGTGTCAGGATGGCCATAAGTGTCCGTTTTTCAGTATGTCACGCGCTGCAAGAGCAGCCCGCGGGCGGGCACCGGCGCGCCCTTCGGCCGCGGGGCCTTCCCCGACAGCACTTCGCTCACCAGTTCCGGTGGGCCTTCACCGCGCCCGATCTGCAGGGCCAGCGTCACCATCCGCCGCACCATTTGGTGGAGGAACGCACTGCCCTCCACCGTCAGCACGGCGAAGGTGCCGCGGCGCCGGCATCCGGCGCGGTACACCTCGCGCTGCGCACTGCGCCCCGCGACGCCGGCCGCGAACGCGGTGAAATCGTGCACCCCCACATATTGCTGCAATGCCCGATTCACCAGCGCCCAGTCCACCGGAGCGGCGGTATGATAGCAGAAGCGCTCCAACAGCGCCGAGCCCTGGGGCCGGTTCAACACCAGGTACGCATAAGTCCGGCTCCGCGCGCTGAAGCGCGCGTGAAACGCGTCGCTCACGACGGCGGCGTCGCGCACCCGAATCTGCGCGGGCAGCCGCCCGTTCACCACCGACACCAGCCGGTCGAGCGGGATCGGCCGCCCGGTCCGGAAATTCACCACCTGCCCCAGTGCGTGGGCGCCAGCATCCGTACGGCTGGCCGCCGTGACGTGCACCGGCTCATCCAAGACCCGCGCCAGCGCCGCTTCCAGGTCGCCCTGGATGGTCGGGCGCGTGCGCTGCCGCTGAAAGCCCGCGTACCCCGTCCCGTCGTACTCGAGCGTCAACCGGAGATTGCGCATCCGGCGTGCCGCTCACTTGCTGAAGTCCACCAACTCCAACAGCGCCACCGGCGCCGAGTCGCCGCGGCGCACGCCGCTGCGGATAATCCGCGCGTAGCCCCCAGGACGCTCTTTGTACTGCGGCGCCACGACTTCGAATAACCGCTTGATGACCGCGGGCTGATTGCCGAGCGCGCGCCGCGCCAGGCGCATGGCGGCGATGTCGCCGCCGCGGGCGCTGGTGATGAGTTTTTCCAGCACCGGCTTGGCCTCTTTGGCGCGCGTGGCGGTGGTCTCGATGCGGCCGTGCGTGATGACGCCGGTCACGATGCTGCGCAGGATGGCGTCGCGCTGGTCGCCGGCGCGGCCGAGTTGGCGATGGGCGCGGCGGTGGCGCATCAGTCCTCCGTCTCGTCCTCGTCGTCGCTGCCGCTGACGACGCCGTTGTCGCCGGTGTCGTCGCGCAGGGACAACTTGAATTCGGCCAGTTTCTCGCGCACTTCGTCGAGCGACTTCTGCCCGAAATTGCGGATGTCCATCAGTTGCTGCGGCGTCATATCCGCCAGTTCCCCGAGCGTGGTCACGCCGGCCCGCTTCAGGCAGTTGGAGGTGCGCACGGAGAAGTCGAGTTCCTCGACGCGCATCCGGCGCGCCGGCTCATCACCGCCGCCGAGGACGCTCAGGTCTTCGCCCGGCTGCCCGATGTCGAAGAAGAGCAGCAGGTAGCGGTCGAGCACCTTGGCGGCCTCGCTGACCGCTTCGTCGGGCGAGATGGCGCCGTTGGTGCGGACTTCGAGGATGAGGCGGTCGTGGTCGGTGCGCCGCCCGACCCGCGTCGGCTCGACGCGGTAGGCGACATGCCGCACCGGGCTGTAGAGCGCATCGATCGGGATCAGGCCGATCGGGCGCGGCGCTTGGGAGTCGCTGTGCTCGTCGGCGGAGACATAGCCCTTGCCGACGCCGACATGTAGTTCCATCGTCAGGTGGACATCGGCGCTGTCCACGGTGGCGATGTGCAGGTCGGGGTTGACAACCTCAATTTCCGGCGGCGCTTCCAGGTCGGCGCCGGCAATCTCGCCGCTGCCGCGCCGGTCCAGGCGCAGGATGCGCGGGATGTCGGCCATCGCATCGCCGACGGGTTTGACCCGCAGCGCCAGTTCCTTCAGGTTGAGCAGCATTTCCATCACATCTTCGACCACCCCCGGGATGACGGCGAATTCGTGCGCGACATCGCGCCCGTTGGCGCCGAGACGCACATGCGACACCGCGGCGCCGTTGAGCGAGGAGAGCAGCACCCGCCGCAACGCGTTGCCGAGCGTCGTCCCATACCCGCGCTCGAGCGGTTCGACGCTGTAAATGCCGAACTTCGCGTCGGCGCCGTCGTCGAGGCGCTCAATTTTGGGCGACAGTTGTTCCATCATCAACATTGGGGCCCTCCAGCGTCAGCGGGCGTAGTATTCGATGATCAGGTGTTCGGAAATCGGCGTGTCAATCTGGTCGCGGGTCGGCAGCGCCAGCACTTTGGCCGCCAGGTTGCCGTCTTGCGCCTCCAACCACGCGGGCGTGCGGCGCGCCTGGCCGAGCGCCGCTTTCACGCCCGGGTGCGCGGCGCTCGATTCCGCCAGCCGCACCACATGCCCGGGCCGCACCTGGAAGGACGGAATGTCGACGCGGCGCCCGTCCACCGTGATATGGCCGTGGCGTACCACCTGGCGCGCCTCGCTGCGTGAGCGCCCCAGCCCGACGCGGAACACGACATTGTCCAGCCGCGTTTCCAGCAACTGCAACAGCGTCTGGCCGGTGTGGCCTTTGCGACGGACGGCCTCGGCGAAGTAGATGCGGAATTGCCGTTCCAGGACGCCGTAGACAGAGCGCAGTTTCTGTTTCTCCCGCAGGCGCAATCCGTAATCCGAGATGCGCCGCCGCCGTTGGGAGGTGGCCGCCGTCTTCCCCGGCGGGAACGGGCGCTTCTCGAAGGGACACTTGGCGGTGTAGCACTTCGGCCCTTTGAAGTAGAGCTTCATGCCCTCCCGCCGGCACAGCCGGCAGACCGGCCCGATGTAGCGCGCCATCGCCTAAACCCGCCGCTTCTTCTTCGGCCGGCAGCCGTTGTGCGGGACCGGCGTGACATCGCGCAGGCGCGTCACCTGCAAGCCGGCCACTTCGAGGGAGCGAATGGCCGTCTCACGGCCACTGCCCGGGCCGTGAACCTGCACTTCCACTTGGCGCATTCCAAATTCCGCGACCGCTTTGGCGGCGCGCTCCGCCGCCTGTGAGGCGGCGAACGGCGTGCTCTTGCGGCTGCCCTTGAAGCCCACCATGCCGGCGCTGGCCGACGCGAGCGTGTTGCCCTCGGGGTCGGTGATGGTGATGATCGTGTTGTTGAAGGTGGCCTGGATATACACCTTCCCCAGCGGCACGACTCGCTTCTCTTTGCGCTTGACGCGCGTTGCGCCCTTGCGTTTGGCCATTCGCGGTGTCCCGTCCTCGCCTTAGGTCTTTGTTGGGGCGGCGCGCTTGCGCCCGATGGTCTTGCGCGGGCCCTTGCGTGTCCGCGCGTTGGTGCGCGTCCGCTGCCCCCGCACCGGCAGCCCCCGCCGGTGCCGCTGTCCGCGGAAACACCCGATTTCCATCAGCCGGCGGATGTCGGCGCTCACTTGCCGCCGCAGGTCCCCTTCCACCGGCTTGGTGTCAATCAGTTCGCGCAGCCGCGCCAACTCGCCTTCGGTCAAATCCTTCATCTTGGTCGCCGGGTCGATGCCCGCTTGACGCGCCAGTTCGAGGCCCCGCGGGATGCCGACGCCGTACAGATGCGACAGCGCGTAGGGCAGGCGCTTGTTCTCGGGCAGGTCTACGCCGGCGATGCGCGCCATCGTTACCCTTGCACCTGCTTGTGCTTGGGGTTGACGCGACAAATGACCCGCACGCGCCCGTGGCGGCGGATCACTTTACAGTTCGTGCACATTTTCTGGACAGACGCACGCACTTTCATCCAGACAGACTCCTCAGGGGGCTCAACCGGGGGGAACCTAGCGCATTCTATACACGATTCGCCCGCGACTCAAGTCGTAAGGCGACAATTCCACCCGCACCCGGTCGCCGGGCAGGATACGGATGTAGTGGGTGCGCATCTTGCCCGAGACATAGGCGAGCAGGATGTGCCCATTGTCCAATTTGACCCGAAACATGGCGTTGGGCAGCGTTTCGACGACTTCCCCCTCGACCTCGATCCCCCGCTCTTTGCCGGAGGCGGCAGCCGAGGCGGCGCGGCGCTCTTCGCGGGCTTGGTCGTTGCGGGCCTTGCGGGGGCCGCGGCGCGGCGGCGGGCGCCTCCTCATGTCGTCCCCGTCCGGCCGAGCGAGCCGCCGCCCGTCAAGACCTCGGGTGCCCCGTCGGTAATGGCGACGGTGTGCTCAAAATGGGCGGCGAGACTGCTATCGGCGGTGCGCAGCGTCCAGCCGTCGGCGTCCTGGTGCAGCCGCCAGTCGCCCAGGGAGAACATCGGCTCGATCGCCAGCGTCATACCCGGCTCGAGCGACACCGGGTCGGCGTCGGCGACGAAATTCGGCACCTGCGGCTCTTCATGCATCGCCCGCCCGACGCCGTGGCCGACCAGGTCGCGGATGACGCTGATGCCGGCCGCGTCGGCGTGCGCCTGCACGGCGCGCGAGATGTCGGCGATCTGGCGGCCGGCGACGGCCTGCGCGATGCCCGCCTCGAGCGCAGCCCGCGTGACGGTGATGAGCCGCTGTGCGTCGGCGCTCACTGGCGCCAGCCCGACGGTGACCGCCGCGTCCACATAGAAGTCTTCCAGCCGGACGCCGGCGTCAATGCTCAGGACATCGCCGGGCAGCAGGCGCCGGTCGCCGGGGATGCCGTGCACGACCTCGTCATTGACGGAAGTGCAAATGCTGGCCGGGTAGCCGCGGTAGCCGAGGAACGCCGCTTCGGCGCCGAGCGCGTCGATGGCCTCGGCCGCCAGGCGGTCGAGGTCGCCGGTGGTGACGCCCGGCTTGGCGGCACGGCAGAGTTCGTCAAGCACAACGGCGAGGATGCGTCCGGCGCGCCGCATAATTGCCAGTTCTTCGGGCGACTTGCGCTCGATGCCGGGGCGCAACGCCGCGCTTTGGCCGCGGGCGGTCACGGCGTACCGTTCCGGCGCTTGCGGATTTCGTCGTTCACCTGGCGCTGCACGGCCTCCGGCGTCATTGTTCCATCCACATCCACAAGCAGCCCCCGCTTCCGATAGAAGGCGAGCAGCGGCTGCGTCTGCGACAGATAGACCGCCAGCCGCCGCCGCACCGCCTCTTCCGTATCGTCGGCGCGCTGCACGAGCGCGCTGCCGCACTTGTCGCAGACGCCGTCGCGCTGCGGGCGCTGCGTGGTGATGTGATAAATCGCATCGCACTGCGGACAGACGCGCCGGCCTGACAGGCGGCGGATGATTTCCTTCTCGTCCACCATCAGGTTCACGACGCCGTCGAGCCGGTGCTTGCCCGCGGCGAGGACGCGGTCAAGCGCCTCCGCTTGTTCGAGGGTGCGCGGGTAGCCGTCGAGCAGAAACCCGTGGGCGGCGCCGTTTGAGGTGAGATAGGCGTGCATCATATCAATCACCAATTGGTCGGGAACCAAGTCGCCCTTCTCCATATAGGCCCTGGCATGCTTGCCCAAGTCGGTCCCCTCGCGCACATTGGCGCGGAGCAGGTCGCCGGCGGCGTAGTGCGGCACTCCCCAGGTCTGGCACAGCCCGGCGGCTTGCGTCCCCTTGCCCGCGCCGGGCGGGCCGAACAGAATGACCCGCATTTATTTCAGGAATCCTTCGTAGTGCCGCATGACCAGATGCGCTTCAATCTGCTGCATCGTGTCCAGCGCCACGCCGACGACGATGAGGATGGAAGTCCCGCCGATAAGCGCCGAATACTGCGTGGTAACCTTCGTCCAGTGCGGCACCCAGTACTGCGTCAACGCGATGAGGGCGAGGAACAGCCCGCCCGCCAGCGTCACGCGTTCGAGCACGCGCCCCAGGTATTCGGTCGTTTGTTTGCCGGGCCGGTAGCCGGGGACGACACTGTTCTGTTTCTTCAGGTTGTCGGAAACCTCTTCGACATTGAAGACAATGGCCGTGTAGAAGAATGTGAACGACACCACCAGCAGGAAGTAGATGAGCGAACCCGGCACCGTGGTAGGCATCAGCCAGTTGAGGTACTTTCCCAGCTGCAAACTGACATCGCTGCTCAGCGAGGCCTGCAGCGCGGTCACGATTTGCGCCGGGAAGTAGAGCAGCGACATCGCGAAGATGATCGGCATCACGCCCGCGGTGTTGACGCGGATGGGCAGGAAGGTGGAGGCACTGCTGACTATCTGCCGCCCGACCTGCCGCCGGGCGTGTTGCACCGGGATGCGCCGGTGCGCTTGCGACACGGACACGATGAGGGCGATGGTGAGCAGGAAAGCGGCGAAATACACCAGCACATTGATGGTGGGATAGGCGCCGGCCTGCCAGAAGGTGTACACCTCGTGCATCATATCGGGCAGCCGCAGGATGATGCCGGCGAAAATGATGAGCGAAATGCCGTTGCCGATGCCCTTGTCGGTGATGACCTCGCCCATCCACATCAGGAAGGCGACGCCCGCCGTCAGCGTGATGGCGACATAGAGCGTCGTCGGCGACAGAATGCCGTGGAGCAGCCCGCCCCCGCCCGTCTCCACGACGCCCGCCAGCAGGGTGTTGAGCATGAACATTGCCTGGAAGAACGCGAGGCCGAGGGCGGTCCAGCGCGTGTACTGCGAGAGTTTGCGGCGGCCGTATTCCCCTTCCCGGCGCAACTGCTGCAGCGGCGGCACGAAGTAACCGAGCACCTGGAACAGGATAGAGGCGGTGATATACGGCATCACGCCCAGGGCGATGATGCTGAACCGCCGCAAGGCGCCGCCGGCAAAGACATCCAGCAGGCCGAGCAGTTGCCCGGCGCCGCCCTGGAAGATGCGCTCGAGTTCCGCCCGGCTGATGTGCGGAATGGGCACATGGGCGGTGATGACATACAGCCCGAACATGCCCAGCACGACGAAGATGCGCTTCCGCAGGTCGGGCAGGTGGAACGCGGCGAGGAACGCCAGGGCTTGTGCCCAGCCCCCGGCCTCCGCGGCGCGCGGCCCCGGGGCGCTGCCCGACATCATGCGATCGGCTCCACCGTCCCGCCGGCGGCCTCGATCTTGGCCTTGGCGCTCGCCGAGAAGTGGTGGGCGCGCACGGTCAGCGCCCGGTCAAGCTCACCGGCGCCGAGGACGCGCACGCCGTCGCCCAATTTGCGGATAATCCGGCGCTCGAGGAGCAGGTCGGGCGTCACCAGCGTTTTGGCGTCGAAACGCTGCAGGTCGCGCACATTGACCCACGCAAAGTGCTTGCGCAGGTGGCCGATGGGCATGGCGCCCTTGTTCTGGCCGCGCAGTTTCTTGAAGCGGCGGTAGAGCGGCGTGCGGATGCCCTCGAAGCCGGGCGGCACTTGCTCCCGCGCGTTCTGGCCCTTCATGCCTCGGCCGGCCGTCTTGCCCTGGCCGGCGGCGATGCCGATGCCCTTGCGCTTCGGCTTGCGGCGGGCGCCGCGATTGGGGCGGAGGTCATCGAGACGCACGGCGGACCTCCACCGGTTCGACTGTCACCAGATGGCGCACTTTATGCACCATCCCGCGCAGCGACGGCGTGTCGACGCGCACGACCGCCTGCGACAGGCGGCGCAGCCCCAGCGACTTGACAGTCGCCTTCTGGTCGAACTTATAGCCGATCGGGCTTTTCACGAGCGTAATCCTAATCTGCGGCGGCACCGGTCGGCTCCTTCCGGCGATACGGCAACTTGCCGCGCATTTCCAAGACTTGGGCCGGCGTCCGCATCTGCGCCAGCGCCGCCATCGTCGCCTTCACCGTGTTGATCGGGTTCACCGATCCGAGCGACTTCGCCAGTACATCGTGAATGCCGACGCATTCCATCACCGCACGCACCGACGCGCCGGCAATCACGCCCGTCCCGGGCGCCGCCGAGCGCAGGATGACGCGGGCGGCGCCGAACTCGCCCACGGCGTCGTGGGGGACACTGGGACCGTTCAGCGAGACGCGGAACAGCGCCTTGCGCGCCGCGTCCAGCCCCTTGCGGATGGCGTCGGGGACTTCCTTGGCCTTGCCCATCCCCACTCCGACGACGCCGCGCTTGTCGCCGACGACAACCAGCGCGTTCCAGCGCAGGTGCCGGCCGCCTTTGTGCACCTTCTGCACGCGGTTGATGTTGACGACCTTTTCCACCAGGTCGAGTTCCGCCACATTAATCTTGCCGGTCTTCATCATCGTCAGAATTCCAGTTTCCCTTCACGGGCGCCGTCGGCCAGCGCCTTCACTTTGCCGTGATACTGATAGCCGGCGCGGTCGAAGACGACGCGCAGAATGCCGCGCTCTTGCGCCCGCGACGCCAGCCGCCGCCCGACTTCCTTCGCCGTCGCCACCGTGTTGGGCTGCGTCCGCAGGTCCGGTTCCAGGTTCGACGCGGCGAGCAGCACCTCGCCGATGGTGTCATCCACCAACTGCGCATAGACGCGCTTCAAACTGCGGAAGACGCACAAGCGCGGGCGCTCCGCCGTGCCCCAGATCCGCTTGCGCACTCGCCGGTGTCGGCGCTCGCGGCCGGTGACGCGACCCGGGAGCGGCATTACTTGCCCCCGCCCGCGCCGCCGGTGCCTGCGGCGCCGGCGACCGCCGCCGCCTTGCCCGACTTGCGGCGCACGCGCTCGCCCGCGTAGCGGATGCCCTTGCCCTTGAACGGCTCGGGCTTGCGCTGGTCGCGGATGCGCGCCGCCACTTGCCCGACGAGCCACTTCTCAATGCCGGTCAGTGTCAGCTTTGCCACCAAATAGTTGTTCACGGTCGTCGGCGTGAAGGTTTCGACCGAGGCGCCGATGCTCTGCGGCAGCAGCACTTCGACCGGGTGCGAGTAGCCGATGGACAGGACGATTTTCTGGCCGTCCACGACCGCGCGAAAGCCGATGCCGTAAATCTCAAGCACTTTGGTGTAGCCCTTGGTGACGCCTTCCACCATGTTGGCGACGAGCGTGCGCGAGAGGCCGTGGCGGGCGCGGTGGGCGCGGTCGTCGGCAGCGCGGGTGACGACGAGGGCGCCATCGCGCCGTTCCACCGCCACGCCGCCGGGCAGCATCTGTTCCAACTGCCCCTTCGGGCCGGTGATGGTGACCTGCGATCCCGCCACGGTCATCGTGACCGCGTCGGGGACGGGGATAGGCAGTTTGCCGATGCGTGACATCTATGGGTTGGCCTTTACCAGAGGTAACACACCACTTCGCCGCCCAAGCCGCGGGCGCGCGCTTGGTGGTCCGTCATCAATCCGGCGGAGGTGGAGATGATAGCGACCCCGAGGCCTCCTTGCACGCGCGGCAACTTGTCGGCGCCGCGATACAGGCGTCGCCCGGGCCGGCTGACGCGGCGCAGCCCGCGCACGACCGGATCGCCGCTCTCGGTGTACTTCAGGGTGATGCGCAGGCGCGGCACGCCCGGCTTCGCCGGCGTCGGCGCCGGTTTCTTCGGCTCGGTCGTCTCGATCGGGGGCCGCGTGGATGCCTTCTTCGATTCGATGAGTTCGACCTTCTCGATGAACCCTTCGTCGTGCATGAGGCGCGCCAGCGCCGCCCGCAATTTCGACGGCGGCACCTCGACGGTGCGCTGGTCCGCCATCATGGCGTTGCGCATGCGGGTGAGCAGGTCGGCGACCGGATCGGACGGCGCGGTGCTCATTACCAGGAGCTCTTCGTTACGCCGGGGAGCAGGCCGCGGTGCGCCAATTCCCGCATGCAGATGCGGCACATGCGGAACTGGCGGAAGTAGGCCCGCGGGCGGCCGCACAATTGGCAGCGGTTCACCTTGCGGGTCTTGAACTTCGGCTTGCTCAATGCGCGCAACACCAAGGATTTTCGTGCCATGCCCTCTCTCAGTCCCGCACCGGACAGCCGAGGGCGCGCAGCAAGGCCAGGCCCTCTTCGTCGGTCTGCGCCGTCGTGGTGATGGCGATGTCCATCCCGCGGACCGTGTCCAGCCGGTCCAGGTTGATTTCCGGGAAGATGGTCTCTTCCCGCACGCCGATATTGTAATTGCCGCGGCCGTCCATTGCCCGGACCGGCAGGCCGCGGAAGTCGCGCACCCGCGGCAGGGCGGTGTTGAACAGCCGGTCGAGGAACTCCCACATCCGCGCCCGCCGGAGCGTCACCTTCAGCCCGACCGAGTCGCCGACGCGCAGCGACCGCTGGCCGGTTCGGAAGGCGGCGATGGCGTGCTTCGACTTCCGCACCGCCGGCTTTTGGCCGGTGATGGTCTGCAGACTCTGCGCCGCGCGGTCGAGCACCTTGGCGTCCGCAATCGCTTCGCCGACGCCCATATTGATGACCACCTTGGCCACCCGCGGCACCTGCATCAGGTTCGTATAGCCGAATTGTTGCATCAGTTGCGGCACCACTTCCGTTTCATAGCGCGCCTTCAAGCGCGGCGCCTCGACGCCCTCATAGGCCCAGCGGATCGGCTCCGCCTCGCCCTTACCCTTGGCGGCGGGGGCGCCGTCCTTGCCTTTCTTGGCTTGCGGCGGTTTTTGTTTCTTCTCTTGGTCTTTGTCTTGGTCTTTGTCTTTGGCCATCGGAATCGCCCTTACAGCGCGTCCACGATTTCACTGCACCGGCGGCAGGCGCGCACCCGCCGGCCCTCGACCACCTGCATCCGCACCCGCGACGGCTTGTCGCAGTGCGGGCACACCACCATCACTTTAGCCAGCGGCATCGGCGCCGGCTGCGTGATGCGGCCGGTCTGCAGTTGCGTCGTCGGCCGCTGCCCGCGCGCCCGGGAGTGCTTCACGATCATATTCAAACCGTCCACCAAGACCCGGCTGTCGCGGCGCAGGATGGAAATGACCTTGCCGCGCCGCCCGCGATCCTTGCCCGCCAGCGCCACGACGACATCGCCGCGTTTGACATGCGTCTGCGGCATCAGAGCACCTCCGGCGCCAGCGACACGATCTTCAGATAGGCCCGCTCGCGCAACTCGCGGGCGATCGGCCCGAAGACGCGCGTCCCGCGCGGGTTGCCGGTCGCGTCGATCAGCACCGCGGCGTTTTCATCGAAGCGCACGGAGGTGCCGTCCGGGCGCCCGAGCGGCGCCCGCGTCCGCACCACGACGGCGCGCACGACTTCGCCCTTCTGCACCGCCGCGTGCGGCACCGCCAACTTCACCGCGCAGATGATGACATCGCCGACGCGCGCATAGCGCCGCGCCGCGCCCTTGAGCACCCCGATGCACATCACTTCCCGCGCGCCGCTGTTGTCGGCCACGCGCAGGCGCGTCCCGACGATGATCATTCGCGTCCCCCCTCCGCCGCGCCGTTGCGCGCGGAGGCGATCACTTGCTCCGCCAGGTGCTGCGGCAGTGGGTCATAATGCGACACTTTCAGGGTGTAACTCGCCCGCCCGCCCGTCATCGAGCGCAGTTCGCTGCTGTAGGTGAACATCTCCGACAGCGGGACATTGGCGTGCACCACCTGCGACCGCGCCGGCCCCGGGTCGGTGCCCAGGATGCGCCCCCGGTGCCCGTTGAGACTGCCCATCACATCACCCAGGTGATCATCGGGGACGGTCACCCACACCTGCGCGATCGGTTCCAGCACTTGCACGCCCGCCTTCTCCGCCGCCGCGTCCAAGCCAAGCGAACCGGCAATCTGGAACGCCATATCCGACGAGTCGACGGCGTGGTGCGAGCCGTCGTAGAGCGTGATGCGGAAATCGGTGAGCGGCAACCCGGGCAGCACGCCCTTGGTCGCCTTATCGCGCACGCCCTTCTCGACGGACGCGATGAAGTTGCGCGGCACCGCGCCGCCGGTGACCGCGTCCACGAACTCCACGCCGCCGCCGCGCTCCAGCGGCTCGACGCGAATCCAGACATCCCCAAACTGCCCGCGGCCGCCCGTCTGCCGCTTGTGCCGCCCCTGCGCCTCGGCCTTGCCGCGCAGCGTGGTCAGGTAGGGCACTTTCGGCACCAGCAGTTCGACTTCCACGCCAAACTTGCGCTTCATCCGGCTGACGGTGACATCGAGGTGCAGGTCGCCCAGCCCCCAGAGGACGATTTCCTTCGTCTGCGGGTTGGTCACCACCCGCAGCGTCGCGTCCTCTTCACAGAGCCGCGCCAGCGCCGAACCCACCTTGTCCTCATCGCCGCGCGATTTGGCTTTCAACGCCCGGGCGAAGACTGGCTCCGGATACGGGATACCCTGCGCCTCCACCAGCCGCGCCGCGTCGCAGAGGGTGTCGCCGGTGTGCGTCTCCTGCAACTTGGTGAGGAAGCCGAAGTCGCCCGGCATCAGCGCCGGCACCGATTCCGGTCCTTTGGGCCGCGGCACATGCACCTGCTGAATCCGTTCCTTGCTCCCCGAACGCGGGTTGACGAGCATCGAGTCGGAGCTCAACTTCCCCGACATCACCCGCACATAACTGAGCCGGCCGACATGGGGGTCGGTACTGGTCTTGAACACGAACGCCACCGTCGGCGCCGATGCGTCAGCCGTCAATTCGATGGTGTCGTCGCTCCCCGCCTTCTTGGCAATCGCGGCGGGCCGCTCGTGGGGCGCAGGCGCTAGGTCCACAATGGCATCGAGCAACACCGGCAAGCCCAATTGCGTCGTCCCCACTGTCGGAAAAACGGGAATGACTTCGCCCGAGCGCACCGCGGCGTGCAGGCCGCGTTCCACTTCCGCCGGCTCCAGCGTCCCAGACTCGAGATACTTCTCGGTCAGCGTGTCGTCGGCCTCGGCGGCCACTTCCATCAGCGCCTCGCGCGCCTGCGCCAGGGCGTCGCCGGCCTCGGCGGGCGCGGCTTCGCTCACTACCTTGTTGTGCTCGACGCGGACGAACTGCCCGCGCCGGACATCGAGGACGCCGTCCTGCCAGGGCAGTCCCAGCGGCACCGCCCGGCCGAGCGTGCCGACCTGCTCCACCGCGCGTTGGAAATTGGCGTTGTCCTGGTCGAGTTTGTTGACGACCGCCAGGAAACTGAGGCCGCGGGCGCGCCCCTCGCGGTGCCAACGCTCCGCTTGCGCCTCCAGGCCCTTCACGCCGTCGAGCACCAGCACGCCGGTGTCGGCGACATAGACACACGCCAGCGTGGCGCCGGCGAAGTCCGCATAGCCGGGCGTGTCGAGCAGATTGATCTTGGCATCGCGCCACGGGAACGGCAGCAGACTGGCGGTGATGGAAAACTTGCGCTCGATTTCCTCGGGATCGGCGTCCGAGACGGTCGTCCCCAGGGCGACGGAGCCCGGGCGGTCAGTCAGGCCGGTCAGATACATGATCGCCTCCGCCAGCGTGGTCTTGCCGGACCCGCCGTGGCCGAGGAGTGCAATATTGCGGATGTGAGGAGTATTAGCCATTCCCTGACGCATCAGTGGATTCGCCGGTCAGCGCCGGGCCGACTTCGGGCGCGCGTCGGATGACTTCCACGACGCGCCAACGCTTGCGCCGACTGAGCGGGCGGCTTTCCATAATGCGCACGGTATCGCCCACCCGACAGGTGTCCGCCTCGTCGTGCGCCATGAACTTGCGCGTCCGCCGCACCACTTTCTCGTAGCGCGAGTGCCGCGTCAGCGCCTCGACGGTGACGACGACCGACTTCATCATGCTCGCCGACCGCACCGTGCCGACCAGTTCCTGCCGATCGCCGCGCTCGCTCATCGCTTCTGCTCCCGTGCTGCCAGGACGGTCAGGATGCGCGCCACGCGCTTGCGCGAGCGCCGGATGCCGTCGGTATCGGTCAGTTGTTTGCCCGCATACTGGAAGCGCAGTTTGAACAGACTGGCGCGCGCCTTGCGCAGTTCGTCCTGCAACTCCGCATCGGACTGCCCGCGGAGCGTGTGCCGCTCATCGTGCAGTTTCATGACAGAACCGGCTCCCGCATCCGGGCGATGACACGTGTCCGGATCGGCAATTTGGCCGACGCCAGCATCAGCGCTTCCTTGGCGACTTCTGGCTTGACACCCGCCATCTCAAACAGGATGGTGCCGCGCTTGACCACGGCCACCCACCCCTCCGGGTTGCCCTTGCCGCCGCCCTGGCGCGTCTCCGCCGGTTTCTTCGTGTAAGTCTTGTCGGGGAAGACGCGCATCCACACCATCCCGGCGCGCTTGATGCTGCGCGTCATCGCCACGCGGGCCGCTTCGAGTTGGCGGTTGGTGAGCCAGGCGGCCTGCAACGACTGCAGGCCGTAATCGCCGAACTCGACGGTCGCCCCGCTCCGGGGCGAGCCGCGCCGCTTCCCGCGAAAGTGTTTGCGGAACTTACTCTTTTTCGGCATCAACATCGTCGATATACTCCCAGGCGTCTTCCAACGTTTGGATCTCGCTGCCATGCGCGGCGGGCGGCGGGACCGGGGGCAGCGTCCCCGACTTCGGTTCGTCGGTCGGTTCTGCAGCCGGGCCCACGGCCTCCGCGGCGCGCGTGGCCTGCTCTTCCAATTCCTTCGCCCGCTCGGCCTGTTCGGGCGCGACGCGCCAACGCACGCCCTCGTCGCGCGCGTCGGGCGCTTCCACGGCAGCGGAGCGCGGCGTCGGCGGCGCCACGGCCACCGGCAGGATGTCGCCCCGATACACCCACGCCTTCACGCCGATGTTGCCATAGGCGGTCTTCGCTTCGGTGAAGCCATAGTCGATGTCGGCACGCAGGGTCTGCCGCGGGACGCTGCCTTCCTGGCCGGTGTAGTTGCGCGACATTTCGACGCCCCCCAGCCGCCCCGACACGGTGCACCGCACCCCTTGCGCACCGGCGCGCATCGAGCGCTGCACCGCCTGGCTGACCGCGCGCCGGAAGGCCACCCGCCGCTCGATCTGCGACGCCACGGAGTCGGCGATGAGTTGCGCGTCCTGCTCCGGCTCACGCACTTCCACCACATTGATGGTCACGCGGCAACCGGTGAACTTCTCCAACAGCTCCTTCAAATCGTCCACCCCACGGCCCCCGCGGCCGATGATGATGCCCGGTTTAGCGGTCTGCAGCGTCAGCGTGATGGCATTGGCCGCTCGCTCGATTTCGATGCGGCTGATGCCCGCCTCGCGGGCGCCGCCCCGCTCGCGGCCTGATTCGCGCCCGAGCGTGCGCGGGAATTTCTGCATGATGAAGCGGCGCAGCCGCGCGTCTTCCAGCGCCAGTTTCCCGTAGGTGCGTTCATCCGCAAACCACCGGCTCAACCAGGGTTTGTTGATGCCCAGCCGCAAGCCGATCGGATGAATCTTGTGCCCCATTACCGGGAGCCTCCCGTGCGCGGGCGCCGCGCTTTGGGGGCCGGCGCATCGCTGACGACAATCGTAATGTGACTGGTCGGCCGCCGGATGATGGCGGGGAACCGCGTCGCCCCCCGCATCCGCCGGAAGGCCGGCCCCTGGTTGATCTGCACCGAAGTCACCACCAGCTTCTCGCGCGCCGCGTCGCGGTTCTGCACCGCGTTGGCGGCAGCCGACGCCACCACTTTGCTCACCACCCCCGCCGCGCGCTGCGGCGCGAACTTCAGGATGGCGAGCGCCTCTTCCACCGGCTTGCCGCGGATGAGCGCCGACACTTTGCGCGCCTTGAACGGCGACACTCGGACAAATTTGGCGATCGCGCGCGCCTCGGCCATCGCTACTTCGCCGCCGAGGCCTTCTCGGTGTGGAAGCCCGAGTGCCCCTTGAAAGTGCGCGTCGGCGCGAACTCGCCCAACTTGTGCCCGACCATCGCCTCCGTCACATACACCGGCACATGCTTGCGGCCGTCATGCACCGCCATCGTCAAACCCACCATCTCCGGCACAACCGTCGAGCGCCGCGACCAGGTCTTGATGACGCGCTTGTCGCCGCGCGCCGCCTGATCGAGCACCTTCTTCATCAGCGAGTCTTCAACAAACGGACCCTTTTTCAGTGAGCGTGGCATCCTCGGTTACTTTCTCCGCTTCCGCCGGCGCACGATCATCCGGTTGGTCAGTTTGCTGCGCTGGCGCGTCTTCACGCCCAGGGTGCGCTTGCCCCACGGCGTCTTCGGTCCCGGCATCCCGATCCCCGACCGGCCTTCGCCGCCGCCGTGCGGGTGGTCGCGCGGACTCATCGCCACGCCGCGGACCTTCGGCCGCCGTCCCATCCAGCGCGAGCGCCCGGCCTTGCCCAACTTCTCATTCTCATGTTCGACATTGCCGACCTGGCCGATGGTGGCGCGACAGGCCGACAGCACCAGCCGAATTTCGCCCGATGGCATGCGCAGGTGCGCGTGGCGCCCTTCGCGCGCCATCAACTGCGCCGCCGCGCCCGCCGAGCGGCACATCTGTCCGCCGCGGCCCGGTTGCAGTTCGACATTGTGTACCGTCGCCCCGAGCGGCACACGCGCCAGCGGCAGCGAATTGCCGACGCGCATCTCCGCGTCGACGCCCGATTGCACCGTGTCGCCCACCGCCAGGCCGAGCGGCGCCAGGATGTAGCGCTTCTCGCCGTCGGCGTATTCGAGCAGCGCGATGCGCGCCGACCGGTTCGGGTCGTATTCCAGCGCCGTCACTTTGGCGGCAATGCCGTCCTTCTGCCGCTTGAAGTCGATGACCCGGTAGTGTTGCTTGCTGCCGCCGCCGCGGCCGCGCATCGTGACGCGCCCGTTGCGGGCGCGCCCGGCGCGCTGCTTCTGCGGCTCAATGAGCGACGGCTCCGGCCTCTTTTTCGTGAGGTCGGAGAAGTCGGCGACGGTCATAAACCGCCGGCCCGGGGTGATCGGTTTGAAGGATTTCAGTGGTGACATAGTCGGCGCAAACCCGTCAGTGTACCTTACATCCCCTCGAAGAGGGGAATCTTGCCTTCGCGCAGCGTGACGATCGCCTTCTTCCACCGGGCGGTTGTGCCCTCGGTCCGGCGCCGCTTCGACCACATCCGCCGCGTCCGCCCGCGCACATGCACGGTGTTCACCTTCCCCACGACCGTGCCCGGGAATAACTGCTCGACCGCGCGCGCGACATCCACCTTGGTGGCGTCGTCCGCCACCTTGAAGGTGTATTTCTTCAGTGCGACGGCCTGGACGCTCTTCTCCGTCACCACCGGTTGCAGGATGATGGTATACGGGTCTTTCACGCCGCCGCTCCCACGCGCGCCAAACGCCGCTCGCCCACCAGCGCGCCCCGCGCGATGAGCGCATCGAGCCCCGCTTTCGTGAACAGCAGCACGCGCGCGTGCAACACCGATTCGACATTCAGTTCCGACGGCGCCGTCAGTGCCACCGCCTCCAGGTTGCGCGCCGACAACTGCAGGTCACGCCCGATGGCGTCCACCACCACCAGCACGCTGTTGCCCTCCTGCACCTGCAACACCGCCAGCCGTTCGCGTATCGCCTTGGTCGAAATGCCGTTCGCGGTCAGCGCCTCGACGACCTTCACTTCGCCGTCGCGCGCCTTGCCGCCCAGGGCCGACGCCAGCGCCAGGTGCCGCATCTTCTGCGGCAGCCGCTGCGTGTATTTACGCGGCTTCGGGCCGTGCGCGATGCCGCCCTTGCGCCACAGCGGCGACCGGGTCGAGCCGGCGCGCGCCCGGCCGGTGCCCTTCTGCCGCCAGGGCTTGCGCCCGCCGCCGCGCACTTCCCGCTTCGTCTTAGTGTCATGCGTCCCTTGCCGGCGATTGGCCTGATAGCCGACCACGACCTGATGCATCACCGCGTTGCTCGGCTTCGGCAGGAAGATGCCGACGGGCAAGTCCACCTCGCCGATCTGCGTGCCGGCTTCGTTGAAGAGCGGCGCTTTAAGCACGCCGGGTCTCCTTCGGCAGGTCCACCACCCGGACGGACTTGCGCCGATCCTTCGGCGGTGTCGGCTGCGTCACCAGCACCAGGCCGCCGTTCGGCCCCGCCACCGCCCCGCGCAACAGCAAGACATGTTCGGCCGGCCGGACGCCGACGACTTCCAGCCGCCGTGTCGTCACGCGCTCGTTACCCATCGGCCCGGGCTTGTGCGTGCCGCGCCACACCCGGTTCGGCGTCGTGGCGCCCGTCGAGGCCGGGCGCCGGTGTGACATCGAGCCGTGTGTCATCCGCCCGCGGTGCTGATTGAAGCGCTTGATCGTGCCCGTGAACCCCCGCCCCTTCGAAGTGCCCGCGACCGACACCCGGTCGCCGACGGCAAACTGTTCCACCGTTAAAGTCGCTCCGGGCGTCAGCGCCGCCGGGTCCGCGAACCGGAACTCGCGCAGGACACGGTGCGGCGCCACACCGGCCTTCGCCAGGTGTCCGCGCTCCGGCTTGGTCAGCCGCGGCTCCTGGATCGGTTCGAAGGCGACTTGCACGCCGCTGTAGCCATTCCGTTCCGGCGTCCGCTGTTCGACCACCGTGCACGGCCCGGCCCGGATGACCGTCACCGCGAGGGCCTCGCCGCCCTCCGTGAACACTTGCGTCATCCCGACCTTGCGGCCGACCAGCGCTTTGACGACGGTTCCCATCCCTAGACCTTGATCTCGATGTCCACGCCGGCGGGCAGGTCGATGCGCATCAGTGCGTCCACGGTCTTCTGGCCGGCTTCGACGATGTCAATCAGGCGCTTGTGCGTCCGCATCTCGAAATGCTCCATCGATTCCTTGTCAATGTGCGGCGACCGGATGACGCAGAAGCGCTTGATGTCCGTCGGCAGCGGGATCGGGCCGGCCACTTGCGCGCCGGTCTCGCGTGCCGTCTCGACGATGCGCGCTGCCGATTGATCCAGCGCCCGGTGGTCGAACGACCGGAGTTTGATCCGGATGCGGTCGCGCGTCGCTCGAGCGGTGTCGGCCATTCCCTGTCCCTATGCCGCGATCTTCGTCACGACGCCGGCGCCGACGGTGCGGCCGCCCTCCCGGACGGCGAACCGCAGCCCCTCCTGCATCGCAATCGGCTCGATCAGTTCGCACTGCAACTTCGT